>Ga0315275_10000061_pt1 | contig 80412 bp, 90 predicted proteins | sample YL17G03_0_MG_FD_205557 | JGI IMG/M metagenome (GOLD analysis project Ga0315275, IMG submission 205557) | Sediment microbial communities from Yellowstone Lake, YNP, Wyoming, USA - YL17G03_0 | ecosystem: Environmental > Aquatic > Freshwater > Lake > Sediment | place: USA: Wyoming | collected... | reverse complement strand
TGGCCCAGGTGTGGGCCAGATCCCATTTGGTTGATGAGGCGTTGACAATGCCGTAAACTGCATCCCAGTTGCCGGAAGAGGCATTGACCTTGTAGTAGGCAATGTCCCATTTGGAAGATGAAGCGTTGACTATTCCGTAAGTCTTGTCCCAGTTGGTAGATGAGGCATTGACGATATAGTAAGCGTTATTCCAGTTGGTTGATGAGGCAGCAGTAATGTTGGAACCCACCACTGATCCTGTGCCGTAGATATTGCCCACCACTGACAGGGTGTAAGCCGGGGTGGTGGTTCCGATTCCCACGTAGCTCCCCATAAAGGTTGATGTTCCATAGACCTGTAAGGTTGATATTGGAGTTGTTGTGCCAATTCCGAGGTAGCCGGTGGTAGATGCAATCCTCAATATTTCATTGCCAGCAGAAATAAAAATAAGGTCGCTGGAAGAAGAAGCATATAAATTATTGGCAGAAAAAAGATTAAGGTCGCCTGAGTTTGTAGATTGAATTGTCAAATTGCCGGCGTTAGAAAGAGACAAGCCAGTAGCGCCGGGGCCGGAAATCTGACCGGTGCCGGCTAAGTGGATTGGAAAATTAAAATCAAATTGATTGGTGGAAGAAGACCAGCTTAGCGTGGCAGCAACAAGACTTCCACCTCTGTAGAATTCAAGATAAGAATTTTCATTGCCCAGGGCATCGCTGTTAATAGTAAAAGTTTCAGCCGTGGTTCCGCTGATACTGGTAGAAGCGGCAGCAAGATTCAAAGCATTTATTTCACCGAAATATCCGAAATCCCATCTTACCTCCGGAGAACCAGTTCCCACATAATACGTACCGCCAGCGTCATAAGGCATAAGATTGCCCTTAACATTCAAATTGCCAGTAACTGTGGTGGTGGCAAGACTTGCGTTCCCACCAACTTCAAAATTTGCGGTCGTAGTACCTGAACCAATTACCAGCATATTGCCCAGTACCGTGAGCGTATTATTGGGAGTAGTCGTCCCGATTCCCACGTATCCTCCCATAAAGGTTGAGGTTCCATAAACACTAAAGACAGAGGCTGGCGAACTTGTTCCGATGCCAACGTAATTGCCGGCGGTAGCCAAAGTGGTAGTTCCGGTGGTTGTAAGCCTTCCAAAGATACTAGTAGTTGCAGCTGTAAAATTTATAACTGAAGAATCTGCGGTTAAGGCAATTGTCGTACCGGTGGCTGAAATGTTTCCTAAAGAGTCAATGCTCAATCTTCCTGTTCCACCCTGCTGTAAAACATAGGTTGAGCTGGCGGCAAACGCCTGGAACAAATCAGAGCCGGCAAAGATTTGAGTTGAGCTGGCGGAAGTAATATAGATATGACCCGAAGTGGCGGTTTGAAGCGTTAAATCAGCTCCGATGACCTGCCATTGGGAAGTTGCGTTGGAGCTGATATTTAATGCCCCCGAAGCAGTAACGTCTGTTGAATTGATGGTAATGGCATTGGCTATTGTTGCTGTAGCAACGTAAACATTGGCCCATTGGTAAGCCGAAGAGCCCAGGTTATAAACAGTGGAGGTAGAGGGAAGAATATTGCCCGCTACTATTAAATCTCCTGTGATTGAAGATGTGGCAACTGATAAGGCTCCGGCAGAAACAACATTGCCGGAATCGTCGATATAAAAAATGCTGTTTGTTCCTTTTTCTAAATCAATAAACCTCCCGTTAAAAGTGGAGGTTGCGGCAATGGCAAAATATGTAGAGCTGGCTTGCACCCAAAGAGTGTCTTGCTGGCGAATCAGTACAGCCGGAGTGGTTGAGGCGTTGATCGCAAAGGTGGCGTACCCTCCGTCAGCAATTGTAAAGACCGAAGTATTATAATCTTTAAATTCCACAATATTGCCTGTCCCTGATTGAGAAACTGTAAGAGCGGTGGTGGAACTGTTGGCGGAAAAGGTCTCGCCGCCGTAAAGAACAAGATTAGCGGAAATATAAAAATTATTTGCTATGGCAAAAATATCAGAAGCAGCTGAAAAGACAATGTTTCCGGATCCAGTGGTCTCCAATGTGATTTGACCGTTCTGCACATAGATCTTAGGAGAATAGGGTTGCTGGAAAACCGGCTGAACCGTTGCCGGACTCACCATGAATCCCGATGAACGCCTGGTCATATCTAACTGCAGACCACTAATCTGCTTGTCATAACCATCCAATCTGCTTTCAAGAGAATCTATTTTTTTTAACGACTCGCCATCAACAACATTAATTATTTTTTCTTTGGTGATTTCTTTTATCGGTTCAATATTAGTAATTTTAGAAACCTCTTTTACTTTAAGCCCTTCCTCTTTTATTTTCTCAATTTCTTTCCAGAAGACGCTGAGATCATATTTTTCCAGTTGAGTTTTTTCCAGCCAGGGAGAAAGAACCAACTTACCAAATTGAAAAGCTTTAGAAAGCAAGCCGGAAAACAAATCTTTTGTATTCTGCCAAGAAAGTGAAATTTGTTTTTTAATAATTCCATTAAGAGTTTGGTATTTTTGAAAAACTATATCCGGTATCTCTTGAGGATTTTTTAAAGAATCTGTAACGGCTGAATAACCGAACTTGAAGCTTCTTCCAACTGACTGACGGTAGCTTTCAAATAAATCCACCATGTCAGCAGTCATATAAGAATAACCGTTCGGAGAATTCAAGGCGCTAAGTCCCCCATCAAATGATTGAGAAAATTCTTGAATGAAGGCGGGAATTTTTTTAAAAACATTCATTAACCCCGGTGCGCCGAAAACTCCGGTGGCAAGAAATAAAACAAGAATTAGGATTACAGTTAAATTGGCGCGGCGTACTGGTTTTTTTTCAATGGGTAAATTTTCCGGCGCTTGGGATGGTTTATATTGAACAACGATTAACGGTCTTCCGGTTTTTGATTTTTTAACCCTGGGAATTTTTTTAAAATCCTGATGGCTCTGGATATAACTTTCCAGCCATTCTCTTGTGGTCATCCAGTCTCTCCCAATTTTTTTTGATTTCAGTTTTCCCTGTCTCGCTCTCAATGATAAATATTCCTGCGAATAGTTGCAGTATTTAGTTGCCTCCTGTAAAGATATATATATATTATCCTTATCTTTTCCTTTTTTAATTTTATTTTTCTTAGCAACCATGCAATTTTTTGACCTTGACAAAATTTTTGATTTTACTAAAATTACATAAGAAGACTCCAATATAAAATAGCCATTTCTTTTTTAGCGACTAGATTTGGGAAAGTTTTTGCGGGGTCTTCTTTGTTTTCTTAAAAATTAATTTTTTAAAATCTTTTCAATTTTTTTAAAAATTTTTCTAATCCGATAACTTTTTTTGCTTTTTAAAACCTTTTAAGGTTATTTTATTTTCTCTTTTAAAAAAAACCTTGTCAAGGGCTTACTTGTGGATAAAATATTCATCTATCCGATATCGGTTAATGCTTATTTCCCGATTAAATTTTAGATATAAAATTTTTTCTATTATTTGGTAATTAAGGGTACAAAAACAAAACCAGGATGGTCTTTTTCGTCAAAAATTATCTTTCCGTCGGCCCCTTGCCTCTTCTCTAGCGTTATAATTGAAGAATTTATGGGTGTGACGATCCGACCGCCAATTCTTACTTGTTGTTTCCAAGAATCAAACACCCTGTTGGCTCCTGCCGATACTAGAACCTGGTCAAAAGGTGCTTCTTTCTTATACCCCCTGGAACCGTCGCCACAAATAAACTCTACAATTCCTTTGCTGATAAAACTGTATTTAGAGACATTTTTCTCTCCAAATTCACTTAATTCTGGGACTAATTCCATGGAAACAACCTTTCCTTTGGGACCGACGATTTCGGCAAGCAACGCAGTGGTCCAACCCGAACCACTACCGATATCTAATATCTTATTTCCTGTATCGGCTTGAAGCTCTTCTAGCATAAAAGCCACTACTAGTGGCTGAGAAATGGTCTGACCAAAGCCAATTGGCAGCGCTTCGTTTAATTCAGAAAGGTCTTTTAGCTCTTCGGTTAAAAAATCTACTCTTTTAATCTTTCTAAACGCATTAATAATTCTCGGCGTCCTTAACCATTCTTCTTTAATTAAAGAGTCAATTAAGTCCATTTAATTTTTTTCTGTTTTTTAATTTTTGCCAAAAACCCAAACGGTTAATGAATAGAATTCCATCCAGGTGGTCAACTTCGTGTTGAATGATTCTTGCCGGTTTCCCCTTAGCTCTTATTTTCAACCTCTCCCTTTTTTCGTTCAACGATTCAACTTCGATTTCTTTTGATCTTTTTATTTTAAAATAAACGTTGGGCAAACTCAGACAACCTTCTTCCATAATTTCCTTGTCCCGGCTTTTTTTAATAATAACGGGGTTAACAAAAACTTTAATCTCTTGCCCGTCTTGAATAATAATTATTCTTTTTGATTCCCCTACCTGCGGCGCGGCTAAACCGATGCCATTATTTTTAACCATCGCTTCTTCCATGTCTTTAATCAAATTCTTAACGTCTTCTGAAATTTCTTTTACTTCTTCAGATCTTTTTTTTAGCAGGGGGTTGGGATACTTTACAATATCTCTATTCATATTTCTTAAAGCTTTTGATGATTTAAATTAAAGAATTATTGAATATTAGTTAAAAAACCTTACTCATATCTTAAAGCCTCTATGGGATCCAATTTTGCTGCGCTTCTTGCGGGCAAGACTCCAAATCCTATTCCAATAGCACCTGAAACCCCAACAGCAATAACGATTGCATAAATTGGAACGCTAAAAGTCCAAGCTAAACCGCTAGAAACTGCAATTAAAGAAATAATCCATCCTAGAAAAGAGCCCAATAATGTTCCAATAATTCCTCCCAGAACCGTAACTAAGATTGATTCGATTAAGAACTCATTTAAAATATCTTCATTTGTCGCTCCCAAAGCCTTCTTCAGGCCTATTTCGCTTGTTCTTTCGGTAACCACTACATACATAATATTCATAATCCCCACTCCTCCAACCAATAAAGAAATGGCTGCTATGCAAATAAGCAAGATGGTTATTCCTCCAAAAATAGTGTTAAAAGTTTCCATGGCTTGAACCTGAGTAGTTACGGTAAAATCATCTTTTATGGGATCTGTAATATCATGATTACGCCTCATTACTTGGCGAATGAACTCTGCTGTTGCTTCTCCTTGGCTTGTGTCTTTTATCTGGATTAATCCTATCGTGATATAGTTTATGCCCAGCATCTTTTTTTGAGCTGTAACTAAGGGCAGATATAATCCATCGTCTGCACTTGGACCGCCTATGGATCCCTGGGGTTCGTAAACTCCAATAACTTGGAAATTTAAATTACCAAGCCGGATCAATTTACCCAACGGGTCATCTTGGACAAACAAGTCTTTTGCCAAATTGCTTCCCAAAATTACAACTTGAGATCCACCCGCGTCTTCTGTTTTGGTATAAAATCTGCCTCCTGGCTGCAAAGCATGCTTATCCATTAAGAACCTCTCTGCAGAAGCACCATAGTAAATAACACTCTTTGCATTGTCCCGGTAGCTGGCAACAGCTAACCCAGTCACCATGCCGTAAGCATCAATAATATTAGGAAGCTTCTTGATGCTATCTAAATCATTTTGTTTAAAACTACTAATTGCAACCGAAGAAGAAATACGGCTAAAATCAGCTGATGCTGCCGTGTTGTTTCTGTTTTTTGTCGTGGGCGGAACGCGAGTCTCTACGAAAAGAGTATCGGTTCCCCACGAAGCTAATTGATCATCAACCAAACTACGAAATCCAGCCCCCGCAGAAAGGACCAAAATAACAGTTGTAATGCCGATAACAATGCCCAAAGTAGTTAAAACAGTACGTACAGGATTTGAAAATAATACTTTTATTGATTGTTGAAAAGATTTAAACATATTATTCGTACCTTAAAGCCTCTATCGGGTCTAATTTTGACGCTTTCAGCGCAGGATACAGGCCAAAGATTACTCCGGTCAAAATTGAAACTCCAACAGCTAAAATAACAGACCCCATGGAAACAACAAAGGCCCAATCATATCCTAAATAGTCCATTAATAGAGCAATAAGATAAGAAATCAGTATTCCAAATACAATCCCCAAGACTCCGCCGACAAAAGTCAACACCCCGGCCTCTAAAAGAAACTGTCGCATCACAGCTTCGTTTGTGGCTCCCGTTGCTTTTCTCAAACCAATTTCTCTTGTGCGCTCTGCAACAGTAGCTAACATAATATTTAAAATCCCGATGCCGCCCACCAGCAAAGCAATGGCTGCCATTGAAGTTAAAAATAATCTTAAAGCATCTGTGATGATACTTAGAAGACTAACTGCATCGGCTATATTTCTTACCGTAAAATCAATGTCGGTATCTTTTTGTATATGATGCTGCTGTTTTAAAACATTTGTCACATCAGCAATTGTCTGGTTAACGTTATCTGCTGAGTCCACCTTCATATTAATGCTTGCTAAATAATGTATCCCGAGCAATTGCTGCTGGGCAATTTCAAGGGGTAATAATATCTCGTCGTCCTGGTCTTGAAAAAATGAGGTGCCGCGCGGATCGACTACTCCGATAACCCTTAAAGGAATTCCCCCGGCTTGATTTTGAGACGCATTCCTTACTTTGATTACTTGCCCTATCGGATCAATGTCAGTTCCGTCAAACAGTTCGCTGCTGACTGTAGCTCCTAAAACAACCACATTAGCATTCCCCTGCTCTTGCTGTTGAGAAAGAAACTGGCCTTTTTGCATGGTAAAGGTAATTACATCAGGATAGGCATAATCTGTGCCAACAAAATTAGTATCAACAGTTTTGTTTTCCCAAACTACAGACGCAGAACCCCTGACTACAGCGTTGACAGCCACGACATGAGGAATCTGAGCGCTGGCTCTTAGAGCTTGAGCGTCTTGATTGATTAATGTAGTAATCACAATTCCAAAAACTTGTGCCGGAGGCCCTTTCTCATTGCTTTTTCCGGGCTGCACGCTTAAGATATTGGAACCTAATTTTGTAATCTGCCCTAAAATTAAGCTCTGAGCGCCGGCACCTAAAGCGATGATGATAATAACGCCTGCAACGCCTATAATAATACCGAGGATTGTTAAAAATGACCTGCCCTTTCTCGCAAGCAGCGTTCTAAACACAAGCTTTATAGTTCCTAGGAAATCCATGTTATTTTACTAAATCTTTTTCCGCCGTAGCAATCGTTCTTTGCAATACTTTTTCATCAGAAACAATATTTCCGTCTTTAATACGAATTATTCTTTTTGCGTGGGCTGCGGTATCTGTTTCGTGAGTTACTAAAATAATTGTATGGCCTTGCTCATTTAATTGCTGTAAAATATACATCACCGTATTCCCAGATTTTGAATCAAGGTTGCCCGTCGGCTCATCAGCAAAAATTACAGCAGGATCGCATACTAAAGCGCGGGCTATTGCCACCCTCTGCTTTTCTCCGCCAGATATTTGATTTGTAAAGTAGTTCAAGCGATGAGAAAGACCAACGGATTCAAGGGCTTTTTTTGCTAATTCATCGTAATTTTTCTTTTTGCTATAAATCAAGGGAAGTTTTACATTATCTAAAACAGTGGTTCTGGCCAGCAAATTAAACGACTGAAAAACAAATCCAACTTTTTCGTTTCTTAATTTTGCCAAATACTGGTCGGTAAAATTCTTCGTATCTTTTCCCTCAAATTCATATAAGCCGGAGGTTGGACGATCCAAAAAACTTAATATATGCATCAAGGTTGATTTCCCAGATCCTGATGGCCCCATAATAGCAATAAACTCTTTTTCATCAATTGTAAAACTAACGTCATGAAGAACATTAGTTACAATATCATCATTTACGTAGTCTTTTTTTAAATTTTGGACTTTAATTAAAACCACGTTACTTCATGTAAGTTATTATTTCCTGTCCTTCTGAAAGACCGGAAAGAATTTCAACCAATCCCCCGTCTGCCTGAAGGCCTGTTTGCACCTTAACTTCGTGGTATTTATTTGTCTTTTTGTCGTCAATTACTTTTACATACTGGCCATCGGCCTTATTGACAACAGCGGTCGAGGGAATAGCCAATACCCCCTGTTTTTCAGCAACTAAAATTGTCATGTTCGCTGTCATGCCTGGTTTTACTTTCGGAATATTATCTAAACTCCCCGTAACTTTGTAATTAACAACACCGGAAATAATGGTAGAGGCTGGATTTATTGTCAGTATCTTTCCTGCAAAATGCTCGTCCGGCCCCAGAGCATCAAGGGTATAGTCAATCAACTGTCCAATTTCCAAAGACGCAATATTTGCTTCGCTAACATTAGCCTCTGTGTGTAAGGCTGAGATATTCTGCAGCCCCATAACAATAGATCCTGCTAAAACTTGTTCTCCGATTTTTGTATCAACCGAAGTAATTGTTCCTGATGAAGGGGCTGTCAGAATCAAATTATTTAAAGTAGCTTGAGCCGCATCAACCTGGCCTTGGGCAGAAGTTATCTGGGCCAAAGCCACATCAATGTCTGCCTGCCTTGGCGCGGCTTTTTCTAAAGCTAACTGATCTTGCGCTTTTTGAAGAGCCATCTTGTAGTCTATAATACTATTTTGAGCAGCTGTTGTATTGGTTAAACTTGTATTGATATTTGTCCTCTGAGTGTCTAAAGATGTTTTATCTGTAGAAGAGACCCTAGAATAATAGCTTGCTTCATCGCACATATCGCGGACAAACTTTAAGGCGTCTGAAGTATTATTTAAGGCAGTTATCATTTGAGACAGGGCGGATTGAATATTAAAAGGAGTGGAGCTGTATTTTGCCGTATCTAAATATGACTTTGCAGAATCTATATTGTTGCTTATTATCACCCTGTTATCTTGCACCTTAATACTAGGCTGGTCTTGGATCGTAAAATAGCTGTTTCGGATTGTGGTTACCGTAGCCAAAGCATTGTACATTTTTGTATACGCATCATTTAGCGTATTTAAAGAGCTGGCATAAAAAGCATTTAAATCCTGCTGGGCAGAAATTACGGTGTTTTCAATTGTTTTTATTTCTTCTGCAGAAGCTCCTGCCAAAAGTTTCTCGTAGCTTGCTTTCGCCTGAGCAAGAGATCCTTTAGCAGTAGTTAAATTGGCTCTGGCAGCGGTTGTATCAAGCGCAGCCAGTAACTGGCCATCTGTTACATTATCTCCTTCTTTTACCAATAATCGTCTTACTATCCCGCTACCCTGAAAGCTCAGATTAAGATCAATAGCTGAAACCACCTGGCCGGTTGTCAGTACTGTTTCTTTTAAATCCTGTTTTTTAACAATGGCTGTTTGTGTTCCGTTTGAATTATTATTTTTTTTAGAAACCAAACTCCATATGCCAAAAATCACAATTAAGATTATTATGGTCCAGATTATTGTTTTCTTCGTAAAAAACTTTGGGACATTAAATTTCATATTTGTTTTATATCATACTTATAATTATTTTTTTATTAAATTTTATAAACATTCCGATTTCTTTATCAAGGCCTCGAGGATTTAAACTAAAAAATAAGATCAAAATTAGACAATCGGTTTTCTCTCAATAGAAAATATTCATGGCGGGGACTGAGGGAATCGAACCCCCATCAATGCTTTTGGAGAGCACTATTCTGCCGTTAAACTAAGTCCCCTAAGAATTAAAAATTAACTATTTCTTGCTCTCTTTATGCTGGGTGTGCTTTCTGCACCATTTGCAGAATTTCTTCAATCCCAACTTCTCCTCAGCCATTTTCTTTGATTTGTGAGTAAAATAATTAAATCTTTTGCACTCCTGACATTGAAGTTTTACGAATGGTTTTTTGGTTGCCATGGTATGCTTATTGTATCTTTTATATAAGGGATTAACGAGCCGAAGATGGGAATTGAACCCATGACCTCTTTCTTACCAAGAAAGCGTTCTACCACTGAACTACTTCGGCGAGATTATGGGTAGGGAGGGATTCGAACCCCCGAAGACTAGAAGTCACGACGTTTACAGCGTCGCCCATTTGACCGCTTTGGTACCTACCCTGATTACTAATGTATTTTAACAGAAAATATTTACTTTTCAATAACTTTTCCCTGTTTCTGGCGCCATTTTTCAATCTCTTTATGGTTACCAGAAACCAATACTTTTGGAACTAACCATTTCTTACTTTTTGTAGGGCTAAAAACCTCTGGTCTGGTATATTGGGGATATTCAATAAATCCTTTATCCTTGGTAATCCTTTCCTTCAATAGTTGAGGTTTGCCTAAAACGTTGGGAATCAATCGAGCAATTGTTTCCATCGCCACCATTGCCGGCAAATCACCGCCCATTAAATCATAATCCCCTATTGATAATTCCAAATCAGCAATATGTTTTGCCACCCGCTCATCCACCCCTTCGTACCTGCCGCAGATCATAATTATTCTGTTTAATTTAGAAAGAGAATAAGAAATCTTCTGATTGAACTTTTTTCCGCGAGGGGTAAAGAGTATAATCTTTGTTTTTTTATCAGATGATTTTGTTAAATCCTTAATTGCTTTAAAAATGGGCTCTACTTTTAAAACCATTCCCAGCCCCCCTCCGAAAGGCCTGTCATCAACGCTTTTATGCTTATCCAAGGCCCAATCCCTTAAATTATGAACATTAATCTTTATCAACTTCTTTTCCTGAGCTTTTTTAATAAAAGATTCATTTAAATATGAATCAAAAATCTTAGGAAAAATGGTAATAATGTCAAAAATAAGCATAAAAGAAAACGGCGCTATTTTTGATGATAGCACCGTTTTCTTCTTATGTAAACTTATATTTTTAGAGTTTTAACTCTTCAAGTCCCTCTTTATCAAAAGAGGACTTTTTGCTCGGAACTCTGCCGCCAGCTGGTTCTTCGATCTTTAAATTCACTCTGGCGTGATTTTTAAGACCGACGATGCGAACCAATCCCCTGATGGCTCTGGCAGTTGATCCTTCTCGGCCGATTATCTGACCCATGTCTTCTGGGTTTACTTTCAAAGAAAGTAGAACTCCCATTTCATCAACCTTGCGGTCGATTTCGACATCTTCAGAATGATCAACCAAGGCTTTCACAATATACTCAAGGAAATCTTGATCGCTAGATGCTTTTGTCATATTCTTTCTGAATTACTGATATTTTTATCGTTACTAGTAGCCCGACCTTTCGGAATTCTCTCTTTCTTTAATAACAAGAGAACCTGAAAAGCTACTGTCTATATTTTACTCTATTTTTATATAGTTTGTCAAGAGATCTGTTTTTCTTCTTCAATAACTGGTTTTTCAGTCTCTTGAGGTGTTTCTTGACTCATTGCTTCTTCTTTAAGAACTTCCTGTATTGGAGCTTCAATAGCTGCAGCGGGTTTTTCCTCTGCCGGAGTTTCTGCCGGTTTTTCCGGTGATGGAACCATTGGCGCCGATGCTACCGACGCTGGTGTTTCGGGAATTGCCTCAGCGGATTCTTTCGATTTCTTATGGACATCAATCTTTTTCCCTTCAATGATTTTTTCCGAAATCAATAAATTAAAAACCGTATCAGAAGGATTGGCTCCCACTGACAACCAGTGTTTAATCCTTTCATTCCTTAAAACCTTTTCTTTGGTTAAAGGATTATAAAAGCCGACTTCCTCGACAAAACGGCCTCTTCTGGCAGCCTTTTTTCTGTTGGTAACCACTATTTTGAACGACGGTTGATTTTTTTTACCTACCCTGAATAAACGAATAACTAACATATTTTTACCATTTTTTATTTTCTAAACCTTTTTGGGCCGCCCCTGCTTCGGCTTCCTGTTTTGAAGAACCTTCGCCCTTGGCGATCAATTCTTTTCCCAGAAAAACTCCGACAACAAATTGCTTGGCATGGTCGGGACCCGACTCTTTTAAAACTTTATAGGTAGGAGTAATCCCCTCTTTTTCCTGGGATTGTTCCTGAAAAGAGGATTTAGCATCCTTAAAAAGACCTTTTTTAATAATTTCTTCCAATCTTCCGATTAAATGTTTTTTAATGAATTTCTGGCAGATTTTATACCCCGAATCAAGATAAGCGGCACCGATGAGAGCCTCTAAGGTGTTAGCCAGAATATACTGTCTGGCCTTACCCAATTCCTTGGTTTCGCCCCGGGAAAGCAGCAAGAATCCGTTAAGGCCGATATCAGCCGCAACCTCTGCCAGCATCTTAGCATTTACCAAAGCAGCCCGCCAGTTAGTCAGCTCCCCTTCCGGTTTTTTGGGGTACTTTCCGTAAAGGTATTCTGTCACAACTAATTCCAAAACTGCATCTCCCAAAAACTCCATTCTTTCATTGTTTTCCAAACAAAACTCGGGATTTTCATTCAGATAAGAACGGTGGCAAAAGGCCTGGGTTAATAAATCCTTATTCTTAAATTTTATATTCAGCTTTTTTTCCAGCTTGGAAAAATCTACCATATTATTTTTTCTCTTTTTCTTTTTTCTTTGTTTCCCTTTCCTCCATTTGTTTGTATACCGTTCCCAGTACGCCGTTAATGAACTTTCCCGAGGATTCCCCGCCGAAAGACTTGGCAAGCTCTATTGATTCATTTATGGCCACCTTGGAGGGAACCTCCTTCTTATCGGCAAACAACAGCTCGTAAAGGCCAATTCTTAGAACATTTCTGTCAACAATGGTAATTTGTTCTATCGGCCACTCGGGAGCAACTTTTTCAATGATTTTGTCAATTTTTAAAAGGTGTTTTAGCACGCCGCTGATTAGCTGCCAGACAAAACTAGTATCTTCCAACCCCGGACCGAATTCTTTAATGTTTTTATCAATGATTTTTTCCAGGTCGTGTTTTTTACCAGAAAAATCCCATTCATATAGGGATTGCATGGCAATAGAGCGTGATAAATGACGTGATGCCATATTATTATTTTTTACTAAGTCCTTCCCAGCTTAGGGGTTTCTTTTCATCTGTTCCTTTTTCCGCTTCCTGGGCGCTCATTTCTTTTTCCCTTTGTTTTTTCTCCTTTTTATCAAGTTTTTTCAAAACGTCTATTACCTCTTTTCCCTTGTAATATCCGCAATTCAAACAAATAGTATGAGGTAAAACCGGCTTTCCACACTTGGGACAAACCGTTAAATTGGCTGCTTCAAGATAAATATTCCCCCTCCTCTTGTTCCTTCTTGATTTGGTATGACGTTGTTTCGGTACCGGCATAATGTTTTAATCTTAACAAAATTATTTTATTTTGCAAGCCTGACCGGCCCAAAGCTTTTCCTGTGTATTTTACAGGGACCATACTTCTTTAATAGCTTGAAGTGCAATTTGGTAGGATATCCCTTGTGTTTATTAAACTTATAAAGAGGATATTTTTTATGATATCTATCCATAATTCTGTCCCTCGTCACTTTGGCGATTATGCTGGCAGCAGCACAGGAAAAAACCTTTTCATCGGCCCTAATGATTGATTTTTGGAAAAGGGGCAGGTTAATTCTGAAATTGCCGTCCAAAATTAAAAAATCAGGTTTTTTCTTCAGCCCCTTTACGGCTTTTTTCATCGCCAGCTTGGTCGCCTCTAAAATGTTAATCTTGTCAATTACCTTTTCAGAAATTATGCCTCTCCCCCATTCCAAGTCCGGATGCTTGGTTAATATTTTAAAAAATTCTTCTCTCTTCTTGGCACTTAATTTTTTCGAATCTTTAATATACCCGACGTTGAATTTCTTTATTTTTATTACCGCTGCTGCGGCAACCACCGGTCCAGCCAATGGACCCCGGCCGGCTTCATCTAAGCCGGCTATGGTTCGAAAACCGCCTTTGCGCAATTTTTTTTCTTCAGAAAAATTGGGATATCGCATTGAAGTATTTTAACAGCTAAAACAAATTATAAAAAGAGCGGGTTGAAAAAACCGCTCGATTAAAGACCACCCAGGTGCTTATAATTTTTAATAAGCCTTTTCTCTAACCTTAGGCCGAGCAATGAAATTAATTGTCCAGCAAAATAAATCACTGTCCGTCGAACTTTGGAAGTGAAGGGGCTTTCCCAGGGTTTTTGTAAATATTTCTTCTATCCCATCACGACTCGCTGGAGGGCCGAAAAATGAGATATTTATGACTCCATCCATGACATGAGAAATCTTATATCCGTCTTCTTTTCTTTCGACATCCTCTCCACTTCTTATATCTGCCATTATGTTTGCAATTATCCGTTCTGCGTCCATATTTATCCTCCCGGTGGCTTAAATTTTTAAGACTCACCTGTGTAATCTTACCAAACCCATATTAAAAAGCAAGGGATTATTTTTCTTTGCTTTTATCGTTAAAATCCTGTAAAATGGTTTATTGTCATGAAATTTACCCACCTGCACACTCACAGCCACTATTCCCTTTTGGATGGTCTAGCCAAGATTGACGAACTTCTTGACCGAACAAAAGAATTGGGGATGGATTCTCTTGCCCTGACCGACCATGGAAATATCTATGGGGCTGTTGAATTTTCTAAAAAAGCTGTGGAGAGAGGAATAAAGCCGATTATCGGGTCGGAGATTTACCTAAGCTTAAACAAAATGTCAGATAAAAGACCGAATGTAGACGACAAAAGATATCATCTAGTCCTACTGGTTAAAAATGAAGAGGGATACAAAAATCTGACAAAGCTTTTGACCAAAGCTCATCTGGAAGGATTTTATTACAAGCCGAGAGTTGACGAAGAATTGCTTTCTCAACATTCCCAGGGCCTTATTGCCCTTTCCGCCTGTCTGGCAGGCAAGATCCCTAAATCAATCTTGGAAAGAAAAACAGCTGAGGCGGAAAAAACTGCTTTAAAATACCAAGAAATTTTTGGCAAGGAAAACTTCTATTTGGAAATTCAAAATCATCCTAATTCCCCTGACCAGAAACTTGCTAATCAAGAAATAATCCGCATTGCTAAAAAATACTATATTCCCTTGGTGGCCACCAATGATATTCATTATTTGAAGCCGGAAGATGCCGATGCTCAAGATATCCTGATGTTGATTAATACCGGCTCAAATGCCAATGACCCGGAAAGATTAACTTTAAAAGCGGACGATTTCTCAATGAAAACGCCAGAACAAATGATAGAAGATTTTAAAGACGTTCCGGAGGCAATAGAAAACACCCAAAAAATTGTTGAAAACTGCAACTTCCAATTTGATTTGGGCAAAATTAAGCTTCCCAAATTCGACGTTCCCACCAAACAAACACCCGACGAATATCTGGAAGATCTTTGCCATCAAGGATTAAAAAAACGCTTCGGAGAAAAACCCGGCCAGGAAGTTTTAGACAGGTTAAATTACGAGCTTTCCGTTATAAAGCAAACCGGCTTTGCTCCCTATTTTTTAATCGTCCAGGATTTCGTCAACTGGGCAAAGAGCAACAGAATTGTTGTTGGTCCGGGCAGAGGTTCAGTCGGTGGTTCTTTAATAGCTTTTTTATTAAACATTACCAATATAGATCCCTTAAAATACAATCTTCTGTTTGAAAGATTTTTAAATCCGGAAAGAATATCCTTGCCTGATATTGACCTTGATTTTACCGACCGAAGGAGAGACGAGGTCATTCATTACGTTGCCCAAAAATACGGCAGAGACAGGGTAGCCCAGATCATTACCTTCGGAACAATGGCGGCCAGGGCCGTTATAAGAGACGTGGGAAGGGCTTTGAACTATACATATAGTTATTGCGACCGAATTGCCAAAATGATTCCTTTTGGAATGTCTTTGGATGACACTATGAAAAAAATCTCGGAATTCCGCACCCTTTACGAATCCGATGCCGACGCCAAGAAACTAATTGATTTCGCTAAAAAATTAGAGGGCGTTGCCAGGCACGCTTCAACCCATGCCTGCGGAGTGGTAATTTCCAGTTCCTCTTTAAATGACATTGTTCCCCTTCAACACCCGACTCAGGACGACGAGACAATTGTCACCCAATATGAAATGCATTCCATTGAAGACCTTGGTCTTTTGAAAATGGACTTTCTGGGATTAAAAAACCTGACAATTATTGAAGATACCTTAGCTAGGATTTACAAGGTGCAAGGATTTAATCTTGATTTGGAAAAAATTCCCGTAGACGATAAAAAAACTTACCGATTATTGCAAAAAGGAGAAACAGTAGGAGTCTTCCAATTGGAAAGCGATGGTATGAGAAGATATTTAAAACAATTAAAGCCAACCGATTTTGAAGACATTATTGCCATGGTTGCCCTTTACAGGCCGGGTCCAATGCAGTTCATCCCGGATTATATTGCCGGAAAAAACAAGAAGAAAACTGTTGAATACCTGCATCCCAAGCTTAAACCGATTTTGGAAAGCACTTACGGAATAGCGGTTTATCAGGAACAGGTTATGAGAATAGCCAGAGATTTGGCAGGATTTTCCTTATCCGAAGCCGATGTATTAAGGAAGGCCATCGGAAAGAAAATAAGGAAGTTATTAATGTCTCAAAGGGAAAAGTTTATTGAAGGAATGAAGAAGAATCAAATAGACGAGGGCATCTCAATGCAAATCTGGTACTGGATTGAACCATTTGCCAGTTATTCTTTTAACAGGTCGCATGCGGCCGCCTATGCCATGATCGCCTATCAGACCGCTTACCTGAAAGCTCATTTCCCGGTTGAGTTCATGGCTGCTCTTCTTACTTCGGAAAGAAACGATATTGACCGAATTTCCATTTTAATAACCGAATGTAAAAAAATGGAAATTGAAGTTTTACCGCCGGATATCAATGAAAGCTTTAATTATTTCGGAGTTGTTCCCAAAAAGAACCAAATAAGATTCGGTTTATCGGCAATTAAAAATGTAGGCTCCGGAATTGTAGAAACTATTGTTGAAGAAAGGAAAATGAACGGCCCATATGTTTCAATCGATAATTTCGTCTCCCGGATAAGCTCCAAAGATTTGAATAAAAAATCCCTGGAAAGCTTAATTAAAACCGGTTCTTTTGACAAGATAGCGGAAAGAAACCAACTTTTGTTAAACTTGGAAAAACTTCTTGATTCTTCGAGAGAAAATCAGAAAATAAAGACCAACGGACAGAAGGGACTTTTTGAGGGAATGGAGTTTAATAATAAAATAAAGATGGAAAATACTGTTCCAGCCAGCGATAAAGAAAAATTGACCTGGGAAAAGGAATTGCTGGGACTGTTTATAAGCAGCCATCCTTTAAATAATTTCAGAAAGATTCTGGAATCTAAAACAACGGCCATAGCCAATATTTCCAAAAACAACCAGGGAAGAAACGTCAGGATAAGAGTTGGAGGAATTATTTCTAAAATTAAAAAAATAATAACCAGAACGGGAAGGCCGATGCTTTTTGTCAACCTGGAAGATTTGAGCGAAAAAGTTGAGGTTGTTGTTTTCCCGGGACTAGTGGAAAGAAACCCGGCTATTTTTCAGGAGAACAAGATCGTCCTGGTTTCCGGAAGACTGGATTCAAGGGACGGTGTTCCTAAAATAATTTGCGAAGAAATCGAAGAAATAGTAGAATCTTAGAATACGTACAATTATGAAAATAGACGCTATTCGTCATTCGCTTGCTCACATAATGGCTTGCGCGGTTCAGGAATTATATCCTGACGTTCATTTTGGCATTGGACCGACAATCGAAAACGGCTTTTATTATGATTTTGACTTAACCGGAAGCTTAACCCCCGAAGATTTACCGAAAATAGAAAAGAAAATGAAAGAATTAATCAAACAAAATCTTTCATTTACCAAAGAATTTGTTTCTAAAGAAAAAGTTAAAGAATTATTTGAAAATCAGCCATATAAATTAGAACTGATTGAAGAATTGCCCGAGAAAAATGTCACCATCTACAAAGTGGGAGATTTTACGGATTTATGCAAAGGACCACACATTAAATCAACCAAAGGAATTCCTTTGGATGGTTTTAAATTGACAAAAGTTGCTGGTGCTTATTGGAAAGGTTTAGAGAAAAATCCTATGTTGAATAGAATATATGGTGTGGCTTTTCAAGGTAAAAAAGAACTAGATGAATACTTAATAAAAGAAGCTGAGGCAGAAAAAAGAGACCATAGGATTTTAGGGGAAAAACTAGAATTGTTCCTGTCTGATGAAGAAGTTGGAGCTGGTCTTCCTCTTTGGGCACCCAAAGGAGCTATTTTAAGAAAAACCATTGAGGATTATTTATACAAAGAGCTGATCTCTCAGGGTTATGAATTCTTAATTACGCCGCATATAGGGAAGATAGATCTCTGGAAAACATCGGGCCACTGGGATTTTTATCGAGAGAATATCTACTCCCCCATTGATATTGAGGAAGAAAAATATATCCTAAAACCAATGAATTGTCCTTTTCATATCAAGGTTTTTAAATCAAAAATCCATTCCTACCGTGATCTTCCCAAAAAATTTGCTGAGTTTGGAACGGTCTATCGTTATGAGAGATCAGGAACCCTGCACGGCTTAACAAGAGTCAGAGGATTTACCCAGGATGATGCCCATGTTTGGTGCACAACTGACCAGTTGACCAAAGAAGTAGAAAAACTTCTAAAGCATGGTTTCGAAATACTTAAAGCTTTTGGTTTTAAAGATTATGCTATTTATCTCTCCACTAGGCCAGAAAAATACGTCGGCGACCTCAAAAATTGGGAAAAGGCAACCAATGTTTTAAAGTATTGCTTGGGAAAGTTAAAACTAAAGTATCAGATTGATCCAGGCGGCGGAGTTTTTTACGGGCCTAAAATTGACATTAAAATCAAAGATTCTTTGGAAAGAGAGTGGCAATGCACTACTGTCCAGATTGATTTTAATCTGCCGGAAAAATTTAATATGTCTTATATAAACCAAAAGGGTAAAAAAGAAAGACCATATATGATTCACCGGGCCCTGATCGGCTCATTTGAAAGGTTTATCGGTGTTTTAATAGAACATTATGCTGGTTCTTTTCCCTTCTGGTTGAGCCCAGAACAGCTTTGGGTAATTCCTATTGGTTCTGCTCACCAGAAATATGCGGAAAAGGTCTTCCAGACTCTAAAGGAAGCCGGATTACGCTGTAAATTAAAAGATGAAAACGAGACGGTTTCCAAGAAAATAAGGGAAGGAGAAATCCAAAAAATCCCCTATCTTATAGTCGTCGGAGATAAAGAAAAGAAAAAACAAACAATTAGAGTAAGGGAAAGAGGAAAGGGAGATATCGGAGAAATGAAATTAAGCAATTTTTTAAAAAAGGTTGAAAAATTAAATAATAAATAAAATTATGCAAAAATCAATCAAAATTACTATTGCCATATTATTTCTTTCATTTTCTTTGGCCGGAATCGCTTTAGCGCAGGCAACAGATATAAATGTAATATCGGCCGGCCAAACAGCTACAGACTCAGTAATAAATGCTGTTAATGCCGATGAAAACATCCAAGCTAAAGATTTGGGTATTTCAGAACCTACCATCCTGCCCAACAGCCCCCTATACTTCTTAAAAAACCTGAGCAGAAGCATTCAAACCCTCTTTACTCTTAACGCGGTAAAAAAAGCTGAGCTTCAACAAAAATTCTCCAATGAAAAATTAATGGAAGCAAAAAAGTTAATTGAGATAGGTGCCAAACCCCAGATAATTGAAAAAGCTATTAATAATTATCAAAATCAAGTAAGCAACGTCCAAAAAGTGACTGAACAAATAAAAGGAGCTGCGGCAACAAGCACTCAGGCACTAAATTTTTTGGATAAATTTATCCAGCAACAAGTTCTTCAACAACAAATTCTTCAAAAATTAGAGACTCAAGTTCCAACATCAACTCTTGAGAAAATAAAAGAAGCCAGAGAACAACATTTAGAACAATTTGGCCAGGTAATGACTAAATTAGAGGATAAAACAAAAATGCAGGAAAACTTGGACAAAAGCATGGAACAGATAAAAGGAAGTGATTTTAAGGATTTTAAAAGTCTGGAGGTATTAAAAAACCTGGAAACAAGGGTTACAACGACAACAAAAGAAGCAATCCAAAAAACCGAAGATAATCTGCTTAATAAGCTGCAGAGCAATTTGGAAAAACTGAGTCCGGAAGACCAAACAAAATTTAAAGATTATCTAGATAAGATAAACGGAAATAAGGAACAGCAAATGGAAATACTGCAAAATCTTAAGGCTAAAGTCCAGAATGCTACAGCAACACTGAAGACTATACAATTAAAAGAAAAATTAGAACAAGGACAAACAAAGATATTACAAAAAATTGAAAATGGACTGAAAAAGGCCAATTGTCCTTCGTGGACGCCCCCCGCTGCTGACTTTTGTAAACAAGGAAGAATATACATTCCTAAAAATCCTACAACAGGCTGTCCTATGGAACCCAAATGCATTGCACCCAGTGAAACCAGCACTTCAAAGCCTATAACGCCCGGCACAAGTGAGCCAATGAATGCCACTCCAAAACAGTAGTTTTCACTATTTGAAGAAAGGAAAAACAGCCTTGAATTGGCTGTTTTTCTGTTTTAAGATTAGGAATATGCCTAAATATCATATTATAACCTACGGCTGCCAAGCCAATAAGTCAAACAGCGAAAGAATTGCCACTATACTGGAGAAAAAAGGATATAAGGCTGCTAGAAATGCCAAGCAGGCTAATTTGGTTATTATTAATATGTGTTCGGTAAGGCAGAATGCCGTTGACCGGGCTTACGGCCGAATCAGAAGCTTAAATGATAAGAAAGTTATTCTTACCGGCTGCATTCTAAAAAAAGACAGGGAAAAATTTAAAAAAGAAGTAGAAATTATTGATTTTAAGGATTTATCCAAAATAAAACCTAAAATTAAATATCCTAATGGTTTTGTTCCTATTATGGAGGGTTGCGATAACTTCTGTACCTATTGCGTTGTTCCTTTTACCAGGGGAAGAGAATACTATCGAAAAGAAAAAGAAATAATCAAAGAAGTTAAAACTTTGATTAAAAAGGGCCTTAAAAAGATAACCCTCCTGGGCCAGAGTATTGCCAGCTATCCTAATTTTTACAAGCTCCTAAAAAAAATAGATAAAATTCCCGGTAATTTCCAGATATTCTTTTTGACCAGCCATCCCAGAGATTTTTCAGATGAATTAATAAAAGTTATTAAAGAATCAAAAAAAATTAAAAAATACATTCATCTTCCCGTCCAATCGGGAGATAATAAAGCTTTAAGAAAAATGAAAAGGAATTATACCAGAGAACAATATTTAAAACTTATTGGAAAAATTAAAAAAGAAATTCCCAATGTTGAAATCTCTACCGACGTTATTGTCGGTTTTCCCGGAGAAACCAAAAAACAGTTCCAAAATACGGTTGATTTACTAAAAAAGGCTAATTTTTCCAATGCCTATATCGCCTGCTATTCTCCCAGACCAAATACAGCCGCTTTTCGCTTAAAAGACAACGTTCCTTCTAAGGAAAAAGAAAGAAGGGCAACGATCTTAAGAAATCTTTTTAAAAAATGAAAAAACCAAAACTCATTATTATCCTTGGACCAACTGCTTCCGGAAAATCAGAAATGGCTTTAAGTTTGGCTAAAAAATTTAAGGGAGAAATAATTTCGGCCGATTCAAGACAAATATACAAGGAAATGGATATCGGAACGGCAAAGCTAAGAAATAATCAAAAAGTTGTTAATTATTTGATTGATATCAAAAAACCAAACCAGGAATTTAATGTCGCTCTTTTTAAAAAATCAGCCATAAAAATCATCAAAGACATTCAAAAAAGAGGAAAAACGCCTTTTTTAGTTGGCGGTACCGGCCTATATATTAAAGCAATAGTCGATAATCTTAACTTCCCTACTGTTGTACCACAATTAAAATTAAGGGAAAAATTAGAAAAAAAATCGGTAAAAGAGCTTTTTAAGGTTTACAAGAAACTTGATCCAAAAGGGTCTAAATTTATTGATAAAGAAAATAAAAGAAGATTAATAAGGGCCATGGAGGTATGCAAAATTACTGGCAAGCCCTTCTGGGAACAAAGAAAAAAAGAAGAACCCATTTTTGAGGTTCTGCAAATTGGAATAAAACTACCAAAGAAAATATTAAAAAATAATATTGGAAAAAGGACGGAAAAGATGTTTAAAGAAGGATTAGAAAAAGAAGCAAGTGATTTGAATAAAAAATACGGCTGGATTTCCCCTCTGCGAACTATCGGCTACCAGGAATGGAAAGAATTTTTTGAAGGTAAAATCAACAAAGATGAGGTTAAAAAATTAATTATTCAACATACCAATAAATTCGCAAAACGCCAAATGACCTGGTTTAAAAGAGATAAAAGAATTCATTGGAAAAAAAACATAAAACAAATGCAAATTTTGATAAAAAAATTTTTAAAACAAAACGCCCCTTATTAAAGAGGTGTTTGTTTTATTATCGCAAATGCCCTACGCCTAAAAGTTAGAATTTTGTGGTTTTAACAATATTAGATTCTTTTTTAATCAAACTTTCTGTTGTCTTTTTCCTGTCAATAATCAAATAGACAATCGACCCGATCATAAGAATAATTGTCAAGATTAACAAAGAGTACGCATCTGCCTTGTCTTTTAACAACTGACTGATATTTGCCGTCACATCAAGGGAATTAGCATTTATTCCGCCCATGCTAATATTTAAATATTTTTTAACTGAAGCTGTATTTTTAGCAGAAACCTCCACTGAATTAACCAAATTATCGGTGGTGCTGGCACAGTTAGGCCCTCCTTCCGAATCAATCCTTCCTTTAAAGGAAATTACCTTTGATTCCCCCGAGGCAATGTTTCCAACATTAATAGCGCCCAATGAACCCTGATAGTTTTTATTATCAACCTGCAGATCGTAAAAACAACCAATTCTCTTGGGCAATATATTTTTAACTGACACATTTTCTAGAGGTTTAGTGCTGGTAGAACTAATTATAATATTAAATTCTAGCTCATCAAACGAATTAGCAGAAGCATAATCATGCCAAAGACTTTCGTTTTGAGTAATATTTCTGGCTAAAGTTTTTACAATAATACTAAATTCGGGCCCTGTTTTTGCGTAAGCAAGGGCTCCTGTGGCAGCCAGCGCCCTGCTGTTTGGATTATCAGAGTAAGAAATTTTTCCTTCGTCGCAACCAACACCCCAAGCCCGATAGTAATAAGTGGTGTCAGGATTTAAATTTTTGTCGGTAAAACTACTTTCTGTTCCGTAATAAATGGTAACGCCATCGGCAATGCTAACGGGATATGCGTATGTTCTTCTGACGATCATGGTATAGCAAGAACCATTTCCCTTTTTCCAATCTAGCTTAATCTGAGAAGAATCCAGACTCTCAGCATTCATGTCTGTCGGAGAATCCGGCTTAGTAATAAAACTTACGTCTTCTCCCATAGTGCTTTCCTTTCCATTGGTCGCCTCTATTCTATAATGATAAGCTTTTCCTTTTTCTAGGGCGGAGAGATTAAAATTAATTAAATCTCCGGATTTCTTATTATAAACCCAGCCAGTAAATCTGCCATATGAATTAGTCCTTCCCCAATTGAATCTTAATGAAGCGTTTTGTCCACCATCACTTACCAAGGTTGCCCTAAGTGTAGCCGAATTGGTTGTAATATTATCGGCATTATTAGTGGTAACTTTAAGGTTAGAACTGATGGGGCTATAAGAAATAATAGTTTCTCCCCCTCTTCCGCTGCCCACCACATGTACGGTTAAAGAATCTGAGCTTGAATTGTTATAATTATCGGCAACAACTAAAGTACAAGTATAATTAGTATCATTAACGGCTACCGGTGCAGTATAGGTTGGATTTAATACGGTGCTGCTGGTTAAATTACCACCAGTGCAGGTCCATGAATAGGTTAAAGGGTCACTTTCAGGGTCTGTAGACGATGCATCGGTAAAAGCCACTGATTGGCTGCTGTTAACGCTCTTGTCGACTCCGGCCTCGACTATAGGAGCATGGTTAGAACCACCGGTTCCGATAGCGCCGCCTCCTCCACCGCCTCCGCCCCCGCCGCCACCACCTCCTCCACTGCCCACAACGTGTACAGTTAAGGAATCTGAAGCTGAAGCACCATGATTATCGCTAACAGTCAAAGTACAAGTATAATTAGCATCATTAACGGCTACCGGTGCAGTATAGGTTGGATTTAATACGGTGCTGCTGGTTAAATTACCACCTGTGCAGGTCCATGAATAGGTTAAAGGATCACTGTCGGGGTCTGAAGCTGAAGCGTCATTAAAGGCCACTGATTGGCTGCTGTTAACGCTCTTGTCGGCTCCGGCATTGATTATTGGAGCATGGTTAGAAATAACAGCATCAAAAACTACGTGACCTTGAGATGGCCACCCTCCGGTGATATTACCGATGTTTACCTCAACGCTATTAGCCGTCCTGGTGACAGTAATATTTGTAACAACATCTATTTGTTGATTTGGATACCATTTAGCAATATCATTAAAAGTTAAGGTTTGAGCCGAGCTGACATTTATTGTGCCGGTATCGCTAACCTGAACAGCATTATCGGCCCATAGAGTGCCCGTAACCACTATGTTTGCGGCAGCTAAAGTGGGGTAAGTAATTCTTATCCTTGTATTGTTAGCCACTGTTCCCTCTTCTCCGTTGTGATAATACACATCAAAAGATACTCTGTCGCCGGCGCTGGCAAAGATAGGATCTCTCCAAATGGCATCTCCAAGATTGGTGGTTCTGTTCTCTAGTCTTAATGTCTCCTTATCATTAACCATAAAATTAAATCTCGGAACGGCAGCCTGCGCTATCCCGACCACGAGGAAAAACAAAGAGAAAAACGCCAAAAGGCTCAAGGCTATTGAATTGGAAAATAATTTTATTGTTTTTTTTGTCTTCATATTTCTATACTATTTTTTATTATTATTTCTAAAATGTTGAATTATAAAATAAATATGGTGGGGAGGTTAATTACAGTGGATCTGGTCCTGGTCCTCCGCCTGAACCTCCGCCCGAACTACTGTCGCCCGAACTACTGTCGCCCGAACTACTGTCGCCCGAATCTCCGCCGCTTATATAAAACACATTGAGTTTTTTTGACCATCCAGCGACTATAACGTTTTCTTTCGTATGAAAACGGACTACTTGAATACTTCCACTTAGCTCTCTGGGATTGTCCGTTGTCCAAAGATCGGCCTTAATAGAAGGGTCTATTTCTGTGCTGGGATAGGAAAGCCAAACGTTACAAGCAATATTAATTTTCCCATCCATAGAGAAAATTATCTGCTCAAATTTTCCGCTAAGAGCAGAAACTTCTCTTCCCTTTGACCCCTCTATCTTTGATTGCATTATTCCTTCCGCCGCCTTGTTCTGATTATTAAAAAAAACAAGATTGTCAGTGATCCTTTTTGGACTCATACTATTTAGCGCATTCCACTTACTCCATGGAATGACGACAAGATTACATGCTGTCGTTTCCGCTGTTGTTGGTATGATTTCTGGCGTTACTTTCGGTAGGGCCGTCGTTGTCACCGTTACTGATACGTAAACCCTGTCGTTGCTCTCATTCTGTACCATCGCCTCCTTCTGACCGGGATAGAAAAGACCTACGAGGACGATAATAATTATAATAACTCCCACTCCTACTAGTACCCATTTTGTGTTTTTTTCCATCTAAATTCCTCCACCACCATGTTTTTTCATGGCAGTTGTCTCCATTTTTATTAAAAAGAGGCAACTGCCATGAAATATTTAAAAGAGCTTTAAGATTTAATAATCTACTACTTATTGATATTTTTGTCAAATAATTGCCAATGTAAAAGAAGGGTCATTTTTTACCCCTCTTTTTTGGTGGTTGTTTCCAACCTGAGGACTCGTCGATCGCCATCAAATTCTACTTTTGTTCCGCTATGCCGTGACTTGAAAAGGTCTCTTACTTTCAAAACCTTCTCAGGAATTTCTCTTACTTTCTTTTCTGCAACAGTCGTGACGTCACCTTCGTGTTTAAAAGTTTCAATGCTTAAATTATACTATCTTTTATTATTTTGTCAATGTTTTCTTCAGAATGTCTCTGACTATCTCAGGATTGGCCTTTCCCCTGCTTTGAGCCATAATTTGGCCAACTAAAAACTGAAAAGCGTTTTCTTTTCCTTTTTTAAAATCATCAACTGCTTTTTGATTTTTAAAAATCACTTCCTTTATTATTTTCTCAATTTCGCTTTGATCGTCAACTTGAGTCCAGCCCTTTTCCTTAATGATATTAGAAGGATCAGCCCCATTTTTGTACATTTCTGCTAATACCATCTTGGCAATCTTACTCGAGATCTTTCCCTCATAAATCAAGGTGATATATTCAGCAAAATTCTCCGGAGTGATTATAAAATCCTTATCATCAATCTTTGTTCCGGCCAATAATCCCTGCAAATCGGTAATCAGATAATTTGCGCAGAATTTTGATATTTTGAAAAAATCTTCTTTGCTTATTTTCTTTTTCATTCCCTCATCTTTTAGCCAGCTAACAAACTCTGACATTACCTTCTCAAAATATTCACCGAATTGCCTGTTTTGGATAAAAATCTCAATGTTTCTTTCGTCTATTCCGTATTCTTTTTTGAAGCGTTCCCTCTTTCTCTGGGGAAGTTCGGTAATCTCGGCTTTTATCTTATTAACAGGATCAGTCGTCTTAAAATGATGGGTAGGCAAATCAGGTTCGGGAAAATATCGATAATCCTGAGCTTCTTCTTTTTCCCTCTGGGAAACCGTTATTCCTTTGACATCATCCCATCCGCGAGTTTCCTGAACGATCTTTTGGCCGGATTCTAAGGCCTCTGCCTGTCTTTTAATTTCAAACTCGATTCCCCTTTCCACGGAACGGAAAGAATTGATATTTTTAATTTCCACCTTGGTTCCTAATTTCTTTCCCCCTTTATTAAGAGAAATGTTTACCTCAACCCTCATCTGGCCTTTCTCCATATCGGCGTCGGAAACATCAAGGTATCTTAAAATCAATTGCAATTCTTCGGCAAACCTCCTTGCTTCCTGGGCCGAATTAATATCCGGTTCAGTTACCAGTTCCATTAAAGGAACTCCCGCCCTGTTAAAATTAACCAAAGAATGATCGGCGCCCACCGGATGTATTAATTTACCCGTGTCTTCCTCCAAATGCACCCTGGTGATTCCTATTTTTTTCCCGTCTATTTTCAAATAACCTTTAACACAAAAAGGTTGGTCATACTGGCTTATTTGGTATCCCTTTGGCAAATCAGGATAAAAATAATTCTTCCTATCAAATTTGGAATATTCGGGAATGCTACAGTTTAAGGCTAATCCGGTTTTTACCGCTTTTTTTACTGCTTCCCTGTTAATTACCGGAAGAGTTCCCGGATGACCCATACATATTGGGCAAACATTAACATTAGGGTTGGTTTCGTCTGGATTATTCAAACAATCACAAAACATCTTAGTTTTTGTCTTTAGTTCAGTATGAATTTCCAAACCGATTGTCGTCTCGTATGGCATGTATTATTTTATTTCTTCCACAATCTCTACCCCCAAACTCGTTCCTATTATATCGGCACCGGCAGCAACCATCATTTTAACGTCTTTTAATGTTTTAATGTTGCCTGAAGCCTTAATTAAAAGACCAGAAGCTGCGTTTCTTATAATTTTTAAATGCCTGGCTTTTTCTTCCAATTCCCTGTTCTCTAGAGGATCTTTAGCTGTAGCAGTTTTAACGCAAATTGCTCCGGCTTTTTTAACAATTCCAGATATTTTTTCTATTTCTTCGTCGGTTAAATATCCCGAACCGATAATTACTTTTGTAGGCAGAATCTTGCAAATTTCTTTCAAATCTTTCAATATTTTATCCCATTTATCGTGTTTAATATCAGGAATGGAGACAACTACGTCTGTTTCATCAGCACCGTCCTTTTTAGCCTTAAAACAAGCCTGAACTCTTTTTTGATGGGGGCTGTCGCCTATCGGAGGGTCAATCAAACAAATAACTTTTACGCCGCTGTTTTTAAGCTCTTTTTTGGCCAATTTAACCCAGTGGGGGTTAATGCAAACGCCCCGAAAGCCGAACTCAAGAGCCTCTTTGCAGGTTTTTTTAATATCTTCTTCTTTGGATTCCGACCTGATGTTGGTCTGGTCAATAATTTTAGCTATATTCATATTTAAAAAATTAATTCCTTGTCTTGAGTATATTTTAAATTATGTTTTATTGCAATTTCAGCTTTTTCCAATTCGGCTCCCAAATCAAAAGCGTGAGATATTTCGGAAACACTCTCGGCCAAAATAAGCTTGTCAAATAACTTATTCGTTGCTTTTTCAGCTAAACCATCCTGGCGAAATTCTTCTAAAAGCTCGCCTTCCGGAGAATAGAGAGAAGCAACCATGTCTTTTTTTTCGGTCTTAATGATGAAATAGCCGCGGGGATCATGGGGAAAATCAAATTCTTTGGGATAATACTTATCAACTATTTCTTCGGCCATCGGTAATTCATTATCATAAATGTGGCCGCAATTTGAAAAAATCGTTAAACTCCCCAGCTTCTTAGATAGCTGTTGAGCAATATAATATTGTATTTTGCGCAAAGCAAAAGCATTGAGAACCCAACCTGAGAATATGGCATGGCTCCTGAAATAAGCGGTTAAATTTAATTCTTCCTTCCAGGTTGTTGCCTGCATCAGACAAAGACAAGGAGCCCGGGAAGCTTTGTGATCTTGAGTTAAATCAAAAGTCACCGCTAATGAAGCTCTGTCGTTAGGGTATTTTTTTAAATAAGGAATTATGACTTCATCAACCTGGTTAATTCCTTTGTAATTAAAAAGCCTTTCACCGTAGGTATATACCTCTTCTCCTTTCTCTCCCTTCATCATGCTTTCCTGATAGTTTTTAATATCTTCTTTATTAAACTGAAAATAGGGAAAAATCTTCATATCAACCGGGTCTTCATCACCAATCACGACAGCAATATTAAAGAGCTCTTTAACCGAATTACCGTACCAGCTTTTATTGATTATCCCGAATCTTAAAATTAAATTAAGCATTCTCAGCCAAGCCGGCCCGATATATTTTTCTCTTATCTTAAAAACCGAGTGTTCGCTGGGGAAAACAGAGGTTTTTTGGGGCCGATGGGGCGGAAATTCCTGGGGTTCGGCAAAAGAATTACCAACTGATTGATAGTTTTGTAATCCTTTTTTTATCTCCTCGGCATTATTAATATTTATCAAATCCTTCACTTTTACGTTTTTCCGTAGAGCTTCTAATGCTTCTTTGGGTATTTCTCTGTGAATTAAAGCAAAATCGCTGTCAATTATCTTGTAATTTTCGTCAACTCCCTTTTGGAAAAAGTTTATCAAGGCCCTGCCACTTCCGGAAAGATCCTGTCCACAAACAATAATACAGCGGATCGAAGGTTTGACTAAAATATTTCTTAAAAGATAATTTATCCCCTCTTTTGAATAAAGCTGACCCGCAGTACAAAAAAGATTTTTATCTATCTTTTCAATAATTTTCTCAATTGGCGTCCAAAGAGAAATCAAACATATCTCACTGTTGGCGTTTCCCATAATGAGACTCTCTTTAAAATAAATTGGCCAATCTTTATTCTCCATATTTTAAATCTTAATTATTTCTACCCCTCTGCTCTCCATAACCCTGGCGCCGTCAAAAGCAGAAGAACCTCTGGAGTAAACAATTTTTTTAACGCCCGAAAGGGCTACTAATTTAGAACAGGCCGAACAGGGAAAATGAGTAATATACATGGTTGCGCCCTCCAGGGACAACCCCTCTTTTGCGGCCTGGGCAATAATTCCTGCTTCAGCATGAGCAACGCTGCATATTTCAGCTAATTTTCCCGGCTCAATCTCATTCCGGATGCATCCAATTTTATAACACTCGTCATCGGTCGGCATCATCTTGTTAAAAGCCTTTAAAAGAATTTTATTATTTTTTACTAAAACTGCACCAACCTGACGCCACCAACATTTTGAATTTTCCGCTTCCTTAAGGGCAATTGCCATAAATTTTTTATGAATTTGCTCTTCTATTTTAGAAATAGAAGATTTTTCTCTTTTAAATTCGGAAACTGCTTTATTGGGCCATTTAAGAGAAATATCGTAATATTTAATAAGTTTTTGGTATTTTTTTTCTCTTAAAAAATTTAGAGCAAAATCATAACTTTTTTCTCCTTTAAGAATAATTATTTTCTGGGTCTTAATTTTATTTATTAGCTTGTATAGGTTTTTTTCGTTAACTAAAAATAGTTCCTTGATCGACAGATAGGCGCTAATTATTCTTTTGATTTCTGGCAAGGAAAGTTTTCTGATATCTGGCTCAAACTTGGTCATTTTTTTAATTGTTTTTTCATCCAAAAAACCAAAATAAAAATTGGCTTTATTAAAATCAGCCAATATGTTATGAAAAAATTTGGCGTATCCTTTATGAATGACTGGAAATTCGCCAATAATTAAGATATTTTTTGAAAGCATAAAATGTTTTTGAACGAAAATTAACCGATCGAAAAGATAACCGTTTTAGAGTCTTTTGTTCCCCTTTTTGCCCTTGGAGAGATTAAATGAAAATGGGAATGTCGCACAGTAGAACCGCTATAAGCTGTTTCTCCAAATCTTAAAGCTACTCCTCCTCCTTTTATTTTGTACTTCTTTACAAGCCATTTTATAAGCTTAAAAACCGATTCAAAATCAGATTCTTTAAAATCATCAATATTTTCATTGTGTTTTTCCGATATTATCAAAAAATGGTATTTAGCGTTTTTATAGGGCCAGGTATTGGTAGTAACAAACCATCCCTTCTCTTTTTTTAACACGGGCTTCTTTAAAGTTTTAAAAGCATCCTTGCAAAAAGGGCAGTTACCTGCCTTTTTAAAAATTCCTAAAACATTCCTGTATTCTTTTGTTCTGGCAAACTTCGGCTCAACTATTTCTTTTTTGCCCTTCCCTGCCATAATAAATCATAATTTAGCGTTATTAAGCAAATGCTCCAGCCTTTTTTTGAAAGTTTTTTCAATAATAGCAGTGGTTGAAGTATGCTGCGCCTGGCGTCCCAAAACCTTAATCTTCCCGCAAAATCTAATTATCTGCTTTCTCTGCTCTCGGGGATAACTTTCTTTATCGCTGACAACAAAAACATCCGGTTTTAAAAATTTAACCAATTCCAGCTGCCATCGCCCCTTTTTATCAACATCGTTTACTATGGTTACGTAATCAACAAAAGTCTGATAGCTTAACATTTCCATTCTTTCATCCTCGGGTATAACCGGCCTTAAAGGATTTTTCTTGTAGATTTTGATGGCTCTATCGCTGTCCGTGCCGACAATCAACACATCCCCTATTTCCTTTGCCTTATTGAGATAACGAAGATGGCCGATGTGCAGCATGTCCCAGGAGCCGATGGTGCAAATTATCTTTTTTCCAAGAACACGATGAGCGTCAATTGTTTTTTTTAATTTCTTGTAATTTAAGATAATTTTGTTTTTCGTGGAATTGGCCATAAAATTTTTACTGAATGTTATTCAATGGTTATTCCCAAGCTTCTGGCCGTGCCCTCGATTATTTTCATTGCCTGTTCAATATTGTCGGCATTCAAATCAGGCATTTTCTTTTCGGCAATTTCTTTAAGCTGGGCTTTGGTAACCTTGCCTACCTTGGTTTTATTGGGCGTTCCCGATCCTTTTTCAATTCCAGCTGCTTTCTTCAGTAATTCGGCGGCCGGGGGCTGTTTAAGAATGAAACTGTAGCTTCTGTCTTCAAAAATCGTAACCTCTACCGGGATCACAAAACCCTGGCTGTTTTTGGTAGCGTCGTTGAATTTCTGGCAAAAATCGGAAAGACTTATGCCGTGGGGGGCCAGAATCTGACCCACGGGCGGAGCCGGAGTCGCCTTTCCGGCTGGAATTTGAATTTTAACAATGGCTTTAACTTTTTTCATGAGTATATATTATTCTATACCTTCTTAATTTGCAAGGAGTCCAGTTCAACCGGGGTATCCCGGCCGAACATATTAACTAGAACTTTAACCTTTCCTCTTTCTTCGTCAACTTCCGATACTTTTCCGTCAAAATCCTTAAAGGGACCGTCAACAATCTTAACCAAATCCCCCTTCTCAACCTCTATTTTATACTGCGGCTCTTCTTCGCCTGTTCTCTTTTTCAAGCTCTCAATTTCTTTTAAAGAAACGGGTACCGGCGTTGTTCCGGCTCCGACAAAACCGGTGACGTTGGGAGTATTCCTGACCACGTACCAGGAATCATCGGTTACCATCATCTCCACCAGAACGTATCCTGGATAGATCTTTTCTTCAACCACTTTTCTTTTCCCGTTCTTAATTTTAATCTTTTTTTCTTTGGGAACCAAAACGTTAAAAATCTTGTCTTCCATGCCTAAAGACTCAATTCTCTGCTTTAAACTCTTGGCTACGGCATCTTCATAGCCAGAATAAGTGTGCAAAACGTACCAGTTTCTTTCTTGGGGAATTTGCTGTTTAGGCATTTTTTTAAGTTTATCTTAATATCAATTTATTAAGCAAAAAAGAGAATATGAAATCCAAACCGCCCAAATAAATAGCCACCACAACCGAAACACCAATAACAATCAAAGTGTATTGGATAGTTTCCCGCCTTGACGGCCAGTTAACTTTTTTCATTTCCAACCTTACTTCTTTGAGAAAGGTTGTAATTTTATTAACAATTGATGCCATGGTTTTTAAAAAGCCCCTCCCGGGCTTCCGGTCTTATACTACCAATAAACTGTTAGATGTCAAGATTCCTCACCTTTTTGGCATGGGTCTGAATGAATTTTTTGCGGGGTAAAACTTCGTCCCCCATTAAAGTATCAAAAATCCTGTCTGCCTCTTTTACGTCTTCGATATTCACCTGAAGAAGAACTCTCTTTTCGGGACTCATGGTGGTAGTCCATAATTCTTCGGGATTCATTTCTCCCAAACCCTTGTATCTTTGAACGTTGACCCCGCTGATTTTTTCCTCACCCTCTTCTTTGGCTTTTTTTGTTTTTAGCTTGGGCGAGGCTTTTTTTATCGCCGCGATAAGCTTGTCTTTTTCTTCTTCGGTATAAGCATACTGAAGCTGTTTCCCAGTTTGTATTTTATACAAAGGAGGCTGGGCAATGTACAAATATCCTTTTTCAATTATTTGGGGAAAATGGCGGTAAAAGAGCGTCAAAAGCAGAGTGCGGATATGGGCTCCATCCACATCAGCATCGCTCATTATAATAATCCTATGGTATCTTAATTTTTCCAGATTAAAATCTTCGGCAATAGCGGTGCCCATGGCTATAATCAGAGATTTAATTTCTTTTGATTCTAGAATTTTATCCAGCCTTGCTCTTTCAACGTTTAAGATTTTTCCTCTTAAAGGAAGTATAGCCTGGAATCTTCTGTCCCTGGCTTGCTTTCCGCTGCCTCCGGCGCTCTCGCCCTCCACTATATATAATTCTGATTCTTCCGGATTTCTGGAAGAGCAATCAGCCAATTTTCCCGGTAAAGCCAGACCCTCTAAGATTCCTTTTCTTAAAACAGTTTCTCTGGCTGATTTGGCTGCCTTTCTGGCTTTGGCGGATAAAATACATTTTTCAATGATTGCCCTGGCATCTTGGGGATTTCTTTCCAAAAAATCAGCCAGGGTTTCAGAAACTACTGCCTCAACCGCTATTTTAACCTCCGGATTGCCCAGTTTGGCCTTGGTTTGCCCTTCAAACTGAGGATCTCTTATCTTAACGGAAACCACACCGGTAAATCCCTCCCTAACATCTTCCCCGCTTAAATTATCATCCTTTTCTTTTAAAAGGCTGTTTTTCTTGGCATAGTCGTTAAAAGTACGGGTTAAGGCAGTCCTGAATCCTGTTAAATGGGTGCCCCCTTCTCCGGTATAGATGTTATTGGCAAAGCTTTCTTCAAAACATTCGTATTCTTCAGTGTATTGAAAAGCAATTTCAACCGCGATTCCGTTTTTTTCTCCTGCGCCGTAAAAAATATTATTATGGCGCACTGGTAATCCTCTGGTCAGATATTTAACATAGGAAGCCAGTCCGCCCTCAAAATAGAAAGTGTAGGGCTTTTCCGGTTTTTCCCTCTGGTCAATTACCGCTATTTTTACCTTTCTGGTCAGATAGGCCTGTTGTCTGAGATGATTTAAAATCTTTTTGACGTCGAATTTAATTTCGCTGAATATTTCAGGGTCGGGCTCGAAAGAAACCGTTGTCCCCCTCTGCCTGCATTTCCCGTCTTTTTTTACCGCTGTCTTGGGTTTGCCCTTGGCATATTCTTGCGTGTATCTTATTCCGTCCCTACAAACCTCAGCCGTCATTTCCTTGGATAATGCGCAAACCACTGAAACTCCCACTCCGTGAAGACCGCCAGCCACCTGATAGGCCTTACCACCAAACTTGGCACCGGCATGAAGCGTGGTCATTACGGTTTCTAAAGCAGATTTTTTTGTCTGAGGATGTTTATCAACTGGGATTCCCCTGCCGTCATCAATAGTCTTTACTTTGTTGCCCGGCAAAAGAACAACCTCGATATTTTTGGCATAGCCGGCCATTGCCTCGTCTAATGAATTATCAACGCATTCCCAAATCAAGTGATGCAGACCTTCACTGCCAGTTGTCCCAATATACATTCCCGGTCTTTTTCTGACCGGCTCCAGCCCTTCCAAGACATAAATATCTTTAGCATTATAATCCGAACCCTTTTGAGTTTTTGTTTTTTCTTTAGCCATATTATTGAGCTTATTTCTGACCTATATTTATATTTTTACCCTACCGAAAACAAGATTTTCTGAGTTAATTATACCTTAAAATTAAGCTAAATTCAAACCAAAAACTGGGGAAAACTCAAAAGAAAAACGACCATTTTATTAAAAATTTTGGTCGTTATTTTATCTGTTGTTAGCAAGATAATTCATTACCTGGAGACGAAGCGCCGGCTCGATTTCTCTCATGAGAACATAATAATCAAGAAGCGCAGTCAGGGTAAAGGCGGAAAATAGGTCATATCCCATCTTTTTTAATTCTTCCGAACCTCCTTGTTCCCTGTCCAGAAGAACCACCACCCCAACAACATCCAGACCAGCTCCCCTGCAAACATTGATGGCTTCCTTTTTTGTATCGGCTTGAGTTATTAAGTCATCAACCAGTAAAATTCGCTGGCCGGACTGATATCTGCCGCTTACAATTGCATCAATTTTCCTTTTGTCTCCTTCCACTTTCTTGCCGAGTTTTATCAAGGGTTTTCCCGACCACCGCGAAACTACCTCTGCAAACGGCTCGCCTGCCCGTGGTATGCCTGCCACCAGGTCAAACTCAATTCTTTCCTTGTTGGTAATATTAAACAGCTGCCAGCCGATATTTTCGACCAGATCAACGGTCAGAGGTCCGTCTTTGTTATCCGGTGTCCGAAGGTTGATATAGATCGGGGACAACGGTGCTTCGGGCTGCGTTTCGTGAAGCTTCAACTTGAAAGCTCCAAATTTAACCACTCCCGCATTCAAAAGCTTGAGTGCCAAGACTTCCTGTGCCAAATCCATTTTCCTCATCCCTTTTTATCCTCGAAAAATCTGGGAAATAAGTTATGCGGCCTCGATATCCTGTTGTATTCTCTTAACGATTCCGACTGGGTCATCGCTGTTGACAATAAGACTGCCAACCACCACTGCCTTGGCACCGCGCTGAAGAGCTTCAATAATGGTCATTGTTCTCTCTTGGCCAGATGCTACCGGAGCCCACTCTGGGTTCACTGCCGGCACAAATAAATTGAGTCTGTTTAACTCGGGCCGTTTCCGAATTGCGCTGATCTCTCGACCAGAACAAACCATATGCTCTACTCCGGCATCTGTGGCCAATCGAGCAAGATAGCGCACTGAAGCTTCAGGCGAATGGCCGGAAAGTAGTTCAACTTCAGCCTCATCAAGTGAAGTTAGCTCAGTAACAGCGATTACCTTTGTGGTTCCAGCTGGTGATTTACGCCCGGCTGCCACAGCGGCCTTCATCATATCAATGCCGCCTTTGGCCATTACGGTAACGTAGCTGACCAGGCCAGATTTTACATAGGGCTCCATCCTTCCCTCAACCGTTCTGTCGATGTCGATAAATTTGAGGTCTACCCAGACCGGTATTTCGTAACCAGCCAGCACATTTAGAAGCGCCGGCTCACCGTTTTCTCGAAATACTTCCTGGTCAATCAAACGATTGACTTTGAGGCCGGCAACTGCTGACAGATCTGCTTTGCCCAGTAGTTCAGCAATCTTAAGGGCTTTCGCTTTGTTCGTATCCAGCGCTACCCAAATTCTATCAAATGAATCCATTTCTTTCCTCCGTTTTTTCCTTTTGTTCAAATAGCTATACAATCAGTCTTCTTTTTTAAAAGAGAAAGAGGGTTTCCCCTCCTCTAAACTAGAATAATACTTCTATATAATAAAGTCAAATAAAAAATCGCTTAATTAAAAGCGATTAAAAACGAATCTGAGAGAATTAAAAAGTTATACGAAGTATTATAATCGCGTCAGCGCAGAATAGCGTTTAAATCTTGCTTTGTTTTATTTCTTATTTCTTCTTGGATTTTATTTATTTCGTCGCTCTTTAAGGTTCTTTCTGGAGACCTATAAATTATGCGGAACGTATAGCTTTTTTTATCTTTGCCGAATTTCGCCTCATCTTCGTAGCTGTCTATAAGCTTTACTTCTTCGATCAAGTTCTCGGCAAAATCCCTTACAATCTCGTAATAATTATTTAAGCTTATATTCTTATCTATCACAAAAGAAATATCTCTTGAGGTTTCCGGATATTTGCTTACTTCCTTATATTTGCTGTTTATGTCTTTGAACTGGCTGGTAATTCTTGGATCATCCGACCAAAATATTCTTATATCAGAAATTCCCATTTTCACCATTGCTAATCGCTCTAACCCAAATCCAAATGCCCAACCGTTGTAGATTTTTGGATCTATACCGAAATTTTTTAAAACCTGTTCGTGAACCAAACCCGAACCCACGACCTCCATCCAATTATCGTTAAACTTAATGTTCATTTCCACTGAAGGGTCTGTGAACGGAAACGAATCAACTAAAAATTTATATTCAACATCTTCGCCAAAAATACTTTTAGCGATATCTATTTCAACGTCCTCTAGGTCCTTTTGAGTTATAACCATCTGGTCCTTACGGCAAATATATAAGCCGTCTATCTGATGAAAAGCCGGGAAGTGATTTCTGTCAATTTCGTCTTTACGAAAAACTATACCACTTGATAATGCTCCAAAATGGCCTTCTTTTTCCAGGGTTTTTATAACTTCGTCATTTCGCAAACAAAAAGGCCACATGGTCGTAGTTTGCGTCCTTAGAATATATTCGTCGGAAAGATAGTAAGTGTCAGTATCTCTGCGGCTTGGATGATCTTTTAAAGTATTTAAAACATCAAAATTTTCCTCAACCGTAACTATTTTTGGGAAATCAACCAAGGTAAAATCTTTGAACCTCGGCAGTTTTATTATCTGGTCAACTAAAATTTTTACAGGAGAATTTTCTTTTTTTGTAAGATCGGGAAGATTTAACAATTTCTTAATCCTTTCCGCCTTAACATCATTTCTTTTATTTAACTCTTCAATCAGAGCATTCTCTTTTTCGTACTTTATTACAATGTTTTTTTGCATATTTTTTATTCTGTCTATCGATAGAAAATTTTTTCTGCGGACCCAAGGGGATTTGAACCCCTGATCTCTTCCGTGACAAGGAAGCGTGTTAACCAGGCTACACTATGGGTCCATAAATTTTTTATGCCGGGGGTGGGGATCGAACCCACGAACCTACCGCTTATGAAACGGTCGCTACTACCACTGAGCTACCCCGGCTAACTTTTTTAGTAAAATATATTTTACCGTTGGTTATTACCATTAACTAATCCTTTAATCAAACCCATAATTTGATAATAGATTTCAGATGATTTTTTAATTTTTATTGTAAGCGTTCCATAATGGATCGCAAAATTATTATAAAACTTTTTGTTTTTGGTTTTTATTAGAATAGTTTTTCTAAACTGCTCTTTTGGTATTTTCGTAATTTTTGACCAATAATTTATAACTTTGTCTATTCTTTTTTTATGTATTTTATTTATTCCAACGCGAAGGACAAATTCTTCTTTTTTGACATTAAATATTTTTCTAAACCATTTTATTATAAATTTTATAATTTCGGCGTCCGAATTACTAAAAGATGCTTCTCGTCTTTTTCTCGATCCCTCTCCCCAGTATAATGCTATCCCAGATAATAATAAATCCCTATCAGTTAATTTTCTAATTGTTTCAACTCCATTATTTTCGGCATCTTTAATTCTTTTTAAGCGTCTTTCATATTGAACCCTTGCTCCCTTTAATCTGCCCTTGTAGCTGCCACAAACCATCTTTTTATATAACCTACGAAGCTGTTCTGTGGTCAACTTAATATCCCTGCACCAAAGACTAACAGTACTTTTGGCCACGCCTATCTTTTTGGCTATTTCTTTAATACTTTCGCCTTTTTGACGAAAATGAAGTGCTTTATTTTTTTCTATAGACTTCGCCATAAAACCCACGATCTATGATTTTTTTTAATTATACCGTGGGTTCTAAAATAACACAACTTATTGTTGCGGGGCCTGGAATTGCACCAGGGTCTCGAGGTTATGGGCCTCGCAAGATACTACTTCTCTACCCCGCGATATATATATTGAGACAATAAATGTCCTACGGGTACCATTCTACCCTTTTTTTAAAAAAAGTAAAGATTGTTTAGAAATTAAGATTACAAAACTTCCGCATCAATAAAAAACTTCTCGTAGATATCCATGGCTTTCTTGGTATCATCCAGGCTTAAACGAAAATCCGGGTCGTGGATAATGCATTCGTGAATATTATGAGCCCATTTAATTTCATCAAGGTAAGGAAAAACGGATGCAGATAACCTATTCAGTATTTCATTTACTTCTTTCCCGCTGTATTCCATTCTTTTTAAAACATCCCCCAATATTTTGTCCGCCTCAATTATGGCTAATTTATACTCTGACTCCTGGCCGGTGTTTAATCTTTTTTTAATTTTTTCCCAAGTTCTTTCTATCATGCTAATCCCAAAAGCCTTCCAGGTAAAAAACTCCATCCAGTCTTCTATGAATAAACGCCACAAAAAAGTATTTTTAAAAAGAAGGATAACAAGAAGAACCAAAAAGATTAAAGAAATGATTATGAAGGCAAGACGCAAATTAGAAAAACAGCCCGTCATCGGCGGAGAAAAAAGATATGTCAATATTATTTCCCTTAAATTTTCCACTTCCATGGCTTTAATTAATTATAACTCTATTTTAAGCTTTTCTCAAAAAAATTACCTGTTTCTAAAATCACCTCTTCTTCAAACGGCTTGCCGATAATCTGAAGGCCTACCGGCAAATTCCCCACCTTTCCGACCGGCAAAGAAAGAGCAGGCAAGCCGGCCAAATTAACGGAAACTGCGTAAATATCAACCAGATACATTGAAAGAGGATCTTCCGTCCTTTCCCCTATTTTAAAAGGCAAAAAAGGAGAAACCGGAGCCATTAAAACATCAACTTTTTTAAAAATCTTTTCGAAATCGTTCTTTATCAAATTCCTCACCTTCTGGGCTCTCAAATAATATGCTTCGTAATATCCAGAAGATAAAGCATAAGTCCCCAGCATTATTCTTCTCTTGACTTCTAGTCCGAATCCTTTCCCTCTGCTTTTAAGGTAAACCTCGAGTAAATCCTGATTTCCCTTTTCCGAATAGCCGTATTTTATTCCGTCATACCTTGCCAGATTGGCCGATGCCTCGCAGGGTGAAATTATGTAATAAGCGGGGTTGGCATATTTAGTATTAGGCAGACTAACCTCTTCAATTTTAGCTCCTGCCTCCTCATACTTTTTTATAGCGCCTTTAATTATTTTTTCAACCTCGGGATCAATACCTTTGACGAAATATTCTTTAGGAACCCCTATTCTTAAATTTGAAATTTGAAACTTGTATTTTGGCTCTTTATCAGGAAACGGGGTTTTAGAATGAGGAATTAAATCAACGCTGGTGCTGTCCATTTCATCTTTTCCTTTAATGGCATTAAATACAGCCCGGCAGTCCTCCACTGTCTTGGCAATGGGGCCGATCTGATCAAGAGAAGAAGCAAAAGCAATCAAGCCGTAGCGTGAAACCGCGCCGTAGGTAGGCTTTAAACCCGCTACCCCGCAGAAAGATGCGGGCAGACGAATTGACCCACCGGTATCAGAGCCCAGGCTGTAACAGCTGAGATTAGCCGCAACAGCAGCTGCCGAGCCGCCTGAAGATCCTCCCGGCACCCTGGTTAAATCATTGGGATTACGGGTAGGGCCAAAAGCTGAATTCTCGGTTGAAGCCCCCATGGCAAACTCATCTAAATTGGTTTTACCAAGCATCACCGCTCTTTGCTCTTTCAACTTCTTAATCACCGTGGCATCATAAGGCGCAATGTAGTTTTCCAGAATTTTTGAACCAGCCGTACATTTAAGACCTTCTACCAATATGTTGTCTTTTATGGCGCAAGGAACGCCGGTTAATTGATTGATTTCTTCTCCCTTGGCTATTAAACCATCGATTTCCTTGGCTTGAGAAAGAGCGAATTCCTCATTTATGCTTAAAAAAGAGGATATTTTTTTGTCTTTATCCCGGATATTGTCAAAATATTCTTGGCAAAGCTCCAGGGCGGAAAATTCTTTTCCTTTTAATCCTTTGTGAATTTGATTAATGGTGAGCTCAAGCAGATTCATTTTAAAATTGATTTCACTTTAACGTATCCTTTTTCTGTCTCCGGAGCCATTTCTATTAACTTCCGGCTGTCTGATTTTTCCTTCCTTTTTTTGTCTTCCCTTACCACGTTTTCAATTTTAAAAGGATGACTGATGGCTTCAACTTTAGAAATATTGGCTTTTTTTAATTCTTCAACGTAATCAAAAATCGAAGAGAGCTCTTTTTGAAATTTCTCTGTTTCTTTTTCGCTTAAACCCAAGCGGGCCAGCTTGGCAATGCGTTGAACTTCTTCTTTGGAAATCATTTATTTGGGCGGTTCTAAATATTCTGTTTCCACCAGAACCTCTTCCAATTGATCAAGATTTTCCAAAACCATTCCTGCTCCCCTGACCATGGCTGTCATGGGGTCTTCAATAATTTTGGTGGGAATTTTCGTTTCTTTTTGGATAAGGCTGTTTAATCCCCTTAAAAGAGATCCTCCTCCCACCAATTGAATTCCCGAAGCCATGATGTCAGCCAGCAGCTCGGGAGGAGTTTCTTCCACCGCGGTTTTTATTTCAGCCACAATCAGTTTTATTGATTTGTCCAAGGCCCTCCTGATATCATCATCGGAAACTAAAATCTCTTCGGGCAGACCGGTAACCAGGTTTCTTCCTCTTAAGGGCATTTGTTTTTTCTCTTTTAAAGGATAGGCCGAACCTATGGTAATTTTGGCCATCTCAGCCGTTCTCTCACCGATTAATAGCTTGTACTGTTCCTGGGCAAACTGAATTATGTCTTCATTTAATCTATCTCCAGCCACCCTGATGCTTTTGGCTATGACTATTCCTCCCAAAGAAATAACTGCCACCTCGGTGGTTCCTCCGCCGATATCAACAATGAAATTGCCTCCGGCATCCTGAACCGGCAATCTGGCGCCAATGGCAGCTGCCATGGGCTCTTCCACCAAGAAAACCTCCCTGGCTCCGGCATTCTTGGCCGCGTCGCAGACAGCTTTCTTTTCCACTTCTGTTACTCCGCAAGGAATACCAACAATTACCCTGGGCCTGGGACCGATAAAAAATCTCTTCCGGCCGGCTTTTTCAATAAAATACCTGAGCATCTGCTCGGTAATTTCAAAGTCGGAAACAACTCCGGAAACCAAAGGCCTGGTGGCCACGATGTAGGCCGGAGTCCGTCCCACCATTTTCTTGGCCTCTTCTCCGATAGCCAAAACCTGGCCTGTTTTTTTATTCACCGCCACCACCGAAGGCTCGGTAATTACAATCCCCTTTCCACGGACATAAACCAAAGAATTGGCTGTTCCCAGATCAATGGCAATGTCGTCCGAAAACTTGGAAAGAATTTTTTTCAGCATAAAAACTTTGACAAATCCTTTATCTTAACCAATTTGGCTTCTTTTTTGTCCCTTTTCTTGATTTCCAGACAATTTTGCTCCAAGGTTCTTTCGCTGACCACGATTCTCAAAGGTATGCCTATCAAATCAGCTTCAACAAATTTTTCTCCGGCAGATTTGTCTCTGTCATCGTATAGTACTTCAATTCCTTTTTTCTGTAAATCGTCATAAATTCCTTGGGCGAATTTTTTAACCTTTAAGGTATCTTCCAGTTGAATCAAATGGACATCAAAAGGAGCTGTATCCTCTGGCCAGATTATTCCTTTTTCATCGTGGTTTATCTCAACAATCGTCGCCATTAACCGATGAATGCCTATCCCGTAGCATCCCATCAAAGGAAAATGGCTTTTCCCGTTTTTATCCAAATATCCGGCTTTCATGGATTTGGTATATTTGGTCCCCAAATTAAATATGTGGCCTATCTCAATACAATTCTTCTTTTCCAGTTGGGAATTGCACTCGGGGCAATTATTAATTTTTCCGGCTTTTTCAATATTGGAAGCAAAGCCGCATTTTTTGCAAACCAAAACCCTGTCTTCGCCGACAGAAGAAGGAATCATAAATTCATTGGACAATTCCCCTCCGATGGTTCCCGAGCTGGCCTCAACGCAAATGGGATCAAGACCGCATCTTTTAAATATCTTAAAGTAAGATTTTTTAACTTTTTCGTAGAATTTTTTCAAATCTTCTTCGCTGGAATTAAAACTATACAGGTCTTTCATCAAAAACTCCCTTACCCTTAAAAGGCCGCCGCCGTAGCGCATTTCGTTTCTGAACTTGTTTTGAATCTGGAAAACATATAAAGGAAGGTCCTGATAGGATTTAATCCTGCCCCTGAAAATATCGGTGATTTCTTCTTCGTGCGTGGAACCCAAAGCAGTTTCTTTATCGTGCCTGTCTTTTAACTTAAACAAAGGAGGATCCATGGTTTCCCATCTCCCTGTTTCCAGCCAAAGGCTCTTGTTCTGAAAAGCCGGCAAATAGAGCTCTTGGGCGCCGAGTTCCAACATTTCTTCCCTGATAATCTCTTCTATCTTCCTTAAAACCCTGAGTCCTAGGGTTAAAAACCGGTAAACGCCGGAAAAAGACTGCTCAATAAAATCAGCCCTGGCCAAATACTGATAACTGGCAACTTCGGCATCCTTGGGAGCGGTTTTTTTAGTTTTACAGAAAAGTTTTGATTGAAGCATATATTTAAAAAATTCTAATTATATCTTTTATGGTCACGTAAATCATTAATAAGATTAAGACTCCGAAAACAGCGGCAGTAATGTTTTGCTCAATTTTGGGATTAACCGGACTGCCTTTTATTTTTTCTATCAGCAGGAATAACAGTTTTCCTCCATCCAAAGAAGGAATGGGCAAAATATTGAAAACAGCCAGATAAACGGCGATCATGGCGATAAATTGCAAAAAATAGGTAAGCCCAACCTGGGCGGCCTGATTAACCAACGCACCTATCCCTATCGGCCCCATAAGCTGAACTCCTTTAGACAATCCTTGGCCCTGAACCAATCCGGAAATTACGCTTCCCCAGCCGGCGATAACAGCATAAGTCATATTAACAGTAGCTTCCATCCCCTTAATGGGGCTTTGCCACCAAGAATAATGCTTGTCAGTTGTTCTGGCTAAGGCCACGCCCATTGAACCCTCGTCTTGAGGAGGAGAAACCCTGGGAACCATGGACGCTTCAAAGATATTCTTTCCCCTTTGGATTGTTAAAACAACGCTCTCTCCTTTGTATTTTTCCGTAAAATCCTGAATCTGTTTAATTTTTTCAATTTCCACTTTTTCCTCTCCAACAGCTGAAATAGCTTTTATTTCTTTAATGACATCGCCGGCACGAATCCCCGCTGTTTCTGCCGGAGAATCGGAAGCAACCGCTAAAACCTGGATTTTTACATTAATTAAATTTCCTGTTTCTTCGTCTGTTATGGACTGGGGCGTTCCGATGTAGAAAACAATGCTGAATAAAATTGCGGCTATTATCCAGAAAGAAACAACTCCCCCCAGAAGGACCATGACTTTCTGCCCCATCGGCTTTTTCTCAAAGACCTGGGATTCTTCTATGCTGGTTTCTTCCCCGTCAACCTGCGGCACCCTAACAAAAGCCCCGAAAGGCAAAAGATTGATTGAATATATCGTTTCCCCGATTTTCTTCCCGAACAGTCTGGGCGGATAGCCCACTCCAAATTCTTCAACTTTTACTCCGAATTTCTTAGCCACGATAAAATGGCCGAATTCGTGAAGAACCAACAAGCCGATTATGCTTAAAAAAGCCAGTAGGATGGTAAAAATCATAATATTTATTCGGCAACTTCTTTTTTCTTTCTTTCGCCGGTTTCCTCAATTTTTTTATTGTAATCCTCAATCATTTTCTGCAGCTCATCTTTGGCCCGGAATTTATCGTCTTCCCTGATTTCCCCCTCTTTTGTTTTTGATTGAATCTCGTCCCAGGCTTTCTCCCTCCAATGCCTGACGGTTTTTCTTGCCTCTTCCTGCTTTTCGGAAACAATCTTGGCTAGTTCCTTACGGTATTCTTCGTTTAAAGGAGGAAGGCTGATGCGGATAGTGTCTTTATCGACTATGGGATTGGCGCCCACCCCAGTATTTTCCAAGGCAGAAACAATGGCGGGAATATATGACTTATCCCAGGGCTGAATAAGAATTTGCTTTGGCTCCGGAGCAGAAATTGCCGCCAGTTGCTTAAGGGGGAATTTCTGGCCGAAACAATTAACCACCACGTCTTCAACCAAAGAAGGGTTGGCCCGGCCGGTACGGATTTTAGCCAATTCCCTTTCCAAAAAACCGATGACTTTGTCTAATTCCGGTTTTGTTTTATTAATAATTTCTTTATACATTAGATTTCCATCATTAAAGTTTCTAAGGCCAGCCTCGGACTGGCATTGGTTGTTAATATTAAAAGCCTGGTGCTTTGAATAAGTTCAAGGATTTTTTTAAGTTTTGAAGTTGAATATTCCTTGTTCTTTTCATTGGAAGCCAGATTTTTCTCCAGTAAAACGCTCCTTAAATATGAGGTCCAGATATCCAGCATTTCTTTTATTTCCTTGATGTCTTTGAACTCCTGAAGATTTTCTGACAAGTCCTTGGCCAACTGGAAGCGAAAAGACAATTCGGAACGAGATATCTTATTAAGCTCTTTTATCTTCTCCTCAAAAGCCTCTAACTTCTTGGGGTCCAGAACATATTCAATGGCTATCCCCGGCCTGCCCAGAGAAATCTTAGTTATTTCTTCCGATCTTTTCTCGGAAACATTTTGGCTTTTAAGATATTTTTTGATTTCTTCTTTTTTAACCGGATAAAACTTAATTGTCTGGACCCGGGAAAGAATGGCCGGCAGAAGATGCTCGTGGTTCTCGCTTATTAAAATCAAAATGGTCCTGCCCTTTGGTTCTTCCAAAGTTTTTAAAAGTGCGGTCTGGGCATCCCAGTTCATTAAATGGGCGGAATCTATTATCGCCGCTTTAAAGGGCGTGGAATAGGGCTTAAGAGACAGCCAGGATATTAAATCCCTTATCTGGCTAATTCTGATCTCTCCTTCCAGGGGCTCAATAATCATTAAGTCCGGATGCTGATTTTTTCCCAAATCCGCTTCCAAAAGCAAAGAAATCATTTCCAGAGCTATTTTTCTTTTGCCCAGCTTTTCCTGTCCGTAAAATAAATAGGCGTGGGAAAAATTTTCCTTTTTTACTGATTTTTTTAAAAAGTCCCTTTGTTTTTGGTGGCCAATGATTTCCATTTATTTCTTGGACATTATGCTTTTCTTGTAAAGGTCTAAATTTTCCAAAATTATTCCCGTTCCCCTGACCACGCACAGTAAGGGCTCGTCAGCCATAAAACAAGGTACTCCAGTTTCCTGGGATATGCGCTTGGGAAGATTCCTTAACAGCGCTCCCCCGCCGGAAAGAATCATTCCTTTGTCGATTATGTCGGCTGAAAGTTCCGGAGGAGTGTCTCTTAACACTGTTTTTATGGCGTGAATGATTTCAGAAATTATATCAAAGGTCGCTTCGGCAATCTCGTCGGAAGAAATCTTGATTGTCTTGGGAAGACCGGAAATCAAATCGCGCCCCCTTATCTCCATTACTCTTTCGGTAGCTTCTTCCTTTTTAATTGAAGAACCATTTTTTTCTCCTTTTTTGCTTTTAATAATTTCTTGGGCAGAAATTAAGGGTTTGAAATTCTTCTCCGGCAAAGCTGTTCCGATCTTTATCTTTACCTCCTCGGCCATCTGTTCGCCTATAGCCAGATTATATTTCTTCTTAATGTAGTCGGAAATGGCCACGTCCATCTTATCCCCTCCCACTCTTAAAGAATGGAATGTTACTATTCCGCCAAGAGCTATTACCGCTATTTCTGAGGTCCCCCCTCCAATATCAACAATCATATTTCCGGAACAGGAATTAATGGGAATGGAAGCTCCGATGGCTGCCAGGATAGGCTCTTTGGCCAAAAAAGCCTGTTTGGCGCCGGCATTTAAGGCTGCTTCCAGCACCGCTCTTTTCTCGGTGGAAGTAATGCCAGCCGGCACACCAATCATCAGTTCCGGCTTTAAAAAACGCCAAAAACCCATCACCTTATCTATGAAATATTTAAGCATTGCCTGGGTTACCCTGAAATCAGCAATAACCCCGTCTTTAAGGGGTCTATAAACCCTGATGGTGTCAGGGGTCCTGCCGATCATTTCTTTGGCGCTTTCCCCTATTGCCAAGATTTTGTTTTCCTCGATGCTTACTGCTACCACTGAAGGCTCCTGCAAAACCACTCCTTTTTTGGGCAGGAATACCAAAGAGTTGCAAGTACCAAGATCTATGCCAATTTTTTTCATAAAATTAATGTCTATGAATAGCTTATTCTACCCTGTATTTTTTATTTTGACAAATTAAAAAAGCGTTCACTTGTTATCTGTCTAAACGCTTTATTTTTTAGCGAACCTTGACCAAAAACGAAGAAAGAATTAGAAAAATTCCTCCGATAATAAATATCAGGGGGTAACCCAAAAAAGAAATGGCTAATCCGCCGATTAAAGCACCTGCAGCTGTGGCCAAAGGAGAAAAAATCGTATCAACGGCAGCCGATTCCTCCGGATATTCTTTTAATTTGGTTGTTAAAAAACCCGACCTGCCGGAGCCCGACATTAATCCTCCAATGTATTTTCCCAGCATAATGAAAAATACGTAATAAAAATTCAGAACACTGGCCAATCCGCCCAGCAAAGTTGAAAAGAAACCGGTAATCTGGCTGCCCAAGGTAACGTTTTTCTCGCTGCTTAATTTAGAAATTTGTTTGATGACCCAGAAAGAAATTGGCAAAAATACCAAGGATAAGATTGAATTAAAAAGCAAAATCTGGTTTTGCGACCAACCCAGATTTTTTAAAAACAAAACGAAGAAAGTATTGTTAAAACCGCCCAGCATTAAAACCAAAAAGGAGGTAAAAATGATAGAAGAAGCGTTTTTGCCTTTAATAACTCTTAAAACCTTCAGATAATTATGCCCTGATTCTTTAATTTGAACGCTGTCGGTTAGGTAAGCAGTTCTTTTTCTTAATTGGCTAAAACAAAAAATAGCGGTAAAAACCTCAATAATTAAACTTAAGACAAAAACTCCTGTGAAATCAAATTTCCAGATTATTAAAGCACCTACTACCGGAGCAAAAGCATCGGTATAGCCTGGAGCTGAATAAAACCAGGCAAAAGCCCTGTCAGGATTTTCCAGTTTGGAACCCATTAAAATTGCCCTGGAAGAAACAAAAAACAAAGAAGCGGAAATTCCTAAAATTACTTGGAATATATAGAAAGTTAAAAGATTGGGGAAGAAAATCATTCCCAAAGAATAAACTCCGTATCCCAGAATTCCGATTGACGTCAAAAGCGCCGGATTTATCTTGTGATTCAAAAAACCAACCAAAGGAGCAAAAAAGGCAATGGGTAAATAAATTAAAAAATTGGTGTAGCCGACTTGAATCAGAGAAAAGTTCTTGGCAACCAAAAATAAAGGAAAATACAAAGAAAAAAGCTTGTACCCAAACATTAAAAAGAAATGGGTCAAAGTAGCATCACGAGTAATTTTTTCAATTTTGGGAATAATGGACATAATATAATATTTTAACACATTCTAAAATAAAAAATGCGCTCAATCCCGATTATCTCGAGTCAGAGCGCTTCTTTGTTTTTTCGTCAGCCGCCTGGGAACGTAAGGAGTCTTAGTTTTTTCAATTGTGCCTCAGCATTCTCCAGATTCTGCTGATAACGCACGCCGTCTTGGGAGCTCACGAGTTTTTCCCATAAGTCTGTTGACTGCCTGGCGAGCGCGAGAGCAATTGTTAACCATCCCCTCTCTTCACAGACTTGGGAAGCTCTGAATTTGGCTCCAGCGATATGATTTTCCGCCGCGCCCGTCCCCTTGTAAATCCCTATTGCCGCGAATATGAAAGCTGGCATAAGAGGTAGGTAGGGCTTCATGGCCTCTTGATTCCTGGCTTCGTAAAGAACCATAGTACCATTATTGACGATGTGGCCGTTGGCTATTGCGTACGGTGCAGCTTTTAATGCATTTGTTGCCATCTCCACTATCACCTCCGCAGGTATCGTAAGTCCTTTTCTTGCCGCCATGATAAAAATGTTCATTCTTAAATTATCGCGGGATAAGCTGGGGGGAATCTGCCGCATCAATGCATCTGCCGCTTCAACATGTCCCCATCTTTGTAATACACCGTGAGCTTCACCCCGGCGGGCAGATTCTCCAATTTCTGTATCAGCTGAATGATGCATGGACAAAGCCACGAAGATGGTTATTGAATTATCGTATTCACCTAATTGGTGATGTGCCCATCCAATTTGCAACAGCTTCTTTTCGTCCTCAATAGAGTCTGGGTCAAGAATTTCTTTATTGACCAGCCCGATCATTTCTCGGTATTTTGTTTGTTTATAAAGATCTTCAAGTTCTGCACTTGTTACCATGCTTAACCTCCATTACTTACTGCGTTGTCTCTGATATATCAGAGATGATAATACTATAACAATTTACTTTAAAAAAGTCAACCACTTTTCTTTTTGTTAAAAAATTGTAAAATACAATAAGTATGACTAAAAAAAGCCGTACAATTTTATTTGTTATTTGCGTTCTTCTATTCCTTTTAATCTGTCCCTTGGCCGTATTGTATTCCCAAGGTTATAGGATTGCTTTTAATAGCGGGATAAAAATAAGCCAAACAGGAGGCCTTTTTGTTAAGGCTTACCCAAAACAAGTAGAAGTCCAGATAGACGAAATAAAACCCTCTAAACATCCTTTAAATGAAAAAACTGATTTTTTCTTTGGTTCTTTGTTGGTTGAAAACCTTTTCCCCAAAAAATACAAAGTAGAAGTAAAAAAAGAAGGCTACTTAACCTGGCAGAAGATTTTGGAAGTAAAAGAAAAAGATGTTACGGAAATTAAAAATATCATCCTCTTCCCAAATAACAAAGAATTCTCGATTTTTGCCAGCGATTTGAAAAATTTCTGGTTTTCTCCGGACGGGAAAAAAATAATACTCCAGGAAAAAAACAAAATTGGCTGGTCTTTAAAAGACTACGATTTGAATTCTAACGTTAAAGGCCATCTGATTGACGACAATGACATTTCAACCAAAAAACCGGAGCTGCTCAATTTGGAATTTTCCCCTGATTCTAAAGAAATTAATCTGGAAGTGGCGATATCAGAAGACATTAAATATTTCAAAATAAACCTGGAAAAAAATCCGCCAACTTTAACTAAAATAAGCTCATCCGCCACGACTACCGAAACCGTGTTGGTCTCTAAAAAAATAAACAATGACACTTATTATTTAGATAAACAAGGCAATCTTTTTAAAAACAAAGAAAAATTAAACGACAAGCCGTTTACAATAAAACAGGAAACAAAATATGATATGGAAATTTTCCAGGAATATATTTTCCTGCAGGAAGATAAGAATTTATATAAATTCAACGCCGAATTAAAATCTTTTGAAAAATTTGCTGAAAATGTAAATATTTTAAAAATCTCCCCCACCTCCAGAACGCTGGCCTATCTTTCTGATTACGAAGCCTGGCTTCTGTTCTTAAAAGACAGGGAATACGAGCCGAAAAGAAAAGCCGGAGAAAAATTGCTTCTGCTCCGACTTTCGGAAAAAATCAATGATTGTTATTGGTTAAACGATGACTATCTGGTTTTAAATATGGGAGAGACAATTAAAATAATCGAGGCCGATGACAGAGACAAGATTCAAACCTGGGACCTGACAACCCTTATGCAACCAAAGATGTTTTTTAACCAAAACGATAAAAAACTCTATATTCTCTCTAAAGATAAACTATACCGTTCTGATGCTCTCCTCCCTTAATTCAATCTTGTTCTGAAAATCTCTCCATTTAATATTTTCTCCGCCGGCAATGGTGCAAATATCCTTAAACTGGCAATAACGGCACTGCCAATCTTTGGGGTAAGCCGGAATCCTGTCGGGAACAATATCTTTCTCAATCTTTGTCTTAAGATCTTCTAGTCCCTTAATGAGGGTATCTACCCGAGTTTTATCGTATTCAACCACAAACTCCTTTAAGTGCTGGTTGTCTTTGTTAACGTAAAGCAGTATGCCTTGGGGAACCTTGAAATAATGCAGATAAAGCAGAATCTGGTCTATGTTTTCTCGTTTCGGCTCGGTCAGGCTTTTAAAAATCATGCTGTTCATGCTCTTAATATCTAGAACAAAAAGTTCCTTGCCGCTGCTGATTATGGCATCAGCTCTACCGGAAACCAACTCCTGGGGAGGAATGTTGATTTCTGAAGCAACCACGTGAATATCCCTTATGCTCAACAAGGGCTTCATAATCATTTGGTGAATATGGTCTCCGTGATCAAACATCCTTAAAACATTGGCTTCTATTACTTCCCGAGGAACATTTTTAAATTTAAAAAAAATTGACCTTGGACATCGTCCAGCGTCAGTAATGTAAAAATGATGCTGTTCCTTATCTTTCTGCCTGTCCAGATAAAATTTATCTATTAATTCTTTAAGCATAATATCTTTCTATTATACACAATACAAAAAACCTTTCCATATTGACAAGTTATTTTTATATGATATAATACAATTGTTGGTACGAAGGTTGTGGGTTTGCTGCGGTTGCGACTACGGCATGAGGTCCTTCTGCCAACAAAAAACGTTCTCTCTGGTTGCATGCCAACCCCGTGCGAGTAAGAGAAAACACCTCGGTCTGACCTAATATAAAGAGGCCGAGAAAACCCACGAGCTGTGGCCGGAACATCTCTAGTCGGAAACTTAGTCTATCCTACAGATGATGTATCTGGATTTACCTAATAAAAGTCCTCGCGCGAGGCACCAAAGGGGAGAGGTGATGAAGAATACTGCGGGAAATTGGGCAGTATCGCCCGACATTTTAGTCGAGAAATCGACCAGTCGCGTTTCACGCGCTGTAATGCTGGAAGACTTCACACCTTTCTCTTCCCTACTTTACAATCTCGCATAGCGAGTTTTTTTGTTTCCAAACCATTTTTTAACATAATTTTTGAAAAAATATCCATCCTTGCCAAAAATTTAAAAACGTGTTATCTTTTAAGCCGGAGGGAGAAATGCCCGAGATTGTGAATGTGACGAATGCAAACAGAAAAGGATTAGCTTTTATATCATTTATTATAACAATCCTTTTGGCTTTAATCTTAATTTTCGAAGATGTACCCCGAACATTAAAAATATTTGCTGTGTTTTTTGCCATACTATCTTTCTTACTGGGAATCATACTATTACTCTGCCCAATTAAAGAGCGAACGACCTAAATCATCCGCTCTTCTTTTTTTTGTATTTATATATATATTTTACCTCTTCGCCCACTGAGGCGCTCTCCTGGCTCTCTTCAAGCCGAATTTTTTCCTTTCTCTCATTCTTGAATCCCTGGTTAAAAATCCCGTATTCTTCAAGGTTTTCCTGAATTCCGGATCAAAAACAATCAGAGCATTGGCAATGCCGTGCCGTATCGCCTCTGACTGGGAATTTATTCCTCCCCCCTTAACCTTGACTGAAACTCCGAACCGGTCCAAAATATCCATTTTCTGAAAAACAGCCAGAACTGTTTGCCTGGTTTCAAGGGTGGGAAAATATTGTTCCAAGGTTTTTCCGTTGATAATAATCGTCTTCTCTCCCTGAGGTAAAAGCCGCACCCGGGCAATAGAGGTTTTTCTCCTGCCTATTCCTTCAAAAAATTTAAATGCTTTTTTCTCTTCCTTAACCGGTTTTTTGATTGTTTTCTTGGTTTTTACCATAAACTACTTCTCTATTTTTAATCTCTTGATAGTTTTGGAACGCAGCCTGTTCTTGGGAAGCATTCCCATTACCGCTCTTCTTAAAACTTCTTCCGGCCTTTCCTTGTAAAGCTTTTCCAAAGAGGTTGCCTTTAAGCTTCCGATGTATCCGGAGTGGCGGTAATATTGTTTTTGTTTTAATTTTTTTCCGGTGAACTTTAATTTATCAATATTTTTAATAATGACAAAATCTCCTTCATTTTTATGCGGCGCGAAGTCCGGCCTGTTTTTTCCCCGTATTAATACGGTAATTTCTACGGCCAGCCTGCCTAAAACCTTGTTGCTGGCATCTATGGTATGGGTTTTTGTTTCCATATATATATGATTAAACGAATTCAATTATCGCCATTCTGCTGGAATCGCTTTTCCTGGGACCTAATTTAATTATTCTGGTATATCCCCCCTTTCTGTCTTTGTATTTGGGGGCGATTTCTTCGGTCAATTTCTTGACCACCGAAGGCTGATAAAACTGCAGAAGATATCTTATCACAGCCACATCTTCTTTGCTTCTTTTAATTGTCTTTTTTTCCTTTTCGTCCTTATCCTTGGCCAAAAACGAAACCTGACGGGCTCGGGTAATGTGTTTTTCAACAAAAGAGGCCAGCCCTTTTGCCTTGGTTTCGGTAGTTTTAATCTTTTCTTTTAAAATCAGGGAAACAGCCAAAGTCCTCAAAAGAGCCTTTCTTTGTCCTTTTTCCCTGCTAAATTTTCTTCCCTTTTTTCTTTTTCTCATGCTTTTCTTTCTTAATTTTTTTCTTCTTGGTTTCTTTTTCTTTTTTGATTGGGGTCGCTTCTGCCTTTGATTTAAAAGTCTCAACCATCAGAGAAAAATGATTCACCAAAATCTCGGCCGCCCGACAAAACGCCTGCTCCGGAGAAATGGTTCCGTCGGTTTTAATCTCTAAAAACAATCTGTCATAATCAGTCCTTTCTCCCACTCTCATGTTCTCGATGGTATAGCTTACTCTCTTAACCGGGGTAAAAACCGCATCCAGGCTGATAGCTCCCACTTCCAATTTCTCTTTTCCCCTGAAATCCCTGGCATAATATCCTACTCCTTTTTCAATGGTTATTTCCAATTCCAGTTCCGAGTTTTTTTTGGTTAAAGTGGCGATGTGGGCGTTTTTATTGACCAGCTCCACCTGACTGGGAAGATCAAAATCAGATCCCTTCACTTCTTTTTCGCCCTTAACCCTCAGGGTCGCCCTTTGCGGTTCATCGCTAAAAACCTTGAATCTTAATTGTTTAAGATTCAAACCAATGGTAATCACGTCTTCCAGAATTCCGGGAATGGTTGAAAATTCATGAGGGGCTCCCTTAATCCTGGCATGGGTAATTGCCGCGCCTTCCAAAGACGAAAACAAAACCCTTCTTAAGGAATTGCCCACGGTGACTCCGTAGCCCGGGTAAAGGGCGTCTATTTCAAAGGTTGCCTGGTTACCCTCTTTTTTAATAACTTTTGGCTCATTGGGTAAAGAAAACATATGTATAATATATTAATTGATTATTACCTTGAATAAAATTCAAATATTGAAGAAATCTCGGCCGGAGGAGTGATATCCTCAGGACCCGGATCTCTTAAAATCTTTCCTTCCATTTTTTCTGCGTTCATTTCCAGCCAGGACGGAGCGGCGCGTTTTTTCAAAGCAAGGGAAAGGTTTTGAAAGACCGCCTTTTTACTTGATTTGGGCTTTAAGGTTATCCGGTCGCCTTTTTTGGCCAGATAACTGGGTATGTTCATGGGTTTATCGTTTACTAAAAAATGGCCGTGGGAAATCATTTGCCTGGCCGAAACCCTGGAACTGGCAAAACCCAATTTAAAAACAACGTTGTCCAGGCGCGTTTCCAATATCTTAACCAATAAAGCACTGGCATCCTTAACTTTGCCCTTGGCATTCAAAATACTTTTAACGTATTTTTTAAACTGTCTTTCTCTTAAATTATACCAGTTTTTCATTTTTTGTTTTTCCCTTAATTCCTTGCCGTATTCGGAAAGCGCTCTGGCCCTTCTTTTTTTCTTCTGTCCCGGCGGATAAGGCTTTCTGATAATGGAACATTTGACCGAAAGACACCTTTCGCCCTTTAAAAAAAGCTTTACCCCTAACCTCCTGCAAATTTTACATTTATTGTCTTTCATGTTTTATACTCTTCTTACTTTGGCCGGACGACAACCGTTATGCGGTACCGGAGTCACATCTTTGATTGAAACAATGTCTAATCCCCTGGCAGCCAAAGATCTTATTGCCGATTCTCTGCCAGAGCCTATTCCCTTGACAAAAACCTCCACTTTTTCAATTCCTAATTTCTGGGCAATCTGACCCATGGCTTCGGAAACCTTGGAAGCGGCAAAAGGAGTGGCTTTTTTGGTTCCTTTAAAACCAATAGAGCCGGCGCTGGTCCAGCCCAAAACATTACCGGATAAATCGGTCAAAGTAATAATGGTGTTGTTGTAGGTGGAAGAGATATAAATCCTGCCCTCTCTGATTCTTAAGGGAGCCGCCTTAACTTCTCTTCTCACCTTAGCTTCCATTTTGTCCTTTTCTTTTAACAACTCTTCTCCAGTTTGTTGAATAATGCGTTTTTTACCCATATTTTAATGATTAGGTGGGACTGGCTGCCGGTTTTCTTCCCGAACCAACCGTCTTCCTAACGTTTCCTCTTACTGTGCGAGTATTGGTCTTTGTTCTCTGGCCCCTGGCCGGCAACCCCCTAATGTGGCGGAATCCCCGCCAAGAACCAATATCCTTTAACCTTTTAATATTCATCATGGTTGTTCTCCTCAGTTCTCCTTCAATCTTGTGGCTCTTTTCAATAATTTCTTTTAATTGAGCGACTTCCTGGGCCGATAATTGGGAAGCTTTTTTCATTGGATCAATCCCCGCTTCCTTCAGAATTCTTCCGCTCAAAGGACGGCCTATTCCGTAAATATAGGTTAAAGCAATTAATATTTGTTTGTTTTCAGGTATATTAATACCTGCTATACGCGGCATAATTAAAAAAAGAGATTATTTTTTAGAGAGATCGCCCGTTAATCATTATCCCTGTCTTTGTTTATGTTTGGGATTTTTGCAAATAACGTAAACTCGTCCGCTTCTTCGGACGATTTTACAATTTTTACAAATCTTTTTTACCGACGACCTCACTTTCATATATATATTAAAAGCGTCATTTCCCCCTGTAAACTATCCTTCCTCTTTTAGAGTCATAGGGGCTGAGCTCAACCGTAACCTGATCTCCGGGTAAAATCTTGATCCTATACATTCTCAGTTTGCCCGCCAAATGACAAAGAGCCTCTTCTCCATCATCAAGCTTTACTCGAAAATGAGTACTCGGCAAAGCCTCTATTACCTGACCGTTTTTTCTTAAGTTTTTCTTATCCATTAAACAGGCAGTTATTAAGTCTACCAGAGCTCGTTAAATTAGTCAACATTGAGATTAAGCTGAATTTTATCCAAGTCCTCGGGTATTCTGTTAACCCAGAAAGGCCAAAGCTTTACTTCGCTTTTGTCGATTTCGGGAAAATTCTGCAAAAATATCTGACTTTCGGCTGCCGTCTTGCCCTTTAAGCTCTCTTTCAGATTAGAAATATCGGGGTTGGAATAAACTTTGGATGATATGTCCAAAGAAAGAATAAGCTTGCCGGAATCCAAATTGGCGGTTTCCAGTGTCGGCTTAATCGTTGTTTCTTTTTCCGAAAGCGACTTGCCTTCCGACATCTGGGAAAGAACAAATTGTTTAACAAAATTCCCCAGGTCTTGTTTTTTAAAAATAATCGTCCTGGATTTGGCTTTTACCTGATAACCAAAATCGTTTTCTTCCGTGCCGGCTGCAGCCAAAGAAAATGTTTCAACGACGTCGGTCTGGATTGCTTTATCTATAAAAATATATCCTGCAGCAGATTTCTCTCCGTTCAATGCTTCTAAAAAGGAGCTTTCGCAGTCCTGTTTTGCTTTTTTGCTTAAAGTAATTTTTGCATTATCCAAATCCTCTTTGGTAACTTGAGAAACTTTTTGTGAAAGACCGCCGGCCATGGACACAGAAGATTTGCCGTAAAACTTGGTATATTTTTCGCTTCCGGCAAAACCAGGAATGGAAAAAGTAGATGCCTCAATGTTGTATTCTGCTCCGGCCTGGTCAGCCGAAACTTTTACATCAATTGTCCCAGGAACAACTTTTCTTTTTTCGTCGTAAGTAAAACCAGGAATGGTAATTTTGCTCAGGGTTCTAAAGACCTTTCCGTTGGTTGAAACGAAGCGGGTGTTGGCTATTAAAACCTGCGTGCTGGCCGAGTATTCGTTATAGACCTTAATTATCCCTCCGGCTTTTTGTTCCTTTCCGGTCTTGCCGGTAGCGAGAAAGGTATCAGTAATAACTTTTTCTTTTTCAAACGTCTCTCCGGGAATAATTTTGTTAATAAGATTCAGCTCCTCGCCCCCCTTATCAATCGTCAGTTTTGTTGTCAGGGTAAGGGTTTCGGTTTGGGGCCAAATATTAATTGTCGCCTTGGCTAATTTGAAATAACAAAAACCGCCGGCTGAAACTAAAATCAACAGAAGAATAATTACAAGCCATCCTTTTCCGCCCTCCCCCTCCTTTCTTTCCATTTTGGGCGCTTTTTTTATCGGCCCCGGTTTTTCTTCTTTTTTTTCTTGAAAATTCTGAAAAACTACCGGGGCTTCTTTTTCCTTGGGGGGATAAATATCAATTACTCTTTTTTTCGCCATATTATACTATTTTAGCAAATTTAAATATCTTAAGAAAGCACTGCCCTGATCCTTCTTACTCCGGCGCTGGACGATTCTTCTTTTATAATCTTAAATGTCCCCAATTCTGAAGTTTTTTTTATGTGAGGACCAGCACAAATTTCCTTAGAAAAATCACCAATGGAATAAACACTGACCTTTTCCGGATATTTTTCCTTAAAAAAAGCCAGTGTTCCTAATTTTATTGCTTCTTCATAATTCATTTCTTCTTTTTTAACTTCCAAATCATCTTTTATCTTTTGATTAACCAATTCTTCAACTTCCCTAATTTCTTCATTGGTCATTTTTTGAGTATGAGAAAAATCAAATCTTAATCTCTGGGAAGTAATATCTGAACCCATTTGTTTAACGTGTTCTCCTAAAATCCTTCTTAAGGCATTATGAAGCAAGTGGGTAGCCGTGTGAAGTTTGGCTGATTCGTAATTCACATTCTCGCCCACTCCGCCAAATTTCTTTTCCGCACCTGCCCTAGAAATCTCTTGATGTTTTTTAAGAGCCTCTTCAAAACCTTTTTTATCCACCTTCCTCCCCATTTTTTCTGCTTCTTCCTCAATTAGTTCCAAGGGAAAACCATAACTCTGGTACAAATGAAATGCATCTTCTCCGCTAACATTTCCCTTAATAACAAGTGAGGTGGTTGCCGTAAGACCCATACCTAAGGCTTCTTCAAATTTTTCTTCTTCATTCTGAATTACGGTTAAAATATCTGTTTCTTTTGATTTAATTTCCGGATAAACATCTTTGTAAATTTCAACAACTTTTTTAGCTAAAGATATTAAAAAATTATTGGGTAAATTAAAATGTTTTTTGTATGTTATTATTCTTCTTAAAATCCTCCTTAAAATATATCCCCTTTCCATGTTGGAAGGAAAAATATCTTCGGAAATTAAAAATACGGAGCTTCTAATGTGGTCAGCAATTATTCTTTCTGTTTTTTTATCTATTTTTTGAGAAGTAATTTTTGAAATTTCTTTAATTATCGGCTCAAACAAATCTGTCTCAAAAACCGAATTTTTGCCCTGATGAATCATTGCCAACCTTTCCAAGCCCATTCCCGTATCAACTCCTTTTTGTTTTAAGGGAGTCAATTTTCCATTTTTATCCTGATGATATTCGTTAAAAACCAAATTCCATACTTCGGTCTCGCCATTTGCGTCATAAAAATGTATTTCCGTATTGGGACCGCAAGGACCTTCTTCGCCGGTCGGCCCCCAAAAATTATCCTTTTTCCCGAACTTCTTGATGTTTTCTTCTTTTATTCCCAACTTTTTCCAGATTGAAATTGATTCTTTGTCTTCAGGAACATTCTTATCCCCCTCAAAAACTGTAAAGAAAGCCTTTTCCAAGGGCATTTTAAGTTCTTCAAAAAGGAATTGATAAGCCATTTTTATTGCTTCTTCCTTAAAATATCCGCCGAAAGAAAAATTACCCAGCATTTCCAAGAATGTCAGGTGATTTTTATCGCCCACCTCTTCAATATCAGAAGTTCTGATGCATCGTTGGCAAGAAGCAACATCAGAACCAAATGGTGATTTTTCTCCCAGATAATATAGTTTAAACTGCTGCATACCGGCAGTGGTAAAAAGAACGCTAGTATCAAAAGGTATAAGAGAACTGGAGGGCACTATTTTGTGTCCCTTTTTTTCAAAGAATTTTAGAAACTCTTGGCGTAATTGATAAGAATTCATTGCTTCTTAGGAAAACCTATCAGCCACATTGGAAGCGGCAAAAGATTCCGGCTTTATTTTAGCTTCAAAACCGTTCCCCCTTATAAGCCCTATCACCTCTTTTATCATATCCCTGGTTTTGCCCTTTTCTCCTACGTCGGCGTGAATATAGCGAAGATAATAATGAAAATCTTTTCTTTCTGAATCAATAATTTTTTTCTCAAAGTTTTCCCTCAAATACAAAGCCATCTGGCAGGAAAGAAAAACCTCTTCCAAAATCCTGGTTTTCCAGCTATAAAACTTTCTTCCTTTGTAGGCTATTCTTTTAAGGAAAAACCGGCCCCCTTCACCGGACCTTAAAATAACCACTGCCAAGGGGAAGTTAGGTTCCTGGCTGGAAGAAGAATCGCAGCCAACAACGATTTCATAAGATTTTTCCGGTTTTTCTAAAATATAATTAAAAAGCTCCTGAAGCACCTCTTCAATTTTGAGATTTCCCTTGGTCGGATTATAGAAATGGCCGTTTAAAATTTTCTCCATAATGACCTAAACTATCAAATTTTTTATATTAAATCAACCCCGCGTATTATCTCGATAAATTCCTCCGGCTTTAAAGAAGCCCCGCCAATCAATAACCCCTGAAAACCAGCTTCCTTGATATATCCTTCGGCATTCTGAGAATTAACGCTTCCACCGTACAAAGTAGGCATATCTTCTCCTAAAATCTCTTTCATGTTGAGGTTCATTTCTTTTGCTTCGGGAATACCGCAAGCCTTTCCTGTACCGATTGCCCAAATCGGTTCATAGGCTACCATCAAATTTTCCAAGTCTTGCTGAGATAAGCCTTCGATATCTTTTTTAATCTGGTCAATATTATCAATGCAAAGAATCGGTTTTAAATTAGCCTTAAGAGCAGCTTTAATTTTTTCATTAACTATTTCGTCGCTCTCTTTCTGATATTTCCTTCTTTCCGAATGACCGATGATTACGTACTCACATCCCAAATCTTTAAGCATGCTGGGACTTATCTCGCCAGTAAAAGCGCCTTTTTCTTGAGAATAACAATTCTGGGCGCCCAGTTTCAATTCCAAAGCCTGGGGCTTAAAAACAGAAAGATAAACAAAGGGGGGGCAAATCACCACCTCTGAGTTTTTTAGGTTTCCCATCCCTCCTTCCACCGCATTAAGAAGCTGCTTGGCTTCTTCCAGGGTTAAAGGGTTCATTTTCCAATTGGCTACGATAAATGTTTTTTTCATATATATATTATTGTTTTCTTAAGTATTCGGCGGCCTTTTCCGGCTCAATAGTGGAAATTTCTATTTTAGTTCCTAATTCAAAACCGGCCCAGATTGAAGTCTTGGGCAGAATCGTCCAATGCCAATGATAAAAAGGATAATCTTTCCCGTCGCAAGGAGCGGTATGTAAATAAAAATTGTAGGCCGGATCGTTAATTCCTTTGTAAAGCTTGGAAAGGGCCGCCTGAAAAGCTTCAGCCAGCTGCCATTTTTCTTTTTCGCTGATTTTCTCAAAAAAGGAAAGATGTTTTTTGGGAGAAATGATGACTTCAAAAGAGGATTTGGAAGCAAAGGGGCAAATTGCCAAAAATTCTTTGTTTTCAAAAATAATTCTTTTTCCAACTTTTCTTTCCCATTCGCTCATCTCACAATAAATGCATTTTTTAGTTTTTTGATAGTAATTCTTCGAAGTTTCCAGTGCCTTATTCAGATCCACGTCAATTAAATAAGTGGCAATAATCTGGGAATGAGGATGGGAAATAGAGGCACCCGCCTCAACGCCATGATTATAGAAAATGGAAATGTGATTAACAAAATCTTTTTCCATCAAATCAAGATGCCTGTCCTGATATATATCAATCACCTCTTTGATTTTTTTAATATCAAGCTGACCCAGAGACTTAACGTGGTTTCTGGTTACCACCACTTCGTGAAAACCGACAGCATTCATTCTTTGATAAAGATTACCTTCGGTTTTTTCCTCTAAATTTTTATAGGGCAGAAAAACCGGGAATTTGTTGGGAATAACAACGGCTGTCCAGTCTTTGGAAATCTCCTCGCCGACGATCTTTTTTCCCTTAACCCAGACCGAAACCGGTTTGGCCTGTGTTTTAATATTGCAAAAGGGGCACTTCTTAATTGACAAGCCCGTTTTCTGCCTCTTCTCTTTTTTAAATGTTTCCGGTCTCTTGGCCCGACCGGTGGCAACAACAACCCAGTCCTTGGAAACCAGGTCAAAACGAAGTTCAGAAGGAAAAATTATGTTTTTAGGATTTTTTTTCGTAGGCATTAATGATTAAATTTTTTCTTATTATAAATAAATCCAAAGCCATTTTTATCATGCTGCTGATTTTTACCCTGCTGTCGGGATTGTTTTTCCAATAAACAGGAATTTCTTTTATCTTGTATCCTAATTTTTTGCCGACAATCAGCATTTCCGGGTCAAAAGCAAAGCGGTCAATCTTGCATTTGGGAGAAACGTTTTCCGCCGCCCTTTTGGTAAAACATTTAAAACCGCATTGCGTATCTTCTATCCCCCAAAGACCGATGACGATTTTTCTGAATAATTTGAATCCCTCTCCCAAGATTATGTTTCGCATAAACGGCTGGGGAGGATCCAAAACCGCTCCCTTTATGTCCCGGGAACCGATAACAATATCGTACCCTTTTTCAATTTCCGGCCAGATTTTTTCAACCTGATCAATGCTGGTGGAATTGTCGGCATCGGTAAAAAGACGAAAATCTCCTTTGGCCAACAATAATCCCTGTCTGACAGAATAGCCCTTGCCGTGGTTTTTTTTATCGTCAATCAGCCTTAGATTTTTAATCTTAGACATCGAGTTTTTAACTGTTTCAGCCGTCCTGTCCTTGGAACCGTCGTTCAGTACCATTATCTCATAATCATAGTCTTGTTTTGACAGGTAATTATCAATTTCTTGCAAGGTTCTGGCAATGCTCTTCTCTTCGTTATAGGCTGGAATAATTATAGATAGATGCATATTGAAATATTATATCACATTCTTTATCTGGCGGTTAGAATCTTAGGACCGTTCTTAAAAACCGCTATGGTATGCTCAAAATGACAAGCCAGGGAACCGTCTTTGGTTTCATATCCATGGCCATCCTTGCTTTTTTTAATCTGCCAATCGCCGATGGTAACCATCGGCTCTATGCAAAAAACCATTCCTTCAACAATCTTAGGACCAGTATGTCTTTTTCCGTAATTTAAAATTTGGGGTTCTTCATGAAGCTCTTTCCCTATTCCGTGGCCACAGAGCTCTCTGACAATATTAAGCCCCTGGCTTTCGATATATCTTTGGATGGTATTTCCGATGTCGCCGAAAGTATTACCCTCCTTGGCTTTTTTAATCCCTATTTTTAGAGATTTTTTCGTCACCCAGATTAATCTCTTGGCTTCTAAAGAAACTTCTCCAACAGCCAAACTGACTGCCATATCAGAATGAAATCCTTTATATTTCATACCGATGTCCAAGGAAACTATATCTCCTTGCTTCAGCTTTCTCTCAGAGGGAGCGCCGTGGACTATTTCTTCATTTACTGAAACGCATAAGGCAGCCGGAAACCCCTGGTGTCCTTTAAAGGACGGTTCTCCGCCGGATTTAAAAATCAGGGTTTCTGCAACCCTGTTTAATTCTTTGGTGGTAATGCCCGGCCCTACCATTTTCTCCAGTTTTTCCATGATTCCGGCCAGGATTTTACCGCCCTCGGCCATTGTTTCAATTTCTTCAGGAGTTTTGATAATAATCATTTGTTAATCGCCTTCAAAATATCTTTAAAAACATCCTCTATCGGTTGATCGCCGTTAATTTTTAGAAGCACCCCTCGTTTTTCGTAATAATCAACCACCTGTGAAACTTTTTCGTCATAGTAATCCAGGCGGCTTTTTATGGCCTCAGGCTTGTCATCAGGCCGCTCAATCAAATTGCCACCGCATTTGTGGCAAACCTTTAATTTTTTAAATTCTCCAACCCAGGGAATCAATTCCTCGCATTTCTGGCAAATTCTCCTTTTAGTTAAACGCTCAAAAGCATCCTGCCTTGAAATATCAATCAATAAATAAAAAGTATTTTCTTTTCTTTCTAAAAATTCCAGAAATTCATCAAGGGCCTGAGCTTCTTTAAGTCTGCGCGGGAAACCGTCAGCCATAATTCCCTGGCCTTCTTTAACGTTATAGGCAATTTCGTGCATCCACAAAGTGGTTGCCAAATCATCGTAAGGCAACCCTCCGCTGGTTACAATTTTTTTAACTCTTTTGGCCGCGTCGGTATCCTGCTTTAACAAATCCCTGAATAAGTCGCCAGTGGAAATATAAAAAAAGTTGCCGAAACGTTCCATTAAAAGCTTGGCTTGAGTTCCTTTTCCAGAACCCGACCTTCCTATCAAGACGAAATTAAAGGGTTTTTCCATATGTTTTTAAAAAATTAAAAAGTTTCGTATTCCCTCATCTCCAGCTGAGCCTTAACCTGGCGCATTGTTTCCAAAACCACGGAAACTACTATCAATAATGCCGTACCCCCGATTAAAAATCTAAAAACCATAACGCCGGTAATGCTACCAATAATGGTGGGCATTATGGCTATGGCTCCCAAAAACAAAGCTCCGATCAGCAGCACGCGATTTAAAATATACTGCATAAAGCTGGCTGTTGATTCGCCCGGCCTTATACCCGGGACAAATCCGCCCATTTTCTGCAAATTACTGGAAATGGTTTTGGGGTCAAAAGTAACAGCGGTGTAAAAATAGGTGAAAAGAACGACCAAAATGAAATACAGAATTCCGTGAATCCAGGCATTCTCAAAGAGAATTCCGATTTGCTTGGCTATATTCCCTATTGCTCCGCCCGCTCCTCCCAAAAAATTAGCAATCATGGTCGGAAAAAGCAGTATTGATAAGGCAAAGATGATGGGTATGACTCCAGCCGGATTGATGTTCAAAGGCAAATAAGTGGAAACCCCTCCGTACATTTTTGTTCCCCTCACTCTCTTGGCATAGGAAACCGGAATATTCCTGCGCCCCTCGTTAATCAAAACCACGGCAGCAATAATCAACAAAGACATACCGAAGAAAAGCAAATAGGAAGGAATCTTGGAAGGATCCCAGGTTAAAAGCATCTGCCTGATATTGTTGGGAAAATCGGCAATAATTCCGGCAAAAATCAAAAGAGAAACTCCGTTGCCGATTCCTTTTTCGGAAATCAATTCTCCCAGCCACATTAAAAATAGAGCCCCGGCAGTTATGGTAACAATGGAAGTTAAGAACAGGGGGCCGGAAATATTGGTCACCACGTTCTGACGCTGGAACAAAGATAACATGGCATAACCCTGCAGCATGGCCAAAGGAACAGTGGCGATGCGGCAGTACTGGTCAAATCTATGTTTCCCCGCCTCGCCCTCTTCCTTGTACATTTTTTCCAGCTGGGGAAAAATCATGGTCAAAAGCTGGAAAATAATCGTACCGGTAATGTAGGGGCCCAGACCCAGCATGACGATGGAAAGATTATCCAGGGCGCCGCCGGTAAACATGTTCAAAAGACCGAACATTTGAAACTGACCGAAGAAGTTTTTCAAATTCTGGGCATTAATCCCAGGGATGGGAATGTTGGCCATTATCCTGAAAACGGCAAAAGCCCCAAGAACAAACAATATCTTATTTCTCAAGTCTTTTATCTTAAAAATTTGAATGGTTTTATTTAGCCAATTCATAAAATTTTACCGCCAGCTTTTTCTATTTTTTCCTTGGCGCTCTTAGAAAGTTGCAAACCTTTAACGCTTAAGGCTTTGGTCAGATTACCCTTGGCTAAAATCTTAATGTCGGGCATTCTTCCTTTCATTTTACCGACAATTCCCTTTTCCAACAACTTGGCAGGATTTATTTCTTCTCCGGAATTAAATTTCTTTTCTAAAATATCCAAATTCAAAATCGCGGTTGGGAGTCTGGATTTGGAGGTTCTGTATTTAGTCCTGTACCCTCTTAACTTGGGATATCTTTTGATTAATTCCCTCATTATAGGCTTGTACCGGTGGCCGGCCCGGGCGGTCTGCCCTTTCATGCCGCGGCCGGAATAACTTCCTTTCCTGCCTCCCCTGCCAACCCGCTTTTTCTTCTTTTGCTTATGAAATGGTTTCAGTTGGTTCAACTGCATGTTTTTCATCCTTTAATTTAATTTCTTTTTCTCTGATTTTTAATTTTTGCAAAGCCTTTATTGTCGCCTGGGCATTGTTTAATTTGTTTACCGTACTGCCCAAAACTTTGGAAGAAATATTCTTGATTCCGGCTAAATTGCAGATGACCCTGACTGTTCCTCCGGCCACCAGCCCCCTTCCTTTTCTTTGCGGTTTGAGAAGAACTCTGGCGGCTCCGAATTTGTAAAAAACCTGATGAGGAATCGTCTCGTTGACAATGAGAACTTCAATGATGTTTTTCTTGGCCAGCCTGGTGGCTTTTTCCACTGCCTGAGCCACGTCGATTCCTTTGGCCACCCCCACTCCCACCTTTCTGTTTTTATTGCCAACCACCACTACGGCCCTGAATTTAAAGCGCCGGCCGCCGGCCGAAACCCTGGCCACCCTGGCCAAATCCAAAAGCTTTGAATCAAACTCGTCTTTTGGTTTTTCTCTTAAAAATTGCCTTCTCATGTGTTTTTTTAAAATTTTAATCCTCCTTCTCTGGCTCCTTCGGCCACGGCCTTTATCCTGCCGTGATACTTATAGCCGCCCCTGTCAAAAACAACTTTTTCAATCTTTTTCTCCGAAGCTTTTTGGGCTATTAATTTTCCCAATTCAAAGGCTTTTGCTGTCTTGCCCGACATCTTGTTTTCTTCTTTCTGCGCTTTTGATTTGGAGGTTTTAATTTCCAAATCGCTGGCGCTGACCAAGGTTTTTCTTTTATCGTCATCAATCAGCTGGGCATAAATATGTTTTGCCGACCTAAAAACGCAAAGACGCGGCTTGTCCTTGCTGCCGGATACCCTAGCTCTTATCTTTTTATGTCGCTTGAAGCGTTTTTCTTGTTTTTCTAACATGTTTTTATCCGGCTGTGCTTACTACTTTTTTACCCACTTTTCTCCTGACGACTTCGTTGACATATCTGATCCCCTTGCCCTTATATGGCTCGGGCGGCTTAACCTTTCTGATGTTGGCAGTCAATTGGCCAACCAATTCTTTGTCAATTCCGGAAATCGTAATTATGTTTTTCACCACTGAAATTTTAATATTTTGAGGAATCTTTATCTTTACCGGATTGGTAAATCCCACTGATAATATCAGATTTTCTCCTTCGATTGCCGCCTTAAAACCTATTCCCTGTATTTCCAGTTTTTTTTCAAAACCCTTAACAACTCCCTGCACCATATTGTCAATCAAAACCCTGGTCAAGCCCCAAAAAGCATTGGTTAATTTTGTTTCTTTGGCGATGGAAACTAAAATATTGCCCTCTTTTTCTTCAACCTTAATTTCGGGCCTAATTTGGCGGGAAATCTCGCCCTTGGGTCCCTTAATTGAGACAATATTCCCCTCAATTTTTACTTCTACTCCTTCGGGTATTAAAATTGGTTTTTTGCCTATGCGACTCATAAAATTACCAAACTTCACAAATTATTTCCCCTCCCAGCTTTTTTTTCCTGGCTTCATTGTCAGTCATTAATCCTTTGGGGGTGGAAACAATGAGAATGCCCGAACTTTTTTTAATATTTGATATTCTCTGAAAACCGGAGTAAATCCTTTGGCCCGGCTTAGAAATCTTTTTTAATCCGGAAATCGCCGGCATCTTATCCGTGTATCTCAAACAAACATCCAGGGTCTTTTTGACTCCTTTGCCTTTCTTTTCGACTTTTTCAATAAAGCCATATCTCTCCAAAATCTTGGCTATTTCATATTTTAAAGTAGAAAAGGTAATACTGACCGTCGGATGAAGCACGGCTTGAGCGTTTCTAATTTTGGTTAGCATGTCAGAAACTGAATCCATAATATTACCAAGATGATTTTTTAATTCCCGGTATCAGGCCTTGATTGGCAAATTCACGAAAACAAATCCTGCACATTCCGAATTTTCTCATGAAGCCCCTTTTCCGACCACACCGGAAACAGCGCCTGGTTATGCGGCTCTTGTATTTTGGCTCTCTCTTTGATTTTGCAATTTGGGCTTTTGTTGCCATGTTTATGCCTTTATGGGAAATCCTAATAATTTCAATAATTCCAAACCTTCTTCTCTTTTTTTAGCGCTGGTAACCACCGTCACCTCCAAGCCGAAAATGTTTTTGGCTTTTTCCGGCAGTATTTCCGGAAAAGCAATGTGTTCCTTGATCGCAATGCTTAAATTACCCGAGTTATCAACAGCCTTGGGGTCGATTCCCTTAAAATCCCTGGTTCTGGGCAGAACAACGTGAATCAGCTTTTCCAAAAAATCTATCATTTTTTTACCCCTTAGAGTAACCATTGCACCTATCACCATGCCCTCCCTGGTTTTAAAGCTGGCTATGGCTTTTTTGGCTTTGGTTTTTATCGCTCTCTGGCCGGAAAGAATACTTATATCCTCAACAATAAATTCAGCCGTCTTTTTTTGCTCGTCATTGCTCTTGCCGGCAACCAATCGGCCGAAACCGGTATTAACCACCACCTTTCTGACTTTAGGAACAGCCATGGGCGTCTTATAGCCAAACTTTTCCATCATAGCAGGTATTACCTCTTTTTGGTACTTTTTTCTTAAAGGAGTTATCATATTTCTTGATTACATTTTTTACAAATTCTAACCTTGTTTTTTTCCGATAATTTATAGCCGATTCTGGCCGGTTTCCCGCATTTGGAACAAATAATTTTTACGTTGGAAACGGAAATCGGTCCAGGCATGGATACAACTTGCCCCTTTTCGCCCTGCTTTTTCGGCTTTTGATGTTTCTTTCTTAAATTCACCCCCTCTACCAAAATCCTGGCATTCTTGGGAAAAACCGTCAGGACTTTTCCTTTTTTACCCCTGTCTTTTCCGGCAATCACTAAAACTGTATCGTTTTTTCTTATTTTCATATAATTTCTTCGGCCAAATTGGCGATTTTTTCAAAACCTTTTTCCCTTATTTCTTTGGGAACCGGGCCAATGATTCTTCCGCCTTTCGGCTCTTTAGTCTTGCCTTCCAAAATTACCACCGAATTGTCGTCAAACCTGATATAGCTGCCGTCCAGCCGGCGAAAGGCTTTTTTCTGGCGGATTATTACCGCCCTGACCACATCGTGCTTTTTAACAATTCTTCTCGGTTCCGCATCCTTTACCGCCACCACAATCACGTCGCCGATCTGGCCATAGCGCCGGCCGGTACCGCCCAAAACCATAAAACACTGAACGATTTTGGCGCCGGTATTGTCAGCAACCTTTAGCATTGTTCTTAACTGAATCATATCTTTTTAATGACTTTCCATGTTTTATCTTTGCTTAGGGGCCTGCATTCCTCAATTACAACCTTATCGCCTAAACCATATTCTCCCTCCACATGGGCTTTGTAATTCTTGTGGAACTTATATCTCCTTTTATATTTGGGGTGTTGTTTTATTCTTTCCACTTCCACCACCACTGTTTTCTGCATTTTATTGGAAATGATTTTTCCTATTAATGTCTTTTTGGCCATATATTATTTAATGTTTCTAATTAAAGTAAGTATCCGGGCAATTTCTTTTTTCATCCTTCTGATCTCTCTGACGTTTTTAACCTTGCCGGCCGACAAATCAAAATACAGCTGTCTTAATTTTTCTCTGGAATCCCGGACGAGAGCTTCCAATTCTGATTTTGTTTTCTGCCTTAATTCTGCTGTTTTCATGTATATATTAGCGTTTGATGAATTTTGTCTTAACCGGCAATTTGTCAGCCGCTTTTCCAAAAGCTTCTTTGGCGACCTCTTCTTTTAAACCGTCTATTTCAAAAATGATTCTGCCCGGCCTGATGGGAAAAGCGTAATGGTCAACCCCCCCCTTTCCTCCGCCCATGGGAACTTCCGTACCCTTTTTGGTTATGGGCTTATCGGGAAAAACCCTGATCCAAAGCTTGCCTCCTTTTTTAAAATATCTGATAATGGCGCGCCTGGCCGCCTCCAGCTGCCTGGCGCTGATCCAGCGCGTTCCCATGCTCATTAAAGCATAAGAGCCGAAGGAAATGGTCGTTCCCCTGTTGTCAAAACCCTTTGATCTCCCCTTGTGCCACTTCCTATGTTTAACTTTTTTAGGCATTAATATTGCCATATATGCTTATTCAAATTTATCTCCCTTATAAATCCAGACTTTTATCCCTATTAATCCGTAACTGCAATGAGCCCTTTCCTGGGCATAATCAATATCGGCCCTTAAGGTTTGCCTGGGCAGCCTTCCTTTTTTTAACCATGCCCTTCGGGCGATTTCTGAACCGTCCAGTCTTCCGGCCACCTCCACCCTGGCTCCTTTCACTGCCTTGGAAGAAGTAATTTTTTCAAGGCCCTGTTTTAAAACCCGGCGGAAAGCAACCCTTTTTTCAAGCTGCTGGGCCATCCATTGGGCGGACAAGGCAGCCGAAGCCCAGGGGTCCCTGACTTCTTTTATCTCAATTTTTAATTTTTCTTTTCCGGATAATTTGAAAACTTTCTTTTCTATTTCTTTTCTCAAGTTTTCTACTCCTTCTCCCCCTCGGCCGATGATAAGGCCAGGCCGGGCGCTGGAAATGATAACGGTAACCTTTCCCGGAAATCTTTCTATTTCAATCTTTTCCACTCCAGTTTTTCCAATTTTGTCTTTAATAATTTCCCTGATCCTAAAATCCCCCTCAAGATATTGAGGATTCTTTTTAATGGTCAGCCAGCGCGAATCCCAGTCGCTGAGGTTTTTTAATCGGTATGCTTTTGGATGAACTTTGTGTGTCATGTTAAATTGATTTTCTTCTGAATATTTTAGCTATTCCTTTGGCAAGAGTAGGTTTTTTTGCCTTAATCTCCGGTTTGAATTTCGGCTTCTCGGTTTTGAAAATCTTTTCCTTGGCTTCTTCTTTAACCGGCTGGGTCTCAATTTTTTCCTTTTTGGTTTTTTTGACCTTTCCTTTCTTTTTGACTATCTCTTCCAAAACCAAGGTGATGTGCGAAGTCTTTTTCTGAATTTCGTAGGCTTGACCCCTGGCTCTGGGCATCCATCTTTTTTGCTTGGGTCCTTCATCAACAGTAATTTTAGATACAAAAAGATTAGCCGGCTCCATTTGAAAATTATTCTTGGCGTTGGCCATGGCCTGCTTTAAGAGTTTTGATACGGGCAAACAGGCTTTTTTGTTGGCAAAATTTAAAATCGTAGAAGCCTGTTCCGCTTTTTTGCCTCTTATCAAATCAACAACTAATCTTACTTTCCTGGGAGCAATATGTAAATGTCTGAGCTTGGCTGTAACCGGCATGATTATTTCTTAGGTGGAGCTTTTACCTCTTCAACCTTTAAAGATTCTTTTTCTGCTACTTTGGATTCCAGCTCTCTCTGCATTCTTCCGCCGTGCCTTGAGAATTTAGTGGTCGGAGAAAATTCGCCCAGCTTGTGACCGACCATATTTTCAGTTACCTTGACTACAATGAAATCCTTTCCGTTATGAACTCCGAAAGTAAACCCGACCATTTCCGGAGTAATGCTGCATTCCCTGGCCCAGGTCTTAATAACCTCTTTTCCTTCCGGCTTAAGACGGCTGATCTTTTTTAATAATTTTTCGTCCACATAGGGACCTTTTTTCAAACTTCTGGCCATATTATTTTTTCTTTCTTCTTTGAATTATGTATTTCTGCGTCCATTTTTTCCCCCTGGTCTTAACTCCCAAAGCCGGCTTTCCCCAGGGAGTTTTAGGATGCTTTAACCCGATGGAAGTTCTTCCCTCTCCTCCGCCATGAGGATGATCACAGGGATTCATGGCCGAACCGCGGACAGACGGCCTTCTTCCCTTTCTTCTGGCATTTCCGGCTTTTCCTATAATAATATACTTGTGTTCGGGAAAAGACACCTGTCCTACGGAAGCATAGCATTCATCGGGAATCTTCCTGATTTCCGAAGAGGGAAAAACCAAATGAGTATACTTTCCTTCCTGAGCAGCCACTTTAGCCAAAGTACCGGCGCTCCTTACCAGCTTTCCTCCCCGACCCGGCTCAAGTTCAATATTGAAAACCGAAGTTCCTACGGGAATGTTTTTTAATTTCATTCTGTTGCCGGTTTTAATTTCCGCCTTTTCGGCACAAATAACAGCATCTCCCACCTTAAGACCGTCAGCCAAAAGCTGGTATCTTTTATCTTTGTCTTCGTATTCCAAGAGAGCGATAAAAGACGTGCGATAAGGATCGTATTCAAGAGCTATAACCTTGGCCGGAATATTTAATTTCTCTTCCCCAAAATCAATAATCCTGTAGAGCTTCTTTACCCCTCCCCCCTGATGGCGGATGGTAATCCTGCCGTTTCTTGACCTTCCGGCCCTTTGCTTAAAAGCCAAAAGCAGCCTTTTTTCCGGTTCTTTCTTTGTAAGTAATTTATATGGTTTCATATGTTTATCTGGTCAGCACCTCTATCTTTTGCCCTGCTTTTATCCTGATAATGGCTTTTTTGTAGCCCTTTCTGAACCCCTCCGTTTTTCCCAGCCTTCTTCTTTTTCTGGGAAGATTAACAATCCTTACTCCTAAAACATCAACCTTAAAAATACTTTCTATCGCTTTTCTAATTTCTGTTTTATTGGCTCTGGGCAAAGCTCTAAAAACATACTGATTCTTCTCCAGCAAATCCGTGGCTTTTTCGGCGACGTAAGGAAATCTGAGAACTTTCAAGGCATCTCCAGTTATTTTCCTTTCCCTTTTCGGCCTGACAGCTTTTTCTTTAATTTCTTTTTTAACGGCAACCTCTTCTTTTTTAGGTTTTTCCACTTTCTTTTCTTTCGGTTTTTCCGCCTTTACTTCTTTTTTCTTTTTTAAAAAGTCGAATAAAGCCATATTATATGAAGGTTTCCTTGATTACTTTTATCGCGTCTTTGGGCATAATCAAATATTTAAAAGAAAGAATATCTAAAGCGTTCAAATTCCTGGCTTCAATGGTGGCGGCATCAGGAATGTTTCTGGCTGCCCTGATAATATCTTTTTCCAGCTGAGGTAAAACTATTAAAGCTGAACCCTTAAAGGGCAATTTTCCTAAAACTTCTGCCATTAACTTGGTCTTTGGTTTTTCTAAACTTAATTTCTCTAAAATTAAAAGTAAATCATTTTTTACTTTGGCCGACAATACCATCAGTATTGCCTTCCTTTTCATTTTCTTGTTGATTTTCTTTTCAAAGTTTCTTACCTTAGTCGGACCAAAGGTTACCCCGCCTCCCTTCCATAAAGGAGAACGCCTTGAACCGTGTCTGGCTCTTCCAGTCCCTTTCTGACGCCAAGGTTTTTTTCCTCCACCCCTGACCTGAGCCCTGTCCTTAGTATGAGCGATAACCGTTCTTTTATTTGCCATTTGGGAAGTAACTACCTGATGGATTAAATCAGAATTAACCTTAACGTCAAAAATCTCAGACGGCAGTCTGGTTTGTCCAACTTCTTTTCCATTTGTATCATATGTCTTGACTAACATAAATTAAATGTGTTATAACTATTACTAGGAGGGATAAAACGATAGACAAAACGAGGGTGGTAGGAGTAATACTAGTCGCGCTCTCTGGTGTCATTTTTGCGCATGCTGAGCTTTATAGGCATGCCTGCGGGAATAGTCCAGTAAGTGCATTAAGTGGAAGCGTTGCGGGTGTCATTCTTCTGGTTGGTCTCATTGTGGGATTAAAGTTGTTCTCATAATAGGAACCAAAATCTTTCGGGCACCGAATGTTAAATAACTATTAGGTGCTTTTTTATTTTCCCCTCACCCCCTGATCTCCAATAATGTTCCCCTGGCTCCCGGCACCGCACCCTTTACCATTAATAGGTTATTATCTTTATCAACCTTTACAATTTTCAAATTTTTAACCGTTGTTCTGTCGCTTCCCATTCTTCCCGGCATTTTTCTTCCCTTAACAACTCTTTGGGGAAACCTGGAGCCTATTGATCCGATTGTCCTGTGTTCGTGCTTTGTTCCGTGAGTAGCTGACAGCTTTCCTTTAAAACCCCATCTCTTAACCCCTCCGGCAAACCCTTTTCCTTTGGAAGTCCCGGAAACCTTCACGCTATCTCCTTCCTGAAAAACCGAGGCATTGATTTCATCTCCTTTTTTAAAATTATCTCCGTCCCTAAATTCTCTTAAATACTTAAACTCTTTTCCTTTCTCGGTTTTTTTAATATTCTTTGCTTTTTTAATATAACCGATCTGAACTGCGGAATATTTGTCTTTTTCTTTAGTCTTTACTTCGGTAATAAAACAAGGGCCTGCTTCAATAAGGGTTACGGGAATAACCTTTCCTTTTTCGTCAAATATCTGGGACATTTCAATTTTTTTACCTAAAATGAATTTCATCTTCTTTAATTGAAAACCGGGCATAGCCCGGTTAATTCAATGGCTATATATGTGTTTTCTTTTTTTACTCAAAAATTAAAAAAATTGCTGTTTTAATCATATATTAAATTTGTTCCTCTGTAAATCTACCACAATTACATTTTAATTTCAATATCCACTCCGGCCGGCAAGTTCAAGCTCATCAAAGAATCAATCACCTTGGGATTGGGGTTTAATATGTCAATCAGCCTTTTATGAATTCTCATTTCAAACTGCTCTCTGGCGTCCTTATGGACAAAAGAAGACCTGTTTACGGTATATTTGTTCTTTTCCGTAGGCAAGGGAACCGGACCCAAAACCTCAGACCCGTGGCGCAAGGCAACGTCAATAATCTGACGGGCGCTGCTGTCAATTACCTTATGGTCGTAAGCCCGCAATTTGATGCGGATTTTGGGCTTTGTCTCTTCTTCGGTTGCTGCTGCTTTTTTCTTAGCCATCTTAAAAGAATATTAATTTTTAAACCAAATCCAAATTTTAACAGCTAATTATTTTATTATTTTCGTCACCACTCCCGCTCCCACTGTTTTGCCGCCTTCCCTGATGGCGAATTTCTGTTTTTCTTCCATGGCAATGGGAACCATCAGCTTAATCCCGACATTGACCGTATCTCCGGGCATGACCATTTCCGTACCCTGGGGCAAGGTTACATCGCCGGTGATGTCAGTGGTCTTGAAATAGAACTGGGGCTTGTAGCCGGTAAAGAAAGGAGTATGGCGGCCGCCTTCTTCTTTGTTTAAGATATATACCTCTGCTTCAAATTCAGTGTGTGGAGTAATGGAACCGGGCTTGGCTAAAACCTGGCCTCTTTCCACTTCTTCTTTTTTCAATCCTCTAAGTAAAGTTCCGACATTATCTCCGGCTCTTCCCTCATCAAGCATTTTATTGAACATTTCCACGCTGACAGCAATGGTTTTAGTTGTGGGCTTGATTCCCACCAATTCAACTTCATCATTGGGACGGACTATTCCTCTTTCAATTCTGCCGGTAGCCACTGTTCCTCTGCCAGCAATGGAGAAAACGTCTTCTATAGCCATCAGGAACGGCTTGTCTGTTTCTCTGATTGGTTCAAGAATAAATTCATCAACCGCTTTAACCAGTTCAATGATCGGCTTGGCTGCTTCGTCATCAGCTGATTTTACGTCCAAAGCTTTTAAGGCCGAACCTCTGATTATCGGGGTCTTGTCTCCGGGAAACTGATATTTGGTCAAAAGCTCCCTTACTTCGGATTCCACTAAACCGATGATTTCCGGGTCGTCAACAGCATCGCATTTGTTCAAAAAAACGACTATGGAAGGAAGCCCCACCTGGCGGGCTAAAAGTATGTGTTCCCTGGTTTGAGGCATGGGGCCGTCAACAGCGGAAACAACTAAAATCGCTCCGTCCATCTGAGCTGCACCGGTAATCATGTTTTTAATGTAGTCGGCGTGTCCCGGACAATCAATCCAGGCGTAATGCCTTTTATCTGATTCAAACTCAACGTGGGTGACATTAATGGTCAACCCTCTGGCTTTTTCTTCCGGAGCTGAATCAATCTGATCCACTGACCTCTCTGAAGCCTGAAATCCTCTTAACTTTTGGACTTTAAGCACAGCGGCGGTCAAGGTAGTTTTTCCATGGTCAACGTGACCTATAGAACCTATGTTTAAATGGGGTTTGCCCCTGACGAACTTTTCTTTTTCTGCCATGTTATTGTATTATGGTGTTAATTTATTAATATTTGTTATTCTATTAAACCTTTTTAAATTTGTCAACCCCGCAACCTGAATTGTGGGGAAAATAATTACCTTCTTTTTCCTTCGGCTATTTCCTGGGCAATGTTTCCCGGAACCTCTTCATAGTTATTAAATTCCATTGTAAATATTCCTCTTCCTTCCGTCAAGCTTCTTAAAGAAGTAGCGTAGCCGAACATCTCGGCCAAGGGAATTTTGGCGTCAATTACTTTCGTCTGCAGCCGGTCTTTGGTTTCTTCGATCTTTCCCCTTCTGGCTGAAAGGTCGCCGATGATGTCGCCGAAGAACTCTTCGGGAACTATCACTTCCAATTTCATGATCGGCTCCAGCACCACCGGCTTGGCTCTTTTGCAGGCTTCCTGAAATGCCATGGAACCGGCGATTTTAAAGGCAATTTCCGAAGAATCAACGTCGTGAAAAGATCCGTCAAAAAGCGCGGCAGAAAGATCCACCATGGGATAACCGGCTACCACTCCTTTATCCATTGCTTCTTTTATTCCTTTGCCCACTGCCGGAATAAATTCTTGGGGAATAACTCCTCCCTTGATTTCATTGATAAATTCAAACCCTGTCCCTCTTTCTTTGGGCTCAACTCTTAAAAGCACGTGTCCGTATTGGCCGCGGCCTCCGGATTGGCGAATATATTTTCCTTCTGCTTCGGCTTTATTAGTAATGGTTTCTTTGTAGGCAACCTGGGGCCTTCCCACATTGGCTTCCACTTTGAATTCCCTTCTCAGCCTGTCGGTGATAATATCCAGATGCAACTCTCCCATCCCGGAAATAATTGTTTCCCCTGTTTCTATATCTCCCTTTACCCTGAAAGTCGGATCTTCATCCATTAATCTTCTCAAAGAAGTGGCCATTTTTTCCTGGTCAGCTTTTGTCTTGGGCTCGATTCTTATTGAAATGACCGGTTCTGGGAAAGTGATTTTTTCCAGAATTATGGGATGACTTTCATCGCAAAGCGTGTGGCCGGTGGAAGTGTTTTTCAATCCCACCGTGGCAGCAATGTCTCCGGCAAATATCTCTTCCACCTCTTCCCTTTCCTGGGCATGCATTCTTAAAATCCGGCCGATTCTCTCTTTCTCTCCCGTAAAAGAATTAAGCAAATAAGAGCCTTTTTTCAGGCTTCCCGAATAAACCCTGAAATAGGTCAAAGTTCCCACATAAGGGTCGGTGGCGACCTTAAAAGCCAAAGCGGCAAAGGGTTCTGAGTCAGAAGCTTTTCTTTCTATCACTTCCCCGGTTTTGAGATCCGTTCCTTTATTGGGAGGAAGATCAACAGGACTGGGCAGAAAATCAACCACTCCGTCAAGCATCAATTGCACTCCTTTGTTTTTCAAAGCCGAACCGCAAAAAACAGGAATTAATTTGTAATTAATGACTGATTTTCTTAAAACCTTTTTCAATTCTTCGATGGAAGGCTCTTCGCCGCCCAAGTATTTTTCCAATAAAAATTGATCCTCGGCGGAAATCTTTTCAATTAATTTCTTTCTCCATTCTTCGGCTTTTTCCAGCAGATCAGCGGGTATTTCTTCTTCTCTGATTGTCTGTCCGAAATCCCCCTCAAACTTTATGGCTTTCATTTTTAACAAATCAATCACTCCTTCGAATTTCTCCTCCAAGCCGATGGGCAAATGAAGGGTTACGGCATTGGGAGAAAGCTTTTGCCAGATTGATTCCAGGCTTTTTTCGAAAGAAGCCCCCATTCTGTCCAATTTATTTACAAAACAAATCCTGGGAACGTTAAATTTGTCCGCCTGGCGCCAGACGGTTTCCGACTGCGGCTCCACTCCGGCCACGCCATCAAAAACCACCACCGCACCGTCCAAAACTCTCAAAGATCTTTGAACTTCGGCGGTAAAATCAATGTGTCCCGGCGTATCAATGATATTAATCCTGTACTCGTTTTCCTTTTTTTTCTCCTGGTCCAGGGGCGTCCAAAAACAAGTTGTGGCGGCGGAAGTAATGGTAATTCCCCTTTCCCTTTCCTGAACCATCCAGTCCATAATTGCCTGGCCGTCGTGCACCTCGCCGATTTTGTGGGAAATTCCGGTGTAAAACAAAACACGCTCGGATACGGTTGTCTTACCGGCGTCAATGTGGGCGATAATGCCTATGTCGCGAACTCTTTCTATGGGATAAACTCTGGACATATTACCAGGAAAAATGGGCAAAAGCCCTGTTGGCCTCAGCCATTCTATGCGTATCTTCTTTTTTCTTTATTGCCGAACCTTCGTTTCTTGCCGCATTGATTAATTCTTCGGCCAATTTTTCAGCCATTGGTTTTCCTTTTTTCGATTTGGCGGCAGTAATTATCCAGCGGACGGATAAGGTGAGGCCCCTGTCTTCTCTCACTTCCCTGGGCACCTGATAAGTTGCCCCTCCGATTCTTTTTGATTTTACTTCCAGCAAGGGAGTGGCGTTCTTAATGGCCTGTTCGAAAATTTCCAAAGGGTCTTTTTTGGTTTTTTCTTTAATAATATTAAAAGCTCCGTAAACAATTTTTCTGGCAATGGTCTTTTTGCCTTTTCTCATCACCTGATTAATGAATTTGGCGACCGCCAGGTTGTTGTATACAAAATCAGGTATAAGTATTCTTTTTTCTCTTTTTTTTCTTCTGGCCATGTTATTTGGGTCGTTTGGTCCCGTATTTTGACCTTTCCTGTTTTCTGTTTTCCACTCCGCCAGTATCTAAAACTCCCCTGACCACGTGATACCTGACTCCTGGCAAATCCTTTACCCTGCCGCCCCTGATTAAAACTATGGAGTGCTCCTGTAGATTGTGCCCTTCTCCGGGAATATATGCGGTCACTTCCATTCCGTTGGTCAGACGGACCCTGGCCACTTTTCTTAAAGCAGAGTTGGGTTTTTTAGGAGTAACGGTAAAAACCTTAAGGCAAACCCCTCTTTTAAAGGGAGAATAAAAATCTTTGGGACGATTTTTTAAAACGTTAAAGCCAAAGGTCAAAGCCGGCCTCTTGTTTTTCCTTTTTATCTGTTGCCTTCCTTTTTTAATTAATTGATGGATTGTAGGCATTAATTTTATTACAACAAAAATTAATCGAGCACCAAGTGCTCAAAATTTAATTTAACAAAGAATATTGTAAATGTCAAATAGAAATGGGTTTACCGGTTACGAAAAAGAAAAGTATCTGGACTATATAGTAAACCCAGTTTAATCCGAAGAAAAGAAGAAGCAGAAGAAGAAAAAGCCCATATTGCTGAAGGAAAATCTTAATCCGCGAAAGGCTTTCCGGCAAAAAACTGAAAAGAATATGCGAGCCGTCCAAAGGAGGGATGGGGACCAGATTAAAAACCGCCAAAAGAAAATTATATACGGAAATAAAGCTGAAAAGCGTAAAAAGGGGTTCTGTTAAGGAAAAAAATCTTATAAAAAGACCGAAAATTATACCTATTAAAAAATTAGTTGCCGGACCGGCCAAAGAAACCTTCAATTCCCCCCATTTCTGGTCGCGGAAATTATATGGATTAACTGGCACCGGCTTGGCCCAGCCGAAAATTGGTCCCCTACCGCCAGTGGATATTAGCATGATAAGGGGAATAATCACCGAACCGAAAGGATCCAGATGTTTTAAAGGATTCAGGGTCAAACGGTCGGAATATTTGGCCGTAGGGTCTCCCAAAGAATAAGCAACGCTGCCATGGGCAACTTCATGGATAACGATTGAAAAAAGTAAAACGATTAAAGAAAATATTGTCAGCAACATTTTTTTATGATACCATATTCCCATATGGCAAAACAATGTACAATCTGCGGAAAAAAATCAATAATGGCCTGGGAGCTTACCAAGCTCAGAGGCAAATACAATCCAACTGCCAAAAGAAGAAAATATCCCAATCTCCAATGGGTTAGATTGCTTTCCGGCAAAAGGGTTCTGGCTTGTGCTAAATGCATTAAGGCTATAGCTAAGCGAAAATAATCTATTTTCGGGCTGTAGTACAACGGTAGTATTTACCCTTGGGGTGGGTAAGACTCGAGTTCAACTCTCGACAGCCCGACAAAATATTTCGAAATAAAAAAGATTCGGGATTTTCCCGAATCATTTTGTTTTAGAATTTTCAAGAGATTTTACACTCCCGGCAAAGTTGTTGGGCAATTTTAATTGCCTCGACGGTTTTTACTGAGAGTAATTCATGCGGCGGTTCCTGAAGGCTGTTTACGCTCATGCCTTCACAGTAGAGAATCAGGACCGGTGTTACAATGATTATAGCGGTTCGCCGATGGAATTCGTTATCTTCCACTTCTTGCCAGATGCCAGGCGTATAAAAAGGAACGACAAACTCAATTGAGTCACCGTTGCCATATTCGGTAGTGATTCCCACTTTTTCAGTAATTGCCTGGGCAAATTCACTGGAGAAAGATTCCTCATCTGGAAGACCATTTATCACCGCCTCCTTGTGGAGAGCGTCACGAATATCCAGACCAGCTTCAATGTCCATTGTGCCCGGCGCCAATGGAATAAAGCCACCTTTGGGATCAATAGACCATTTTCTGATAACTGCGATGACAACGGCTTTGTCAAAAACTGGCCAGCCATATTGGGAAAAGATGGCTAATAAAGCATCTGTTTTCTTTTCCCATTTTGACTTTTTCTGCTTATGATAGCCTTCCTTGACAGGCACAATGACATCAGCTAAATTAGCAAATGTCATAATACCCATTTGGACACGACCACCGCCAATTCGTTTTTTTACCTCATCGCCCACCTGTCCCATGGCACTGTTCACTGTGTCATTATAGAGCGTCTTATCAATCGGTTGTAATCTCATTTTTTCCGTCCTGCTCCTGAAAAAAGGACTTCACCAACTTTTCAGAGAGCTACCTATAATAGACTTTTCCGTCCCGCTCCTGGAAAAAGGACTTCACCAACTTTTCAGAGAGCTACCTATAATATAATACAATTGATTGTTTTTGTCAATAGTTGACAAAATAAGAAGGATTTTATAATATCAAACATTCTCTTTTCCATTTGAAAAGGGAGGGAGTAAGAAAAATGGAAAAAAATGATCCTTTAAAAAGATTTCAAACATATGGCAAGATAGCCATAATACTGTTGTGGCTTGTGATTGTTGGGGGACTAATATTTGCCTTCATGAACTGGGGCTTAATTTTCCCAGAAAAACAAACAGGGATTCCTATCAATAAAACAATTGAAAATGCAATTCTGACCAAAAACGATATTAAGTTCGGCAACGAACAAATTCCTGTCGGCGGAGAAAATCCACCCGACAAAGCAGTAGTGGAACTTAATATTATTTCCAGCCAAACATTCATTAAAAATATTCCGCCCGGCGCGCCCGTCTTTATTACTCAACAAAAGATCTTTGG
>Ga0315275_10000060_pt1 | contig 80698 bp, 87 predicted proteins | sample YL17G03_0_MG_FD_205557 | JGI IMG/M metagenome (GOLD analysis project Ga0315275, IMG submission 205557) | Sediment microbial communities from Yellowstone Lake, YNP, Wyoming, USA - YL17G03_0 | ecosystem: Environmental > Aquatic > Freshwater > Lake > Sediment | place: USA: Wyoming | collected... | reverse complement strand
TTTCTACAGAGCAAAATTTAATACATATAGGACTTACGCGGTTGAATTAGTCTGAATTGGGAAACTCCCGTTAAAACTCCAGCAAAAAGGAATCGGATTAGAAAGTCGGTTGCGAGATAAAGAGGGAAGTTGCCGATCGGTGAATCGAGCGTTTCGACTCGTACCAGCTGATACCCGTATGCAGCCGCTGAGTTTCCAGGCGAAGAAAAGCTAGTAATGAAAGAAAAATGTGACCTCGCTGAACTATTTCTTTGCGACCCTGGCATCTCTCGATCCCGCAACACTGCTTAATGCCGCGGTGATACTCCTCGATATTCCATCCCAGATCCTTGAACGATTTTCTATCGGGTTCTGATGCACCGAGGATATCTGTTGCCCAATGTTCAGCATCTCCCTCCGAATGAACAACTCTGAAAACCTTGATGAAACTATATTGGCGCAGGTGAACAACTCTTCCTTCAGGAGGTATGTCAATCTCCGAGATTGGGCGATTATACGTATGATCCGGATCCACAAGCCTGTTGGATTTGAGGCGAGTACACCAGTGCCACTTCAGAAAACGGATCAGTTTCAGGTTATCGATACTCGAATACCATGAATCAAAGAGAACACAATTTGGTTGAAACTTTCGTTCATCAGCTGCCCGGAGCATGTCCCTGAAATGGTCGTTTTTATTCTTCCCATCCTTGTCAGGATTATAGATCCGAAAATCAACGGGAACAATCGCTGTGCCATCGGTCCAGATCGTCGATATTAGGTTGATGCCCTGAACGACACGGTGATGCTTCCCACTCCAATGCCGGGTTACCATGTCGATCTGATGAGAATACGGTTTGTCCAAGGTGCTGTCGTCAATAACCAGTACACCTTTGTCATGTTTGACCATCCGTTTTGCTTCGTTATACAGCGCCTCCGTGTGGTGAGGCTGCCTCTCTAATAACCGCTTGACGGAATCATGGGCGATTGGTTCTGATTCGTTTGGCAAGTACCGGGATGCTTCTGAGCATGTGCACGCTTGATACGTCGATATGAGAAAGTTGACAAAATCGCTGCTCGTGCATTTCGGGGGATTCACGCTCGTTCGATCTCCATTCCGGGTTTGTCTAACCCTCAATGGGTTGTCTTAGTTCTTAGATCTTTCGGTCGGAACCAACTGCGTAAGTCCTAACATATTACTTCTTCTCTTTCCCCTTCTTCCCCGTCCCGAACAGCTCGTTCACCACCTTGATTGCACACAGATCCCCGCACATCGAGCAGGTCTCCATGTCCCCGTCACGACAGTGGATCTTCTTTGCATGATCGCCAAAGAGGGCGAGTTTAAACTGGGCATCCCAGTCAAGCGAATGCCGGGCCTCGGCCATCTGCACCTCGCGTTCCATCCGCCAGCCCTCATGCTTTCGTACGGTATCGCCGATATGCGCAGCGATCTTTGCCACCCTGGTCCCCTCGATGATATCCGCGACATCGGGAAGGGCGAGGTGTTCGCTGGGAGAGACCATGCAAAGGAAATCTGCACCGTTCAGGCAGGCAGTCGCCCCACCGATTGCGGCAACAACATGGTCGTAGCCCGGTGCAATATCGGTGACCAGCGGACCGAGTAGGTAGAGTGGCGCGTGGTCAGTAATTTCCTTAATCATCCGAACATTGTAGCCAACCTGATCCAGCGGTATATGCCCGGGGCCTTCGATCATCCGCTGGACTCCCTTTGCGTGCGCCCGTTTCGCAAGAGTTCCCAACGTGACGTACTCCACCGATTTTGCAAGTTTCTGTGAGTCCTGCAGGCACCCGGGACGCATGCCATCTCCCAGACTGATCGTGACATCATATTCAGAAAGAATCTCCATCAGGTAATCGTACTCGGCGTAGAGTGGATTTTCTTCATCACGGTACACCATCATTGCACAATGGAATGCCCCCCCGCGGCTCACGACACCCATCAGACGTGGATCCAACCTAAGTGCTGCAAGCGCCTGCTGGTTAACACCGCAGTGCAGCGTGAGGAAATCCACGCCCTGTGCACAGTGTTCACGGATCACGCGGAACAGGAGATCTGAATCCACATCACCTGCATTGCCCGCTCTTCGGACTGCTTCATAGATCGGAACAGTACCGATAGTTGTATCAAATGCAAGGATTTTTTTCCGGATCGCAACAAGGTCCCCACCGGTCGATAAATCCATGAGCGCGTCGGCACCATTGGTCAGAGCCGCTTGTGCCTTTTCCTCTTCAAGCGCAGGATCGCAACGGGTTCCGGAAGTCCCGATATTCACATTAATTTTAACCTGACACCCTTCACCAATCGCACATTGGCGATGCATCCGCTTTGGGTTTGCCGGTATGACAATCCTCCCGGCTGCAATACCCTGTGCTAAGTGCGCAGGATCCATTCCTTCCGCCCGTGCCACTACTTTCAGTTCCTCTGGAACGCCACGGGCACATCTGCGGATTAGCGAATCCATAAGAAACATCTGTCGGGAGTCCTTATTATTGTGCATGCAGGTCAGGTGGCTTCCGGAACAGTCAGGCTTTGCGAACTCCTATATTTACGGTACGATTCTCGTTGACGCGGGCGTACTGCCAATGGCAATCAAACCCTTCAAAGACCAGATCAATACAATTGTCCTGACTCACTGCCACTTTGATCATACCGCAAGGGTAAAAGAGATCGCTCATATGTGTAAAGCGAAGGTCGCCATTCATAAAAACGATGTCAGGGGGCTTCTTGAGGACACCTGGAGTCTGTCCATGCACTTTGGCGCCCGCTCCCCGGGCATTGCTCCTGATATGGTACTTACTGATGGGGACTTCATTGGAGACTTACGGGTACTTCATACACCAGGTCACACACCGGGAAGCATCTGCCTGATCGCTGAGAGGGATCTCGTACTCTTCAGCGGGGATACTGTTTTTTCTGACGGTTGTTTCGGACGTTATGATTTCCCGGGGGGTAGCAGGATAGAACTTGCACGGTCGCTCGACCGGCTTGCACTGCTCGATGTGGAGGGGCTTTACCCAGGCCATGGGGAGCCTGTCGAACAGGGAGGCAGCCGGCATATTATTGCCGCACAGGAACTCATAAAGAGTGGGTATGGATAAGGGGATCTACTGCCTTGTATTTGAAAATCCCGGCTGCGTGGTCCAGGTCGGTGCACTCGGTGAGATTGCATTCCAGAGTGGCTGGCATATCTATATCGGTTCTGCGCTGGGCAGCGGGGGATTAAAACGCCTTATGCGTCATATTTCCATCGCCCGCAACCATGACAGGAATCCAAAATGGCATGTTGACTATCTCCTCACTTCATCTTTTTTTTCTCTTTACTATACAGTCTATGGAGTCACTAGGGACAGGTTTGAATGCCGGCTTGCGAATATTTTGAACGAAAGCAACGTTCCGGCATTCGGCTGCAGTGACTGCTCCTGCACATCGCATCTTTTGTACCGGCAGGATAATCCAAAGCAGGATATCCTTGCTGCATTCCGCGAACTCCAGCTTGACCCTATCATCAAAACTATCATTAATCCACAGGTATAGGATAACATATGAAGGTGCTCGGCATATCGGGAAGCATGCGTAAGGACGGCAATACCGCAGATCTGGTCAATGTCATCCTTAAACGCTGTGATAATGCGGGGATTAAAACCGAATTTATATCACTCGCGGATAAGAAGATCCACCCGTGTCTGGGCTGTGAGAAATGCAAGGAGAAGAAGTGGTGCGTAATCGAGAACGATGACTGGAATGAAGTTATTCAGAAAGTGCTCGACTGTGACGTGCTCGTTATTGGCTCACCCACCTATTATTACGATGTCTGCGGCCACCTGAAAAACTTCATCGACCGTACGTATTCCCTCTACCATGACCGGAAACTTGCAGGAAGGAAAGGTATCGCTGTGGCTGTGCAGGCACAGAAGGGGGCAAGCAGGACGATCCAGACGCTTGAAGGGTTCTTAAACACGCATGAATTTTCATCGCTGGGTTGCGTCAAGGGGAACGGGTACCATAAAGGAGATGTATTAAACGATACGGAGGCCGTTAAGAACGCCCAGAAGATAGGAGATAAGATAGTCCGGCTTGTGAAACGCAACCACTCATGATCCAAGAAACTATCCTTCAATCGTGCTTTTTTCCTGTCATCGAGTCAATATCGATCCTGATGACATAGACATTCCTGATGTCATCATCGGAAAACTGGTGCGTTCCGCCCCCATAGTGGCGCATGATACAGTTTAAGCCCTTTTTCTTCTCCTCATCATCTTCGATGAAACAAGCCCTGCCAAAACCGATTACACTCCGGTATCGCATCCCCCATGCACACGGACGTTCTCCGCGTACTATGTTGTCACACTGGTCAACCTCAAAGCAGCACCTGGAATTTTTTTAAGCATTGAGATTTTTTTCCATGCAAGTGCTGAATGAAGGTAAATCGTCCTGTCTTCATATCCAAAACTGACAGGTACAATGCAGGGTTCATCCCCCCCGGCCAATCCGATTCTGCAGACGATCGCATTATGAAGGATGGATTCAATTTCGAAGCGATCAGTAATTTCTCGATCCTCTCTCCTCATATGCTCTCCAGGTGATCTGCATTGTTGTGTTCCAGTCAGACCAGTTCGTACAGCGTCGTTCGGCGTCTCAGTGTCCTGCCGACGTCTTCTGCAACCCGCTGCATCTCATCAGGATCGAGGTAATCAGTATTGGTAGCACCCGCACCTTTCGAGATACTCTCTTCAAACATTGTTCCTCCAAGATCGTTGGCACCTGCGATCAAACTTAACTGAGCCATTTTGATTCCTTCTTTCACCCAGGAGACCTGTATGTTCCGGAAATTGTCCAGATAGAGACGGGCGACTGCCACCATCAGGAGATCTTCTCTCCCGGTCGCTCCTGCCCGCGCGAGTTTTTTCCTGAAAATCGGAGTATTCATGTGAATAAATGAGAGCGGGACAAATTCTGTAAATCCGTGCGTCTCATCCTGAATTTCGCGGAGAATTGCCAGGTGCTTCACCCGGTCTTCAACGCTCTCGCAGTGACCATACATGATAGTAGCAGTTGTCGGAATTCCCAATTCATGCGCCTCCCGGATAATGCGCACCCACTCCGCGGTTGAAACCTTCTGTGCACAGATTTTTTTTCGGATGGCGTCAACAAGAATCTCCGCTGCAGTCCCGCACATTGACCCGAGTCCTGCCTCCTTCATCGCGATCAGCACTTCTTGCGTGCTCATATGACTTTTTTTGGCAGCATACGCAACTTCCATCGGATTGCTTGCATGAAGGTGGACCCCTGGTGCTGCCTCACAAATCCAACGGTAGACATCACAATAGGATCGGGCATTAAAATCCGGATGAAGCCCGCTGACCGTACAAATTTCGGTAACTTCCCGTGTTTTTGCAAGGGCTGCTTTTTTCTGGATCTCTGACCTGTCATGAAAATATATTCCATCGTCACCGGGTTTTTTTGAAAAACCGCAGAAACCACAGGAGTTGACGCAGAGATTTGTCACATTGATATTCTGGTTCCTGACATAGGTAATTGCGTTACCAGCCCGTTCTTCACGCACCTCATCGGCGGCTGCCGCAATCTCCCAAATATCCCGATTTTGGACACTCAACAAATCCAACGCTTCTTCTTCTCTGAGACGATGCCCATTTTTCACATCATCCAGCAGTATCCTCAGGTGGTTCTCCATTAGTCCTCCGGATAATTCTTAGGCAGTGTAAGCGTCCGGGTAAAAGTAAAGGTATCGTATTCTTGTGCCACATCATTATTATTCCTCTACGCCAACCATCACTACAGGAAAATATGGAGCAGGTTAAGGTATCGCTGACCCGGAAGATTGCAGATGGATATATTATCCCGTTAGGACCGGCGAATCTTGTCGCTGTGATGACAGATGTAGGAATGGTTGGATGCGGAGCGTTTGATGTAGCTGCACTTGATTCATTCAGCTATCCTGCAGCTAAAGTGAGACCCTCAATCGGACCATCAATTGTAGATACCGACGATATCCTTAAAGGGATAATAAAAGAGGCAAACCGTTCTGCCATAGGGCGGGGAATCCGGACTGGTATGACCGGGCGGCAGGCACTGGAACTTCTCTGATAACTTTTTAAAAAATCCCGGGTTTCAGGTTGAACTTTTTTATGTAGTTCAAGCGTTATTTTTTTGCTTTTTATACCAATCCGTAGAGAGTTGTACGCTCTTTCAGGGTTCTCCCCAGGTCTGATACCATACGTTCCATGATCAGCGGATCGAAATAATCTGCATCGTATGCCCCTGCATTTGTAGAGACGTCATCTGAAAACATGGTGCCGGCAAGATCATTACCCCCGGCCAGCAGCATCATCTGTGTCATTTTAAGTCCCATCTTGCCCCAGGGAACCTGTATATTATCGAAATTATCCAGGAATAGCCGGGAGACAGCAATCATCAGCAGGTCCTCCCGCCCGGTTGCACCGGCGCGGGTGACTCCTTCTTTATTGAGAGGTGTATTATTATGGAGATACGACAGGGGTACCAGTTCAGTAAAGCCGTGAGTTTCATCATGAATACTGCGGAGTATTCCCAGATGCTCTGCCTGATCTTTTGCTGTCTCGTACGATCCATACATGATTGTTGCAGTCGATGGAATCCCCAGAAAGTGCGCTTTTTTTATTATTCCCACCCATTCGGCCGTGCCCAGTTTCCGGGGACAAATCACCTTTCGTACAGAGTCCACAAGTATCTCTGCTGCTGTACCCTGTAATGAACCGAGTCCTGCGTCTTTCAGCCGTGTAAGCACTTCAGCATGGGATATATTGCTTGCAGATGCGGCATGAGAGACCTCATCCGGGCTGAATGCATGCAGGTGGATATGCGGCCCGATTTCATGCACCCATGAAAGTATATCGCAGTACGTATCAATTGAAAAATCGGGATGTACACCGCTTAGAAGACTGATTTCAGTGACGCCACGTTTAACGGCAAGACGTGCTTTTTCCTGGATTGCTTCTTTATCATTGCAAAACGCACCTTCGTCATCGGCACGCCTCCCAAAGCCACAGAAACCGCACAGGTTCTTACATATGTTGGTCACATGCAGATTCTGGTTTTTGACATAAGTTACAACATTTCCTGTGCGACGCTCCCGCATCTCATCTGCAGCAGATGCAATCCGGAGAATATCACGGTCCTGTGTGTTCAAAAGCCGGGTCGCTTCTGACTCAGTGAGACGATGTCCGCCGAGTACATCGGACAGAAGGATTGAGAGCTTTGTCATAAATACAGGATAACCTTAACGCCGTTTTTTCCTGGCTTTATTTGGCCGCGACGTTTTTTTGTTCTCCCGGGAGCGCTGGTACAACTCGTAAAGAACCATGATACCAACGACTGCGAAGGTCACTTCAATTATATGGAGAGGGAGATAGCCTACCAGAGGGACCGAGAAGAGAGCTTTTCCGATTATCCACTCATCTTTTACAGGTTCGATGATTCCGATTCCCGGATAATTGAGACCCTGGTCAGGACGTGCATTGTTATCCCCCCATGTAATGTATCCTGCATGTGGCGGGGTATAATTCTTCAGGAGTTTCATCCCCTTGATTTCAGTAACCGGTTCATTATCCAAGTATTGTATCGCTCTATGGATTATCGGATGAACGCTGGTGAGACCATTCGGCTTGTAGATAATAACATCCCCATAGTCCGAATACTTTATTTCACCGCTTTGTTTGCCAGCTATCCATGTCTCAAAATGACCATACCGATCTTTCTGGACAACAACCACGAGATCTCCCACGTTCATATGAGGCACCATGCTCTGGGATTCGATAGTGACTACAGCGGGCCAGGTGCCACAGATCAGGTATAAGGCTAGAGCGACTCCCCCAACTACTATCACGATCCAGAGAAGATCGCGCACTAGGGACACAGCCCAGTGATCGCTTTCCCGGAATTGTGCAACCAGCATTCGGAGATCCCGTTTATTATCGTTATCTGCCATTTCTTAACGCACTTCATCTGATTTTTTTTATTTTTGTATTAACCCTTCATAATTTGCATGTAGCATTATAAAATGCTGCAGGGTTTCATGGTCATATCCATTGACGTGATATGTAGTAAATCCCGAAAAAAATGACGAAAATTCCGCAGAATATCATTATTTTCCGATATGCAGTATCAGAAAGGAGGGTCCTACCCTGTGATACGCCACTTGAAACCAGCGTGTACCACACAGTATCTGCAGTCCAGTGCCCGATCATGAAGGCTCCGGCAAGAAGCAAACCCCCTTCAAGCCCCGCGATCACCATTGCACTTCCTATTGATAGCCACCAGATCCAGAAGTATGGATTTGCTGCACTGGTAACCAGTCCAGCCAGATAAGGGTTGGCAACGGGCTGGATCGGTGAAGTACACATAGTGGCTTGTCTGCTTCCCGCGATTGTCAGCGCCCCGAACACAACCAGAGCAATCCCTCCGATTCCCGCAATCACTGAGGTATAGGGAAGTGCAACGGTCGCCAAGCCTAACAGTATCAGGATAACAATAAAAAGTTCTACAATTGCATGACCAAGAGATACCTTCAACCCGGTCATCCAGTCACCGTTGATAGACGCGTTGATGGTAGCAACCAGGGTTGGACCGGGGGCAAGCGCACCAGTCAGACCGATTACAAAACCAAGGAACAACATCTGAAATATATCATACATGGAAAGGCATCCGCCAAAATTTCGTGGTAATACCTATGTTCTGGTGCGAATATCAATTGTTCACATCAGCATTATCATATTTTCGCGTGCATGTGTAAAGATAAAACCCTATATTTTCTTCGTGATCAATATACTAACCATGCTTGATGCACAGCAGATAACACTCCAGTTTCTCGAGACAAAACTGCAGGTGCATCCAGATGTCGTGCGCTACATTCAGGAACAGAACGAACCGGATCTCATCGAACGAATAATTGCGCAGGTTCCTCGAGACACAATTGTAGTTTCGTCAAAACATATTCCCGGCATGAACGCCACGAGGGATGGGACCCGGTTTCTGACCGACCCTTCAGTTGAAGTGATCAGCGGCAGCCCGGGAACATCCGGGTGCGTGAACGGGACCAGTGATTATCTTCATTATTTCCGCGATCGGTATAATCGCCTCGGAAATATGATACGCAGCCGGTGCGGAGGGATGCCAATCGAGGCGCTTACCAGGAATACCCGTTATCGTCAGGAAGAATGTACAATTATTGGCATGGTTGTCGAAGTCAAGACGACGACAAACGGTCACAGGATTGCTGAGATAGAGGACTCTTCAGCAGGCATTTCTGTGCTCTTCCGAAAAGATCGCCCGGTTTTCTCCGATGCAGAACGCATTATCCATGATGAAGTTATTGGGGTCAAAGGTAAACTCTCGACTGACGGGAAGCTCTTTTTTGCCGAGCAGCTCTACCGCCCGGACATACGTATCGACAATACTCCATATAAAAGTGAGATGCCGGGAAAAGCAGTCTTTATATCAGATACTCATGTCGGTAGCAACACATTTCTTGAAGAGTACTGGAACCGGTTCGCAGACTGGCTTTCGGATTCTGAATTCTCGTATCTCCTGATTGCAGGTGATCTTGTCGATGGCATCGGCATCTATCCTGGCCAGGAAAGTGAACTGGTGATTAAAAACATCTATGAACAATATGATGCCTTCGGTGAAATGATGCAGGATCTTCCTTCCCGCATGAAAATTATTATCTCACCAGGTAACCATGACGTTGTCAGAGGAGCGGAACCGCAGCCAGTAATCCCACAGCAATTTACCCAAAAATTCCCGTCAAATTGTATCCTTGTTGAAAACCCTGCGGTCGTAAACCTCCAGGGTGTGCGTGTACTGATGTATCATGGCAGGTCTATTGATGACATGATAGGGTTAATTCCCGGTGCATCCTATGAACAGAGCGGACTCATGATGGAGGAAATGCTCCAGCGCCGACATCTTGCTCCAGTATACGGGCGCAGGACCCCCATTGCAGCAGGAAAAACTGACAGGTTAATAATCGACCCGCTGCCGGAGATCCTTCACACCGGTCATGTCCACATCAGCGGAATCACGAGTTATAGAGGGGTACTTGGCATCAATGCAGGTACATGGCAGTCTCAGACCGCATTCCAGAAGCAGATGAACGTGAACCCGACACCGGCGCAGGCTGTTGTTGTTGATCTCCAGACACTGCAGCCGGAGATTCGATTGTTCATGTAAATCCCCAAATTTTTGACATAAGAAGAAAAGGGATCAAACTCAGACCATGACAACAAACATTCTCCTTGGGATCGGAAATCCATTGAATGGCGACGATGGTGTTGGTATCTATGTGGCAGAGCGGTTCAGGAAAGATGACTGGATTCCACTCGCCTGCGGAACCGCACCAGAGAATTTCACCGGGATAATACGGAAAACCCGCCCGTCCTGTCTTGTTCTGATTGATGCTGCTGCAATGGGCATTTCCCCGGGAGAATACCGGATTATTCCACGGGACAAAATAGAGGATGTGAGCATAGGAACCCACCAGCTCCCTCTCTCGTTTCTCATTGACTTTCTCTCAGATACCGTAGAAAGGATCATACTTATCGGTATTCAGCCGGCACGTGCCGGCATTGGGGAGGAGATCTCACTACCAGTAAGGAAAGGGGCAGACCAGCTATTGCACATGCTATCATCGGGAGAACTTGATCGTATTCCTGTCCTAGGATCAGAATAAACCTAGTTTTGTGTACCATTATCCGACGTATGGCAGGAATGGTTTAACAGGAATCTAAGAACAAAACCGGCGACAAAAATACCAAAAAAAGAATTTCTCCTGCTATTCCACAATCTGACTGTCTGCAAACCGGTTTTCAGTCGCAAGCAGAAACTCCGGGGTCATGTGCAGGGAACCCTTCGGGCAGATATCATTGCACTGGGAGCAGAAAATGCACTGGGTGACATAGATGCGGATACGCTTCGTTGATGGGAGAAATTCAATGGCATGTGCCGGGCACACCCGAAGGCAGAGCGAACATCCGATACACGATTCACGGTCGTATGCTATCTTTCCACGGAATTTCGGGGGCACCGGCACGGGCGGGTTGATGGCCGCCTCACCCTGTGCAACACTGGTGAGAAATTTTGTAACCGACGGCGGAAGGTAACGGGCCGGAAAAGCGTTCGTGGCCGGTTTTTTGAAGAGCTGCCTGAGCAGTTCCGGCATCATGGGAAGGCGGACCATGATCAGACCACCCCCAGGATATGGTCAGCCATAATCAGGAGCATCCCGGCGATACCAATAAGGCTGAGGTACATCCAATACACCGAAACTACTTGGTTGATGCGGAACCGGGCCATGGAAACCCTGATCAGACTTACCGCTACAAAAGCTACCAGCACAACCAGAACGATGTAGAATAACAGGTCAAGAACCGGTTGCAGGATGGCCGGTGCCGGGAGTAACGCGGAGAGCCGGTAAGGGATAAACAGCGCCACCACAAGCGAGGCCATGACTACAGTCTTCACACCCTGCGTGAGAGTAAAGAGGGCAAGGTTCTTTCCTGAATACTCCACCAGCACCCCGCCGGCAAGTTCCGTCTCGGCTTCCGGTGTATCGAATGGGATGCGGGAAAGTTCTGCCGGGGTGACGATGAGAAGTACGAAGAACAGGATAAGGACTCCGATAATCCCAAGCGGACCCACGAGCCCCCAGACAGGGTTGGCCTGCATGCTCAGCAGCGTGAAGGGGAGCGCGATCCCCGAAACAGCAAGCTTCCATGCAATGGCAATGATCACGACGGCAAGCGGAAACTCGTATGCGATCATGGTCACCATCTCCCTTTGTGCTCCCACGGTAGCGTATGGTGAGCCGGAAGAAAATCCTCCGGCAACAAGTGCCAGAGCTGGCAGGGTCAGGAGATACATGACCAGTATCAGGTCTCCCCCTCCGGAAAGAACAGGAGGAAATCCTCCGACAGGAATATAGAACAGGATTGTGATAGCCGACGCCAGTGCCACGACCGGTGCCAGATTGAAAAGCCATGGTATGGCATTGGCAGGCACTACATTTTCCTTCAGGAAGAGCTTGCGCATATCCGTCAGAGGCTGGCTGAGTGGGGGGCCGATTCGTGCCTGCATCCGTGCGGTCACGATCCGATCAACACCCAGCAGGAAGAATGCAACGATTATACCAAAAATCCCTACAAGAACGGCTCCTGCGACTGTCAGGATGATATCCATCAGCATTGTGAAAGCCTCCGTGTCTTGTCACGGGAAAGACGCGTCAGCTCTTCCTTGGTCAGGTCAGCTGCAGAGCCGTTTCGTACAATTGTCACCCGATCGGTACAGGACATGCAGGGATCGATGGATGCGACAATGATGGGAACATCTGCAAGTTGCTCACCTTTGAGCATGGGGATCCATGACATCAGGTTGCTGTAGGAGGAGGCTTTCACCTTCCAGGTAGCCGGGGCATCGTTTCCGTCCATGCGGACATAATGCATGCATTCACCTCTCGGGGCCTCCACCCTGCCAATTGCCTCACCATGAGCTTTTTTCAGTATGGAAAGCAGCTTGGGTAACTTTTTCTCCCAGAGAATTTCACCGGCAGGCATATTATCCAGGCACTGCTGGATAATATCGATTGACTGGGCGATCTCAAGGAGCCTCACGATGATCCGGTCATATACATCCCCTTGAGGTCCCCCGAATTCCTTAGGGGGGAGCACGGGATGGACATCGAAATCGCCATAGGAGCAATATGGATAATCATGCCGGACATCCATGGCAACACCTGATGCCCGTGCAGTCGGCCCGATAGCACACAGGAGCTGGGCATCGCGGTAGCTCAAAAGACCGTGCCCCCTGCACCGCATTCGTATGGTACTGTCATCTAAGAAGACTGTCTTCATCTGGTCCAGCAGCCCCCGGTAGTAGGAAAGACCCTGTTCAATGATGGGGCGCTGGTCGTCACTTATATCCCTGCGGACGCCGCCGATCTGGACAATCCCGTAATTTACCCGGTTCCCGGTAAGGTTTTCGATAAGGTCCATCGATTGTTCTCTTACGCGCCATGAAAGGTAGAGAAGCGAATCAAAACCTAGCTCGTGGGCAGCTACGCCAGCCCACAGGAGATGTGACTGCATCCGCTCGAGCTCGTGCAGGATGGTCCTGATGTAGTCAGCCCTGGGGGGAACTTCGATTTCGGCAATCTGCTCCACGGCCCGTGCGAACGAGAGCGAATGTACAACCCCGCAGATGCCGCATATCCGGTCGGTGAGGTGGACGATCTGGACAGGGTTCCTTCTCATGCCCATCCATTCAATGCCCCTGTGAGTATTACCGGGGGCAAAGTCCACCGATTTGACCACTTCTCCTTCCATCTGGAAGGTAAACATGACCGGTTCTTTTAAGGCTGGATGTACTGGTCCGATCGGGACCGTATAAGGGGTTGATTTTTTCGTTGAATCGCCGTTCATTCTGGTGCACCTCCCGTCTTTTCCTTCATTCCTTCAGCCGCAGGTTCGTCCTGAACAGGTTTCTTTTCCGGAACCGGTGGTGCCGGGCGATCCTTCGGGCGGTCAATGGCCCAGAGTTCCCTGACCATCTCGGGTTTTATCCCGGTTTCATCCTTTCTCCAGGGAAACACTCCCTGCGGAAAATCATCTGGGAGGAAGAGCCTCCGCCCATCGGGAATATCAGTTACCGTGACGCCGAAAAACTCCTGCTTTTCGCGTTCTGATAAAAGGGCACCGGGAATCAGATCAGTGATTGTAGGTACCGTCAGATCTGTTTTTGGGAGACGGATCCCGATGGTTATCATGTACTCGCCGAATTTCGTGCCGTAGAAGACAGAAAGGATATAAAGAAGTTCAATCTCATCGCCGAGATCATTTCCGGCAATTACCGCGAAGTGCGGGAACCTGATATCCATAAGTTTTTTGATCGCGGGTTTGAGGAGTTTCCGGTCGACCCGGATCCAGATATTATAGTCCTTTGTCTTGCGTACGCCTTCCCCGCGTTCGGTGATCCTGGCATCGTGGATACCTGCTCCGAATTCAGCTTTGTAGAGATCGATAATCTCCTGGGGGGAGAGATGCGGTGTTTCGTTCATTTCGCTGCCTCCAGGCGCTCCAGTTTCTCCAGCGCTTTAACTACTCCGTAGACGATTGCTTCCGGACGGGGGGGGCACCCCGGCACATACACGTCCACTGGGAGGACCTGGTCGATCGGCCCATCAAGATTATACGAGTCATAGAAGACACCACCTGACTGACCACACGTCCCGATGCACATGACCAGCTTGGGATCAGGAACCTGTTCGTATACCCTCCGGACTTTTGCCGCCATCTTTTTCGTCACTGGCCCGGTCACCAAAAGGACATCGGCATGCTTTGGCGAGCCCACCAGTTTTATGCCAAAACGCTCGGGATCGTAGCGCGGGGTTATTGTCGCCACAATCTCGATCTCGCAGCCATTGCAGGAGCCGGTATTAAGGTGGAACACCCAGAGAGAACGGTTGAAGGACTTTGTCAGCTTCATGATAGCACTCCCACGATTACGAGAGCCAGCGCGGTAACTGCAACAAACCAGATCATATAATCGGTCAGAACACCCGTATGTATAGGCACAAGAACATCATAATAACCTTTCAGTGCCTGCAAAAATCCCCAGTACAGGTTGCTGGCCCTGATATGGACTGCTCCCTTCTCAGGCTCCACGTTGCCGGAGAGGTAGGGGCGCTCCAGCTCGGTTCCTTTCTTATACGAAGATTCTCCCGTTTTCCAGAGCAGGTACACGATGATGATAGCTGCCACAAATGCAACCATCCAGGCAACTGGAGCCCATATGCCATATCCGGTCAGCAGCGGTGCAATCAGATCCATTTCAGGCACCTCCAAGTACTGATGCGATATACCCGCCTTGGTCTGCAAGCGCATGGGCTGCTGGGGCGACAAGCATATCCACCACCGGTTGGGGGAACAGGCCGAAGAGAATGACGATGGCAGCAAGGATGCCCATGCCAATCAACATCGGAAGTGGAGCTTCCTTAACATCTGCATATTCGGGGAGCTTCGGCCCCATGAATACCGAATGGAAGACCTTGACAAACGAGGCAAGGGTAAGGATGCTCACGACCATCGCGATGATAGCAAGGATCGGGTTGAAAAGGTAGACAGATTCGTAGATCATCAGTTTTGAGGCAAACCCGTTGAAGGGCGGGATTCCTGCGATGGCGAGTGCACCAATTATGAAGAAGATCATCGTGTACTTCATGGTGTGCCCGAGCCCGCCCATTTTGTTCAGGTCGCGGGTACCGATCCGGTAGATTATTGCTCCCGCAGTCAGGAAGAGGAGCCCTTTGTACATCGCATGGTTGAAGATGTGGAAGATGCCCCCCTCCATCGCAGTAAACCCGAATGCACTGGTGAGTGCGGCATTGCCGAGTACGGCAAGCCCGACACCGACACCAAGAAGCATATAACCGGTCTGGGAGACCGCGTGGTATGCCATCAGGCGCTTGATATCTTTCTGGGGAATTGCCATCGTGACACCGACGACCATGGACAGCACACCGAAAATGATAATGATCCAGCCGACTGTAACGCAGTTCATGGTGATATTGTACATGGTGAATACCACCCGGAAGAGCCCGTACAGGCTTGCCTGACTCGCAACCACTAAAAATGCAGTTACCGAGGATGGTGCCATGGAGTAAGCATCCGGTGTCCAGAAATGCAGGGGCACGGCGCCGCATTTCATCGCAAGTGCAGCCACAAGGAGCACGAGCGCGATTTTATCGAGCATCGTGAACTGCATCCGCTGGGCAATCATCGCGATATTGAGCGCATCGTACTGACCGTAATAGATACCAATGGCAAACAGGACGAAGATCGCTCCGAGCGTGGAGAGTATGAAATATTTCAAGGCTGCCTCAACTGCGAGCCCCCCGTCAATACGATATGCGATCATCCCGGCTGATGCAAGGGAGAGGATCTCTAAAAACACGAAGAAGTTGAAGAAATCCCCGGCGGAAACCATGCCGAAAACCCCGGTAATCATCAGGAAAAACAGGGTATAATAACCCTCGAGACTGCTGTTGCGGGACTCAGCTGATAGTGAATACAACAGGACTGATACCCCGACAATCGCACAGATGATCTCCATGAACGCGCTCATTGCATCCACGGTAAAGATGATCCTGATAGGGATACCCCCGGAATCCAGGGGAATTGCGAGATTTGCGGCGGCGGCACCGAACACGTAGAGTACTGGCCCGGTTGCGAACACCCGGTACGCCAGGATAAACGCAACAGCCACGGTGACCAGCATCATCCCCATCACCCAGAAGTTCCTGACCGTTGAGGAGATCTTTCCCATGACCGGACAGAGGAATGCCGCAAACAGCGGGATAGCTACCAGCAGCGCCGGTGCATTAGTGATGATGAAATCAGCAAATGTCATCCTTGGAGCCTCCGTATCTTATCGATATCCACTGTACCGTATTTTTTCTGCAGCACCATGGCAAATGAGAGGACCAGCGCACTTGTTGCTACCCCGATCACGATCGAGGTCAGTACCAGTGCCTGCGGGGTGGGCAGCACCATCAGTTCTGACGGCGCAAGCGTGAAGATCGGGGCGACCCCTCCCTCGCGGTAACCGAGCGCCACGATAAAAAGGTTTACCGCGGATTCGAGGATGTTGATGCCAAGGAGAATCTTGATGATGTTCTTTTTCAAAAGGACGGTCACAAGGCCAATTAAAGTCAGGACCACCACGGTGATAAACGGCAGGTTCCAGAGCATTCAGCACCCCTCCTTTTCCAGCCCGGAAAGCATGTAGAGGATCACAATCGTGAGCCCACCCCATACTTCGATCCCGACTGCAAAGTTCATGAGCGGGAGTACTCCCGCAGTATTCAGTTCGCCGGGATTGATCCCGTACGGAACCGGCACCCCGAAGAGTGAGCCGCTGCCGGCAAGATAATTGAAGAAGAATACCTGCCCGAATGCAAGTGCGAGAAGCCCCACACCAATAAACCCGAAAAGCCCGATTACTTCCTGTCCCATCAGGACATTCTTTTTCAGCCACCCGGAAACTTCTTTGTAGCTGTAGGCGACAATCACGAGTGCCCCCCCGGTTGCAATCACAGCGCCACCCTGGAAGCCTCCGCCCGGGGTCAGGTGACCATGTGCCACAATATACAGCCCGAAGATCAGGATCGCCGAGTAGAGGATGTCTGCCGCAGTTCGCACAATCCTACTCATCCTCATATTCCTCACCTCCCTGCATCTTGCGGAACATCAACGCCACGCCAATGATGGCGCAGAACAGTACGGTCGATTCCCCAAGAGTATCAAAGCCCCTGAAATCGAAGACTACCGCTGTGCATTCATTGTTGCTGCCGGTCTGCTCCTGCCCGTGCCTGAGGAAATAGTCATCCATATCCGTCATCTTCGGTGAGCCAAATGAGAGCGTCATTGCCATTACCCCGAAAAATGCCGCAAGGATGAGGAGGGACACACCCACAACAAGCATCTTTTTCATGAGCTCCCCTCCTCAAACCGTCCGGTCGCACGGATCGCAATAATAAATATGGCGGTTGTCAGGCCAGCGCCAATAGCAGCCTGCGATATCGCAACATCCGGTGCCTGCAGGATATAAAATTCCAGTGATATCAGGAAACTGAAGAGACCCGCCGCAAGGGTTGCTGCCAGCAGATCTTTGAAATGATAGGTCAGGACAGCCGAAACGATCAACCCGAGCAGTACAAGTATCTGGGGTATCTGTTCGATCATAGTTTTGCCTCCTCCAGCCGGTCGACTACCGCACGTGCTGGTCTTATTCCGCTCCGATAGGCGGCACGCGCAATCGCATGAGCGCTGACAGCATTTGTAAATGCAAGAAACGCAGCCGCTAAAAATGCATGGATGGCAAGGTTGAGATACTGGCTATCATTGATGATGTAAAACTGGTACACTCCGTATACGATTACCGCAAGCGACGTAAAGATCGAACCAAACGTTGTTGCCTTTGTTGTTGCATGCATACGGGTATACAGATCAGGGAACCGTAACAGCCCGATCACCCCTAGCGTGTTAAAGACCACCCCGATGGCAAGGCAGACGTAAATAATTATTTCAACGGCAGTCATGTCAGAGCTCCCCTCCGATATACTTGGCAATGTATAGTGTGCTCACGAATGAGAGCAGCCCGTAAACTATCGCAACGTCAACGAAGATAATCTCCTTGAACACCACTCCGAAGAGGATCATTGATGCAATGACAAGGGTGTTCACTGTATCGAGTGCTATGACACGATCAGGGGCTGTCGGCCCGAGCACCAGCCTGACCGTTGCGAGTGCCATGAGACCAACCAGGCACAGAATGGTAAGAATCCACACATCGATCATTCGGCAATCCTCCGTATCCATGCGGGGAGGTTTACAAGCCCGAAGAGCTCGGTGCTTTCAATCGCCTCACGCTTCTCGTCACCCTCACTGACATTGATATTATGGATGAAGAGATCGTTTGTCGTTTCGTCGATGTCAACTGAGAGGGTGCCCGGGGTCAGGGTGATCGAATTGGCCAGCATGAAGATGCCAAGATCTGTCTTCAACCCTGAATGAACCCTGATAATTCCCGGCCTGATCTTCATGGTAATGACCCGGTATGCAACATCAAGGTTGGCTTTCGTCAACTCGATGAAGAAGGGGCCCGGCACATACACCAGCAGAAGCAATAACCGGAGGGGGGAAAGGAGCCGGTAACTCTCTGACCTGCACAGGAATTTGCGTGTTACCAGACCGGTAAGCAGGGCGAGTAGGCCCCCCATTATAAGTTCAGATAACGACCAGAACCCAATAGTACCTGAACCGGCAGTCAGTATCAGGTATATCAGAAATGCCACACCGGCAGTTACAAGAAATGCTATCACAGATTCACCCAACTACTGTTCAGAAGCTGTATTTTCAACCCAGCTGGGCCAAAACAATTCACTTGATTTCAGGATACTGTCACCATCAGAATTGGTCAGGAACACTGTAACGCCACCATAATTCTTAATGATTTATCATGTTCAATATTAAAAAGTGCGGTTTTGACACTGTCCAGACTATTACAGCAATACCCGGCATGCCAGTTTGCACGCTGAGATTCCCTTTGAGCATTTGTATTTTTTTCGGCCACATCCAGCAAATTGCGACTGGTTTTTAAGGCTTAATGTTAAATTACTGCTGTTAAAATTTTCGAGCATTATTTGGGATCTGGAGGGACTGAGAAAAAATGGATTTGTTGATAATTGCACCTGTATGTGCCATTATTGGGTTGCTTTTTGCAGCTTTTTCTTTTTTCAGCATGAAAAAAGAAGGTACCGGTACTGAACTGATGCAGAAAATCGCTTCGGCTATTCACCTCGGAGCGATGGTCTATCTGAAGCGCCAGTACACAGCTATCTCTGTCTTTGTTGTTGTGATGGCAATTGTCCTCACCATCGGCATTAACCCCCTTACCGCCGGGTGCTTTGTGGTGGGTGCCACCCTCTCTGCATTAGCCGGGTATATCGGTATGACCGCCGCCACAATGGCAAATGTCCGCACAACGAATGCCGCGAGAACGGGGATGGCCGCGGCATTCCGCGTCTCGTTTTCCAGTGGTATGGTCATGGGGCTGACGGTCGTCGGTCTCGGGCTGCTTGGGCTCTCGGCTGTCTTTTATGTCGTGAACACCTTCGCGGCACTCGGTATTTATGAAGTCATTAATATCCTTTCAGGGTTCTCCCTTGGCGCAAGTTCGATTGCCCTTTTCGCACGTGTTGGCGGCGGGATCTTCACGAAAGCCGCTGACGTCGGTGCAGATCTTGTAGGAAAGGTTGAGGCAGGGATCCCTGAGGATGACGCCCGCAACCCTGCGGTAATTGCCGACAATGTCGGGGATAATGTTGGTGACATCGCGGGCATGGGTGCCGACCTCTATGAGTCCTATGTCGGTTCTATCGTTGCAACCATGCTTATCGGGGCTTCCATCGCAGCAATGGTCGTGTCATCCAAGACCATAAACCTGATGAATTCCATCCACCTAGTGCTCGGTTCTGCTATCAATGTCGTTCCGGATACAGCAACCGTCATGAACCTCGTTCTCCTCCCAATGCTGGTGGCTGCGTTGGGAATTATAGCGTCAGTTATCGGCTCGTTCTTTGTAAGGAGTTCCAAAAACGAGAGTAGCGCGATCCATAAGGCGTTCAACGCGGGCACGTTTGCCAGCCTGATCCTCACCGCGATTGCCACATACTTCCTGGTGATCTCACTCCTGGGGCCGCTGTACATCGGCGTTTTCATCGCCACCATTGCAGGATTGGTTGGTGGATTTTTAATCGGGATTGTGACCGAGTACTATACGTCCTATGATCGCTCACCAACGCAGCGGATCATCAAATCCACGGAGACCGGGGCTGCAACTGATATTATCACAGGGCTTGCCGTCGGCTTTGAGAGCACGGTGTTCCCGGTGCTCATTGTTGCGATAGCAATCCTCGTCTCTGCACAACAGGCTGGGATTTACGGGGTTGCGATTGCCGGTGTAGGGATGCTCGCTACGCTCGGGATTACCCTTTCTGTCGACGCCTATGGTCCGGTTGCGGACAATGCCGGCGGTATTGCTGAGATGTCCCACCAGGATAAGAGCGTCCGGGAGATCACGGACACCCTTGATGCGGTCGGCAATACGACCGCAGCAATCGGCAAGGGCTTTGCCATCGGGGGGGCCGCCCTGACAGCGCTCGGACTTGTCTTTGCATACACACAGGTAGTCGGTCTCGAGATTGTTGATCTCCTCACCCCGACAGTCTTTGTCGGGGTCCTCATCGGTTCAATGCTTCCCTTCCTCTTCTGTTCTTTTACCATGACAGCCGTCGGAAAGGCCGCGGGGGACATCGTGCAGGAAGTACGCAGGCAGTTCAAGGAGATCCCCGGGCTTATGGAGGGCAAGGCGGAACCGGATTATACCTCATGTATTACCATTTCCACGAATGCCGCTCTCAGGCAGATGATTGTTCCGGGGATTATGGCAATTCTTGCCCCGATTTTATGCGGATTTCTGCTCGGCACTGCAGCGCTTGCAGGACTCCTTGTCGGTTCGATCGCCAGCGGATTTGTCGTTGCTGTCATGATGGCAAACACCGGTGGCGCATGGGACAACACAAAGAAATACATCGAACAGGGCCATCTTGGCGGTAAGGGTTCGGCTGCACACAAGGCAGCTGTCACCGGTGACACGGTCGGGGACCCGTTCAAAGATACTGCAGGCCCGGCCCTCAACATCCTCTTAAAACTGATGGCGATCGTGTCGGTTGTCTTTGCGCCATTGTTTATCTGAAAAATATCCTTTTTTTTTTAATAAATCTAAAGTCAACTTTTGAAAATAAAAGATGGTGGCTGGGCAAGGCCGGAAACGTGGGACAATCCGGGTTTTTTCACAGCAGAGTTACTCCTCTTTGTGAATCTGCCAGCTCCGGTATTTTGGTGAAGCATCCTTCATATCATTCCAGAGCCATACCATCCGATCAGCAAACCACAACTTACCCAGATATGCCATCATGGTCCCAAACAGTGTGGGCCATGGATCAAAAATGAGAATCCCCCCGACAATAAAGAGCGCCCCGATAGCGGCAACTGCTGAAAGAACGTTGGGAACCATTCGGTGGTACGCCGGCACAGGCACAGCATCGCGGTTCAGCCAGACCCGTTCCCCCAGTACTGCTTTTGACATCCAGTGATCGAGCGATTGGGGAGCCGGGAAAATACGCGGATTGAACCAGATCCACAAGAGGGCAAGGGTGACCGGGATGACAGCCCACCACCCGAGCCAGAGACGGCTCCAGAATGCGACGATAATGAGCGGGAGCGCCGTGTTGCGCAGGATCCCGCTCCACGGATTTGCGTGGCGCAGCCATGTTGCATCGTCCATCCTGAACAGCTGGGCAATCGTTCTCTCAAGCGTCATATGGTGTAGTATGCAGTTTTTGTTATTAGATACATCATTTCTGCTATTGGAGAGATGGATAGGAATAATCCAACTTTCAATAATTCATCAACACTAATAATGAGCTGCTCATTTTTTTGTTCAAAAAAACCGCACATCGGAGATCCCATGAGCCGAAAACAGGTTCATTAAATGTTTGTAAACCTTTTGAAAAATTTTAATTTTCCTGAAAAGTACATTATGAATTTGTATGTTGGGTCTTCCAGATATTACGGTAATAGCAGTCGGTAGTGCGATTGTAATTATTATTATTTTATTGGTCTACTGGGGACTGTGGTTTAAACCGAAATAGGGTAATATCATATCCCTTCGTCGATGATGGCGCCGTTCTTATCGTAACCGCAGTACTCCCCGCGATAGAACCAATTCCGGTACACGATCGGCGTAATCAGCGTCGTCAGCAGGCTCATCAGCACCAGCGCGACATAGACCCCCTGCCCGATGATACCAGCTTCAAGCCCGATAAGGGCGACGATCATCGCCACTTCGCCACGAGGTGCCATGCCAAACCCGACAATGAGCGCATCTTTCGTACACAGCCCGGCGAGTTTGGCCGGTATGCCACAGCCGATAACTTTGGTTATGATTGCGACGATGGTCAGCACGAATAGGAATACCACGATTTCCGTAGTCAGGGCGTGGAAGTCGGCTAGTATACCCAGCGAGACAAAGAAAATTGATGCAAAGATGATCTGGAGGTAATCCGCTCCCTCTTTTAAGCTTCTGCTCCGGTTCAGCCGGACTCCTTCAAACGAGACACCGGCAATAAATGCCCCGACAATGGCAGACAACCCGACCACTTCAGCAAGCATCGCATAGAGAAAAGCCGTCATCATCGCAAAGATGAAGATGAACTCCGGATATTTTCTGACAAAATCTGTCGTGTCCAGGCGTTCCAGGAACCGGCTGACCACAAGGAGCCCGAATGCACCAGCAATCACTATGAAAGCAATCGCTTTTATCGCGACAATAGCAATGCCACCTGCCGATACGGTGCCGCTGACAACATCGGTACTGATCGCAAGCGCAAGCAGGCTCAGCACATCGTCGATCACCGCGGCCCCAATAATCGCTTTTGCAGCGTCTGTCTGAAGCTTGCCCAGCTCTTTTAAAACATTGGCGGTAATTGCGATACTGGTTGCCGTCAGCGCTGTCCCGATGAAGATAGCGCTGGCCATATCGAAACCGAAGAGCAGCGAGAGCCAGTACCCGCCAATCCACGGAATAATAACCCCGATCCCGGCGATTATCCCATTCCTCGCCGAGAGGATATCCTTTAAGTTAAATTCCAGCCCGATGACAAAGAGCAGGACAACAGCGCCGAGGTGAGCAAGGCTTCGGATAAAATCAGTATAGGTAATCAGCCCCAAAAAACTCGGCCCGACAAGAAGTCCCACAAGGATCAGCCCGATAACAGCGGACTGGTTGATACGTGAGGCGATAAGGTATCCTCCAAGTGCCACAAATAAAAGCAGGCTCATCTGGAATTCTGGGGAGGTGAAGAGGCTTTCCATCGGAATAACTGGGAAATAACGATTAAAACCCTTTTCGGTTTCTCATAGTATCCTGTAAGTGAAAAAGTGATGGTTCGTGGAAATTATAGTATGTGGAATACGTAGCGGAGAATGATAAAAATGATAAGAATGATTACTAGCAGGGTTCCTCCTCCTGCAAGAATATAGAAAAAATCAATTCTCTCACCATCTTTGCCTGATGCTGTAGTCTCCTTTTCTTTAACTGCTATTGTCTCTTCTTTAACTAATGGCTTAGATTTTTTTACTATGATATTTTCACCGTACATATGCTTTTAGAATATTATTCTACAAAGCATTTCTCTACGGTAAACCAAAAAACACCTCGATCATCTGGTTCTGCATAATTATGGGAATTGAAGATTAACCTTCACAAAGAACATCAAATTTTTTTAATGGATTTTTAATGGATATATATTAATGAGAAAAACGTTACCCCGCTTGTTTTTCTTCAATCCATTTCTCCATGACATCAAGGGCAAGCCTGATGTTCCCGATCTGGCAGTGGTTCTGAGCCTGATCCTCTTTTGTAAAGATGCGAGCGGTCACCGACTTAGCATTGTAGAGTGCTTTTACCTGTTTGTAATGCATTTTCTGTGGGATGAAATGATCTTCAGCCCCGGTCAGGATCAGGACATCCTGGTGTACAAGTTCTGAATGCAGGTTGTGTTCATTGAACTGAAGCAATATATCCGTTGCATCCATCGGTGTCTGCGTTTTTGTGATATACATCAGGTTGTTTATCCCCCACCTCTCCTGGTAATTCGCATTCATTTTTAGCAGGGCAAGATAATGCCGCCCCTTGTCCCGGCCCTTCGAACAGTATCACTTCATAACCGTGTTTGGAAAAGTAAACTGCCAGAGAATAAAACTCCTCGATGTATGAGTCAAACCCTCCATGGATGACTATCGTCCCGCTACAGGCGGGCTTGGTAGAAGGGACACGAATGACAGGGAGATGAGTGTGTTCGTACGGGACGAGGAATCGTTCAAAAGTCTCTCCTACAAAGGCTTTTTGATAAAAAATATCGACGAAGCGGTCATAGAGCGACTCTTTGTCCGGGTCCGATGGCAGTTTAAAAAATTCTGCTGCCCGGTAGTAAAAGGCAGCATTCATCCACCGTTGTTCAGCCTCTGCTTCCTGTGCCAGGTTTACCAAAACTCCCTTCCAGTCATTCAGCGTTTTAATGCGTTGGGCAGCCTTTAACAGATCCTCAAAACGTGCGTATCCCAGCGAGTGCCAGCGGTTGAGCTGGAAATTTATGATCTTTACGGTATGGAACGAGTGGTAGCCTACCGGGAAATCGAATATCGTCGTTGTGTTCTCCCGCTTTCAGAAGGATCATTATTCATTGAGCATATCTTGTTTTTCCCTAATCGTGTTGTTTACAGTCAAGAACCGAAATCATTTGAGAAAAATTACTATCAAAATTTGCCGGATGCATAATATTTGACATGAGGCGAAATACACCCAAATTGGGCTCTGTTCCCCCGGACCCTATATGAAAAAGCCCGTAAAATCGAGATCTTAATCCCTATCAAAAAATAAACCCTATAATCACTCTGATTACCCAAATGCGGCAGGATTAAGGGTTAAATAATGCCCTTTAATCGCATTATAACCGACTTGTATTTTGCTCCCTACTTTATGCCATCAGGTACCCATAAAGGCTGCCAGAACGCGAATATGAGGCTTATTTTCTCCGACGAAGGTTTTATAAAAATGAGATATTTGAATAAAATGCGATATCGGGCCTTACCCATGTGCCGGTAGCTGTATCGCGCCGGTATAATCAAAGACTAGTGATGTGAAAGTATTCACTGACCAGCTCGTCACGGCATTAGCTCCTATAAGTCCGGTTGCAGTGACGATGTTTGCTGGTAGCCTTGATGTAGGAAAAATGAACTTTGTTGAGCGATGTCTGATATCGCTTTTGAAAGTCCCAACCGGTGATTTCTGTGACTGGAGTGCAATTTCTGCGTGGGCAAAGGAGCTGGCGGAAAAGCTGAAGGTGTGAGCGGATGGCAGACTGACCGGCCCAAAGATGCGATTTTCCGTGATGCACCAAAGGAGGTGGAACTCCCGGATGGACGTTTAGGATAGGGCAAAATGATTATACAATATTTTTTTGAAAAATGTCAACACTCGTTCGGATTCAGGATTACGGTTTTGAAAGATACGCAAGTCTCAGCACTATTCCAGTTATGTACGCAGTAAAAATTGATCAAATCCCATTGTCAGAATGGCGTCACACCAACAAAAAAAGAATGATATCGTCAGGAGGGACCAGATTCAGGCGCTTCTTTTGAGAGGAAATAACCAAGCACCGTCCTGATTACCACGACAACGGCAAGGTTGATCAGATCCTGCTGGGTCGGGGATAGCAGTGTGGAGAGAATATCACCTGCGATGAGAAATTCCAGCCCGAAGACAATCTTATCGGTAAATTCCCGCCTAATCTGGTTATAGGTAAACGTCGGTTTGGAAAATTCAAGAAAGAGGACCTTGACAATTGCCCGGAACCCCCCGTAGATGATCAGAACCGCCCCTGCATATCCGAGAATGACAGCACAGAGATGGATGATATCGAACATCGTGGGAACATCCATACCAGAACAGGTTCATACGACCACATGAACCTTGGGGTTGCTCCGCTCACAAAACGGCCGACAGCGAGAAGGTTTCATTCATCATCCGGCGTTCCCGCAGTATGGACTATTATAGGTCTCCTGCTCGGCAATGTTTCGACGGATGAATTGTGTCGCAACATTTGACAGGTTCTGTTTAGGTATATTCTCGCAGGTGCTCTTCCCCACAGATTTTACCTAACCTGCCGGAGACGTATTATCCAGGATAACGGATATTAAAGGGTTGGACGAAGTGCATGTGCTTCATGTCGTGAGGAATGGGAGACTCATGAAGAGATAGAATCAAAAGTGAATAGGGCGAGAGAGAGCCTGGATTTAATCAGAACCGATCTTTCCCTATGTGTGAGAATATGTCACATATGATCCCATTTACTCCAGTTGATATCGCTGAAATACCCGCGGATCTGTTAATATTAGAAACGGTGGTTAATAAAGTCATATTAGATACGGCGATGAAACCCGGAACACCCATCAGCTTTGACGGAGCTTTTCCCCAAACCAGGGAAGGATGTCCTTTTTGCGCGACATCATGTTCCCGAGCCGGATAGGCTGGTCACGAAGCTCCAGTTTTGTGAGGAGGGGGCTCTCTGCAGCGATGAAGAGTTCGCTCCCGTTCTCAACGATGCTCGTGAACATCCCCAGATAAAAGTCCACTCCCTTCTGCACGCGCAACCTGGTGAGTTCCCGGTGAATCTCATCAGCGTTCACACGCGGGAACTCGAATGAAGGGACCATTACCTGAGCAATGATTACCTTCTTTTTAAAGAGTTCATACTGTTTCGTGTCCCGCATGAGAAGCTCCTCTATTGTAGTGCCTTCAAGGTTCATTCCCTTCTCAAGCAGTCTCGTCCCGAACGCGACCGGGTCAACACCGGCAATGGGTGCAAGGTATGCGACCGCCTCCTGGTCGTCTGTGGTTGTTGTGGACATCCTCAAAACGAGTGTATCTGATAGGATGCCGGCGAGGAGGATACCTGCGATTGCAGTTGGCGGTGTGATGCCCGCCTCCCGGTATTTTTCCGTAATGATTGTTGAGGTGGAGCCGACGGGATCATTTAAAAACTTCACCGGCTTTAATGTTGAGATGGCGCCGAGCCGGTGATGGTCGATAATCTCGAGAATCTCTGCATCCTCGATCCCCTCCACTGCCTGGGTGAACTCGTTGTGGTCGAGGAGGATGATCGGTTTGTGCACATCGGAAAGGAGTGATGTCCTTGTTACGATGCCGCGGAGGGTTCCGTCATTCTCCACGATGCAGGCAGAACGGAACTTGGAATTGTACACAGTCTGTTTTGCCTGCACGATAGTATCGGAAAGTGAAAGCCTGGGGATATCCGTCTCCATCATAATACGGGCGGGGAGCGAGAGGTTGATCATCGTACCGACTCCGAATGCATCGAGGTTTGTGGCGAGGAGGGAGACCTCTCGCGCCCGTGCCTCGCGGATCACCCGATCTCCCACCGGCGCTTTGTCTGAGATGATGAGCGCAGCAACGCCGGATGCAATCAGTACGAGCTGCATCGGTTCGTTATCGCCAACCACCGCGATGTCTTTTTCCGTCAGCTTCGTTCTGCTAATATCGGGTTCATCAAGAGCAATAATGACCCTGCCCCCGAGTATTTCCGTTGCCCTCACCACCACACGGGCAGAGAGGATCCGGGCGAGGGTGTCGAGAGGGAGCGGGGCGAGGGCAAGCTCGCCGATCTTCTGCTGGTGGACATACGCACGGGAAAGCCCGTGTTCACCCACCACCCCGATGAGTTTCCCCTGGTCATCGGTCACCGGCACGTTCCGGATGTCGTGCATGTCCATGAGCGCGGCAACATTAATCGTTGGGATGTCCTGTGTCACGCTGATCCGCGCAATCCTGAGATCAGAGACGCGGGGTTCCACGTTATCGATCAGAACCGGTGGTTTTATGCTGAATATCTCGAGTGCAAAACACGTCTCCGCGTTCAGCTCCCCGCAGCGTGCGGCAAGGTACTTGTCCGGCTCCGTGTGATTTTTAAACGCCGCGTATCCTATCACGCTCGCAATGCAGTCTGTATCTGGCTGCCTGTGACCGATAATCAAAATTTTATCCATGATGACTGCCCCGTCATGTTATTCATTTTCACTAGTATTGCAGGGTGGTGAATAAATAATATCGCGGTAGGTAGGCATGGTATATGGACTGCGGACGCTTTTATTGCCTATCTCATCAGGATTTTTACTGGAACCGTGGCCTAATCATATTGCTTATTTTTGATCAACTACCAAACATTCGCTATGGATCCGGTCATAGCATATATCAGAAAAGATCTCAAGGCCAGTGCAGATCCTACTACCCAGGCAAGCTTTCAACGGTTCTTTAAAGAGAGCGTTAGGCGTTACGGAGTTAATGTTCCGGTAGTTGGAAAAATCGTAAAAAGATACTGGGCAGAAATAAAATTCCGGGAAAAGAATGAGATCTTCTCGCTTTGCGAAGAACTCTATAGATCGAACTTTTGTAAAGAAGCCTTTATCGTCTCCAGCTAGACTCACCTCCTCGCCACCCGGTACGAGAGAAAGGATCTGACCGTGTTCCGTCACTGGATAGATTCACACATCACCAACTGGGCGACATGTGACAGTTTTTGCAATCATACGATGGGCAGCATGGAAACTACACCCGGAATATCTCGATGAACTGAAATTTTGGACAAAATCCAACAACCGCTGGTTGAGGAGAGGGGCGGCAGTTTCGCTTATTATTCTGGCAAAATAGAGGATCTATCTTGATACCATGCAGCAAATTGCTGACCTGCTACTCACCGGATGGAGTTGCATGGTGCGGAAAGGAAAGAGTGTGGCTCTTAAAAAAAGCCGGCCGTAAACACCAGGAAGAAGGATTTGAGTATGGTTTGAGAAACAAAAAGGTCGATGCCTCGGATTGCGTTGAGGTACGCATTTGAGCTGATGCCAAAAGCTCTCAAGGCAGAAGCGATGAGGAAGGACCGGTAGGTTCAGGAAAATGCTGATGGCTCCGAAGGAAGACGATGCCGAAGATCATTCCGGGAAGGTCTATTTGGGGTTGCAGGAATCTCTCAGGCTTTTTGCATCTGAATCCACTGAAGTGTCCTTAAGATTGAGAACCACCCTTTGTCTGCTACCCGCCCGGTAAATGGTGATTCCCTTTAGTTTCAGATGCCATGCCATCAGGAGTGCTTCTGCACAATCCTCCTTCGTCGCGGTATTCGGCATGTTAATTGTCTTGCTGATTGAGGCGTGGACATGTTTCTGGAATACAGCCTGCATCAGGATGTGATCCTTCCAGTGGATATCAAGTGCAGTCTTGAAAAGTGCCCGGAGTCCCAACGGGAGCCAGTCCAGGTCCTGGATAGTTCCGGTTTCGTGAACATGACAAATAGCTTCTTCTACTCGTTTCATCTGCTCTTTTTCTGAAAAGCCTCTTTCAGAAAGATTTTTTTCAAGCATCGCACGGAAGATCGGATTAACAATAACAAATGTCTTTCCGACCGTATTCATCCTCGTGTAGGCAAATGAAAAAAGCGGTTCGATACCGCTTGAGCACCCGGCAAGCAGCGATAGTGTTCCGGTTGGAGCTATAGATGTCAGCGTTGCATTCCTCACCGGCAATCCTTTCCAGATGCTCTCTTCCCATGCAGGAAATGGTCCGAGTTGTTCTGCACGAATGTGCGATTCGTCTACTGCAGTGTCGGTTACATATTTCATGATGCTTTCGCACCAGGTTCTTCCTTCAGGAGAATCGTATGCCAGATCCATCATGAGAAGGGCATCGTGGACACCCATAAGTCCCAGACCTATTTTCCGGGTTTTTTTTGTTGCCTCCTCTATCTCCTGGATCGGGTAGATATTTTTTTCAATGACTTTATCAAGAAAACATACTGCAGTTCGAACTGCCTTGTTCAGTTCATGCTCATTAAAAAAACCATTCTTGGTGAATGAAGCGAGATTGATGCTGCCAAGAACACAACTCTCGAACGGCAGCAGCGGCTGTTCTCCGCAGGGATTTGTTGTATCGATATCCCCAAGACGGGGTGTTGGGTTGAACCTGTTTATCTCATCATAAAAAAGCAATCCCGGTTCCCCGTTCTTCCAGATCCCCTCCACAATAGCCGACCATATTCGGCCGACCGTTATCTCTTCAGAAGAATGAGGATGGATAACCCAGACTGTATTAAACATCTTCCGGGAAACGAGCTTCATGAATTTGTCATTGACCATGACAGAGATATTAAAGTTGGAGAGAGCCCCTTCCCTTGATTTTGCCGTGATAAATGAAAGTATATCAGGATGCCATACATTCAGGATTCCCATGTTGGCTCCTCGCCGTCGACCGCCCTGTTTAATGACATCAGTTGCTGCATTAAAAATACCCATGAAGGATACCGGACCTGAAGCGACACCATCAGTAGATTGTACAGGAGATCCTTTGGGTCTGATATACGAGAAATTATATCCTGTTCCTCCACCTGTCTTGTGAATGATCGCACCATTTTTCATAGCATCGAAGATCCCGTTAATGGAATCTGGGACTGGCAAAACAAAACATGCAGATAGCTGACCAAGATCCGTGCCTGCGTTCATAAGTGTTGGGGAATTCGGGAGGAAACGCAGTGAGACCATGATATCATAGAATTTTGCGGCTTCAGCATTGTTGTCTGCGACTGCATTGGCAACACGATGGCAAATATCCCCAAATGTTTTTTCGCCTTCCCGCAGGTATCGTGCCGATAGGATGCTGTCAACGAACTGTGCTGAATTCATGAATCAGCCTCGATATTTTTCCAATGAATCATAATGACACTAAAAGTATTAAACATACTTTGCATCCTCCGTTGCGGGAATCCATTTGAGCACAATTTTGGAGGAGGCACTTCACAATCGTCACACGGAAAAACGATAAATGCATTCACACCATTGATAGCAAAATGCGGTTACATTCACTTTCTGTGAGAGAAAAACTTAAAGATCTGATTATTTCCAGATATTTAATCTGACTATATAAAAATGACCATTCTCTGTGGTCATAATCTACTGCAGCGTGTCTTGCAGTTATTGAATATCTGACGCTCTGAGATTGAGATAATTTTAATTGCTGGAATAAACCGACCCCGTTCGGTGGCTTTTTCCTGTTTTTTTTTGAAATGAGAATAAAGGATTAAACGAATCCCTGATATATCAATGGAAATAGTGGTACGCGCTATGAATGGCGTTATTATACCAGATTTTTACACTATAGCATTAAATCGTTAAAACCCCTGCAACCGTAAAAACCGCTCATGTAACCGGGTATCCCCACCAAGTTCCGGGTGAAATGAAAATGCCATATGCTTTCCCTTCTCCACAGCAACGATGCCCAGATCTATCCGGGCAAGCACTTTTACACCAACACCAGCCGATGTTGCTACAGGAGCACGGATAAAAATCGCATGGAACGGTCCTCCTTCTACCCCCCCGATCGATAAATCCGTTTCAAAGGATTCCCGCTGCCTTCCAAACGCGTTTCGGTCAACAGCCATGTCTATCAATCCAAGTGTGTGGATGCGGGGATCTGCAACATCGGTTGCCATGAGAACCATACCTGCGCAGGTTGCAAAAATACCTCCTGTAAAATTACATAGTGGTTCATGGAGATGATTTTTCTCGATGAGCCGCGAAATTGTGGTAGATTCTCCTCCAGGAATTGCGAGAGCGTTACATTCTGTGAGGTCTGGGGGGTGCCTTACTTCAAATACTTCTGATGAGTTGCCCTGCCCCATCCTGTTTAGTGCCAGGCAGAATGCGTCAATATGTTCGCTTACATTTCCCTGGAGCGCAAGTACACCGATCCTAGCGTCCACGGGTCTGCAGCACCTCATCCTCCCTGAGTGTGTGTACATCAAGTCCTGGCATCGCATCCCCAAGACCTCTGCTTACCCGGGCAATCACGTCTGCATCGTTAAAGTGATTGACCGCTTCCACAATTGCTTTGGCCATTAGTTCAGGGTTTGAAGATTTGAAAATACCGGATCCAACAAAAACACCATCGGCTCCCAACTGCATCATCATCGCTGCATCCGAGGGCGTTGCTAAACCCCCGGCTGAGAAGTTTACTACAGGTAACCTTCCGCGTTCAGAACATTCAAAGACCAGTTCTGCAGGAGCTTCAATCTCCCGGGCATAATCGATCATTTCCTGACGATTCATACCTTTCAGCATTCGTATCTTTCCCATGATATTGCGCATATGGCGTACTGCTTCGACTACATTCCCGGTCCCTGCCTCACCTTTCGTCCGGATCATCGCCGCACCCTCGTTGATACGTCGGAGTGCTTCTCCAAGATCCCGTGCACCGCAGACAAAGGGGACTTTGAATAATCTCTTATCGATATGGTATTGCTCATCGGCAGGTGTCAGGACCTCACTCTCATCAATCATATCGACACCAAGGGTTTCCAGGACCTGAGCTTCAACGAAATGGCCGATCCTCACCTTGCCCATAACAGGAATAGAGACTGCATCAATAATCTCTACAACCTTCTGCGGATCCGCCATTCGTGCGACCCCCCCCATTTTCCGAATATCAGAGGGAACCCGTTCCAGTGACATTACCGCAACAGCCCCTGCTTCCTCAGCGATCATCGCCTGTTCGGCATTGACAACATCCATGATGACGCCCCCTTTCTGCATGGATGCAAAGCCGCGCTTGAGAAGCTCGGTACCGAACCTCAGTTCCTCGAGTTTCATATGCCGGTACTATTGATCAATGATCCCAATAAAAACAGAGTACCCCCGACCAGAACTGCAAAGGCGATAATCACAAATCGGCTTGCACGGAGGATATCAGGACCGGCTGCATCCAATGATCTTTCACCATCACCAATAGTATAAACTCCTTGCTTTTCGAACCGTATTCCGGTTCCTCCCGCCATAGCTGCCATCACAATGCCCCCATTAAAGCCGGGGCGTTTATGGCCATCACGACATATAACACGCACTGTACTTGAAAACCTCCCCTTGAAGGAAAAATAGAGAAGGAGAAACAGTACTGTCAGCCTCGCAGGAAGGAAATTGAGTACGTCATCCATGCGTGCCGAACACCAGCCTAATCGTATCCGTTCATCACGATATCCAAGCATAGCATCCATCGTGTTTGTTGCACGATAAATAGCCGCACCGGCAAGCCCGAACAATGAAAAATAAAATAGCGGCGAGATAATACTGTCTGTAATATTTTCCGTCATCGATTCATATCCTGCTGAAAGAATTTGTTCGCGTCCAAGATTTGCCGTTTCTCGTGATACCAGCATTTTTACCTGTGCCCGCCCGTTTTCCACTCCATCCTTCAACGCATTTACAACAGCAAGAGTATGTTCTTCGAGAGCGCGCCAGGCAAAACAGCTTTTGAGCAGAAATGGCCCCATGAACAGATAGATGTACCACGGCGAAACCGCTGTAAAATAATAAAACGGCAGGGCGAACAGGACAACTGTGATAAACCAGAAGGTGACTCCGGCAATGCGCTGGATCTTTGGGGAATAATTTTCTGGTTTGCCCCACCATCCGATAAAACGTCCAAGAATAGCCACAGGATGCCAGGGAGATTGCGGGTCACCCGTGGTGCGATCAACAAGCAGGGACGCAAATAATACAATAACCGCTCCCACTATGGCTGACGGTACCATGTGTAAAGAGCACCAACGATGAGAACAATGAATGAAGCGGTATTAAGAGATTCAATTTTCGTATAGAGCGACGCGCTAAAGAGGATTAAGGCAATACCCATCATAATCATCAGCGGATGGGGGCGCCCATGAGCAACCGGCTGGAGCGGGGGTTCTTCCCTTACCGCAGTTTTCTGGTAGGATACCCCTTGTATGACATCAACATGAAGTGAGGTTTTTACACCCCCATAACCTGTAATAATCTCAAGATCAAAAAAACCTTCCCGACCCTCTTTACGCAAGGGAATTGACAGGACTGCTTCATCAACGACATACATGTTTTCATGGAAGAAATCGGTATACATTCCGGAATTCGGCGATGATATTGTAATATGGGTTGGTGCCCCTCTGTTTTTAAAAATTAATCGCAGAGTGCTTCCAATCTCCCCCCAGATATTTTCTTTCGGACCTTCAATGACATTAATTCCTAGGCGGTTGAGATAAAATTCAAAAGAAGTTTCGTGAGAAACCTGACCCGCGACAGTCAGTACAGTGAATGACAACGGGAAATTCATTATTCTCCTTTCTCTATTTTATTATGGGAGTCTGGGGGAGAAGATTGGGAATACCCTCGTGAATTGGATACTTTACTTCGCACATGGTGCAGAGCAATTCTCCCTCGAGAATTTCATTTTCATCCTCCTTTTCAACATTGAGTGCAAGATCACCTTTGCACACCGGGCAGCATAGAATATCGATGAGTGCCCGTCTCATACCAGCTCATTCCTCAAATCGATAATCTGGGTCATTTCGGGTCCCGTTGATATTAGTGTGATGGGGCTGCCGATATTATCCTCGGCAATCTTTAAAAAATTTTTTGCCTTCTTCGTCAGCTTCTCATACTCAGTTACCCCAAAACAGGTTTTATCCACATGATCGATACCGGTAATCGCAGCCTGTGTACATCCGTTGATCATTGCAGAGTACCGGGCCATATCTCCGTCCCAGCCACCAATGCGTCGTTTCCGGTGGGTGACAGTTCCAAATTCCTGGATACCCATCGAATCTGATTTTTCAGAAGTCATCTCGGTGCTGAATGGACCTTCCCCGACACGGGTTGGATATGCTTTGAAAACTACAATCACATCATCAATTCTGGTCGGTCCAACTCCATTATCAGCTGCAATCTGGGACGCCGATGTATCTTTACTTGTAACGAAGGGGTAAGTACCATAATAGAGAGAGATCCCAAAACCCTGCGTTCCCTCTAGAAGTACCGTTCTGCCTTGTTTCAGCTCGTCATCAATCGCTTTAGGGACATCAAGAAGGTATTCGGCGAGCTCAGGAACATCTTTTGCCTGTGGAGAGATCCTCATAACACGATCTGAGTTTGCGGGTCCGCATCCCGATCCAGTGCTTCCGATCTTCTTCGACAGATGGGCACTTCCTTTATCACGTCTGATGTGATCTTCAGTAATTATGCCGCAGCGTTTATCAACAAATATCCGCCCTTTCACATCGAGCATTTCAACTTCCTGTTTCAGAACGCGGGGATCGACAAGAACACCACTGCCGATACAGAGTTTCGCTTCCTTGTAAACAAAACCGGAAGGAACCATCCTGACGCCATACTCACGTTTTCCGACCTGAACAGTGTGCCCGGCATTTGGCCCCACACCGCCGCGGGAGATGATTACAGGTTTGTCATTACATGCAATATGGGCGACAATCTTACCTTTTCCCTCATCCCCAAAAAATCCACCAACGATGATCGTGCAGCTCATTGTAATATCAAGTAATATTGATCGAGGTGCAAAATAAAGTATCCTTAGATTGGGATTGTGTAATACACATGGATACCAGACCTGATGGGTTTTATTTAATCAAACGTCAGAGACTGCTGAGGAATATTTCCATTCGGAGAAGAGCCTCATTAAGTTGCTTTCTGGAGACCGCATATGCACAGCGGAGATGGAACTCTCCTCCGGCACCAAAGACACTCCCTGGTACCACAGCTACCCGCTGCTCTTTTAATAGCCGCTCAGCAAACTCCGTATCCGAAAGTCCGGTGCCTTTCACGGATGGAAATGCATAGAATGCACCTTCCGGAATGTGTGTTGTGAGGCCTATACTATTTAATCCCGCTACAAACATATTACGCCTCAACCGGTACTCATTCACCATATTATTCTTATCTTCTTCTGCAGATCGGATCGCTTCAAGCGCACCGATCTGTCCCATAACAGGTGCACAGAGCATCACATACTGATGGATCTTAAGGACGGTTTCGCAGAGCTCTTTCGGAGCACAGAGATACCCAACACGCCACCCCGTCATCGCATATGCCTTGGAAAAACCATTGAGGGTAATTGTCCGTTGCCAGAGATCGCTCACCGTAGCTGCAGCGATATGACTTTCTTCGTACGTAAGTTCTGCATATACTTCATCAGTGACAAGCAGAAGATCATTATCGATTACAATATCAGCGATTGCTTCAAGATCTTTTCGGCTCATTACTGCTCCCGTCGGATTGTTCGGGAAATTAATCATGAGCGCTTTCGTCTTTTGTGTAATCTTTTCCTGAAGGGTATCGGGATTGAGTTTGAAGTTATCTGCTTCGGTACATTCGACAGGAACCGGTATCCCTCCTGCCAGCGTCACACAGGGGGCATAAGAGACATAGCTGGGCTGTGCGATAAGCACTTCATCGCCAGGGTCCACTATTGCACGGATTGCGATATCAAGACCTTCTGATACCCCACTCGTGATGATAATTTCATTATCGCTGTTATAATGAAGACCGTAATGTTGTTTCAGATAACCGGACAAGACTTCACGGAGGGCTGGCAGACCCTTGTTGGATGTGTAGGATGTCACACCCTGCTCAATAGAGTAAATGCTTGATTCACAGATATTCCAGGGGGTACGGAAATCAGGCTCACCTACACCAAGGGATATAACATCCTCCATCGTGAGAGCGAGATCGAAGAATTTCCTGATTCCCGATGGAGGGATGCTCTGTGCACGTTCAGAAATAAAATTCCGCATACCCACACCTTAGAATGAGTAGGGGAGGCGTTCTGCTTCCTTTTGTTCAAAAAGCATATTGCCATTTTCCTTATACGACTTCATGATGATATGAGTTGCGGTTTCACGGATCCTGTCCATCGGTGCCACATGTTCAGATACAAAACGGGAAACTTCCTGCATGTTCCTGCCAGTTACCAGAAGCTGGAGATCGTAGGTACCCGTCATGAGACGCAATGATTTTACCTGCCTGAACCGGGAAAGTCGTTCTGCTATCCGGTCATAACCATAGTCACGCTCCGGGCTCACCTTGAGTTCGATAATGGAAGAAACCTCTCCATTGCCGGTCATCTCCCAGTTGATGACCGTAGTATATTTGCGGATTATCCCTTCAGCCTCGAGGGCATGGATCCGTGCTTCTGTTTCAGCAGGTGTAAGACAGGTCATCATTCCAATTTCCTGCGCGGAAAGCCTGCTGTTATCCTCGAGAATTCTGAGGATTTCGAGATCTTTTTCATCCATACCTCATCACCTGAACCATGTTTTTAACCATTTTGATTCCATTTGCTTCACGTCAAGATCTTTCAACCCGTTCAATCGCGGATCCTTAAGCACAACCTCGCGAATCTTACCCGTATTCGAGTCAAACCACATCTCTTTTGTTCTGCCATACCTGCCACGACTAACCACACGGGTGTTGATCACACCGAGCATGTTCAACTCGGAGATGAGATCGGTAATGCGTCGATGCGTAAGTACGTCAAGTTCAATGCTCGGAGCTATGTCCTGATAGATACGTGATACCTCCCCGCTCGTAAAAATATTCTGTCCCAGCTGTTCGAGTATGAGCATGGAGAAGAGAATCAGTTTGCTTTGGGTGGGAAGTGTCGCAATGCATTCAATCATACTATCCGTTTCGATCTTCGCCTGAGCCTGTTTTACATGCTCTTCTGTTACCTGAGTTGATTCGTCACGGTCGGCAAGCTCACCAGAAATTCTCAATAGATCAAGAGCACGACGGGCATCTCCGTGTTCCTGGGCAGCAAGAGCGGAACATAAGGGGATGACACCTTCCGCTATGGCTCCCGCAACGAACGCTGCATCTGATCTTTGTGCAAGAATGTCCACAAGCTGAGGGGCATTATAGGGAGGGAAAACAATCTCTTCTTCAGAGAGCGATGAGAGAACCCGTGGATCGAGAAAATCTTTAAAACTCAGATCGTTTGAAATGCCAATGATACTTACCTTTGAGTTTTTAAGGTCGGAATTTATTCGTGTAAGATTATAAAGAGTATCGTCGCCACTTTTTTTAACGAGCTTGTCAATCTCATCCAGTACGATCACAAGCACCCCGCCACCAGCTTCCAGTTGATTTTTTAGCTCTGCATAAACCTGATCAGTTGGCCAGCCTGTCATGGGAATATGTGTACGGGTTTTATCACTGCCAACTTCGTCCATTCCGTCAAGATTTTTTGCGATCTGGGCAAGTACCCTGTACTGGGTATCGATTACTTCACAATTTAAGTGGACAATCCGACAGATTGTTCCCATCTTGCTGCTTGCCTTCTCAAGCTCATAACCAACATATCGTACGCAGGCTGTCTTGCCGGTCCCGGTCTTGCCATAAATCAGAATATTCGACGGCGTTTCGTTGCGCAAAGATGGTGCCAGTATTGAGGCCACATTATCTATCTGAGGCTTGCGATGGGGAAGTATCTGAGGGCGATATGAATGTCTGAGTACTTCACGGTCGCGAAATATCTTGTTATTTGCAAGGTATTTTTTAAATAACCCGGTTGATGGATCTTCTGTTTCAGGCATAGTTACACTAAGGACTGAAACTTAGTGACATGAGACTAAAAAACGATCGGTTTGTTCTACTTATAAACCCCTTCTTTTCCAGTGGAGTTCGCTCAATTTATAAATAAATTCAATAAAGAAGCCCAAATATTTAAATCTGACATTAAATATTTTAATAGAATTACTATTCGTTCAAATAAAAACCGCACGTTTCAATTATATAAATATTTTTATCGGGAGGGGGGGCCTTGATTTCGTGTGGAAAAACTAATATAATCAAATATAATCCAAAAATATTGATAAAATAAAGCCTATTTTAATTTTGATTTTATACTATATAAATATTTGTACAAGAGTTTTTTTATTTTTTAAAAAAAAAAGTAATTTGGATTTTTTAATTAAAATTAATACATCAGACAAACATTTCCAGTGGAAGTAAAGGGGTCCTAAAAACTGAATATGACCAAAGTTCGTTGAATCACAATTATTAATGGTAAAAATCTACAATTATCGTACGATGAATCAAAAGCATATTGTACCAATACAAATATCAGCTGCAATTATTACTGTATCAAGTACAAGAACCAGAGAAACCGATATAAGTGGAAAAACTGTCTGTGAAATTTTTAAAAATGCAGGAATTCCAATACATCATTATGCCATTGTACAGGACAGAATCGAATCAATACGTGCCGAAGTTTATCATTCCCTGACAAAATCCAACTGCATTGTAATCAATGGCGGGACCGGTCTTACCTATGATGATTGTACTATTGAGGCTGTTATGCCCCTTCTTGATAAAAAAATCGATGGGTTTGGAGAGCTTTTCCGAATGAAAAGTTATCAGAAAATTGGAACATCTTCAATGCTGTCCCGAGCACTAGCAGGGATTTGTCACAGGAAGGCAATCTTTTGCATCCCAGGTTCCACTCCTGCAGTAACTCTGGCTACAAAAGAACTTATTGTTCCCGAGATCGCGCACATCCTTTCACATGCGAATAAATGACAGGAAACAGTTTTTCATCATCTTTCCTCTTATTGAAAATAAGAGAAATGTCGCTACTATCAAGCAATGTAATTTTAACCGGATAACACTTTACACAAACAATCCACCTCTTCTTAAAATTGCTTTACCGGTTGACTTCAAGGAGAGCTATACGTTCAAGAACAAGATCAATAATCCTGGTATGGCCAACCAATGCAAGTTCTTCCTGAGTGATACCGAATAAGGATTTGAGTCGTTCTTCTTTCTCCGGTGTTATTTTATCCCACATCTCATTTACAAACAACATATGATGAGAGAGATCATTCCAAACCCATTCATTCGCAGGACAGGAACAGATGAAGATTGCATTTTCATGCGTATGAATTCCGAACAAAGCAGCGATATTGCACTGGCGAGATCCAGCAGCAAATAATAATGCCTCCATTTCAAATGAATTGGAAATAGGCTTCCCCGAGAAAAATGATCGATGCGCGTAGTATATTGCTGCTTCTGCGTGCCCACGTCCCGCTATATTATCAGCATTAAAACATACAATGTGAGTGGAATGCTGCCATGCAATTGATTGTATTGTATGAAGGAATTCAGCACGATCGTCGACATTCATCTTCGCCTGCCGGATTTCAAACCTACCCGGAAATGTCTCCATCTTATCACCCAAAACGGTTGAGTGTTGACTGACCCGGAAGGGAAGAAGCACCATCCTCTTTCATGGGACGCGCTCCCTTTTTCCGCAGTATCTGATCAAAAATCTGCTCTGCGGTAACCTGCCCCAGTATCTTTGTCACTTCATCAATTCCGCGTGCCAAGATCTCATCCGGATTCGTTATCTTGTTATTGAACAATCTTCTTGCCCGAACCCTACCGATCCCACGGAGCCGAATAAGTGGCAGAAGCTCTCGTCGGCTCCCATTTTTCATACAAATCTCGTACTCCTGGACTTTTGCATGAAAAGCCGATGCAAACATACGCGCAAGCTCCGTGCTTGCGTGCAGAAGCCAGGTCACACTTTCCACCATTCCATAAATATCCCCCGGTCCTACGGAATATCTCTCACAGATTTTTGTGTCTGATAGTTCATCAGTCCAGTCGGAAAGGAGCATCGCGGTTTTTAGTGCGCGATAGTATACTTCTGCTGACTCCTCCTCACCCGGCAGAGAGATCCAAAGATCCTCTGTATGGTCTTCTATCATCCGAGACAAAGCAGCAATGTCTGTATTCCGCGCGTAAAGTTTGGGCATATCCGGAGTACTGCAAATTACCTGAAGCAGACCCAGATCAGAATATATTTCCTTTTCCCGCAGTGCACGGACAATAATTACGGCACTTCTTGGATCGATGTATAATTTCGAAACAAGTGTACCAAAATTTGTTGAACCGAGATGTTCCCCGACTTCCACCACCATATCAGCATTAACGAGAAAGGTCAGTGCCGCGTCTACTGCTCGTTGTATGAGGTGCCCTTGCCGGTGTTCGTGAACATAAAATGTCCGATTCATAAACAAGGTTAGTTCATTACGATTTTTGGCAAAACCGGATGCAATCAGAGATAATATATGGGTATAGAGTGCGGTGGGTTCGGCGATTTTTGAATGAATCTCCTCCGGGGGGGCTTCAATATACCATTCGAACAGATCCTCTACCTGCCCCCTGTCCTTGGCAATAAGTACCGCCTCACCATAGGGATCGAGCTGCGGACGTCCGGCCCTTCCCGCCATCTGGTGATACTCGCTTACGGGAATCGGCTGCATTCCCTCACCCGCCGCAAACCGATGATAATCACGGATTATCACTCGCCGCGCTGGAAGGTTAAGTCCTGCAGCAAGGGTGGGTGTTGAAGATATGGATTTTATCAGACCCTTCCGGAAACCTTCTTCAACGATTGTACGCTCCTGGCGACTCAGTCCGGCATGATGAAAGGCCGAACCTTTTGCTACGCATGCCGCAAGTAACTTTCCCATATCTGTCTCTGCATTTTTCTGGAGGCGCTCGGCATAGCCAGCGAGCGCAGGATCTTCGCTTTTTATGGCTGCAGCAGCGCGTTTTGCAAAAGCCTCTGCATTGCGGCGCGATGACACAAAAACAAGACATTGACCCCCTTCAGAAATTGTATCGAGGCAGAGATTAAGATCTTCATAGTTCTTTGATACCTCTTTTACAGCCCGTTTCATGCCCCGGAAATGGATACAGTCTTTGAAAAAGACACCCTGCCTGAGGTCAACAGGACGCCATGTACTTGTCACAAGTTCTGAATCCAGCCAACTGGCAAGCCTGTCTGGATTCCCGATTGTTGCCGAGAGACCAATAACCTGCATGGAAGGATTCCGGAACCGCATCTTGGCAATCACCATTTCCAGCGTCGGACCCCGGTTCTGGGAGTCAATAAGGTGTATTTCATCGATAACAAGAAGGCTGATATCTGTAATCCACCGTGCGTTATTGCGCAGGAGAGAATCCACTTTTTCACTGGTAGCAACAATGATGTCATTTCTCCCGAGCAAATCATCCCGGCGGTCAAGATCACCTGTTGCAATACCAACCTTTACCTCTTTATTACCAAACTCCTCAAATTTTTCGTTCGCAAGTGCTTTGAGGGGGACAATATAGAGGCATTTCCCTCCTGTTTTAATGGTATGGTGCATAGCCATTTCTGCAATCAGTGTCTTTCCGCTGGCTGTAGGAATGGCAACGATCATATTTTTCCCCGCAAGTATTCCTTTATCTATACACTCTGCCTGAGGAGGGTACAGCTCGGAAATACCAGCCTGTATATATCTCTGTTTGAGACTGGTGGGGATTGCGAGATTTTGGATGAGCATGGCAAATCTTATAATAACCGTATAATGTAATTCAACTATAATTGCAAAATATATATGTAAATCGCGCCTTTTTTAGAACTCTGTATGTACTAACGATTTAGTTCTCATGGAAATATCATAAATATTTTATCGGTACCTGAGAACTGACGGCTTTCCGGCAGTCAGTAATAATAACTGATCATATCCTGTTTTGCCTCTTTCTTTTTCTTGTCGAGGAATGCAAAGACATTTTCATGGGGCACACCCTCGATAAGCATATCTATAGCCGCCCGGGCTGTTTTTAACTGCTCCGGGTAACCGATAAGAGCGATTGTCTTTCCAAAAACCGAGATCTCGACATCGGTCATATCCTCAATCTGCTCCCGTGCACGACCGTCTTTTCCAATTATCCTCCCCCTAAACCGATCGAGTTGATGCGGACCTTCTGCCATTCCTGAGAGGTCAATCACATCAAGAAGCAAATCTTCGTCCTCAATCATTTCAAAAGCCCGTTCTGGTGAAAAACCCCGGTTAATGGCGTTAATAATCTCAACAGCCCGAAGGAGGGATACTGTGTTCTCTTCAGAACTTTCAACCCTCACTAGCCCCTCTTTGCTATCGACAGAAATTGTAGTATGGGTTTTAACCTCGAGTTCTTTTTTTGTTGCGCCGCCTTTTCCAATCAGCACACCCACTCGACTTCCGGCGATCTTTACCTCTTGCATCATTTTTCCTATCACCTTGAATTCAGGATACGATCTTACACTTCAACAGCGTTTTTTTATTATATATGTTAATGATGTCTGGGGTTATCATGGTTCAGCAGTATCAAGCCCGGTCACTTCATTGAAAATCTCGACATCATTACGCACATCACAGCGGTTTTTAAAAAACCTGTTGATATTGCGGATATCCCTCATCAGAAACTGGAAAGCACGGGGATGATCACGGGTGACCGATTGACCCATGTCAATGAGATATGGTTGGTCCCCGTATAATATATTGAATTCGCTCAGATCCCCATGCACAAGTTCTGCTTTGTTGTAGAGAATATCAATATACCTTATGATAGTCGCATAGATCCCCGCCGGATCCTCAATATCAGCATTTTTGAGCTGCGGGTAGGGTATCTCATCCTCTCCTAAATATGACATAATGAGAATATTCCGATCCCATACAAGTGGTTTGGGAACGGCAATACCCACCTCATATGCCCGTGCAAGATTTGAAAACTCCTTTCTTGTCCAGGCAAAGACAAGCTCTTTGCGGGATTTTTTCACGCGGGAAAATCTGCGATCTCCTATGATGTAGGAGCTCATCGTGGTGAAATTTGCCGTGCGGATCCGATAGATCTTGATGGCAACCCCGGTGTGATCGCGTTCACCGTAAAATACATTTGCCTCTTTTCCCGTACTTATCGATCCACCAATTACAGACAACCACTTTTTATGGACGAGCTTATAGAGTGCAAGGAGTGTGACGTCATCAAAAACATCTTCGGATACTTTGAACTGATTAGCGTCCTTTATACGAACACCCATCTCTTCCAGTCTCTTATCAAATTGATCCAGTCTTTTTTCAAAACTCACTCAGGGTCACCAACTATCATCAGGTTATTTCATATCTTACTGTATATACTCCCGTACCGGGGCAAGTATCTCAACAAGGGACTCCCCACAGGATCTCTTAAGATCGAGCGGATGCACCTCACCCCTGCCATATGATGATTCGAGATCGACATAGCTCACAAAAGTTCTGTCACCTCCAAATTTTTCCGGTCTTTTAATGGTAATCTTCGGTAGGCGGGGGAAAATATGGTACTGGAATATCTGAAGAATTGGATTCTCCGGAATCTCAGGAGGACAAAACGCCTTCTGGCATTTTTTCAGAATCTCATCTTCTGCATCAGCTACCGAAATGTAGTTGCCTTGCGAAGATGACATCTTTTTTCCATCAAGCCCGTTGAGTATTGGTGTGTGAATACAGACTGGAGCTTTGTATCCGAAGTTGATCAGGTGCTCACGGGCGAGCATATGAATTTTCCGTTGATCGATACCGCCCACCACTGTATCCACACCGAGCATGGCGATATCTGCCATCTGCATGATCGGGTATATCATCTGTGAAACAGTAGGATGATCCATCTGTCTTCCTACTTCATCCATGCTCCTGGTTGCACGGTTCAGGGTAATCTGCTGGGAGAGCTGGAGCAGGAGAAGTTCGTAGTCACGGTTAAGCTGGAGATCGGATCCAAGTACATACCTGACATTCTTGAGGCCGAGCCCTTCAAAACAACGCTGGTTATATTCAGCAAGCTCCCGGACCTTCTCCATCGTTCCTTTACGGTTCAGGAACGCATGGAGATCAGCAAGCAGGACGATGACTTCAAATCCAGCAGCCTGAAGATCTACGAGCTTGTTGATGGTGACGAGATGACCGAGATGTATCTCTCCACTGGGTTCATAGCCTGCATAGACCGTTTTATGTGATTGTGCAAGAACTGCACTGAGGTCCTCTCCCGTAACAATTTCAACAGTATTCCGGGCTGCCAGCTCATACGCATCCATCAAAAATAATGGGATATGATTGGTGTTAATGGTTATTCTGGATGGGGGAAAATCCGAGCGCTTCGTTGGTGATTTTTATAGATTTCAGTGCATCCTTCTCAAGACCCACCATTGCACGGATTGCGTCCACATTCTCGACGACGACGTCGGCCTCCTGATGAATTGCCTGGAAAAAACAGAGTTCATTTTTATTGGCATAAATTGATTCTTCGAAGATACAGTTCTCCCATAGATCAGAACGTTGCCTTCCGAGATCCATGGCAAACTCCTTCAGCTCGGCAGAACTTTTAATTCCCAGCGTCTTTTTGATAAGTCCCAGGCGCGGGTGATTTTTGATAAGATCAATAACCCTGTCACGGTTCACTGGTTTTTTGGTAGTAATCTGGAGAGCATGCATGTGCATCATAGTAGTAGGCACGATCATCGCCATCGTGGTGATTGAAATATGAGGCATTACCGTCTGTAGATCGGGGCCGTGATGACTGGGCACACTAACCGGATCGAGAACAACTGCATCTATCGGTCCTTTTTTGATCTCACCGGGATCTGATCCACGCCGGACCATAATTGCATGGACATGTGTCACGCCATACTCCTCATCAATTTCATGAATTATCCTGCAAAGACCTGTTGTATTGCATGATACTACCCTGACAAACTGCCTGCCAATCGCACCCTTGTAGTTACAGGATGAGTTGAAAGAGAAACCGGCTATATCATGATCTTCGCCACCTTGCCAGATTGCCTTTTTCCCAAGCCTTTCATAAAGTGGTTTATTCGTCGCTCCTACATCTCCGGGTGTTGCATCGACAATAACATCAGCCAGTTTACACATATCTTCGACGGATCCGGCAACGGTAAGGCCGGCTTTTTCGAATGCGCTTTTTTTTGATATATCCGCAATGTAAAGTGGGTAGCCTCTCTGTTTTGCTATAAAAGCTTCGGCGTTCGGGCGGGTCTTTGACACTCCGATTATCTTCATGTCCTTCTGGGCGGCAACCGCATCGGCAACACGCTTTCCGATGGTACCATAACCATTGATAGCAACCTTGATCATACAATCTTACATGGTGGTCGTATAAAAAAAACTATGTGGATACTATCAACGCTTAAAGATATTATCATAAGAAAATATTATAAGAATTCCTTGAAAAAATTCCCTAAAAATGATCTTTTAAAAAGGGAAATGAATTTTTCCAGATCGCTTCTGCTGCAATCATTAAGGCACTATTGAATTATTACCATTTTTTTGAAAAAAAAAGAAAATGGGATATACAAATTTTCTGCGACGAAGAACAATAAAAATAAGTTCTATAATCGTTGATTTACTCCAATTGTAAAATCTCCGGGTAGAAAGATTTTATAAGATGCTCAATTTGTGTAAATGCTGTTTTATGATCGATGAACATTCTGAATGATTCACCCGCCTTGTTATAGAGTGTCAGGAAACCGGGAAGCAGACGCGGATTCATCAATTCTATTGTTTTAAGATCGTATTTTGATATTTCATAGATCATTAATTTTTCAATAGTCTCGATAGTCCTTGGGCGGTTATCAATAGTCGCTTTGGTACCGAAAAGGTCGTCTAAACCAAAGGGTTCATACTGTATTCCCTTGGGTTTTGATAGATCAAAATCAGGATTTTGAATAACAAATAAGCGCCGGTTTGTCGCGTAAATACCATATCCCCTTCCCGAAGATGAGATACCACCGGCACCCACCCCGCGCAAGCTCTCCCCGGTAACTTTGAGTGTGGGACTTGATATTCCCCCAATATATATCTCCTTTTCTGAATCTCCAGGGGATATTGTTGGCTCCTGTTTCTCAACGACTGTTATTGTTTCGATTGCTGCAGTCAACGCACCGTTCTCATCATGCAATGCGGTTCCCTTACCCCACAAGTACATTGGTTTTCCACGAATTTTTACCGTTTCCATTTCACCGATAAACGTATTCCCAGTTTGTTTTATCCCGGAGAATTTTACGGATTTGTTTTTATCATCTGACATGACGATATAATCAACCAGCATTGGTCTTGGCTCGCCATAGAAAGGAATCGCATACTCGCGATTTCCTTTATGCATCATTGTTGTTGTCTCAAAACCGGTCAATTGTTCCATGGCATTATTCCATGCAATAACAACTCCCGCTTTGTTTATAGCAAATACAGGATTCTCAAGTGCTTCAATGGTTTTGGCAAATTCTTTCCAGTTATCCGCCGATTCCTCAATATTTGTACTTGTCTGCGGAACAGACTCAGCATTATTTTTATTTTTTGAAGATACGGTTTCAAAAACCTGTACTATGCCGATAACTTCTCTCCCTGAAGCTTGGTACCCGGTAATATCTCCTTCGGGACTGAAAATTGCACGATAATTCCATTGGAGGATTGGATATGATCCATCACTTTTTTTCATTTCATGTTCGATTAATATCCCGGGCGTTATTGGGGTCAGGTTGCGTAATATTTCCTGAATCCGTTTGTGTTCTCCCTGAGGAATCAGCGAAAAAAAATTGCTTCCGATGCATTCGTTCTTTTGCCTTCCAATGAAATCCGTGTATGAATTATTTACAAAACATAATTCCCCCTCCGGGGAAAAACGGGAGAGAAGATCGGCATGGTTTTCGATAATTGAACGATATGTCCTCTCACTCTCAAACAACGCACGATCTGCCCGGATTTTTCCGACCCCATTACTTATGAATTCGGCAAGTTGGGGAATGTCCTGAACAATACCTCCCCCTTTCTGCACGTAATAATCTGCACCATTGTTTAACGCATCGATGGCAACCTGGGCACGATGCTTACCGGTGATGATAATAAAGAGTGAAGAAAACCCCCGCTTCCGGACCTCCCTGAGTAAATTGATACCATCCATATCGGGAAGGGCATAATCCGATATTATTGCATCAAACTCCAGTGCATTCAATAGTTCCAATGCATCCTTTCCATTTGTACGTGTTTTTACCGAAAATCCGGGTTCACGTTCAAAAAATTTTTTAATAACTTCTAACAACAGGGGTTCATCATCTACACATAAAATTGAAATTAACCCAGGATCGGTCAAAGTATTTACCACTCCTCGCGCGTTACACACAAGATATTGTTTATTATTGTTACTTTATAACATTCGATTTCTTATATTTTAGCCCTAATTTTTCTCATAATCAAATGAAAGAGAAATTTGTTTAGTTTTTCATTCAATCTGAGCAAATGGACATTTTAAAAAAGAATACTTCAAATAAACAGCTCCTGAATTTTTATCACGTCAGTGCTATCCTTTGCATTTGCGTACAGATCAAGTGGTTCCCGGTTCACTTCCAAAAAACGAATTCCCCAGCTGACTTTCGAGAGAACAGCTGATGCCCGCTCCCTGTCACCTGTGATAAATAATGCGGCAGCAAGAGCCTCAATGGATGATAGCACGCAGGGTTTGCCGAAATTGACTGGATTTGCAGCTACCAGAAAGGGGAGCGCCCTGCGGATTCGCCAGGACTTCACTTTTCCGGTGTCTAACACTACCCAAGAACAATCCAGTACCGTGATTGAGCGGACATTCTTATCTGCCGGTGAAAGTGCCTGTTCGGCAGTCGGATCCAGAAGTAATGTATTTCGCGGAATTTGTGAAATCTTATTAAAAATTTTTAGAAAACCTGCTGTTTCAAGTTTTTTGACCGTGCACTTCCGTGGATCACAGCTGTTATCCCTATAGGCAAACAGCGGCATCATTGATCATCTGTGCGTGCACACAATGTATCAATGTATGTACTGTGCAGTCCCTGCATTCTTGACCCTGCTCTTCGTGCAGATGGAATTACGAAACCCTCGGATCTTGTTCTTTTCAAACGCTGTATAGAACGGTGTAATAAATTCGGGATCGAAATGGTACCACTGCCATGCCCTGAGACACAGTATCTGGGAGCCAAACGTACTCCAGGGACATTTCTCGAACGGCTGAATTTTCCCGAATTTATCAACCTGATCGATATTCTGGCAGAAAAGGTACAAAAAATCATTAATATGCGTGGTCTCCCCGTCTGTATCGTAGGGGTCAACTCATCACCGACATGTGGTGTGACTAGTACGTATTATGGCGGAAACGGAAATGAACCCCCAAAAAAAGCAGGCCGTGGCGTGTTTCTCAAGAAATTTCCTCATATTATGGCTGTGGATGTTGCGACATTTTCTCAGTATTACGTTTATCTGGCAGCGCCACTTTTTTCTGAAGCCGAACGCAGTTATAATCTGTCAATTGCCGGATTGTTGAGAAAAAACTTTTTTGATGTATTCCTGCCCCAGGAAAACAGCGATGATTCAGAAACAAGAACCAAGGAAGAACAGGTCCGGATCTTTACAGATAATTTAAAAGCTCTAAAAAATGCCGATGTACTTGTTGCTGTTATCGACGGTGCGGATGCAGATTCAGGAACTTCCTGGGAGATGGGGTACGTTTCTGCACTCGGTAAAAAGGTAATTGCTTTACGGACGGATTTCCGCAGATCCGGAAGTCATGAAAAGGTAAATCTGATGCTTGAAGAATCAGCAACAGTGGTGAATAGTTCAGAGCAACTACTCGAGGCAATCAAATCGCCCCTGATGATGAAATTTGATTCATAATCGTTCCTTTTCCAAAAAATAATCAAATATCTTTTCGTTTTTAGTGATGCTAAAGAGAATTTTTAACAATTTTGATTTGAATGGAATAAACTATAAGCGAATATTTACGAAATAGTACCTGATTGCGATGGCAAAGAAACGCGACGATCGGGTAAAAGAAAAAAAATTAAGAGAGGATCGGGAATGTAATCTAGATGGCGATTATGTCTCCCCGTTCCGATCGTTTCGGGATTTCACCCTAGAAAATATTAAGGTTGCAATCGGGCATAGCCGTTATACTCATCTCCTGATATTTTTATTTTGCACCGGATTTTTCCTGCGTTTTTACAATCTTGGTTTTAACTCTCTCTGGCTTGACGAAGCAGCGACGCTTAATTTTGCCAAGTTATCATTCATTGATATTTGGAATCTTACTGCTGGTGGAGAATATAACCCCCCGTTGTTCCATTGGGTGGAACATTTCATGCTCTTTTTTGGTACTAATGAAATTATCTTGAGATTTATTCCGGCACTTGTTGGACTCCTGACAATTCCGGTTTTTTATTTTATTGGAAAAGAAATTTTAGACCGAAATACTGGTATTATTGCGGCGGCACTCCTTACATTTTCACCATTTCATCTTTTTTATTCACAAGATGCAAGGGCATATTCAATGGTACTTTTTTTTATGTCTCTTGCCCTGTTGTTTTATTTGATAGCCTTTCGCACAAATGCTAAAAAATTCTGGGTATTATTTGGTAGTTTTTCTGCATTGGCATTCTGGACCCATTTTTATTCCGCCATTATCATAGGGATAATAATTTTGTTTACCTTATTGATAAATGCAAAAAAATTGAAGGGAAATATTTCAGACTTAAAACCCTTCCTCATCTCGCTGGCTGCATTTGTCTGCCTGTGCCTTCCTTTATTAATAGTTACGGTCCAACTCTTTTTTGTCAGAACAAGTTCCTCTCCGACCTATGGTATTCAGGGTATTAGTATCGTTACTGAGTCAATGCAGCAATTTTTTGGATATAATGTATATTCTGCCATCTTTTTTTCGATTTTGTTGATATTGGGTTTGATTCAAATTTTCAAGTCAGATAAGCTAAAATTTTCATTTTTTTTTGTTATAATTTTAACGACATTTTTAGCGAGCTGGGGATTGTCCTTTAAAATGCCCATGATACCACGGTACCTCATCTTCATGCTGCCGATAGTGTATTGCGCAGTTGCAGCAGCATACCTGCCTATATGCAGGCTCTTTAATAATCGTTCGGTCATTTACGCCTTTATTGCAGCCATAATTCTCATTGCCACGCCATTTATGATTACGTATTATTCCAGTTTTTCAAAGGAGGATTGGAGAGGTTTTTCCAAGAACATTGAAAGTATGACAAAAGATGGAGATATTGTTGTATTAGCTCCTGGTTATATTTCACAGCCCTTTGATTATTATTATTCGAATACGACGGATAAAACGATTGAATCTGGCGCTTATACTAAAAACGATCTCGAAAAAATATCATCAATTAAGGGTAATTCAAGTGTATTCATTATTATAACATCGGATATTTATGCAGCGGACCCCGGTGGTGGATCTCTTGAATATTTAAATGGAAACGCAACATATGTAGGACAAAACACAGGAATTAATCTCTTTGTTGTAAAATGATGGATTCTCCTTTTTTATGTATGATCTTACTGTCCTTATAGAAATGGTCTGTTACACTGCCGAAATAGGAAATATTGTTAGCGCTATCGAATCCGAATTAAAAAAAAATAACATCACCGGAGAAATAATTATATCATTAAATAATTTATCGGAAAAAACGTGTGATATCCCCGTAACATTAAAAAATTTAAAAAATCTTACCATCCTTTTTCCTGATGATAACCAAGAAAATAACAACCTATTATCCTACGGATTACAATATTCAAAATCTGAAAATTTGATATTTTTTAATGTGCGATATTCTTTTATCCCAACGATAATAATTGCATTATATAATGAATTACAATCCGGGAAGGATCTTGTAATTGGAAACAGAAATTGCAGGAAAACAAAAAAGGATCTCCGAATAAAGAAACATGAATATGGCACATTAATTGAAAATTCTCTCGTAAGGTTATTATTTCCCAAAATCTGCGATCCGACGAGTGATATATTTGCCATCAAAAAAGAGATCATTAGCACTGGACCGGTAAACAATTCAGAAAAAAATCCACTCCTTGAGATATTGGGAAAGGCGAACTGGAAAGCAGAGAAAGAAATTTCGTTGGATCCGTATGTAAAAGGAATTCCCATTACTATATCGCCGTCTTTTTCGATTATCCAGTATTTGCGTCAGGTCGTATCGATTTTCTATTTTTCCATTAAGCATCGGGATCGGGAAGGGTGGAAAGAAATCAGAAATATTATTAAATTTGGAATTGTCGGCATTTCTGGAATTATTGTCAACACGTGTGTTTTATATATTTTAAGCGAAGTTTTCGGTATTTTTTATTTAATTTCAAGTTTTGTAGCAATTGAATTATCGATAATCAATAATTTTATTTGGAACGACTTTTGGACATTTGGACATGAAAAAGACCAGAAAATTTCAATGGTAACAAATCGTTTCCTCTCGTATCATATTGTGTCGATTGGGGGGATGTTAATAAATATAGGTGTCCTTGTCTCTCTAACAGAAGTATTGGGGATTTATTATCTGATTTCAAATTTATTGGGAATTTTTGTTGCATTTAGCTGGAATTTTTTAGTGAACAGAATGACTACATGGAGAATACGACCACCAGATACTTATTAAAAACCGGATTACATTCAAAATCAGGGATTTAATCTTAAAAATTAAATTTCGAACGTAAATAAATTCTCCAGGCTCTTACAATATTATCACTTTTCTTTCCAATTAAGTTGAAGTACATGACATGAAACCATTGTTTTAAGTAATCTATGATAATGCTAAACTTCATCTTACTTGCACCTCTTTCCCGATCTACAAAGGAAATGGGGATTTCTTTAACTCTGATCCACTTTCCTTTGCCCAAAATTTCAAATCCCATTCGGAATCCACGGGGAGTCAATTTCGTTCCTGCAAGAATATTTTTATTCAACGCAAAAAAACCGCTTCCTGAATCTTTTACATGTGGGATAAGGAGACGACCAAGCAATGCAGCACCAAAGGAGAGCACTTGCCTCGTAACAGGCCAGTGGATCACCTCTCCCCCTTTAATATAACGACTTCCAATAACCATGTCAAATCCTTCAGCTGTCAGGTACTGGTAAAACACGGGGATTTGTTCGGGGGGGTGTGAAAAATCACAGTCTATGCATTGAATTAATTGAGCCTGTGCGTGAAGCATTCCTTCATACAAGGATTGTGAAAGACCCGGATTTTTCATTCTGACAATAAGACTCAAGTTACTCATATTTGATTGTAAACCCTTGACCAAAGCTATTGTTCTATCCACAGATCTATCATCAACGACAAGGATTTCTTCTTTAATTGTATGGGCTTTGCAGATTGTATCAACTGTGACAATCATTCTTTCAATGTTCTCTTCTTCATTAAATGTGGGAATTATCACGGTCAGATCATAATGCATTCGCATCACCCGGGAATCCAGTATCGTCATAATCCAAGGGATTGATTGAGGAGCTGTAAACAGAATTCTCAATTCTTTATCAGTTATGTGCTTCGTTCTGTATAAAAAATACGTATTATGGTTTTTTCGTGAAATTATCCAACGATGTATATAGTTGATTGGACAGGTGCAATTGATTCGATGGGTTTATACGTCACTAATCGTTACAAATGATTAACTTGAGTTAGGATTGTCAATTTTATAGTTTAATCTGTACGCAACGTGCCTCATTAATGAGAATTCCGGTGTGGAGATCTGGCATGGGAAAAAAAAATAAAAATATGATTAAATCGCCCGCAATTAAAGAAAAACACGATAAGCGTCCGTTTACCTTTCTCAATTCCCAATTCAATAATATTAATAAAAGTATCGTGAAACGGCATATCTTTTTATTGATTCTTGCCAATATTGTGACAAAACTTCTCGTGATCGTTTTCACAACATCAGTTTTCCACTCATTTATCGACCTTTTTGATTTTCAGTATTATATAGGGCATATGATTTCATTAACGAATGGCAAAATTCCCTATGTTGACTTCAGCTTTGATTACCCCCCTCTTGTCTTCCTTCCCATCTCACTTGCGTATATTCCCGCATTCTTGCTTAATGATTTTTTTGCGTTTGTATACTCGTTTCAGATTTTAATGATAATATGCGATCTGATCACCACTGTCTGTATCTACCTAATAGGGTTGAAATTTTACAATGATAGAATTGCATTCTCTGCCGCAGTTCTCTATGCAACTGCATTCTCTGCCGCATATTTTGTATTAACCAAGTACGATGCATTTCCCACTTGCCTCCTGATGGTAGCTGTCCTTTTTACACTCTATGGCATGAATATACGGGGGTATCTCGCTATTGTTTTCGGGATTATTGCAAAAATATTCCCAGGAATTTCACTTCCGTTTCTACTATTGTACAACGCCAAAACAACCTCCTTCAAGCAGGAATTGTACTCGGTACTAAAAATTTTCGTTCCGTTAATCGTTATTATCCTTGTTCCGATAATCCTCTTTAAGCCCGATGTTTTATTCTCGTATATTTCTGTGAGTCTTGTCAGATCAGATGTCTATGCGAGCACCGCCACGTACACACTTTACGCGTATTTCCACGACGTATTTAATCTTGGGATCTCATCGACAATCGTTTCAAACCTTATGTATTGTATCATGGGGTTTGTCCTCCTCTTTTTAGTTTTGATTGCCTGGTTTAATCCCAAAAAAGAACCCCGTCACTTGTTAAAATTTTTATTATTATCGATTTTTATCGTAGTTTTTTGCATGAAGTACCACAGCCCGCAATACACCCTGTGGTTTACCCCTTTTGTATGCCTGCTTGTCGCGGATACGCTCTCTGGTGTGATTCTTTTCTACTTTACCCAGATCCTAATCTATCTGGAGTTTCCGCTCCTATTCGGCATTCTGTACGACAATGGGAAGTATATCAATCCAACAGGATCTTATGGATGGTACCTTGCGTTATTTTTCTTCACCATTGAATATGTGGCATTCCTCGTCCTGATGTATCTGGCAGTAAAACCCTCGATAAAGCATCTTAGAAAATTCAGGAGCAATTTCGAGGCAGCAATAAGAAAAAGGGAGTGATCATCTCTCTTCCGGCACTCCCCCAAAATAAACCCTCATATCCTCCCACAACCAAGTAGTTGTTATCATGTCAAATCTTACCGTCGCCATCCTTGCCCCCCCTGACTACGCCAAAGATTTGGGGAAGAAGGGTACCGTAAGCGATATCACATTTTATAATTTGAAAAAAGGCGATGCAACAGTCACCCTCATTGAGCCTACGAGGTATCCGGAAAAATTATCCTCGCTTTTTTATGCGATATCTCTTGCAGACCGCATAGTTCTGGTTGTTGACGAGATCAATGCCGCATTCGGAGAATCTGTTCTCATGCTTCAGTGTGCCGGAAAATCAACTGGATATCTTATCCTCAAGAACTATATTACCATTGACCAGATCGCTCCTCTTATCAAAGGAACCGTCATTGAACATTATGAGGTGATGGAGGAAGACATTGTCGGCCTGCGGGAAAAAATCCTTGATATCGCAGTCAAGCTCACTGCTCATCATAAAGCTAAGACCACCGGAGGCAATGGAGCAGTCCCTATCGATCACCATTTCAACGTAAAAGGTGTTGGGATCGTCGTTCTTGGATGTGTGGCTCAGGGAGTCATCAAAAAACACGATACACTGAAAGTTCTCCCTACGGAAAAAACCGTCCAAATCCGCTCTATCCAGAAACACGATGACGATGCGGAGTATGCAGAAACAGGAGACCGGGTTGGACTTGCCCTGAAAAACCTTGATGTGGAGGAACTGGATCGCGGGTATGTTCTGACCAATGATTCCTCAATAAAATATTCTACCACGATTTCTGGGAAAGCCCACCTCGTGAAATACTGGCCAGCTCCCCTGAAAGCGGGTATGGTGATTTATACCGGTCACTGGATGCAGTTCCTGCCAGCCCGCCTGGAGAAAGTATCGTTTGACAACGACTGGAGAATGCCGGACATTACCCTCTCTCTTGAAAAAGCGCTCGTTTATCCCGGAAATGCACGTGTTGTCCTCAATTATCTTGAAGGTGGCAAGCTTCGCGTAGTCGGATCGCTCGCTCTTTCCTGATCCCCCGGTTCTTTTTCCCTTCATTTCCTGCGATTCCTTGGCAATCAACTTATCTTTGTGAATGATCATCACTACTCTGAGATACAATGCTGGAGACTATCATTGGATGGATTGTGCTGGGCGTCATAGCCCTTGTAATCGTTGGACTGATAATCTGGGCTATAGGCATCTACAATCGTTTCTATAGCCTGAAAAATTCCTCTGAAGCCACTCTCGGCCAAATCCGCGTCGCCATGAAAAAACGGCTGGACATGATTGAACAGCTTCTTGGTGCGGTCAAGAGTTATGCGAAGTTCGAGAAAGAGACCTTTGAACGTGTTACCGCAATGCGGGCAAGTGTTGCAACTGCCGGACCTGGTGATCTGAATAAGGTCGAAGCCGAGTCCCGTTCAATCTTCGGGCGCCTGTTAGCGGTGGCAGAGAACTATCCAGACCTGAAGACCAATACAACGGTCATAAGTCTCATGGATTCTGTGAAAGGAATTGAAGAAGAGATAGCCAGGCAGCGTTATACTTACAATAATATCTCGCAGGAGTTCAACACGATGATGGATACTATTCCCTCAAAATTTATCGGTCGACTCGTCGGGTTGATCAAGCTCGAGTACCTGCAATTTGAAGAAGCGATTAAGACACCCCCGAAGATTGAGTTCTAGTGGGTAATTGCCGTGAGTGAGACAAAGCAACTGGCGGTATTAGTCATCGCGAGTCTGGTCCTCGGGATAATCGGGCTCGTCCTCGTAACTGTAGTACCGCCATTATTCGAGGGCAACCTTGTGGTTGACTCGTATGATGCGGTCCTGTACGAAAATGGAACGCTTGCCGAAAGATACACGTATGATGTCAGGATGTCGGGCGAGTACCGCATGCTCTTTCGTTCATGGCAGGCTCCTCTCACCTATAGTAGCGGTTCCAGTTCATCTGTGCAGTTTGTATCAGCAAACCCCCCTTCCGGAACTATCGGTTACGCGAAGGATGAGGGGGGAAATGTAAATGTCATCGGGGTTCCGGAAGATAGTTCTATAAAGGCAACCATTGGAAATCTTGCAGAAACCAATGAAGTCGGAATATTCAAACCTGATTATTTCAACCAGGGAAAATATTCCGCTGACTATACCTACATACTACACCCCCCCATTGAATACGATACTACTGCCTCGCATCTCAACCTGAAATTCGCAGGAGCGGGTCATATTCCCTACCGGAATGTCAGGATCTCCATGCCAGCGAATAACGCTGAGGAGGTTTTTGTATACCCCCCGATGTTGAACACAGCAAAGGTTGGTGACACCTACATTATCACCGGCAGTGTTGAAGCCAACGAAAATCTGGCTGTTGAACTTCTGACTTCTCCGGACGGGCTCCTTCAGGTTCCAGGATTCAGGACAGAAGTAACCGATATCAAAGGAAAAACATCTTCAGCGAGTTTCTGGTATAATCTGCCATATTTTGTAGCAAATCTGCTGAACATTCTTGCCAAGATTGCCGTAATCTTGGTTCCGGTTTTTTTAGCAACCCTGTATAACTGGTATGGCAGGGAGAGGGCATATACCGTTCCTGAATACCTGAGCACGATTCCCAACCCTGCGCTCAAACCATGGCAGGTTAACCTGCTTTTCAAGGGTGATGCGCTCGATTTCGATGAGGATGGCTATTACGCAACCCTACTCGATCTCCATAGGAAAAAGATTATCTCGATCACTGACAAGGGCGAAGGAAAGGGGATTGAAATCCGGTTGCTTTCCGGTGTTACGACAGATCCTTATGAACAGCGTGTGCTCGGATTCATCGGACTTGTATCAGAAAACGGCGTTTTTAATACTGAACAAATAGAAGCGCTCGCCCGAAGTGCACGCACAAGCAGCAGCGATGAGGAAAAAGCACTGAAGTATCAGCGAACGCTCACTGACGTAACCGGGCGGGTGGACAAAACCCTTGGCATACAATATATGGTCGATGGGCGGGATCACCTGCTGCCACTCTTGTTAACGGGCATCGCGATGTTTGCTATTACCCTGATCCTTGCCCTTGTCGCACCGGTCCAGTTATACATTCTTGGCCCTGCAGTTGTGCTCTGGGCAATAGTTATCGTACAGGCTTTGATTGCCGTTTCTGCGCCATCCACGCTTTTCGGACACTGGAAAGATGATCGGTTCAAAGAAAAACTTGAATGGGATGCATTCACCCGTTTCCTCTCAGATATGGCAATGATGCGGAAATATGCACCGGAAGACCTGTCAATGTGGGGTGAATGGCTGGTATATGGCACGGCACTTGGCGTCGGTGATAAAGTGGAGAAGGCGATGAAAGCACTCAACATCCATATAGCGGAAACCGGGGTGCCGATAGGGGTCATCGGAATGAGTTATGCGTTTATCCCGCTTCTCCATTTTACACCACCGAGTCATGGAGGCACTGGTGGAGGCGGATTCGGGGGTGGCGGTGCCGGGGGAAGATAATGGCTAAAATCTTCCTCTCCTTCCTTTGTTCCGCTATAATCAAAGCACTTTTTTCCAGTCCTGTAAATATAATTCAGCATCATTGTATCCAGAGCCATAGAAGGTATAAATCCGCACAAACCATATGAATACCAAAAAGGGAAATTGATCTATGCAATATACGGAAGGCCAGTTTGGAAGGGTCTTTGTCGTGCGGATTGATGATGGCGAGGATATGTTGATCACCTTGCGCCAGTTCATCAACGACAAATCTGTCTATGCTGGTTCGATTCTCTTCCTCGGTGCCCTTATGAACGGGAGGATGGTTACCGGACCGGAAGAGCCGGTAATCCCGCCGGTTCCCCATTTTGTTATGTTTGAAGGGGGCTGGGAAGTTTTTGGTATAGGAACCATCTATCCGGGCGAAGGTGGTCCGCATATTCATTATCATGCCTCGGTAGGCCGTTCCGGTCATGCCCTCACTGGATGTCTCAGAGAAAAAGCAATTACCTATCTCATTGTTGAAGCGGTTGTTTTAGAATTTGTCGGTCTTTCCGCACGCCGTGAGTTTGACAAGAAAACCCAGGTTCATCTCCCGGTTTTGGGAGAAGAGGAGGATACCATCTCCGACAAACCTGAAAGAGCGGATGTAGACAATACCGAGGAGGAACCATCTGGTAACGAGGGAACGGATGAGATGGATGATCTGCCGGGAGGACTTGCTGAAATCATCCGCGACCTGACCCGCAGCCCGTCTTCATGAAGATGCTTATATCTTTCTATAACCTGATTCTTTTTTGCACCCTATGTTAGATCAACCCGTATTTCTTCCCCTGTCCGCCAAAGAAAAGGACAACCTTGGCATCCAACAATTTGACGTCATTCTGGTAACAGGGGATGCATATGTTGATCATCCTTCTTTTGGGACTGCCCTGATCGGGAGAGTCCTGTGGGACGCAGGTTTCACCGTCGGGATCATTGCCCAGCCAAACTGGACCTCTGCGATTGATTTCACCATGCTCGGAAAACCTCGACTGTTCTTCGGCATATCCTCAGGAAATGTCGACTCCATGGTGAACAACTTCACACCCAATTTCAAACGACGGAGTGATGATGTCTATTCCCCGGCAGGAATTCCCAGACGGCCAGATCGGGCAACTATAGTCTACACCAATAAAGTGCACGAACTTTTCCCCGGCACGCCGATTGTCATCGGGGGTATTGAGGCGAGCCTTCGAAGGTTTGCCCATTATGATTACTGGCAGGATCGTATCCGCCAATCGATCCTTGCAGACGCCCCGGCAGATCTTCTCGTGTTTGGTATGGGAGAACGTCAGGTATCGGAAATTGCAGGGAGACTCGCATCAGGTGAGCATATTGCCTCATTACAGGATATAAGGGGAACTGCATTTACCATGGAACTTGCCCTATGGCGCAGTCAACAGCCGGAAGGGATTATCGAACTTCCCGGTTTCGCTGAGGTTGCCCGGGACAAAATCGCATATGCCCGTGCGTTTGCAATGCATTATAACGAACAGGATTCCATCCGGGGGAGGACAATAGCACAACCACATCCCAAGACCATCGTCATCCAGAACCCTCCAGCACCGCTCCTGTCGACCCGGGAACTCGACCATGTGTATGATTTGCCGTTTTCCCGCCGGGCACACCCTTTGTATGCACACAGTATTCCTGCTCTTGAACCAGTGCAGTTTTCCATTACAAGCCACAGGGGATGTTTTGGAGGCTGCTCGTTCTGCGCCCTCACCCATCACCAGGGCAGGATCATCCAGAGCCGGAGCAATGCATCGATCATCCGTGAAGTAACAAAAATGACGAAGATGACCGAATTCAAAGGCATCGTTCAGGATATCGGCGGTCCAACAGCGAACATGTACTGCCTTTCGTGTGATCTCTGGGAAAAATTCGGGGCGTGTCAGGACAGACGCTGCAGCCCTTCATGTAAAACCTTAAAAACGAGCCATCAGCATCAGGTAGCACTCCTCGAAAAACTTCGAAAAATACCGGGTGTGAAAAGAGTCTTTATCAGTTCCGGCATCCGCTATGATCTCGCACTCGAAGATGATTCCGGTTATCTTGAAAAACTATATGATCATCACGTTTCCGGGCATCTCAAGATCGCACCGGAACACGTGGTAAAAAAAGTTACCGACGCAATGAACAAACCCGATTGTAAGGTTTTTGATCAATTTCGCGAATGTTTTGAAACGTTACAAAACGGTAAAAAGAAACGACAATACCTCCTGCCATACTTTATGTCGGGACATCCGGGCTGTTCCATAAATGATATGGTCGATCTTGCAGTCTATATCCACGACCACCAGCTCTACACGGAGCAGGTCCAGGACTTCACACCAACACCAATGAGTGTTTCGACGTGTATGTATTATACCGCCTTCAACCCCTTCACTCTTGAGCCGATCCACGTTCCAAAGGGTCATGAAAAGAAAATTCAGCGTGCGCTGATGCAGTATCGTGATTCACGGAACAGGGAACTGGTTATCGAAGGACTTAATGCCGCCGGAAGAACCGATCTTGTCGGCAACGGGAGGGAGTGTCTGATTCAATCCAGTGACAGAAGGGTTTTGCGATACGCGAAAAAATACGCCACGACAAAAAAATAAGGTGGTCTGTCCACTTTTTTGCCGCAAAAAAATCCACGTTAACGTGTAGCGGTATGTAGGTTATATACAAAATTCGGGTTTGCGGGTGTTTTTTGTAATTCCAATTTGGAGGGCAGTTGGGATGGCATAAAATGATATCTGAGAAAGACACGAAGTCCTCAAAAAGTCTGGCATTCCTGTCAGAAAAGGAGTGATGGATTTAAAAAAAATCATTTCCTTCCATAATCATCATCGAACCTTATAATGTCATCCTCTTCAAGATACTCCCCAAGCTGGACCTCTATAACTTCAAGCGGGATGACGCCCGGATTTTTCAACCGGTGCCGCATTCCACTTCGGACAAATGTACTTTCACCCTGCCTGAGCAGCTTTATCTCTCCGTTCAGTTCGACGTCTGCAGTCCCTCGTACTACAACCCAATGCTCACTCCTGTGATGATGCAGCTGGAGAGAGAGTTTTTGGCCGGGTTTGACACTGACCCGTTTAATTTTGTAGATCCCGGTTTCTTCAAGGATTGTGTACGATCCCCATGGGCGGTGCACCTGCCGGTGGAATTTCGTAACCGGATCATTGCGTTCGTTATACCGGGTGACGAGCTGTTTTACCTGCTCCGAGTGCCTTCTGTCGCAGACAAGGAGTGCGTCAGATGTATCGACGACAATAAGATCATGGACTCCTATCAGCCCGACGTGTTTACCCGGTGCATGCACAAAATTGTTCTCCGCCGAAAAGTACTCCGCCTTGCCAAGATTGCCCTCACTGTCATGCTGTTCTACATCGTAGAGAGCCTTGAACGTTCCCAAATCACTCCATTCAGTCTCGAGTGTTACAACAACGACTTTTTTCGATTGTTCCAGAAGTCCGTAGTCAATGGAAATTGACTCAAGCTTCGTGTAATCCGGGACATGTCCCTCACTGAATGCATCGAATAGTTCAGGACGGTATTTTTTTAGTTCCGCAAAAAAGCAATCTGTCGACAGGAGAAATATTCCGCTGTTCCAGAGATACCCGTTCCTGACGTATTCCTGTGCTGTTTTTTCATCCGGCTTCTCTTTAAATTCATCGACGATGGCACCATAGGGAAGCAATCGTCCCGGCTTAATATATCCATAACCGGTCTGGGGAGAGTCCGGTTTGATACCGAATGTAACTATGTTTTTTGCCGACAACGGTTCTGCAGCCCGTATCTGATCAATCGCAGCCCCCCCAAGAAGGTGATCGCTTGGGAAAACGACAGCGGTTGCAGATGATGAAATGGAACGAATGCGCTGCATCGCCCATGCAATAGCGGGTAATGTGTTCTTTCCTTCCGGTTCTGCCAGCAGACGATCGTCGGTTATGGCATATCCCATTTCTTCTATCTGGTTACGCGCAAGATACTGATGAATTTTGTTAGTTACTACAAATATCTCATCCGGATTTGAAAGGAGGGTTGCACGTTCATAGGTCTTCTGGAAAAGGGAATGCCCGTCTAACTGGATGAACTGCTTGGGATAATATTCACGGGAGAGCGGCCAGAGTCTCGTCCCTGCCCCTCCGGCAAGAATAATCGATTTCATGATCTTCCCAGTACCTAAACGATGTGCGGCTTCATCATCACAGATATATAACATAATTCTGTTCGGAGTCACCATTTATAGAATTCGATCCCTCACAGTGCAATAATGATTAGTACAGAAACTAGGCGTTCGATGATCTTTCTACGTATTACCGGCGAATTCACTTCGGCATTTAAAAAATTTCTGTAACAAGAGTGCGGTTCAAAAAATTCGCCAGGTCAAGGCAATCCCTGATTCTGACAGATTAACCTGTCTTTGGTTTTGCCTCAGGTTTGCGCCTGGATTTTACATTTTTCATATTTTTTGTCTGGCAAGGTACGCATCGTTCCAGCTTCTCGTCAAATATACGGTAGGAGTTTGCGAGCACTGATGAGTTGGCAATCATACCTGCCAGCAGAATCACCTCGAGGATCTCTTCCCTGCTCGCTCCCATTTTGAGAGCAGCCAGCATATGATAACCAGTACAATGCGGGCATTTGAGTGCCGCCCCCACGCCAAGGCTGATTAGTTCCACATACTTCGGATCGAGAGGGCTGGTCTGAGCCACCGTACCTTTATAGAGAAGATGGGATATGAGCACCTCAGGACGCTCTCCCATTCGTTTAAAAATAAGGGGTACGCGCCCGTATTCATCCTCGATTTCCTGCATCCATTCATCTGCAGTAACATCCGCGCCCCGCGCCACAATCTCTGCAAGCCGCTCTTCAAACATCTCTTTGGTTGTTTTTTCCATCATACCACCATATTCGTTTCTGAAAAAGGCAGGATTTTTACGAGTATATAGTCCCGCATCCGCGAGGGAACAACCCTGGTAACATCGGCAAGGGTTATCCCGTCTTCGATCTCTATCCTCCGTAAGTCTCCTGCGAATGTATCGTACGGCAGTTTAACCCTGAGCCCCTCCATCTGCACGGTGAGGGGAGTGGGGGATGTGACATCATGAATGGCAGGCACGTGCTCCTGGATAAGGTCCATCAGCCGGGCAGGGGAGACAGAGAGCGGATCTTTTGCGATCTCCTCCCGCTTCTTCTCAATGACCCTTGTCACTTCTGCGACAATTTTATCCAGAACCCCAATCTCTTCCTCTGTTTTGCCCCGGCGCATAAACCTGCCGACATTGCCCACGTACCCGTCGGCAGCTGGATGGATTATCCTCTTGAGCGCTTCTGTGTCTGGACCTCCCATGACGATTATCGGCACTTCGATCCCCCTGCGTAGGGCAGGCCATTTGTACTCTATACATGACTCGAAGTTGCCAAATGCAAGTACGGCGATGTCGTGTTCGTTGATCACATCGCGTTCCTCGTCGCTCAGTTGGGAGATCCTTTTTCCCGGCCCGCGTGCGGGACTGACCATATTGGTCTTTGCCCCTATACGCCTCGCATATTCTGCGAAATCGCACGACGGGTGTGGCAGGTGATGGATTTCGAGGCTCATGCTGACAACGGCGATTTCAGTACCCACGAGCGGAGAATCGGTCACTTCCCCGAAGAGGGGCTTTGCGATCTTCCTGATGAGCTCGATGTCATCATGGGGAATAAAACACTGGAGCACGACCTCTGCTGCGATAATGTGTTTCTGGACGATATATCCGCCAAGATCTTCAATGAGGTCAATGATTATATCGTGCTGGTAGATTCCTCCCTTGTACGTTACCGGCACAAGGGTCATGGCTTCTCCCCCACCAGCGCGAATTTCTCCCTGATAAGGGGGTTGAGATCCTCAGCAAGGGTATCCTCGCTAGCCACAAATGAGAACTTCTCCTTGCTGAACATCTCGCTGCGCACTCTGAACCCTTCGGGTGCAATCAATCGGAACGCGTAGATCAAATCCTTGAAAAGCGACTCACTCGGATCAGCGACGACCAGATCTTCTATCTCTCTTGCATCAACTTCAACGTTATACAGGATCACGGTGAACCTGTCCGGCTGCTCGACCCGGTCCTTGCCGAACTTCTGCCAGAATATCTTCAACATCGGCGCAAGGTATGTCTCCTCAGAGATTACGAGAGTGATCTTGTCACCAAGCGGGTTCACATTGGCAAAGTCACGCACACGGACAACCGTAGTAATCTTTTTTAATGTACCCACTGCGATGAAGATCGGAACCTTCGGGTCGATGAATACATGGAGCTTGTTGATTACTCTCAGGAGGTTATGGTCAAGCAGGACATCGTTCGTAATCTGCTTATAGTACGCAGCGCCCAGCGGTTCCGGACACTCCACCTCAAAGTACTCAATAGCAAGCATCTAATCGTCCTTTATAAATCCTGAAGCAAGGAGTGCTGATCCAACCGCACCAATATATTGTGAATAGGGTGGCACAACGATCTTTGTCTGCAGGAGCTCGCCCATCGCGAATACGAGCCCCTCGATAAGGGATGTACCTCCGACCATAAGCACCGGCTCTTTAATATCTACTTCCTGCAACTGCTGTTCGAAAACCTGTTCTGCGACGCTATGACAAGCAGCTGCTGCAACATCCTCACGGGTACTCCCCGTAGCGAGTGCGTTGACAAGGCTTTGTGTGCCAAAGACGATACAATAACTGTTCATCGGAACACGTCCGGCAAATCCTTTCATGGCGAGCGGACCAAGCTCGGTTATCTCGACACCAAGCCGCTTTGAGGTCATTTCGAGGAATCTGCCGCTTGCCCCTGCACAGATACCACCCATGGTGAATGTACCAGGAATACCATCCATAACCGATATTGCTTTGTTGTCCATACCCCCGATATCGATAACAGTCGCGGGTCCATGTTGCCGGTCAGCCAGGAACACTGCTCCTTTGGAGTTTACCGTCAGCTCTTCCTGGATTAGGTCAGCACCAATCTCTTTACCTACCAGGAATCGCCCATAGCCTGTTGTTCCCACAGCCTGCACTTCGTTCCGCTGAATTTCCGCTTCTTCAAGTGCGTGACTGATTACTTCCTGTGCACTTCTCAGAACCTCTATCGTTGGCTGCCAGCCTGTCCCAATAATCTTGTTGTCCTTCATCACCACAGCTTTTGTTGTAGCAGAACCTGAGTCAAGTCCGAGGGTGATCCCCTGTTGCGTTTCACGTGCGAGAAGAGCCCGACGTCGGGCAATAGTAGTTAGCGCTTCCATACGGGTAAGGAGCGTTCCTGAGGTTGTCCGTTCTGTGAAGGAATAACTGACTACGGGGAGCTTTGAGTTTTCGTGGATGTAGTGCCTGAGCTCGTTTCTCACGATAGCTCCCTCGGCACACCTGAAACAGGTAGCAATAAAAACCGCGTCAGCTTCAACGCGTCCTTCCACAAGTGCTTTGGCACGGGCAATAGCGAGCTTGAGATCGGGACTCCGGACATCGAGCCCGAATATATCGAAATCATGCAGGACATCCTTTAAAGCAACATCAGGATAGAAGATCTCACCATTCACTTCTTTTGCCGCAGTATTGATTTCGTGCTGGACACCGGAATACTCAGGTCCACAGGAAAGCTGGGCAATGCGAACCGGGGGAGTCATTTACCTCCTCCCAACCCGGCAAGGAAGCGTTTTATAGCGGCGACGAACTTCACACCTTCTTCTTCATTTTTGGGGTAGTAAAGGTCGAGCTTGGGGATGTCTTTCTGCCGCACGAGAAACACGATTAATTCATTTGTCCGGGCACATCCCATGCAACCGAATGCAAGGTCTGCATCATTAATAATGATTGCAGCCTCGCACTCCCCGATCATCGGCCCATAAAGAGCCATGCGTCCCCGGACCCCGCTGGGGACCTCAACTGCTGCCCATTTCAATCCTTTTTTTGGTTCCTCAGGTGTAATCTGGAGGGGTGGTGATTCGAATCCTGCGGTCTGGATGCGTTCACGGATGGCGACGGCAGAACTGAGCGGGGCATGCCCATAGCGCGCTACCATGTCAGAAAGGATCAGACTCGTGGAAGGATAGATAAATACTTTTGCCATATCAGGACTCCTCTGTTTCGATTATTTTTTTGAGTCTGGAGATATCCAGCACCTTGCGCGCCAGTGGATTTTCGGGGGCAGCGATTCTGTTTTCGTCACTGTTCTTTAATACTTCAAGGCCGTGCGAGACATAGGGAATTATCGTCATTTCGTATTCCATTCCATGATACCCCGGGCGTGCGCCACCAAGGTTCGCTCGGCAGCGGCGGGTATCACCGGGAGGAAACCCACGGTCTTTGATGAAGATATGATCGGGATCAACACTCCTGAGCTCTGCTATGATGCGATCGACTTCTTCTGCCTGTCCATTAATGACAAGCCCGAAACATGTCTCCTTGATCATCGCACCCCGCGAGATCTCATAGGCACGTGCTGCAAGATCAGCTGGCGTAACATCGAATGATTCCACCACCACATACTTTGTTACACTCCCCACACGTGCCGGGGTATAATCGGTCAACGCTTTACCTCCCTGATATACATGTTCTCCCTCTCTTTTACATTTTTCAGTTTTTCCGTATCGATAACACGCCCGATAATGTTGGTTCCTTCAAATGGCTCAGACGTAGGCCCGAACTCTTTGTTTGCCGAAAGCCGTACACCCACCAGTCCGGCACCTTTGCGGGAGTCATTGGTTATCGCCAGAGCTGCTGCAGGGGCTTCATCTTTTGGTGTATTTTCGGGGTTGATCTTGATTCCGGGGGGGATGGGTGACTTAAACAGAACCACATCGTCGAATTTAAAAAAGACTGGTATCATGCCGGCATCGTGTTCTTTAAGCCCGGTAAGCCGGCGGAATATATCGCTGCTGATGGGTGCTTTTTCATCATCCAGCTCGATATCTATCACTTTTTCCAATGGGGCTGTTGTCACTGTGACCACTCGCTCTTTGAGAACATCCAGCGTATTACCCGGCTCCTGCGAAACAACAATCCTCTCCCCCTCTTCGCCATCGAAATTAATTGAAATATCTCTTTCTGCTGAGATTTCTTTTGCCCTGACAAGGGAAAGTCCGAGAAGGTCGATTCGTTGTGGCAGAACCCTGATGGCAAGGACATCATGCTCTTGTGCAAGTTTTACCAGTTCAATACCATGAACTACCTGCCCGGAGACATTGTGAACGAGACTGCTGGGGACATCTTCCCGATATATGTAGATGCCTCCTTCCAGTTGTCCGGTGGTTCTCACGGTCACAGTCCCCTCCCGGCGCGGGTGCCGGAATTCTGTTTCGATACCAGCTGTACCGGCGAGCCGCGAATCAAGAATGTGGGTGCTTGTTGCCCTGCTGACGGTAAATTTCCCAGACTGGAGTGCAAGAAGCATATGTTCCACACTACCAGAGGCTTCCGTCGTGATCCTTTCCGGGGTGTAGCCTTGTGCGATCACGTTCACGTGGGTTATGATCTGCATCCCGGCTTCAACAATGAGGCCCATGTCGGTCGTTGTGAAGGAACGGCTTGTATCCGCCCAGCTGATGACCGGTTCGATTCGCGTGATCCGGTCTCCTGTCGTCCATCGGTCGAGCACCGCCCTGCCGCTTATCACTTTGCCGAAGACCCCCCCACTTTCATCAGCACCGTGATCTGCAGAATGGCGGGTTTTTGAAAAGATCAAGTAGGATCGCGCCGGCTCATACCCTCCACAGCCAAGGATCACATCACCCCTTTCGTACAGGTGAGGCGTACGCGATGGATGAATGGATGAGGGAAAAGGTCCGAATGCTGCCGCGTAGCGATCACTCCAGTGAAGGGCAAGTTTCTGCACAATTTCGGAAGATTCAAGGAAATCAGCGTTCTGCGCGACGATTTCGATCGCAACCTCTCCTGCCGTGGTGCTGACCGCAAGATTCCCTGTCTTTGCCTGTTCCTGGGTTGACTGACGAACAATCCCCACGCTTAATCCATGTGCGTCATGGGAAAGGATGGAACCGAGCGTGCTCCCTTCACTGACATCCACGCTCTCTCCATCGAGGTGGATGGTAATCATCGCGCTCCTCATGTGGCGGGCTTACTCATCAGTTTGCGCTCTTCTTCGGTGAGGATCGCGAGCACTTCTGCCGTCTTGCCAATCTGTACGATCTTACCGCCACGCATGAGCGCGAGCCGGTCACAGATATCCCTGACAAATTCCATATCATGCGAAACGACGATAAATGTCTCGTCCATCTCTTCACGGGAATGCATGATCGAATGCTTCACATCAATCTTTGTGATCGGATCCATTGTACCGGTGGGCTCGTCAAGAATCACAAACCGGGGCTCACGGATGAGAACCTGGGCAAGTGCTACGCGATGCCGCTCTCCTTCTGAGAGTTGCGCGGGCATCCGTTCAAGAATCTCCCTACTCTTTTCATCAGAGAATCCCGCCATTTTAAGCGTTACAAGTGCCTTTCGCATAGCGAGCTCCTTTGGGAACTCCAGCCCGATTGCGTCAGTAAGGTTGTCAAGGACAGTTCGATGAGGAAAAAGATCATATTCCTGATGGAGGAGCCCGATATATGCTGTCGCCCTCCCACGCTGATCGATGCCAGGTTTGGTCATATCGACCCATTCTTCACCAATCCGGATATTCATTTCCCCGCTGGTTGGTTCGATAAGGCCTGCAATAATTGCCGAGAGGGTAGTCTTTCCCGCGCCGCTTTTTCCAATGATCCCGAAGATCTCCTTGGTGTATACGTCAAATGTGACTCCGTTAACTGCCCTGACAACCCCACGATCTACAGAGATGTAGCGTTTGACAAGGTCCCGGGCGACAACAACCTTTTCGCCCAGCTTTGCCTCCTCAAACTTTTCAGTATCATCATACCCCCTCATGAACTGTTCAATAACTTCACGAGGTGTTCCTATTTTTGCGATCCCGCCATCCGCCATAAGTATTGCGCGATGCGCCACATCCTGGATCACCTGGGAGAAATGAGAAGTAACAACCATCCCCATGTTGTTTGTTTTTGCTGCGTCTGTAAGCATGGAATGGACTATTCGCGCAGTACCGGTATCGAGAGTTCCTGTCGGTTCATCAGCAAAGAGCATGAACGGATCCTTTGCCAGTTGGCGGGCAAGGACGACTCGCTGTTTCTCTCCCCCCGAGAGATCCCGGGCGATATGCATCATTCTGTGGGACAGTCTTACCTGGTCGATCAGGTCAGCTGCACGGTTGATCGCGTTCTCTTGAGGATAATCGATATCATCGAGAGCGTGAAGGACATTTTCGATGACCCGGTCATCACCGTAGAGCGCGAAGGTACGCTGGAACATGATAGCGGTGCGTCTCATCAGGCGGCGTTTCAGCATCTCATCCTTCTCACTCCAGAGATCCACATCAAGTGCTGAGAGCTTGCCTCCGCAGTGCGGGCATGGTTTTCCCGAAGAGCTCCCGACATCCATGTAATCGCATCTGTCACACGCCGCTACATGGTAGATAATCTTCCCGCTTGTCGGGGGCTGTTCTACACCCCGCATGAGGTGCATAAGCACGGTCTTTCCTGCGCCACTCCTGCCAATAATACCCAGGATCTCCCCTTCGGCAATCTCAAAAGAAATGTTCTTGAGTACCCTCGTGCTGTCAAAATTCATGCAGAGGTTATCTACCGTGATAAGTGGAGCCTTCATAATACTCTTATACCTATTGTGATACTTGTGGCATATTACCTTTTATATGATGCATCACAGTCGTCACGATCGAAATGTCCCGTGGAAGAGAGCAGATCTTTAACAATAGTAACAACTTCACTTACGTTTTTTACCACATAATCGGCTTCGTTGAAAAGATCTTCTGGCCGCTCACCGGGCTGCTGGATAGTAAGTATCGCTATATCGGCGTTCCGCATGGCACATAAGTCATTTATCCCATCGCCGACCATCAGAACTCGGTCGTATTCCTGTCGCAGATCGTTGACTATCTGCGCTTTCACCGTAGGTGTTGCCACCCCGTAAACCCTGTCACGGGGAATGCCGAGATGGTCTGCCATCTTTTCCAGTTTAGTTACCCGGTCTCCAGATGCGATGAATGTTGGCACTCCCAGGCGGTGCAGGGAAGTGATCGTCTCTTTAGCCCCGTCAAACGGCCAGCCTCCGGCAGTTATCGCAAATTCAATGCACTTATTTGCCATATTGACAATCGCTCCGCTGTTCATTGTCACAACGGATTCAGCTTTACAGACCGTCCAGACATTACGGATACACTCCTGAAGATCGTTTACTCGGACCCGGCAGTCGGTATAGAGTACGTCCCCGATTTCTTCTGCGGTAACAATTTTTCTGGTGCAGCTCACTCCGAATCCGATATTATGTTCCACGAGATAAGAGGAAAGTAGCATGTCACCGGATGTATTCATGATATCCTTTGAATGCACGGGTAAAACGACGAGTACGCGATCCGGTGAACTGAACGTAAGCGTCGTTGTCTCAATACCCGGGAGTAATTTTCTGTTGCAGATATCCTTTGCAACCCGGTACGTGTTCAGGAGTGTTCCTGCACTATCAAAAATGACGGCAATTGACATGGCAGCATCCGGCAACAAGCTCTATGTACTTTTCTGAACATTGAATCATTGAAGCTGATGTTCGTTACTGAAACCGCAGAGAAGATAAAGAGCATGGAAATACGGGGTGCCGGGAGAATCGCGCGTGAGGCTGCTGACGCTCTACGGAAGCAAGCAGAGCATATACGGAACGGTGATCTGGAATCTTTCCGGCAGGAAATGGAAGGTGCTGCGCAGACCCTTATCGCTACGCGCCCATCTGCTGTTTCGCTCCCGAACGCAGTACACATTGTCATGTCCGGACTTGACCGGGCAGCAACTCTTGAAGAGGCGCGGAAAGGAGTAATTAATCGGGCGGAGCAGTTCATTCATTCGTCCCGGCGTGCCGTGGAAAATATCGCACAATTCGGCGCACGCCATATACGGGATGGGGATACGCTTCTCACGCACTGCAATTCTGAAGCTGCCCTTGGATGCATTATCGAAGCGCACCGGAGCGGTAAAGAAATTGAGGTCTTTGCCACAGAAGTGCGCCCGCGAAACCAGGGACTTGTAACAATCAGGACTCTCAATGATGCTGGGATTAAGACCCAGTTCATTGTTGATTCAGCTGTGCGTACGTTCATCAACGACGTTGATCTTGTGATTGTAGGAGCAGATGCGGTTACCGTAAATGGCGCAGTGGTTAACAAGATCGGAACATCACAGGTTGCACATACTGCTCACGAGGCACGCGTGAATGTTCTCGTTGCGGCAGAGACCTACAAGTTTGCGCCGAGGACAATTTTCGGTGAACTTATCCAGATCGAAGAGCGTGCTGGAAACGAGGTGCTGGCAGATGAGATCTCCCGTACTCTTCCGCATGTCACGGTCCGCAACCCCGCGTTTGATGTGACTCCAGCAGAATATATCGATCTCATTGTAACGGAGGCGGGGGTTATTCCTCCACAAATGGCCTATATCATCATCAGGGATTATCTTGGATGGGGTATTGAAGAATTCCATAAAACCTTTCAAATTAATATCAGAAATGAGGAATGAGAGTATGACAAATGTATCAAATAACAGGAGCAGCAACTGAGGGATAAAGCGATGGAGATACCATTTACCAAACTACACGGGAACGGTAATGATTTTGTTTTGATCGATGAGCATGAAAAAATCATCATTCCGGATGACATGAAAGGGCAGTTTGCCGCAATCTATTGCGACCGTCGCTTCGGAATTGGGGCGGATGGAGTTATTTATCTCTTGAAATCTGAAAAAAGCAATATCAGAATGCGTTTACTCCAGCCGGACGAAAGTGAGGCGGAAATGTGCGGCAATGGTATCCGGTGCCTCGCAAAGTATGCTTTTGACGCCGAATATGTTAAGGAAACATGTTCAGTAGAAACTCCTGCAGGGGAAATCGGTGTTGTAATGGGATACAAGGAAGACGAGTTTCTGGCAACCATCACTATGGTAACCCCGAAATTTGACCGCAGGGATATACCGGCAACCGGAGAAGGTGAATATAAGGAAAGGATAGGGAATTTCGATGTCTACGCAGTAAATACCGGGGTACCGCATGCGGTTATAATCGTTGATTCCGTCGATGTCATTGATGTTGAAGCAGTGGCTCCGGCAATCCGCCACCACGCAACATTTGAAAAAGGGGCGAACGTGAATTTTGTTGAGAGAACCGGGCCCGACAGCATCAGGATCCGCACGTTCGAGCGAGGTGTAGAAGAAGAAACGCTCTCCTGTGGCACCGGCGCAACTGCATCGGCAGCTGTCGTGCACAAACTTGGATATACAAGTGACACCGTCAATGTGGAAACCCGTGGGGGCTCTCTCACCATCTATCTCAAAGATGGTGCAAAAATGGAAGGACCTGCAACAACAGTTTTTTCCGGGAAAATCTCATATTAAATTTCCCTCCTTCTATTCGAAACAGATCATTGCCCTGCCTGGGAAGCAATTTCCCGGAATGCTACCCTGACTGCCGGTATACCATTATCATCAAATCTTATCGCCATAACTTCTACGGTTACTATTGTACCGTTTACCCGGAAAAATTTCTCTGTTGTGACGGGAACAGGGATGCCGGGATCAGTACTTAATTTCCGCAGGCGATCTTCAAGATCCCTGCGGGAGTCCGGGTGAATCAAATCGAAAATTGGTCTGCCGATCAGTTCCTCATGTGAGGCAGCACCCAGAATTTTTGTTGCACTCTGGTTTAAATACGCAATTTTTTTATCTTTATGGATAGCGATTGCGTCGAAAGATTGCAGAAGGAGCCGCTGGTATGATTGCTCTCTTTCACGCAATGCCATTTCTGCACGTTTGCGTTCCGTGATGTTATGTGAAATTGTCACAACTGCAGTGATTGTACCAGTTGCATCTTTGACTGGAGAGAGACTGTCAATGAACCAGAGTGTCTGACCTTTCCAGACGAACGGTGACTCTTCGCGAATGTTGTGTCCGGTTTTTACAACAGTTTTCACTCGATTTACAATCTGATCAGCAGACTCTTTGTCAAGAAAATCGTAGGGGGTCGACCCTAGTATCGTTTCCCCTGATATTCCGTACCTCGCGGCAGTGTTAAAGTACAGATATCGTCCTTCAGGATCTTGTATGAAGATTAAATCTTCTGTACTGTCAAGGAGGAGCCGGAGCCTCTCCTCACTGCTCTGGACCCGCATGTCGGCATTTTTTCGTTCAGTGATGTCCCGCGAGATTCCGAGAACTGATTGAATGTGATTATCAGCATCTTTCAACGGTGTCAGGCAGTGATCAAACCAGTGTATCTGTCCGTTGAAAGCAAGGGGGCCTTCGCTCCTGACAGGATGCCCTGTTTCAAAGACTGTTTGAAGTGCTTTTTTCTGGTTTCTGGCTACGTCGGGCGGAAATAACGAGGAGCGAGGGTGATTGATAATCTGGTTAACCGGTTTATTGACCAATGCAGACGCGTACCCGTTCACATATTCCACCCGGTCATCCCTTCCAATAACAAATATCAGGTCGTTTGAAGCCTCAGCAAGGGTGCGGTACAGATCTTCACTCTGCCTCAATGCCTCTTCTGCCTGCTTTTGTTCTGTAATATCCCGTATAGCGACCTGCACAGCGGGTTTTCCGTCGCTTATCGTGGCTATCCCCCTGCCTTCAACTAGTATCGATGTCCCATCAATACGAAGCATAGTTAATTCTGTTCGTGGGGATGTCTGGCCCGCAAGATCTTTTTCGATATTTGTCCTGACTCTTTCCTGGAATGCGGGAGGGACAAAATCAAGGATATTTTTTCCGACAATTTCGTCAGAATGCGAAGCCCATCATCCGCCCGCCTTTGTTCGGTAATATCCTCAAGGATGACAGAGACTCCTTTTCGCCCATCCTCAAAGACCGTTGGTGCAATCCGATAAAAAAAGATTAGACCTTTTAAAACGCAGGGCAATATCCCCGGACCTTTCGTTGCCATTCAGGCCGTCCCGGATTTTTCTGATGAGCCAGGGAAATGCCTCTTCAAATACAGTGGCGACGGATGTATATTCAATATTTTTTCCTAAAACCTCGTTTTCATGTGTGCCGATAAGGTCAAGAAATGGCTCGTTTGTAAAGATTATCCGAAGATTACTATCCAGCTGTACGATCAGCTCTGATGATATTGAAAGAATTGCCGACAGTGGTACTCTCTGCGAGAGCATGTAGATCTTTGCCATGCCGAATCGGCGCATTTCAACCTGTCCTGATACGAGGAGGTTCTCAAGATATCTCCCTGCAGTATTCCGGTTGACACCGATCGCGCCGACGATTTCCGTGATACTCAGGCCTTGCGGATTTTTCTTTAAAAGATCTTTGATCTGTATCGTGATCTCTTTTCGCAGAACCATTCTTAGAATTCTATTGGGCTGTCAAGATATAACCATTCAGATTTTATCGTTTCCGGAATGCAAATGCCATTAATTCATGATGGTACTTTTTTAAGGAGAAATGTATGAGATCACTCTCTTGCCCTGATCCCGTCTCCAATGATTTCAAAATCGAAGAAGGCTCCCTCCGGCTGTGAACGGTGCTTGACGAGCCGGGCCCTGCGGAACCCGGGATTGTCTGTCTTTTCGAGCCGTATAATCACCTTGGAGATATGCTCGAGGGCAGTACCTCCGAGGCCGAGGTAGGTGTTTTTTATAGTATCCATATACACTTGGTTAGTTATGATTACCGGTAGTTCGTATCGTTTGGAATAGCCGAGCAACTGGATCATCTGTCGCGTGAGCATCTGGATGGAATCCCTTCCCTTCTCAAGATCGGTCCGATACAGTGCTGTAGCGGAATCCATGACCAGCAACCCGGGTTTATGCGCCTTGAGAACCTTATCCGCCTCAGCAATCATCGCACCCTGGTGCTCAAAGTCTATGGGTTCGAACAGGAAGAGCCGGTCGGCAATTTTTTCAGTATCTGCACCTGCGATCTGCCGGAACCGCTCAATGGAAAAACCTTCAGAATCGATAAAGACAACGGACTGACCAGCCCGAAGGCAGGCAACGGCTGCTATCATGCATAGTGTACTCTTTCCGCTCGCCGGTTCTCCGTAGAACTGGGTTATTGTCCGTACTTCAATCCCTCCGCCAAGCAGACGGTCAAGCGCAGAGTTCCCGCTGCTCCGCCGGTCAGTCTTCATCTGTCACCCTGTCTGCCACCTGTTATCTTTACGGATTTCCAGCCGGCCTTTTCAATTGCACATAGTACATCACGTAGTGGAATACCAGTCTCTGATGCCCAGGTACGGGCCGGATCAAATTCTGCCTTGAGCGAATAAATTTCACCCTGCATCCATCCGATTTTGACAGGCATTGTACGGCGGTTTCCTGCAATTTCAACATCTACCTGTTCGATGGTTCTTTCTGCGATAAACCGGTGGACCGCAGGAATGCAGCGAATACCAAGCGTTCCGAGTTCCCGTGCCATCAGTTCTGCCAGATCCGCACTCTTGTCGTGAGCGCAGATCACCCGGATAAGGAATCCCGGTCTTCCCTTTTTCATGATGATCGGCATCGCGCTTGCATCCCGTGCACCGGTTTCTATAAACCTGGTGATTGCATTGGCAATTACCTCACCGCTGACATCGTCGACATTGGTCTCAAGAATATCGACCATGTCCGGTTGCATCGGTTCGTCATCTCCCGTCGTTTCGATGACCATAGCCCGGATCACATTAGGAATATCCGTCGGATCACGGGTGCCTGCACCATACCCCACTGCCTGAATAGTGTAGGTTCCTATATCTGGTGCGGCAATCGTTGAAAATTCTGTAAGGAGTGCTGCTCCGGTTGGCGTGCAAAGTTCATCCTCTTCTTTTCCCTGCCGGGCTGTCAGTCCCGATTGAGAGAGAATTGCAGCAGTGGCTGGTGCAGGTATCGGGAATATGCCGTGGGACCCTGCCGCGGACCCCCGGCCGAGAGTAATCGGCATCACTGCTGCAGCTTCAATGCCAAGCGAGAAAAATGCCGTACAGGCACCGATTACGTCGGCAATTGCATCATCAGCCCCCACTTCGTGAAAATGCACGTGGGAACAGTGGACCAGTTTCTCAGCGTCATTGATCCGTGTAAAGACCCGTTTTGCCATCGCGAGCGCCTCGGGAGGGACGTCAGCCGCTGCATCATCAAGACGCTTCATTACATCCTCAAACGTGCGATGGGCGGAAGCAGCATGAGTATCCACCTTTACAGCACGGATACCCGCCCGGGTCACTTCCGAAATCGCCGGCTCCCCTATCACGGATTGCATCGCCCGCACGACAGATTTCCTGTCTGCTCCACAGTCCAGCAGCGCACCGACAATCATATCGCCAGCCGCGCCGTGGAACGGATCAAAAACAAGGACCAGCATTTACAGTACTTATAAATCCCTGCGTATATGACCTTTAAGGTAATGCCTGAAGTGCAATTGAGGGTGGATTCTGCGTACCCCGGAGATCAGGGTGGCGGGAAAGCCCGGCTTGATCCGGAGACAATGCTGCTCCTCAAAATCTCGCCTGGTGATCTCGTGGCAATCGAAGGGAAACGCCGGACTGTAGCCAAGGTCTGGCGGGCACTTGTCGAGGACTGGAACCAGCGCAAGATACGGATCGATAATTTTACCCGGATGAATGCCGGGGTCAGCATTGGTGACACGGTCAAGGTTGTCAAGATCATCGATGAAGTGGAAGCAAAAAGGATTATCCTTGCACCGCCCGAAGACCTCCCCAAAAAAATACCGATCGCTAATAATCCGCATGTGTTGAACGGGCTCATCGATTTCCCGGTCGCGAAGAACGATTCCGTGCCGATCATGCTGGGTTTGCCATTCATTCAGCCGCAGATTGTGGCTTTCAAAGTCGTGGAAATCGAGCCGGAAGAGGCAGTCATTATCACCAAGAATACATCTATCGAATTCTCAGATAAACCCGCCGTAGGATTTGAAGGTATCAAACGCTTCTCCTACGAGGACATTGGCGGACTCAAGGATGAACTCCAGCGTCTCCGCGAGACTATCGAGTTGCCGCTTCGTCACCCCGAACTTTTTCAGAAACTGGGGATAGAACCGCCCAAAGGTGTGCTTCTCTATGGTCCGCCCGGGACAGGAAAGACCCTTATTGCAAAAGCGGTTGCAAGTGAGAGTGGTGCGCACTTCATCTCCATTGCCGGCCCCGAAGTCATATCGAAATATTATGGCGAGAGCGAGCAACGCCTCCGCGAAGTCTTTGAAGAAGCACGGGAAAATGCTCCTTCCATCATCTTTATAGACGAACTCGACTCTATTGCGCCCCGTCGTGAGGAAGTGACTGGAGAGGTGGAACGCCGGGTTGTTGCCCAGCTCCTGACCATGATGGATGGTCTGGAGGAGCGCGGGCAGGTTGTTGTTATAGGAGCAACCAACCGGGTTGACGCGATCGATGCTGCACTTCGCAGGCCGGGAAGATTTGACCGGGAAATTGAAATCGGTGTCCCAAGTGAGCTGGACCGGATCGAGATCCTTAAGATTCATACCCGGGGCATGCCGCTTGCCGAAGACGTGAGCCTTGACACACTCGGTCAGCAGACGCACGGGTTTGTTGGTGCTGATCTTGCAGCGCTTGCCCGTGAGGCAGCGATACGGGCGTTGCGCCGCTACCTGCCGGATCTGGATCTCGATGCAGAGGAGGTCCCGGCAGAGGTACTGGATTCGCTGCGGGTTCTTGCCAGTGACTTCCGCAGCGCCCAGCGCGATGTTGGCCCGAGCGCTATGCGTGAAGTGATGCTCGAAGTTTCGCATGTGAAATGGGGGGATGTTGGGGGACTTGAAGATGCAAAGACGGAAGTCCGGGAAGCAGTCGAGTACCCGCTGACCCACCGCCAAAAATTCGAGAATCTCGGTATCGAACCGCCGAGGGGAGTGCTTCTCTATGGTCCGCCCGGGACAGGAAAGACCCTGATTGCCAAAGCAGTCGCAAGCGAGAGCGGGGCAAACTTCATCCCGGTTCGGGGACCGCAGCTTCTCTCCAAGTGGGTTGGGGAGAGTGAACGTGCTGTACGCGAGGTATTTAAAAAGGCACGTCAGGTTTCCCCCTCAATCATCTTCTTTGATGAGATTGATGCCCTGGCACCTGCACGGGGAACTACCAGCGATTCGCATGTTATCGACAACGTTCTCAACCAGATCCTGACCGAGATGGATGGTCTTGAAGAGCTCAAGGATGTTGTGGTTATGGGGGCCACAAACCGCCCGGACATCGTCGATCCAGCCCTTCTGCGGGCAGGAAGGTTCGACCGGCTTGTATATATCGGGGAACCCACGTTCGAGGACAGGAAAAAGATCATACAAATTCACACCCAGTATATGCCGCTCGAAGGTTCGGCACTAGAAGAAATCATGCACCTGACAGGAGGTTACAGTGAAGAAGCAATCGGGGAAGTCGTCGAGAAACTGGGAAGAGACAGGATCCTTGAACCCGATGATGTGAAGGCAGTCATCACCGCGGCAGCTGAAGGCAGTAGTGATGTCTCTGTTGGTACCCGCCGGAAACGTCTTGTCGAGCTCCTGCATGAGAAGAACCTCGTCTTGTCAGATCCGATCCGTGACCGGCTTGCATCCACACTCTCTGGTATTACCGAGGGATTTGTGGGTTCTGACCTGGAATCGATCTGCCGGGAAGCAGGAATGCTGGCGCTGCGTGAAGATGCATCCGTTGTAACCCAGCGCCACTTTGAAGAAGCCCAGAAGAAGGTTCACCCGATGATGAACGAGAGGCTCAGGGATTATTACCAGAAGATCCAGCAGCACTTCAAAGGCGGTCTTCCTAAACAGGTGCAGCCGCCGGAGTACCAGTAAATTTTTCTCATTTTCTCGCAGCTGTTTTTTGAAATTTCTTTTGCTGACGTTAAAAAATTTGTAAAATTTTCAACACCTATCCAGATATTCTCGTGCTCTTATTTCTCTACAGCGTGTTCATGCAAAAAGAGATGGATCTCATATATGAAATGACAGATTGCGGCATATTATTTGCTCATATATTGCCCTGTTTGCTAAACAAGGCCTAAATTGCGCCCCATATAATGCACCTGGAAGGCTTAAAAATGTCCTTTCTTATCCCAATAATTCCTGGTGCTTACTATCGTGATCCCGGAGGAGATCACGTAACAGAATTGCACTACTGACCTCCTAATTTTTTGCCTTTTTGCAAAAATAACCATTTTTAGAGGATTTCTTAAAATAGAGCCCAAATTGAGCTTCGTTTAATGCTGTCAGACACCAGTCAAATCCCGATATGGACCCGGATTGACTTTTATATCACTAGTGGGGTCGAAAAATCGCCGAGGAATTGCCTTGGCTGACTTAATCTTAAAGAACAAAAGACTGCTTTTGGAAAGAAATCATCAAATTTTCTGGATGCAGACAATGAAGCAGAATATATTTTTTGATGTACCAGATTTTTCCCGGTTCTATATTTTAATTGAAAATTTTTGAGAAATTTTAACCAGAATTTTTTTTAATAATCATTCATAAGAAAAAAATTTTAAAATTTTTCTGAGACACTAATTTTTTTAAAATCTTGATTCGGAATTTCTGCAACCACTGCACACCCACAGGTTAGTCGGGGAGTTCATTCACAATACGGATCACTTGCCCATTCTTCGTATACTTTCTTTTCCGGTCTGCCACCGTGACGCGAGCGGGGGTGAGATGATGTCCTGTCCTCTTCTGTCTCATCATCTTCGAGACCGGCTTCTTTAAATTCCGCCGGCTTTTCAATCAGCCGAGCCTGTTCCCGGTTTTGAGGGTGCCTGTGGGGGTCGTGCTGACGGGATCTTTCTCTTTGCGTATCCTGTATATTCTGCGTTTCGTCCACCATAAATATCAGGACAGATAATACAGGAGAGGTTACAGAAATAGCTTACTCCGGGGAATCTGTAAGAACGGAAAAATATCACGATAATTACAGCATGGGTAATCTTTGAGAAGTGCTGACAAACTGACAAGCCGGAGAGAATATCTTCTTTCTTGATAATGGTCCTGCTCATTTTGGTTATCTCACAATCGGCGGCAATGAGGAAAAGCAGGCAGTCTATCGCCTCCAATAATGAACACCTATATACCTCAAACGTCAAATTTGTTCAACAGGTTTTCCGGATGCCGTATGCCCAACGTTACCACCCTTCTTGATGCCAGTAAAAGCGGGATTGATCTGCCCCACGCGGAACGAGA
>Ga0315275_10000059_pt1 | contig 81615 bp, 102 predicted proteins | sample YL17G03_0_MG_FD_205557 | JGI IMG/M metagenome (GOLD analysis project Ga0315275, IMG submission 205557) | Sediment microbial communities from Yellowstone Lake, YNP, Wyoming, USA - YL17G03_0 | ecosystem: Environmental > Aquatic > Freshwater > Lake > Sediment | place: USA: Wyoming | collected... | reverse complement strand
TTGAAAAGGTCTTTTATACTGATTTTTTCAGGCAGGCTTCCCGGGTTTGCGATAATAACCTTGTCGTCATGTATTTTGATGTAGGTAAACCCGGTATCAAAGTAATCCCTGTGGATGAGGGCGTTGATTACTGCTTCCCTTAATGCTTCAAGAGGAATTTCGAGCTTCTCTTTTCGTATGATGCCTTCAATGCGGGCAGATACTCTAAGGTGTTCCTTGAAGAATGAGAGAATCTTGTCCAAGGCGTCGAAAAGATTGCCTTCAAAGTCTTTCATATCAATGAATTCTTTTCCTGATCCTCGGAACCTTCCGCATTTGACGATTGCATTATTGAAGAATTTTCTAGGCTTTTTCCCGAATAAGATGATTGCGGCGTTTGTTAATTTGCCGTTCCTTATAAGCTTCAATTTCATAAGAATTTGCTCAGCGCCTTCGTTCTCAATAGGAATCCTTTTTGATTCCTGAGTATATCTCTTGAAAGATTGGATTGCTGCGCGGTCAATGTCTGAAAGGCTTGCCCCTGGACAGAATTGTGTATCCCATCTGATTTTCTCCTTATTCTTCTCAAGGATCATGGCTTCGTATTCCTTTCGCGTCATTAGCAAGTCCCTGTCAGCGACTCGCTTATACGCGCGCCCATAAGCCAGGTAAGGCGTGTCATTGCCCTCAAAAGCTACATGAATGCATTTCTTGCCATCAATATTCATTTCCTCGATTACAGGGTAAATCTTTGGCTCGATCTTTTCATGGATTTCACAAGAAATGTCTCTGAGCGTGTCCTTGCCTATTTCTTGTTCGACGATTTTGCCAGAATCAGTAACCCCAAAATAAACTTCTCCTTTTTTGTGCTTGTTTAGCATTGCACATATAGACATGACTGCTTCTTTTAGCTCAGATGTTGATTTCTTGAATTCCAGAGCCTCAGATTCCTTCATTCTCATGGAACAGCTACTAGGAGAGATGATTTATATAATGCAGTGCTTATTCTCCGGAAAAAAAGAAGAGCTTTCGGAAGGCTTTCGGATGACGTCACTGGACAAACCCGGAAAAACTTTCAAAGGAGGGTTTTGAGCCGTACGATAAAATCGTACAACTGAAATTGCTAGCCGAAGATGGAAAATTAAAGGAAAGAGATTGTGCCAATACAAAGAGCATGTTCAGAATCATTCAATCTTTACCTCGAACAATTTCCCAGTGGCCTCCTTTGTCTGGGCCAATTCTTTCAAGCAAGCCTTTCTTCTTTAGCTTTGCGATGTTTTTTTCGATTGCCCTTCGAGTCAGTTTGAGTGTCTTAGCGATTTCATCAGCTGTGATGCTTGGATTTTCTTTTATCAACATAAGGGTTTTCTCCGAACTTTTCTCCGAACTTTTCTCCGAACTTTTCTCCCTAGTTTTCTCCACAGTTTTCCCTGTGGCAATCAATTTTTTATCCCTGTCAAACATTACTGAAAAGCCATAGTTTAATACTTCAAGCTTGACTTGGACGGATTCAGTGTCGCATGCTTCTTTTATCCTTCTGAGGCCAGAGCCCCATTTCTCGATATCTGCGCTGAGGTAGAGCATGTTGGCGATAGTGGGGTTTCGCAGAATTGAAGGGAGGTCTTTTTTTATAAAGTCATCAGGAGTGTATCCTTGAGGGAAATCTCCGGGATTCCAGATGTCTATCCTGTCTTTGTATATTGCGATTTTATTGCTCTCAGGAGCTTGGTAATCTCTATGGCCGAATGAGTTAACGAGTGCTTCTGTGATTGCTCTTATCGGGATCTCGGGTATTTCTTGCCGTGTTCTTTCAACCAGTTTTGCTCTCCAGTTAATGTGCTCTTTTATGTATGCTTCAGAGAGTTTTAGGAGTTGGAATATGTTTCCTTTGAACTGTTTTATGTCTAAGAAGGTGGTCTTGCCTGTTCCGGCAAAGACTGCCGCCTGAACTTCAACAGGATCCTTTTTGGAAAACAACAATCTTGCAGCGTTAACCAGTTTTGAGTCTTTAAGAAGGTTCAGCTTTTCAAGCACGTCTCGCTTGTTAGTATATTTGAATTTAATTCTTCCGGAATGATTCGCTTTCTGGATGAACTCTTTAAGAGTGCCCTCATCAATTTCATCAATGGAAGAACCTGATGTTTTAGAATCCCATTTAGTTGCGCTCTTCCTTAAAATCATGTTTTCCAATTCCTTGACAGATAGTTGCTTGTCTTCATCTGCCACGCGGATATACGCCCTGCCGTATGCGAAGTATGGCTGCTCATGGCCTTCAAATGAGACCCTGATGCAGTTTTTCAAATCAATTATTTCTGCTTTGACTTCAGGGTAAATTTTTGGTTCGATATGGTCTGATATTGCTTTTGAGATGTCCCTAAGTGTTTCCTCTCCGATGTGTTGGCCAAGAACAGTGCCGTCTTTCCCAACCCCAAAAATGACTTCGCCTTTCTGGTGTTTGTTTAGCATTGCACATATAGATATGACTGCTTCTTTTAGCTCAGATGTTGACTTTTTCAGCTCGAGAGTCTCGGACTCTTTCATGTTCATCAAGAAATAACCTGAAAAGGTGTTTTATATAATGCCGTGCTTATTCTCCGGAAAAAGATGAGAGCTTTCGCAAGGCTTTCGGATGACATCACTGGACAATCTCGCGTAGCCTATTTAAGCTTAAACGTTTCTTGTACTCATTAAACGAAACATTTATATACCTTTTCTTACTTATCTTACAAGTAAGAATAAGGTGATATTATGGGTGTCATTGACATGAGGACTGCAACTATTACGGATAAAGGACAGATTGCCATTCCAAGAGATATGAGAGAGATGGATGGCTTTGAGGAAGGTGATAAGATAGCAATCATAGCTTACAACGACCATATAGAACTCAGACCATTAGAGCAAGTCAGCAAAAAGCTTGATTTCACAAAAGAAGGAATACTGACTGCATTGGCGAGCGAAAGGTCTTTAGCGAAGATATGGCTTACCAAAGAGGAGGATGAGGCATGGAAAAACCTGTAAAGGGCGAAGTAGTAGTCATGCCTTTCCCATTTTCAGACCTGACAGCATCAAAGAAACGCCCGGCATTAGTCCTAGCTAACCTTAAAGGCGATGATATTATATTGTGCCAGATAACAAGCCAGGCAAAAACAGATGATTATGCTATTCCTCTTATGAGCACTGACTTTTCAAAAGGAAACCTGCAAGTGTCAAGCTTCATAAGACCTAACAGGTTATTCACAGCAGACCAATCATTAATAAATAGAAGAATAGGCTCATTAAAAAAGAACAAATCAGAAGAAGTGATTGAAGAAATCTGCAGAATACTGAAGAAATGACTTTTTCTGTTTCAAGAGTCTTGGACTCTTTCATATCTTTCGCAAGGCTTTCAATTATTTCTAGTCACCGGCAACATTTATAAAACAGCAGCTATTCTCCAGCCTGATGAAATGGAAGGATTATTATGATTATGCTATTATCGTCCTCATCTTCGTAATTATTTTCTGGTCTAACCTTTTTTCAAATCTTTTTCTTTTAGATTATGTTCCTGGCGGCAATGTATTAAAAAGCCTTGCGATTAATAATTATGCTAACCTTTCAATATGGCATCCTTTAGTCTTCCTTTTTAATCTTCTTCATTTGCAATCAGTCCTCTTCCAGCTAATAATCCTTATAACCATGTTAACCTCATATTATTACATCAAGAAGCTCTCAAAGCATCCTTTATTTTTTGCTTTCATCTTCTTCTTCAATCCTTTCATATACAGCAGGATCATGGTCGGCCAGATTGGTGTAATCCTGGCATTCCTGCTGCTTCCCGTATTCGTGCATTATATTCTTGACAAGGACAAGAGCGCCATCTACAAAGCAGCATTAGTTGCTGCTATCATAGGCTCAACCCAGGCGCATTTCTTCATTATCTGCATTGGCCTCTTCTTCCTATCTTTGTTTTTCTTCAAGCATAACAGAAAGCCAAAGCCAATTATCGTATTCATCATCTTAACAATCGCCATAAGCGCTTTCTGGGTGCAGGGCTTACTCCAGAGGCAGATACTCTATGACATCACTTCTAGCCATGAGTCTTTTTTTGCTCCAAAGCTATCCCAAAACATCCCCGCTATTGCCAAAATCATGGCCATGTACGGCTTTTGGAGGGAACCAAGCTATCAGGTTTCGTATCATATACTCCCGTTAGGATTATGGTATGTGCTGCTATCAGCGCTTATCATATTATTATTAACAGGCTACTTTCATAAATCATCCAAACAACAGCACTTCTATTTTGCCTTATGGTGGATAGGCATTTTATTAGCAGCCGGCATCAGCCATCCCTACACGCAAAATCTCTTTAACTTCCTCTTCAGCAACATCCCATTCTTTAATGGTTTTCGGGACAGCCACAAGTTTGTGGCTTTAGTTGCTTTAGCCTACGCATTTCTCATACCAGAAGGGGTCATGTATGTAGGTTCAAAGCTAAAGAATAAGTTTGTCCCAATCCTTGTTGCAGTGCTTATAATCATAGTCCTGGCTTCCCCGCTAATCAACCTTAACAATCAAGTCCATAATACTAATTACCCTGATTCTTATAAGAAAACCGCAGATTACCTTAATAATAAGGAAATGAAAGGTAATATAATCTACCTGCCCTGGGAATTATACTTAACCTATAACTGGACTAAAACTGCTTCGCCTGATGGAAGAATCCCTGTGCCAATAAACAACATTGTCAAGCCAATCATTATTATTGGCCCTGAGGCATGGGGAAGCACTAATGATTTCCAAAAAAACATCACTGGCTGCCTCACTAATAAATCAATCGATTGCCTTGCATCACAGAATATTGAATACGTCCTTAAGGATAGGTGTGCATTCTATCCAGAAACATATGCTTGGATTAACACAACCATTGCCCATGAGGACGCCTGCATCACAATCTACCATCTAAACAGCAGAACAATCACTACATCACATCGGCCACGGCTAAGATTCTTCGCTGGCCTAATCATTTCAACTATTGGCATCATCGCAGTCATTTATCTCATTAAGAAGCCTTGATAATCAAACGCTAAATGATACTCAATAGCCTTCGCTCAGTTCTTTCAGCAGCCCGCTCTCACCAATCCTGACTTTCAAAGGGTCAAGATCAATCATCCCGTCATCCCTGCCAGAGACTGCTGTTAAGAGTTCTGCAATATTATCCTTCTTCACTCCGCCGCTCATCTTCACGCCTTTTGAAAAATTCGCCCTCATCAGTTTCAGGTGCTCTGCCTTGGCTCCAGATAGTGCATAGCCAGTGCTTGTCTTCACAAAATCAACTCCAAGCTCATCAGCTATCTTACAAGCACTTATTATCTCGTCATTTGTCAGCAGGCTCGTCTCCAAAATTAATTTCACCAGCGCTTTCTTACTATGAGCTGCCTTCACAACTGCGCTTATGTCCTTCTTCACGTGGTTAAACTTGCTTTTTCTGAGCTCTTTCTTGAACCTTTCGCAGTCCAGGACCATGTCAATTTCCTTGGCGCCGTGCTTTATAGCAAGCTTTGTCTCTGCCACCTTGAAATCAGTAGTGTACCAGCCGCCATCAGGAAAGCCCACAACTGAAGCTATGACTATGCTGGTCTTATCATGTTTTTTCAGCATTTTATTGGCGTGCTTCACATCTTCTGGCCTGACACAAACAGCATATGGTAGTATCTTGCTAGAGAGCATCTCGTTCATGAAATTCTCGAACTCCTTCCTGCGCTCATCAGAAGCATTCACTCCATCCTTTCTAAAAGCCTCAGGCCTGTTAAGGAAGGTGTGGTCGCAGATAGAAGCGACTTGCTCTGGCGTTAACTCAGAAATCTTTGCTATGATTGGGTTTGGCACTATCATTCCCTTATGAAAACACAGGGCTTTTTTTAAATGTTATGCAATGCCCTATTCAAGGATGTACTTCATAAGGGCATCATCAAACAAAGGCTCGACCCTGGCCGTCTCAGGGTAAAGCTTTTCCTCAGCCATTTCCTTATTTATTTCCTTTTCAAGGTCAAGGTCCAGCTTGCAAACGCCAGCATGATGCATTTTTACCTCTAGCTCAGACAAGGTAAAGCCGAAGCGCTTAGGTTGTTTAGCTATCATTCTCCCATATTTTAGAACGTCAGAATAAATCTTGTCTGCCTGGTCAACCACAGCATTATATAATATGGCATTTTTTGCTGCGACAATATCAGCCTCAACATCTCTTATCTCAGCTTCAGCCTCTTCTTTCCTTTCAGCATCGATCCCCTTTGCAGCCAAAAGGGTTTTTAACGTGGCTAGCTCATCCCTGTCCTCCCTGTACACAGACCAAGGGTCATCATAGGTCATAAAACCCGCTTCCATGTCAAGTGCCCTGTATTTATCAAAAAGCCCACAGGCCTTGTTAAATCTTCTCAACACAAATTGATCTTCTAATTTTTCATCCATCGCGTCACCACTCCAAAATTTAAAAACCCAAAAATCGTTTGACATCAAGACTATTTAAACTTATCTTTTCAAACAAAAGGAGCATAACCTTTTTAAGCAGGCGCAAAGTCTCCGATGCCATGGCTGATAAGCAACAGAACCAATTCCCCTGGATGAATCCAAGGAAGATATTGGTGAAGAAAGAAGCAGCCACTAATCCTGGCTTTGGCAAGAAGCCAGAAGAGCGGGGCACAAAAGAGCTGCTTGAATACGGCATTGTGAACATTGACAAGCCCTCAGGCCCCAGCAGCCATCAGGTAAGCGCTTATGTTAAAAAGATTCTTCATATTGACAAGTCAGGGCACTCAGGCACTCTTGACCCGAAAGTTACTGGCGTTCTCCCAGTTGCATTGGGCAAAGGCACAAGGATTGTTCAATCTCTTTTGACAGCAGGCAAGGAATATGTGTGCCTGATGCAAGTCCATGCTGACGTGGATGAGAAAAAGCTCAGGCAGACCATGATGTGCTTCCTGGGAGAGATTAACCAGCTTCCGCCTGTGAGGAGCGCTGTGAAGAGGCAGGAGAGGAAGCGAACCATATATTACATAGACATAATTGAAATCATTGGGAGAGAAGTATTGTTCAGGGTCGGCTGCCAGGCAGGCACTTACATAAGGAAGCTTTGCTCTGACATCGGGCAGAAGCTTGGCTGCGGCGCGCACATGGCTGAGTTGAGAAGGACAATGGCTGGGCCATTTAATGAGGACACGCTCTGCACATTGCAAGAATTAACTGATGCTTATCATTATTACAATGAGAAACAAGAAGACAAACAGCTCAGGAGACTCGTCATGCCTGTTGAGCGCGGAGCAGAGCACCTGCACAAGGTTTGGGTGCTTGACAATGCAGTCAACACACTATGTCACGGCGCATACCTTAACATCCCCGGAATATCCAAATTAGAGGATGGAATCAATCCTGGCGACAAGGTTGCAGTCCTAACACTAAAGGACGAGCTGATAAGCGTGGGCATTGCGCAGATGGGCTCTGAGGAAGTGATGAAGAAAAGCAAGGGCTTGTTCATAAAATCCGAACAGGTCTTCATGGAGCCAGAGACTTATTCTAAGAATTAGTTTTCTAATTTATTGGTCCTCAATCCCGGGCGGCCTTTTATGAAAATAAAAAAGAAGAATTAAAAAATTTTAGAATGCTAGTTTCGCAGCGAACTTGCCTATGATGGGCAGCTCTTTCTCTTTTGAGGTCGCTGCAGCAATCACGCCCATGAGCCACAGCACAAAGAAGACTATCATGAAGGCAAGCTCGATTATCAAGATTAGAAAGTTTATGCCGGGTATCCAGCCTATGATTACGGCCAGGATGGAAAGCGGTATCCAAACGATTATTCCTGCTATTAGCAGGACCAGCGCTTGCTTGACATGTGATTTTGCAAAATTGTTCTTTTTCATTTTCTCATCGACAAAGAACCATATGATTCCTATCAGGATGTAGCTCAGGATGGCACAGCCTATCCCTTCATTTGTCTCATCTGATTTTTTTGTCACTTTGACTTCTTTTTTCTTCGGCATTAATTACACCCCCGAATTTTTTCTTAAATATTCACCCTTAATTACAATTATTATTGGCTCTCGTATAAATAGTTTGCTGTTTCCTTGCCGGCTCAGTCAGCCGCGAAAAGCTCGCTGTCAGAAACCTTGAAGAGCTTAATCCTTGCGCCAGCATCAAGCCAGGCATGGGCATAATTAACAGCTGCCAGTGACAAGACATAGTTGCCCTCTTCCCTGAAATGCTTTGCGTCAGAAAAATACCTCTCAGCCATGTCAAGAAAATCTGCTGCTTCCTTTGCCCTTTCAGAGTCCTTCTCGCCGGCTTTTACCTTCTCAAGCGCCCTTCCAGTGATGTCAAAGTACTTGTCAAGGCGCCTGTCGCACACCACATTTACTTTCTTAGGCTTTTTCTCATCATTGGGTGCCATAGTCTAATCCTCGGCAGAAAAGGTTTATAAATTTTGTCTAATTGCCGGGATGCAAAGCAATTTTACTTCTTGTAATCATTCACTATCCTTTCCAGGACAGCTTTGTTCTCATCCGTAGCTTCTAAATAGCTGAGCACTCCGCGCCTCGTGCCTTTCCTCGCAGCCACGTTATGAATGAAGACAAAGTATTCCTTGCCTTCTCCGAGCACTGGCGTGTTTTCATCAGCAGTTGGAGAGGCAAGCCCTTCTTTTTGCGTAGCAGCAATTAGCTCTGAAGGTATGTTTTGGCCGGGCTTTGTTGCTTTGTATGTTATGATTAGGTTCATTGGCTCGTTGGTTGTGGTGTTGACAAATTTTTTGGCTGGCTTCAGAACCATTCTGTTAAACTTGTACATCAGGACATCCTTGAGAGAATAAACACTGCAGATGTTCTTGTAGAAATCATTGTACTCAAAAGGCTTCTTGCCAGGCGCCAGCATGTCAGCAATGCCATAGCCGACGCTGTCAGCCTCGTCAAACATCTTCTTGATCTGTAAGTAATTCTGGTCTTCCTGGCTTTGCACTTCCTGCATAAGGACGCTATCAAGACACGTCCTGTCGACAGTTTTCTTGTTAAGAGCATAAGCCGAGGTGGACAATATTGCAGCACTGCTTAACACAGCGATTATATTCTTCAAGGGCATAAATTCACCCCAATTGGTTAAAGCTTATCAAGTCATGTTCTCATATAAATTTTTTTCTATTTTTGATAAAACCAAAACAAATATAAACCATCAAGATTGTTAATGAGCCAAAAAATGGCAAAGCTGAAGAAAGGCAAAAAAACAGAATTAATGATTGGCGGCCAGGCAGTGATCGAGGGCGTGCTGATGAGGAGCAATGACAAGTACGCTGTCGCTCTCAGGAAGCCGAACGGCAAGATAATGGTCAAGAAGGAAAAGTACGTGTCCGTAACCAAGAAGAACAAGTTCCTCGGCTTGCCTTTTGTGCGAGGCATCATAATCCTCGGCGAGACCATGGGCCTGGGCTACAGGGCATTGACTTTCTCTGCAAACCAGAGCCTAAAGGAGGATGATAAAGCAAAGGCCGGGAAGGAAGAGCTCGGGACTGCAGAGCTAATGATCACGCTTGTCATCTCCATAGCATTCGCCCTTGCATTGTTCAAATTCCTGCCGCTCCTCATAGCTACCCTTTTCAAGAATAAGATTGGCGGGAGCAACATCTTGTTCAACATCATAGACGGCGCCGCCAAATTCCTCATCCTTATACTGTATCTCATGGCGATTTCCATGCTAAAGGATGTCCAGAGGCTTTTCCAGTATCACGGGGCAGAGCACAAGGCAGTGCATTCATATGAGCACAACAAAAAGCTCACTGTTGAAAACGTGAAAAAAGACTCCAAAGCCCACGCGCGCTGCGGGACAACATTCATTCTAGTGGTATTGTTCCTTAGCATAATCTTTTACTTGTTCATACCCTTCAGCATGAACTTCTGGCTCAAGCTCTTTATACGCATTCTTTTCCTGCCCATAATTGCAGGCATTTCATACGAGTGGATTAAGCTCAGCGGAAAGCACCAGGATAAGTTCTTCGCAAAAATCCTGATAGCGCCCGGCCTCCTAGTCCAAGGCCTAACTACCAGGGAGCCGGATGACAAGCAGATTGAAGTAGCCATAAAAGCATTGAAGGCGGTTGTAGAATAAGGTATTCAAAAAACATCAGGATTCATCAAGCACCTTGTTGACTTCTCTCCTAGTAACCATGGTCTCAGGCGCCCATATATCAATCCTTTTCTTGAAGTGTTCCATCTCATCAGCCTTGACACTGTTCTTAAGCTGGGTAATGATTCCTATAATGGTCTTCTGCACAGAGCGCATATCATGCTTTATGGCTGAAACCTCATCTTTTACAGTGCTTAATTCACGCTTAAGCTCATAGTCTTTTTCTTTCATAGAAGTGTTTGTCTTCTCCACTTGGCGTGTCAATTCATCAGATATCTTGTGGAGGTTTTGCAGCCTGGAATACATGCTCTTGATATAGCCTGCTAACTCGTAAATTTCACCCTCATCGAACTGAGTCAATGTCATAATGCCTATCTATTTTTAGTGTCTTATAAATATTTTTTCATTAAATGGTGGAATAACGTATTGTTTTTGCTGGTGTTTCAGATGGTGTCGGTCGCGCGCACAAAGCCTGTAGGCAAAACAACTAAATTTTTATGTTTTTAAACCAAATCGCGCGCCAAAGGCGCTTAAAAATTAATCCATAAACACAAGCGATTTCTACGGCCCTGCTAGCCCCCAGCCACCGCAAAGTTTTTATACTCTAAATATGATTAGCTTTTCAGATAGAGGTAGTTAGAGGTACTTTTAGTCACAAAAATCCTTCGAAAGCGCTCTAGGCTTGAACAGCGCTTTCAAAAATCGGCGGATTTTTGGGACATCAAAACCAGAAAACAGTCTGGTTTTGTTTGCAATAAAAAGAGGGGTGAGTAATTGGCTGAAGATATCTTGCCACCGGCTCCGCCAGGAGAGGAAAGGCCTATCCAGAGAGAAGAGAAGAAAAAAGGCGGTTTTCTAAACGGGTTGTTCAAGAAGAAAAAAGAAGAATACGAAGAGCCAATCATACCCATACCTCCGAAGTCAGAGCCAGCTAAAATAACGCCAAAACCCGAAATCCCACAAGACATTAACCTAGATGATATCAGGAAACAATTAGGCCTGCAGCCAGACTTCCAGGAAGAAGCTCCTGAGATCTCACAACCTCCTAAGATAATAAAGCTGGAAGAGGAAAAACCAGCACCCAAGCCCGCAACTGGAATTGAGAGGCACCTTTTTGAGCTGCCAGACATTGATGAGCCGCCAAGGCTTGATGCAAAGCCCAAGCCAGCCCTGGAGGAAGACCTGCTTAAAGAGCCGCCCAAGATGAGCCCAGGCGGTTGGACATCTGACCTTGAAAAAGAAAAAGATGTTCTTGGCTTTTCAGATTTTGATTCTGACTTCATAAAAGATGTGGATAAACAAGGGACAGGAAAAACTTCTGAGTTCACGCAAGAAGCTTTGAAAAAAGAAGAGCCTGCAAAGCCTGGTGGAGAGAATTTCTTGACAGACATCTCCCCAAAAGAAGTAAAGGCATTTGCAAAAGGGATGAAGAGGAAGAAATTCGAGCAGGAAAAAGGCATATCTTATGAGCCAGAAGTGAATCTTGAGCAACCAGACATTATTGAGGAAGCACGCGAAGAAGAGGAATTGCTTGAGGAATCTCCAGAGGAGGAAATCCGGGAATTAAAGGCAAAGCTCAGAGATGAACTTTTCAGAAGCCATAAGAAAAAGCTAGAGGAAGAAGAGGATAAAAAAGCAGGGCCGCCTATCCCTCCAGCTCCGCCACTCCCGCCCCCGGCCCAACAATCTATAATGCCACAAAAGCCTGCAGCGCCATCCTTGCCTCCAGAGCAGCTCCAAGAGGAGATAGAAACCCCTAAGCCATTAACTACAGAGCCAGACTTCCTGCCAGAAGAATTCCCCCAATCAAAAGAAGATATTTCTCAGATACTCGAACCGCCGCCTGATGAGCCAGAGAAAAGCCTTGAAGAGCAGAAGCCTGACAAGAAAAAGGAAAAGGAAAGAAAGAAGGAGCTGAAAAAAGAAGAAAAAGAAAAGAAGAAAGAGGAAAGCATTGACTCTTCGCGCCCAATAGTCGAGATTGAGAAGGAATTCAGGGAGAAAATAACTGGCCAGATACGCGAGGAGGAGAAGGCAAAGCTCGAGAAGAATTATGAGGAGCTGAGAAAAGCTCTTGAAAAGCAGAAAGAAATGATTGAGCAGGAAAAAATAATGGTGGCTGGCAAGGTAAGCAAGTATGAGTTCAAGGAAAAGCAGCTGAGAAAAGAGAAATCAGGGTTTGCAGATGAAAAGGAGAACTTCTCAAATGAGAAGAAGGAAGCAGTAGAGCTCTTGAGAAAGCTGCCTTCATTAAGAGAAGACCATGACAAGCTTCAAGGCCGCATGATAGAGATTTACGAGCGCCTAAAGGAGTACAACCACAAAGAGGACGGGCTCCTCCAGATAGAGAAGAATATAATAGAGAAAGAAAAAGCGCTCGGGCAAGCCCAGAAGAGGCTGGAAGAGATGGAGGAGAAGATAAGAGAGAAAGGGTTCGCAGACTACCTTGAGGCAGAAGTAAAGAACCAACACCTCATCTCGCCGCAGTTCGAGGAGAAAGACCTGCTCAAAGATGCTGATATCGGGCTTTACAACCTGATTGACGAGTGCAAATCCCTTATTATCAACAGGAACATTATAGAAGCCAAGAACATCTACATGCAGCTCAGGGATGCATACACCACCATCAAGGTTGAAGGGGCTGAGAAGGACTTGCTCTACACCACCATAAGGGAATTATATGACGATATCAAGCTAGCAGAGATGGAACACCCTTTCTAAGAGATGGTTAAGAATTATTCTTCTTCTCGCAGCTAATCAATTTATCCTTCACATCAAACTTGACGTCCAGGAACTTCTCAGCAACATGAATGTTAGACTTGACATGCCCTGTTATCTCGCTCGCCCTGATGAGGCCGCCGCACAAGGCAAGGAAAGGGATGAGCTGGTCAGCGAGGTGCTTGTCCACAGCAGCGCCAGAGCTAATCTCCTGCAAAAGATTGTCCGCAGCCTCCTTGCCAACATCCTCTGACTTCCTGCCCCTGTCGCCAAGCCCGTCTGCGCCAAGGATTATGGGATTTTTCAAATCAATTCCATCATCGCCAAAAACAGCCCAGAGCGTGATGCCCGAGCCAGTGCTCAAGGAATTATAATACTGATGATTCACGCTGAAATGGGTCTTCAGCCTGTCGAGGTAAAGCTTTGCGCTCTCACTCTGGCGTTGAGCCACCTTTACGTCCTCCAAATCAAGTGACGCATGGCTAACACCCTTTATCTGCAAGAGCTTCTTCTGCTCAAGCAGCAAGATCGAGGGCGCATTGCCAGGAGAAGAATATTGGCCGTTTACCACAACCTTCACCTCACCCCCGCCTTTAGGATAATATCCTCTCCTGAAAAGATTGGCTTCAATGTCAGCATAGCGCTTCATCTGAGGAAGAAAGACTGAGTTGAAGTAATCAAATGGCTGAGACCATTTCACATCAGTTCCTCCTTTTATGTGGAAAGACACTCTCTTGCCGCAGAAAATGCTCGGCAAAAGCAAGGACTGCAGCAGCAAGGTTATTGAGCCAGCAGTTCCTATGTCAATATCATGATGGCCTGCCTTGAACGCTCCGGGCGTAAAACTCACCTCTGTGCTTCCAGTGTAACAGCCCACGGCCTCTGCATTGCACATCTCCTTCGCAGCATCAACACAGGCAACGTGCTGCGCAGCAAGGCCGGGCTTAGGCCTTCCCTTGCGAATATTAGTTATCCTGAAAGCCTTGCCAGTGAGCATGCTCAAAGCAAGGGCCTGCCTGAGAATAGCCCCGCCTCCTTCACCGTGGCTCCCGTCCAGTTCAATCATGCTATTGGGAAAATAATAGGTGTTATAAAAAACTATTTAAAACCCAAAAGAAAACCCCAGTGGCATGGCATTTGTAGCTTTTAAGAAAAAAGAAGATTTCTACAGGGGAATGGACTTGGCATTTAGAGTGATGAGGGAGTTCAAGGATAGTTATATGATCTCCTTGCAAGGGAAGGTAGAGGATTTCTATAGGGGGATTCACGAGCTTCCCCAGGCAATGCTCGATGCCTTTGACAAGCAAGGCGTGGCTTATAAGAGATTAACTGAAGAAGAAGCCATCAATTACCTGCCAGAAAGCAGCAAGGAATTCTTGAAACAAGCAAGCATCAATCACAAGTAAGAACCTGCAAAGATTAAGAAAAAACAAAAATAAAAAATTTTGTTACCAGCTGACTTCGTCAAGGTAGTCTCCTGTGCTGTTCAGTTCAGGGTCATCAAGCTCATTGCTGAGGCTGTCCACCTCTTTTATATCCTCTGGTATGGTGCTATCTGCTGCCTGTCCTGCTGTTTTTTCTGCTGTATTTTCACCAGCAGGCTGCTGGGCTTCTTGCCTTCCGCAGCCGACTATAAGCAGTGCCAGCACAGAGATTAGTGCCAAAGCAGCTAAGGTCTTATTCATCTTCGTTATCCTCTTAGTCCTCGTCTTCTTCCTCGACCAAGTCTACTTCCTCATCCTCGTTGATCTCGTCAGGGTCAAAGCTCTCGCCTTTCTGATTAATCATGTGCACCAAATCCATCAGGATGGTGTGGGCGTCCTTGAGTGCCTGGTGAGCTTCTCTTGTCAAGGTCTTGGCTTCTTCGAGTTTCTCCTTAGCCCCTTCCTTGTCGCCTGAGTCTCTTAAATCCTTAGCTTCCTGGAACAAGTCATTGGCTTGCTCCATCTTGTCCCTGGCGTCATCAATCTTCGCACTGAAGTTGTCCAGCTTGTCCTCAAGCGCAGTGGTGTTCACTCCCTTATCCTGGAGTTTCTTTACCACATCATCAAGCTTCTGCTCAAGGATCTCGCTCCTGGCAAAGATTTCCCCGACTCTTGAGTGGATTACTTCCTCAGCGTACATGAAAGCATTGACTTTCATGTCCTGCCACACCACGTTTATGAGGTCGGCTGCTTCTTTCAGCTCGTCCTTTGTGCCTGCGCCTTCAACTGCATCTTTTACATCCTCGAGCTTGGCTATCATGTCATCAATGCTACCAATTATTTCCTCTGCCTCTGTCTCGTTCAGGTTTTCTGCGCTCTCAACCCTGCTCTTAACCTTTTCCAAGTGCTGGATTAGCCGGTCAGCAATCGCTGTCAGCTCTTCCTGGGCCTTCTCAAAGGTCTTGTTCTCAAGCTCTGTGCAGTTCTCACCCTTGGCTTTGCACTGGGCAAGCTTTCCCTTCATTTCTAAGAAATCATTCCTTATCCTTAACTGGGAATTCTTCATCTCTATATATTGGTTCTTTGCTTTCAAGAACTTGTTCTGTGCCTCGAGCAACTTGTCCTTGGAAATGGTCCTCTCCCTTATCCTGTCCTTGACTTTTTCAGTGGTAATCTTCCAGTTCTTTATCTTCTCCTTGCAGTCTTCTGTGTTGTTAAGGCACTGTTGCAGCCTTGCCCTGTCAAGGTTTTTTATAATGTCAGACCTGTTGGTCTGGTTAAGCTGCTCTAAGAACTTCTGGACAATTACAGGATGATTCTCCATGAATCTCTGTACAATCCCTTCTTTTAGTCCGCTAAACCCCGCAACAGCGGCTCGCATGCCACCCGCAGCGTTTTCTTTCTCTGCTTCTGTCATTGATTTTTCCCTCAATCTTTCCTTGTTATTATTATCATCGTCGCCCTGTGCTAAAACCAAAGAAAAGGCGCTGATGAGAAAGATTGCTGCCACTAAAAATGCTAATCCTTTCCTTATTTTCATTTTCTTCCTCCATATTCTAATATTTATGTTATGGATATTATGGCATGGCTGAAAAAGCCTTGGGGGGAACTCCGAAGTGGGTTCTTGAGACTTTTTCAACTTACCATTTTGGTATTACGATTTGAAGAGCACATGTTATTTATAAACATACTTTCAAAAGCAAGAAAAAAAGCCTCATTTTAAGCTTTTAACACTTTACAAAGGTTCATTTTGGTTTATTTTCATCATAAGTGAATATTTTGGTGAATCTTGTTATTCCTGCACTCCCTCAGGCATCAAACTCCTCAAAACACAATAGCAAAACCTTTTTATATTAATTAAATACTGCTTATGCCATTATGCCAAAGGTGGGTAGATTAATAGTATTATTCTTTTTGATTCTATCTTTGATTATACCTTCAAGCCTCGCAGCAAGCCTTCACGGCAAGGTATTTGACTATAACTTTAGGATAGCTAATTTTAGCGTGGTCCAAATCAACACCGTGCCTGAGCAATTAATGGTTGCAACTGATGGAAAATACTCTTTCAATGTGCCTGAAGGAAATTATGTCATATCCGCCTTTCTCAAAGATTCCTTGAACAGGACAATTTATTCCCTCAAGGATAATATCTCTATTGTAGATGAAGGAGACTATGTACTTGACTTGATAATGTTCCCTCAGGAAGACCTGGATGAATTGGATTTGGAAAATGACATTAACACTGATATAGACGGTGACTCTAAGGATCAGGCTCAAAAAATCATACTCATTGCGGTTGGCTTGATCTTGATTATTTTATTTGCCTGGCTTTATTGCGTGGCTTTCAAGAAGTGCAAGAAAGAGGGCAAGAAAGAAAAAAAAGAAGAGAGTAAAGAAGGAAATGTGCAGGTGAAAACTGCTAACGAGGAAGCTGATGACCTGGCAGACCTGCTGGGCTTCATAAGAAAGAACAAGAGGGTGACACAGAAGGACATCCGAAGGAATTTCCCTCTTTCTGAGGCAAAAATAAGCCTGATACTGACTGACTTGGAAAGCCAGGGCAAGATAAGGAAGATAAAAAAGGGGCGGGGAAACATCATTATTTATAACGAGAAACAATAATGAAGCGCAGTGATTTTGTAACTATCATCAATCCCCAGAACTCGTCGCAGGAGGAAATCTATCGAGATATAATCTTATCTGTTGGGCTGAGAGAGCCGCATGTTTTTTATTTCCCGGACATTTTGAAGAATGAAAACGAGGAGATTTATTGGGACCAGGGTAAGTACCGCAGCAAATTTTCTGACATCAAGGAGTTCTTTGCAAAGGACATTGCTGCCAGCTTGGATGATAGGCCTTGCGTGATTTTAAGCTCACGCCACTGCCCTGCAGCTTATTGCTTTAATGATGGCTCAACAGCATTCATCACCTTTGACGCGCACAACGATTCTTTGCAGTCCATATCATTTTGGGATATTCCGCCTTTTCATTATGGTCTTTTTGGGGAGGGTGATTTTCTCTTGAAGAGAAAGGGAGAGACTCATATCATCGGTACGTCTATCACATCAGAAGCTTCTCAAATACCAACATATAAGGCAAGCAAGGCGCATGAAGTCCTGGGAAAAAAGATTCCAAGCAAAATATTTCTTAGCCTGGACATTGATGTGTTTGATTCTTCTGTTACTCAGGCGCATTATTGGCCTCACCAGAGCTGGATTGACGGACTGGCACGCTTCTTTCACTATAAGAACCATATGTTTTTCGAGGAAGTAAAGGATTTGTCTGTCAAGCTAGCAAAGGGAAGGGAAGTAAAGGGAGTTCATGTGGCAGGTTATGAGCCTCTATTTGATGAGCCTGGCTTGAAGACTGCTGAAATGATTAAGAGTTATTTGAGCTCTGTCTTGGACGAGATAAAGGGATAGGGCGGCATTTTTTTGTCTGATTCTCTCAATCGAAACATTTAAATACTCCAATCACTACTAATTGTGTAAATCGGCTACCAGAAGCCAAGAAAAGCCAAAGATTCGCCAACGATCATGAAAGCTTGCAACGGTAATACAGATTTCGGCATAAATGAGGCCGTAGAGATAACAAGGCTAGAGCCAGTAATAATAGAGGTGGGGATGGGAGATTGCATTTCCTCCCACCTCATATTATTCGAGCTCATATGCAGGATGAATTTCTCACAAGAAGAAATTACTGTCAACGGCGAAGTGCAAGAGACTATTTTCCAAAACCAGGCAAGAGAAAACGAAGACTAAAGATTTACTTCTGTTTTTTCATTCTGCTCATAATAAACTTATAAACAACATCTGTAGTCTGCTTCACATTGTTGTTTGTGGTATCAACAACAAAATCATAGTTCTTAATATCAAAAGCATTGTCAATGCCATAAAGCTTCTTATATCTTTCCAGGCTACACACTTCCTTCTCAGTCAACATTTTCAAAGCTTCCTCAGGGTTTTTAGAACGTTCTTCTGGGTCAGCGCGTTTAAATATTCTTTCTGCCCTTAATCTGGGATGGGCGTCAAGAAATATTTTTATGCTCTTGGGAAAGAAATAAAAGCCAAGCCAAGCGTCAATGACAAAATCACCCTCGGTTTCAGCCATTTTTTTCATATAATCATCAACTAATTTGTCAGAAGCAGGGTCCTTCTTGGCCTGCTCATTAAGCTCAGCAATAGTCATCCCCTTACTGACAGCATACTTCCTCCTTATATCACCGGCGCTGTAGTGCTTATAGCCAAGTTTAGCAGCCAACGCCTTAGAAACACTCGACTTGCCGCCTCCTGCCCTTCCGCCTATTGATATTATCATGTAACAAATAAAAAAGATAAGAGTTTAAAAAGTTTGCGAGAGATGAAGCTGTTTTATGCCCGAATTGATTCCTTGTTCTTCAGCTTCCTTCTCTTTGCGTTCTTGTCATCACGCATTTTGATGGGCCCGAAGGCTCGTTCTTCAGCAACTTGCACCTTGTACTCTGGAGCTCTGGGCCTTATTCCAGCATAAGCATGTTCTATTTGCTCTGGTTGCTCAGCATCAGCGAAAGCATAACCTTCAACTGAACCTTTAGTCGGATTAGCAGGGTCATAACCTAATAGAACAGGGCTTCCAGGCAATCTAGCATCTTCCACGTCCTCTTCCTCAAGAAGGCCGTCCAAAGATTCTGCTAGCTCTGCCTGCTCAAATTCTGCTTCAAAAGAATTGGGTGTGTATAATCTCGCTGTTGGAAACAACCTCGCAAGAAGCCGGTTCCTGGATTCATAAGCCTTTCTCAAAGTGGCTTCTGCTGGCGGGTTTACTCCGCCTTCATCTTCTCTGTCATAGTGGCGTGCGTAAGGGCTCGCAGAAAAACCATTGATTTGTTCTGGTGTCAACATTTTTTATCCTCCGTATGAATTATATTTCTCCTCGATAATGAACTTGGAATGGTTGAGCTTTTTGGAATTTATAAATCTTTCGCTTATTTTTAACTATATAGTGATAACAGAAATGCATTGCCTGGTGTTGTGTTTTTTTGCACAGCAAAATTTATCCTGACTACAACGCTGCAAGCTTCATTGTATTCAATCAGGTGCTCGGAGGAACAATAATGAAACAAAAAGAAGCTGTGAAGAAAAACATCGAGGAGCTCGTCAGAGATTTGATGTCAAAAGAAGACAGGAAAGGCGCAGAGTTCAGGCTTGCAATCCTGCTATCCGAAATAGGGGATATATCAAAATACATAACACATGACCCAAAACTGAATCCTAACGCCAGGCCTCATGGCACTGTGGAAGGTGAAAAACTCGCCTATGGCGAAGTGATAGTTCAGCTCATGGGACTTCTTCACATCAGAGGAATCAAGTATGACGAGGCATTGGGGCAAGGCTTGAAGAACTGGCTGGAAGCTGACTGGCGCAAGAGAGAAACCCAAAGCCTCACGCCCAACAATATCGAAGGCACAGTGATAAAAGAAGGCTATGCAAAAGCCAAAGCTTACCTTGTGAGCCACCAGAATCCCATTAAGGATGTGAATAAAGAAAAAGCTAAGCCCATCATTGTGCTTGAGCACGCAGACCCTGACGTCATAATCTATCTTGAGCACGCTGCTGGCTTTGTCACAGACCACGGCGGAAAGACCTGCCACCTTGCAGTCCTGGCACTAGACCCTGTCATCAGCAAACACGTTCCGCCTTCAATCATAGGCACAGGGAATGCCACTCAAGTGATAAAGCACGGAGAGATAATAACCCTTGAAGCCTATGCTTTGCATGGCAAAGGATATGCGAAGAAGGAGAACTAGCACTAGGTGATCAAAATGACTAAATTACTTGTAAGGACAGCATATATTAATGGGATGCACTGGGCAGATGGGGATGGTTTCTGCCCTTTATGGGATGATGCGGAAAGAACTTATATGAAAGCTCATCGCTTCTTAGAAAAGCATGCAAAGCCAATATTAGAGCAGCAAATCAATCCTTTTCCCTGGATTCAAGAGGGAATCATCTCTGCTCCAGCGGCTGTGTCGTGCTACTCTTTTTTGGAGTGCATTGTGGGCAATCATTTCCGGCCTTATGGCGGAGGAGTGCAGCACAGGATGATCGTCGGAGGGAGAGAGGAAGAGTATCAGAGAATAACCCACGTCATAAACATCCTTCATTATGAATCTGGCTGGTTTCGTTGGCCTAACACTTATCTGCATGTGGAAGAAGACAGAATGATTGATTTTCCTTTGGATGCTGGAGATATTGTGCAGGCATTGCCTTATTTTACAAAATGCCTGAAAGAATAAGTGTAAATTACCTCAACGTTGTACTTTTTTTGTCAATAATATAAAAAAATATTAAAACACTATGATAATAACCTGCTAAAATGGTGCTCAACAAAGAAATTGAAAAGAAAATAACGGAATTCGTCTATCTCAAGCCCAGGACTGTACAGGAGATAGCTTTTCTCATACAAAAAAACTGGCGAACAGCTGATTCCTATGTCGAGAAGATCGGCACTGAGACCGGGCTGATTGGCAGCAGGACTTTCAGAGGCGGAACCCGCGGAGCGCTCAAGGTTGTTTTCTGGAATAATATCGAGAAGATACACTCCGGCCAGTTCCAGGAGAGGCTGTTGAAGCAGATTGAGAGCGCGAGGAGCAAAGATGATTTCAGCCCAATGGACATTTTCCAATACGTCCCGGAGAACAAGAAAAGGGCTTTCTCAGAGATTGTGGAGTGCGAGAGCATATCCAAGGTGCAGAACCTTGTCGGGCTGTTCTCCAAGGCAGAAGACCAAATCCTTTACTTTGCAGGCAACATGAGCTTCCTTGAGATGAGCGAAAAGAAAAAAAGCATACTAGACATAATAGAAGAAGCTGCAAAGAGAGGCGTCAGCATCAAGGTCCTAGCAAGGGTTGACATCACTGCCCTTGATAACTTCAAGAGGATGATGGAGATAAACCACAAGATCGGCAGGGAAGCCATTGAGATAAGGCACGCAACCCAGCCATTAAGAGGCTTTGTAATCGATGGCAAGGAAATAAGGCTGAAAGAAGAGAAGAACCCGCTGAACTACAAAAAGAGCGAGCTAAAGCAGAAGACAAGGATATTCTACGAGATTTATGACGAGGAATGGGTGGAGTGGATGCAGAAGGTGTTCTGGAACATCTTCAGGACCAGCATTGACGCTAGGCAAAGGGTAAAAGATATTGAGAAGATTGAGAAACTCTAAAAGTCCTTCTTCTTCTCAAGCTCAATAATCTGGGTCTTGATGGTTTCCCTTGTCCTGTTATTGTCTTGCTCATGCATTAATCCGCCGCACTCAGGGCACTTAAAGTTGAACTCCATGCTCTTCTCAAAGGGCATCCTGACGCAGGCATTCCTGCACATGTAGAAGGTGAATTTTTGCTCTCTTTCGAACCTTTCCTTGAGCTTGGCAATCTTAGAAAGGCGGATCTTCTCAGCGAGATAAGGGGTCATGTACTCGTTAAAGTCCCAATAGCAGATGTACCAGCCCTTGATCCTGTCCTTTTTTCTCAGGAAGGAGACAATGTTGTACTCAAGAAGGCGGTAGAGAAGGTTCCTGACCAGGTGGATTTCCATGTCAAGTTCCTCAGCAATTATGAATTCAGAAATCTGGCGCTTGCCGCGCAGATAGAAAATGATGGAAAGGGCTTCCTCGCCAACCAGCTCAGTCACAACATGGTTGATAAGGTCTTCAGTTATCTTCTTCTTCTTAGAGATAGCCTCCCCCTTATGATCAGTAAAGACGAACGAATTATTAAGAACTTTGACGTGTCTTTCAACCTTTACTCCTTCCTCGAGCATAAATAGCTTTCTAGTGTCAGTGTCTATCATATTAATAACCCCCAAATCTATTTCTGATGCTTCTAACACTTTCTAACGATTTATAAGCACTAGTTTAAAATCGATATATCTTATTCCTGGAATTTTCTCTTTATAAATTTTGTGGTGTTAATGTACATAAATTCCATACTAAAAACGACTATAAATAATTGCTAAATAGGTTTTTGTGATAATCCAGTGATGATTTCTTGGTTTGTGTGATGATTTAGTCAATGGCAAGAGTCTCATTGTATAAATCCTGAAGCCTGTAGATTTTCTGCTCCAGAGCAGCAACTCTTGCTTCGCCTTGATGCCTTTTCTGCACTTCGAGGGCCTTGATCTCTGCAAGGTAATGCTGCCTTATGTTTGATTTGTAGTCTTCTTGTATTTTTACCAATTCCCTGCTGTCTTTCTGTTGCGCTGCAATAAAATAAAAAATATTAATCCCCGGCACAAATGCCAAAATGTTCTTTGCTTTCATCTTAGCACCTCTTTAATTTATAGCGAGAGCCGCAGTCTCATCAAGCAGTTTGTATTTTGCTTCTGGCTGTTCCTCTATTTCAGATGGCTTGGCAATCTCTTTTTGCCTGCTGTAGAATTCATCCAGGACTTTCTGAGCTGGTATAATCATAACCCTTCTTCCCGGCTTGTGGTATCTAATTTCCCGAGAATCATCAACCAGAACGACTTCAACCGCTGTGCTTAATCTTTCTTTGTCCAGAGCCCGTTCGAGTGAAGCTAGGTATTTTTTGCTCATAGTCCCCCTCCTTTTTGTTTGTTATCTTATCCTTTGATTCGCTAGTATTTAAATCTTTCGTTTTGTAGTTACTAAGTAGTGAATACAAAATGCGTTTTGTGTGCATTGAGAGGATAATGTAACTCCTGACTATATAACTCCAGCGTTGCACTGACATATTTTCTCCCTTTTTTCCGCAAACTTTAAATAATCCGGAATTCAGAGGAAATAAAAAGGGGGAAAGAAGTTAAACTATTCATCATCATATAAGGTAAGAAAGCTAAAATGGTAGCCAAGAAAGCAAAAGAAAAAGCTGACAAGGACGAGCAAAAGCCAGAAGAAAAACCTGGCAACGGCAAGTCAGAACTAGGGATAACTGTAAAGAAGTCAGCGGACTTCAGCGAGTGGTACACCCAAGTGATCCAGAAGTCCGAGATGATAGAATATGGCCCGGTATCTGGCTGCATGGTTATACGACCCTATTCTTATTCAATTTGGGAAGTGGTCCAAGCATTCATGGATAAGGAATTCAAGAAATCAGGGGTGCAGAACGCCTATTTCCCGCTCCTGATTCCAGAAAGCCTGTTCAAGAAAGAGCAGGAGCATGTTAAAGGCTTTACCCCTGAAGTTGCATGGGTAACTGAGCATGGTGACACTAAGTTTGACGAACGCCTGGCTATTAGGCCAACAAGCGAGACCATAATGTATGATTCTTACAAGAAATGGATAAGGTCCTACAGGGATTTGCCTCTTAGGCTGAATCAGTGGTGCAACGTTGTCAGGTGGGAGTTCAAGCATCCCGTACCCTTCCTAAGGACCAGAGAATTCCTCTGGCAAGAAGGGCATACTGTCTTTGCCACAAGAGAAGAGGCGATGAAGGAAACCATGGAGATACTTGATATTTATGCAAGAGCATATGAGGAGCTCTACGCAGTGCCTGTGCTAAAAGGCAGGAAGAGCGACACTGAGAAGTTCGCAGGCGCAGAGTACAGCAACAGCCTGGAGATTTTCATGCCTAACAAAAAGGCAATCCAAGGATGCACCACACACCTATTAGGCCAGAACTTTGCAAAGGCTTTTGACATCAACTTCCTGGACAAGGAAGGCAAGAAACAGTTTGCCTGGCAGAACTCATGGGGCTTCAGCACGCGCTCAATCGGAATAATGGTAGCAATGCATGGCGATGATAAAGGCCTGGTGCTACCTCCAAGAGTGGCTCCAATCCACGTTGTCATTGTGCCTATCCTTTTCAGCAATAAGCCCAGTGTGAATGAGAAAATACTAGAGGTGGCTCAGAGCATAAAAAAGGAACTGAAAACAATAAAAGTCCATCTGGATGACCGGGAAGAGTACAGCCCTGGCTTTAAGTTTAATTACTGGGAGCTAAAGGGAGTGCCACTCAGGATAGAGCTCGGCCCTAAGGACTTGGAAAAAGAGCAGGTAGTCCTTGTTAGGAGGGATACTGGTGTGAAAGAGTCAGCGCCTATTTCTGAGATAACCATCAGGGTAATCAAGCTGCTAGCAGACATCCAGGACAACCTTTACAACAAGGCGAAGAAATTCCTAGAGCAAAGCATTGAAAAAGTTAATTCACTTGCAGAGCTGAAGAAAACTATTGACAATGGCAAGATAGCCCAGGTAAATTGGTGCGGAAGCGCAGATTGCGAAGCCAAGGTCAAGGACGAGACCGGTGCCAAGAGCCTGAACACGCCCTTTGAGACAGCAAAGCTTAGTGGCAATTGCTTCTGCGGCTGCGGAAAAAAAGCAGAAAAGATTATGTATTTCGCAAGGAGTTATTGAGGTCTGGGCATGGCTAATGGCAAGTTTATCAAGATTCAGCCCAGCGATATTCTTAAGCATTTTGCCCAGAGAGGCGACTTGAGGGCGATGGCTTATGTGCATAATTCTGATTTAGGGAAGTATGCATGGGTTTTTGACACGAACGTCTTTATTGATGATGTTGATTACCCGAAATGTGAGAAGATTGTGATGGCTGGCAATTTCTTGGTTTCAATGGACGTGATTGATGAGCTAACAAGGGGCGTGCCCATCCCGGGAGTTGCCCAGTGGCAGAGGGCTAGGAAGCTTGCAGATTACATTGTGAAGCACCATCCTGACAAGATATTTCAAAAGCCTAATGCTCAGCTTGTGCAAGAGCTCCAAAAGCTTTCTGTGATCATGAGCAAGGGTTATGTTCAAAAAACTGTTTTTGATAACCTTACTTCAATATACGCCCTTTTTAAGAGCAGCAAGAACCAGCAAGATACCTTGGATAAGTTCATATATGCGATTAACGATAAAATGTATCAGACCTTGAAGAATAATTTCAAATCTCGGGCAAAAGGGCTTGTTCAAGAATCAAAAATTAATGCGATAGAGAATTATTTCATTGAGAATATGAAAACTGCCTTGAAAGCTATTTTTCACAGCTTAATGAATTATGCTTCCTTGGACATTGAGGCATGCAAAAAATACTTGATGAGGCACTTCTTCAGGCCAATCAATGCTGATGTGAACATAGCTGCTAGTTATATAGAGCATCGCAAGCCGCACCATCATCTGGGCTCAAATGACAAGGACGTGGTTGAGCTGATTATTCTCCACGAGCATAGAGCTCTGGCTTAAGCCCTTCTTTTCCCAGGCTTTCAGGCTTGACAGCCAAGACATAACCTGTGGTCTTCAGCCTTTTGAGATTTCCGTCTTGTTCAAGAACAACAGTGATTCCTCCTTGGTTATCAAAGATGAAGAAGTGCTTGGCTTTTACAGCAGCAAGGAATTGCCAAATGTCAATGTCAGTTATGGCTGGTTGCTTTTCAGAGGCGCATTTTAGGTAGGGGGCAAATTCAATATTGCCTGGCTTTGGACCTGTAAACACGCCTAGGTCCCCTTTTTGGATGCGCGTCTCTAGGCTTGCCGAATCGCTCACTTTTCGATAATTGATTCCAAGAGATTTAAAGCCGTGAGCTTGGTATTCGGGCTCTGTCCTTACAAGCACATATCCCCTACTATCTGGGCGCTCTTGCTTTAATTTCTCAAAAACAGGATAGAGCAGGACAATGTCTTTTATGTTTTTCCCGGTTTCTGGCTTATTTCTGTTACAGTCCATAAACCTAAGAAAGAACCGATTATTTATAAATATTATGATTTGTTACTATCATTAGGTAGTTTCATAATTGGTCTTGCTAGCCTTATTTGAGAAAAGCTTAAAATCAAGATGTAATTTTACCTGACAGAGCTGGTTAAGGCTGTGCGCTCTGATTATTTAGCTATTTCCCGCTCATGAAAAAATTTGTTCCCGATGACAGGTCTAAAATTATCGCTATCATAGCACACTTGCGCATCAAGCACCCTAATCCTACCAATAACATCCGCCAAAGGCACATCATCTGCCCCTTCAAGAGTGATGCTAACCATTCTACCAAATTCCGCTCTCAGGATCAAATCCAATGCCTTTTTGCCAGCCTTGATTCCTCTAATGCTATCTTGCGCACTTGGCTCTCCAGAACGCGGCAAGTATCTCAGAGCCATGGATCTTGCCAACCTATCTCCTGTCCTTGCGATGTATTCCTTAACTATATACTCTGTAACATCCCCTAATACAGGATTGCCATGCTGGTCAAGTTTCCTATCCTTGAGAATCTCACCAATGCCCTTAATGCGAGTCCCTTCTGCGACTGCGACCATTGTATACCTTCGCCCATCCCTATGATAGCCAGGATACCTTGCTGGTTTGCGCTCATGAATTAATTTGAACAACCCATCAAGGTCTGTCTCGACTTCAGGGATGGTCATGTAATGGACATTGGAAGCCATGCCTGCATGATAAGTCAGATGACCTGCCCTCCTACCCATTATCTCAACAAAGAAGACCATGCCATGAGAACCTGCTGATGAACGAAGCTGCCGAAGGCCGGAATTCGCCACGTTCAGGGCAGTGTCAAAGCCAAGAGTATATTGGGTCCCACACAAGTCCTTGTCAATGGTCTTAGGCACACCAATGACGCGCAAGCCCTTCTGCGCAAGCTTTCCAGCAGCGCCAAGAGTGTCCTCTCCACCGATGACGACAATAGCATAGTAAAGGTCATTCAATCTCTTCAGCACAGCATCTGAAACATCAGCATTCAAAAGGTTAAGCTCAGCATCAGTATACTTGAAAGGATTTTCCCTGCTGGTCATGAGCATGGTGCCCCCTTCCCTGTCAACCCGCCTAACAGCCTCCTCAGTAAGGTGCGTGGTGTAAGTATTCATAGTTCTAGAATCTGGGCGCAAAGATATCTGTATGGCCCCCAGCCAGCCCTCTGTTATGCCAGCAACATCAAACTTTCCCAGGGCAGACTTAACAATCTGCTTGATAGCATTGTTCAAGCCAGGGCAGTCTCCACCGCCTGTGAGGACAGCAATCTTCTTCAGCGCGGGTCCTTCATCAAGCCGATCCTCAAAATGAATCCTTCCATCACTCCTTTGCTCCTCTTCATTCGCCATGAATACCACCCATTTATTCCTCTGACTGCTAGCTCACCTCTCTTTTTAGAATAAAAAAATCCAAAATAATAAGTGCCGGCGAGGGGATTCGAGCCCCCGACTTCCACGGTGCACCACAATCTTTTGTCATTGACTTTCGTCTCATCGCTCAAGATTGCATTTATGAGCGTGGCGCTCTAACCAGGCTGAACTACGCCGGCAAATTGTTCTTGATGATAGAAAGATAATGCTTATAAAAAGGTTACTATTTTAAGGCTTTGATGAGGGTCAATAGGAAAGTTTATTAATTAACTTGATGTTCTTTTTTCATAATCTTATTTAATGCTTTCAGCTTTATTGTGGGGTGATAGAATGAAGCCAATATTTATGCTTATCATATCTATTGTTATTTGTCAACTCGCAGGATTGATTGGCTCTGTTTTTAACATCGCCTCGCTTCCAACATGGTATGCTGGATTGAGTAAGCCTTCTTTTAATCCGCCTAACTGGGTTTTTGGTCCTGTGTGGACTATTCTTTTCCTGCTTATGGGAGTTTCTTTTTACCTTGTCTGGAATCACGGCTTTAGCAACAGCAAGATTGCTCTTTGGCTCTTCATATTACAGCTTGTTCTGAACATCTTGTGGTCGGCGTTGTTCTTCGGGCTTAGGAATCCCGGGATTGCATTTGTGGAGATAATCCTTCTGTGGATATCCATTGCTGTTACTATTTTCAGCTTTTACAGCATATCAAGGCCAGCTGCCTGGCTCATGGTGCCTTATATCTTGTGGGTGACTTTTGCAGCAGTGCTTAACTTTTCAATTTGGATGCTTAACAAATAAAGAAAGAACTGATTTTTTGGGGGTGGCTTGATGAACGCGTTATTGTTGGCATTTTTTATATCTCTGGGAATACAGATGGTGCTTTTCATTCCTGCCTTTTTTTTCAGGACTGACAAGCTGACAGACTTGTCCTATGGATTGACTTTCATAATTTTAGCTTGGATTGTTTTCTTGAAGAATATTTACGCGCCTTTGAAGCTATTGCTGGTCATCATGATAACATTGTGGGGGCTGAGGCTTGCAGGATACTTGTTCATTAGGATTCTCAAGACAAGGAAGGACAAGAGGTTTGACGGCATTAGGGAGAGCTTTTCCAGGTTCTTCTCATTTTGGATTCTTCAGGGTGTGAGCGTCTGGATTATACTGTTAGCAGCGCTCATCTTCCTTAACAACACGCCAATATACTCGACTCTCACATTGATTGGCATTATCATCTGGATTATTGGTATAAGCATCGAGGCGACTGCTGACCAGCAGAAGCGTGCTTTTAGCAGCAAGGCTGAGAACAAGGGCAAATGGATTAGCTCTGGCTTGTGGAAGTATTCCAGGCATCCTAATTATTTCGGGGAGATAACCTGCTGGGTGGGAATTTACCTTTTGACTTTTTCCTCATTACCAGGCATTTACAAGCTAATAGCCCTTGCCAGCCCGCTCTATATTGCATTTATCCTTATCTTTGTTACAGGACTTCCCAAGCTGGAGAAGTATGCTGACGAAAAATGGGGAACTAACAAGGATTATCAGGCTTATAAGAAAAGGACAAGCATATTGGTTCCTTTTCCGCCAAGAAAAGCGTGATTTTCCAATACTTTTATAAACTTTGTAAGAGTCTCGCTCATAGAAAATAAATTATTATTAGCATAAAAATTAGGGGTGAGCATATGGTGTTATGGTGGATTCTCGGTGTTGTGTTGTTTTTGATAATTATCAGTCTCAAGGTTATCAAGCAGTATGAGGAAGCAGTTATCTTTACCCTCGGAAAGTTCACAGGCGTGAGGAAAGCAGGCCTGAGGCTTGTCTTCCCGGTAATCCAGAGGATGATTCGCGTTGATATGAGGATAAGGACGCTGGATATTGAGAAGCAGCAGGTGATGACTAAGGACAATGTGCCTGTGCATGTCAATGGCGTGGTATTTTTCAAGGTCCAGAAGGTGGAGGACGCAGTAATCAAAGTCCAGGATTATGAGTACGCAATGGCGCAGTATTCCCAGACTGCTCTCAGGGACGTCATTGGAAGCATGACTCTTGACACAATCCTTACTGAGAGGCAGAAGATTGGAGACGAGATCAAAGTCATAGTTGACAAGGAAACAGACCAGTGGGGCCTTGACGTGCAAGTTATCAAGCTGCAGGATATCGAGGTGCCTGATGACCTGAAGAGGATTATGAGCAGGCAGGCAGCTGCTGAGAGAGAGAAGAGGGCAGTCATCATCAAGAGCGAGGGTGACAGGGACGCAGCCAAGAACCTGGCAGCAGCAGCAACCACCATGGCTACCGCGAAAGGAGCAATGCAGCTCAGGACCTTGCAGACACTTGATGGCTTAGGACCTACTGCGAGCAACACGGTTGTTCTGGCTCTTCCTGTGCAAGTCATGGAGTTCTTCCAGAGGGTTGCCCAGGGTGACAAGAAGAAAACTGAAGAATAAATTTTTTATAATTTTTTTATCTATTCTTTTTCCTAAAGAAAGCTTATTATTTTTTTCTGTATTGCCTGCATCTGCTCTTGTGGGATTTCTCTGTGTGACCAGTTGTGCAGGCCGTCATTTGAAAACCTGGGTATAATGTGCATGTGGGCGTGCATAACCACTTGCCCTGCTGCAGAGCCGTTGTTCATTCCGAGGTTAAAAGCCTCTGCACCGGTTGCCTTCACAGCTGCCTTGGCTACTTTTTTTATGAACTCCATCAAGTCCGCCTCCTCTGATTTTGGGAAATCCAAAAGATTAGTACAATGGATCTTAGGAATTACAAGAGCATGTCCGAGATTTATGGGCCTGATGTCCAGGAATGCTAAGAACTCTTTGTCCTCGTATATCTTGCTGCAGGGAATTTCTCCTTTCACAATCTTGCAGAATATGCAATCATTATCTGTTTTCACTAAGCTCCATCCTCTTGCGGTGGCTGAGAAGCCATCTGCTTCTCGCCCTCAGCAATGAAGTCTTCTAATGTGTCAGTTTCAATTAGCTCCGTGAGTTTCCTCATGTTGACCATTTTCGGGAAGTACATCCTCTTATTCATCCTGTCCAGTAGGATAGAGCGTATGCCTGCGTTCTTTGAGCCAATGATGTCCGTTGGTATAGAATCGCCAATCATTACTGCCTCTTCAGGCTTGACTTTTAGTTTTTTCAGGAGCTTTGCGAACATCTCAGGGTCGGTCTTGAGCAAGCCCTCATCGTAAGAGTACATTGTCGCGTCAAAGTACTTGTTGAGGTCGAACTTTTCCATCACTCTGGTTATTGTTGGCGTGGTGTTGGATATCAGCCCAAGCTTTATCTTCTTCTCCTTGAGGTAATCCAGCACCTCTAATGTTTCCAGGAACGGCTTTCCCAAAAGCTCATTCTTGTTCCACATCCCGACGAGTTTCTCAATAAGGAATGATGCGGGCTCGAGCTCGAACTCCTGGCACACAGCGTTGAATGCCTCGTTCAGGTCAGCGTACGGCTTGGTCATCAGGGCAGTTTCGAACCTGATGATGAAGTCCTTGAAAGGCATTCTCACCCTCAAAATATACCTGGACTGCTTCACAGGGCTGGGGAATATTCCGTTCTCAACCAAGGTTCCCCAAAAATCAAACAAAATTGCTTTTATCATAAGTGAGAGAAAAAAGTGCGCATTTATAAAAGTTGTTCTTATGCTCAGAGCAGGTTCTCCATCTTAAGCGCGCTGAAGTAGATGTAAAAATTATTGGCAGCTATTGCAAAGCTGGCTGCAGACACGCCATACAAGACTTCTGTCCCTTTTATTTTCGTGTTCTTGTCCAGGTAATAAGCCAATCCTAGCACTAAGGTGCTTAATATGGTTTGGTGAATGGCTAAGCCGAGGCCAAGTCCGTACAGCTGCATGAAATAATTTGTCAAAGGCGCTGATTCAACGCTTTCTACCAGGTCAGGGAAGGTTGAGAAGAACTTGTGAGTGAGAGTGGCGTCCAGGGCACGGGTAGTCAGGAACAAGGCTGCTGCTTGGCAATATTTTTTTTCATTGCACAGAAAATTCTTGGTCGCCTTGTAAGCACCAGATAACTTTTCCACCACGCCCTCTAAACCCATAAGAGCTAACCATTGATCTCAGACTATATAAAATTTTCTTTTAGAACCCATCTAGAGTGATTACACATCGATAAACAAGGCCTTGTCATTGTCAAGGTTAAGGATGATGACTTGGTTGGTTTTCTTGTCATCCCCGAGAAAATGCCCGCCAGGGCAAAGCACTCTGGTCTTGCTCAGCTTCTTGTCCTCTGGCTGGTGCGTGTGGCCGTGAATCAGGTAATCATACCCCTTGTTCAGCATCTTGTCCCAGACGAGGAGGTCATCACCGTGAAAAACGCCGGTGGTTTTCCCCTTGGTTTTAAGCTCCATAATCCTGCCGTGATGTTCCCATCCCTGCTCCTTGACTTTCTCCTCGATCAATGCCCTGTCACCGTCGCAGTTGCCGAAGATGAACTTCATATTCAAGCCAGAAAAGAACTTGACAGTCGCCGGAGCCACAATGTCGCCGCAATGAATGACAAACTCCACTTGGTTCTTCTTGAATACCTCGACAGCTTTCTTGATGTTAGGAATATTGTCATGCGTGTCTGAGATTATGCCTATCATGTTCCTGATGGCTCAGCTTATCCTTTCATCAACCAATTTTGCAACCTTTATTAGCTGGTCATGTGTGCAAATAGTGGCACTCGCGTATTCTTCAGGATAATTATGCATATACGCTAAAACCTGACTTTCACCCTTTACGAAAGATATAAACGCCCCATTTGCAATATTGAATCTGATAATATTTTTATTAAACAGCGGGTAAAGCAGCATTAGTTGGTTTTCAGGAACTGCTAGCAATGATGATTGGCCTAATCCGATATTTTCCCTGAAAAGCCTGATTTTTTGCTCATCGATGCTTTCTTCTGCGATCATGGCTTTCACATCTGAATTAGGGTAGCTGCTTATCTGATTCCTGATTAATGCATAATCCTTTGCTGCTTCTTCGCTTGAGACGAACTTGGATACTACAATGGTTAGATCGTTGTGCCCTTCAGCGTCCTCAATAGTTTTTGTGCATATCCATTCTGCAGGAGGATTGGGAGGATAAAGGGTAGCATAAAAAGAATTTATGTGATCGGTTGGCACAGCATCGGCATACATATCCTTTCCCATCAGAATTGTGGATAGGTCTAAGGACCTGCCTGAAAGATTGCATATTTCTGCAACAGCTTCTAAGGAAACATTGCACGGAACAGGTTCAGATGGATTGAATTCTTCCGAGTCTAATATAGCATTATAATCATCTTGCGAATTAATTGTGAATTGAGTGGCAGCTGGACTGCTAATGTTGGGTTTGTTGTTCTGACAGCTGGCAATGGCACACAATGCTATTAGAAATACCACAAATAGTTGGTACGTCTTCATTTTAAACCTCCTGAAATTTGAAATATATTTAGAATTTGAAATTCGTATATTTAAATCTAATCTTTTTGCGGAAATAAGAAAAAAAGATATGAGCAAATAAAAAGCGGGTTCTTGCACTCAGAAAAATTCTTGAGTCATTGTAGATTGCAACCCACAAACTTCGCTTATGGACTCTGCGAAGGTGAGCGTTTGCGGTCAACTGTTGAGGGACAGCCAGCTATTTTATGTTATTCCTATGTTTTTTTATATCTGCTTCTGTCAGGTTTGATATGATTTCGTCAAAATTTGCGACAAACATCTTTGCTTCTTGAAGCATTGCTCTTATTTTTGTTTCCTGATCGACTTTCATGTAATATTGAGCATCTATTCTTTTATCCTTATGCAGATTTATTGTTTTTGTCTTGTCTTCCCCTAAAAGCACAGTTGTTGCCAGGATAGAGCAAGCATGATTCTCGCATTTTACACCTATCCTTTGCATGAATGAATAGAGAGCATAATATTCTGCATAATAAATCTTGACAGTTGCCCAAATGAAGTCTTTGTCGTTAAGGTCTTTCTCTGCTCTTAATAAGGATGATTTTGCTTGTTCAAGGTAGGATTTTGAAAGCCTTTCATTAGGCTCAACGATTTTTAACCCATCTTTAAGCTTAAAGCACCAGTTGAGTTTTTTATTTTCCATAATATCCCCACATTATATTGATGTAAAAAGAAGGATTATTTAAAATTATGTGTTTTTCTTCTGCCTCTTTGATCAGTGTTTCTTGCTCTTTTACTGCTTTAGCAAAAGAAGCTTCAGATAGGTTGACTTTATGCATCTTGAATGGTATGAGGTGAAGAGGCAGGCTTTCTTCTTTATCAGAGAGTATGAGCAGGTCTATGTCTGAGTTTTTGCCTGCAGTAAGATTGGCGAAGCTGCCAAAAACAATCAGGGGAGTGTTTGTGCTTATTGATTTTAAGAAGGTATTTAGTTGCGGATAATTCTCCAAAAACTTATCTGTCCTGTATATTTCTGCCCGCAACAAGTATGATTTAGTCAGGATATTGTCGAAGTTTAGGCTGAAATACTTATTCTTCCCATCTACTTTGCTCTTAAGTACCTTGTTCTTTTCAAGGCTATTTAATGTATTCTGGCAGGTTTTAAGCGGCAGCTTTGCAAGCTTGCTTATCTGCCGAAGGTAAAATTCAGCTTTATAGTTTCCTCTGTAAAGAGAAATCACATCAAGCTCTTTGTTTCTTTTTTGATACATACGTATCTAATTAGATACTGTGTTATTTAAATCTTTCGCTTTGTACCAGAAACATAACTCATTTTTAGATTGCAACCACTCATGGACTCTGCGGGAGTCGCACCCGCGGCCCCTTCCATGCCGAGGAAGTGCTCTACTACTGAGCTAAGAGCCCGTAATAGTCTCGCAAGTTGTTAGGTATTTATATAGCTTATCCTTAGGTTATTTTTCCACTTCATAATAGTTACTTATGAGAAAATTTTATAAATCCGCATATATCACCCAAAAACATGTTTGATGAGAGCATAAAAAAATACAAGAAAGCCTTTGTCTTCGGAGCTGGCGGAGGCAATGATATTGTCAGTGCTGTCCTTCCTGCTTTGCACCTGCAAAAGCACGGAATTCAAGCCGATGTTGGCGGAGTGATGAGTCCGGCAGCCATTCACACATACAATGGGCAGCTTGAGCAAATCATTAATGAAATAAAAGGCGAAGTGAAAAGATATCGCCCAGCCAAGAAACCACTCCAGCTCTCTTTCATTGACAATTATTTGCCGAGGTTTTCAATGGAAGAAGGCGCACCTATTAATGCATTTTATAATTTCTCAATCAGACGAGGAACCAAAGCCCTTGTTGAAAGTTTCAACAGATTCATCCATGACAACCAATATGATTTGATTGTCGGAGTTGACGTCGGCGGAGACATCTTAGCAAGAGGAGCTCAGGATAACACTTTGCTTTCGCCAGTCATGGACTTCGCCTCACTCTATCTTTTAAACCAATTAGCCACAGACTCTTATGTATTGGAATTCGGTCTTGGGACTGATGGCGAGCTTAGACCTCAAGGGATGCATGACATCATGACAGAATTGAAAAGCCACGGGCTCATACTTCACGAGTCCAGGATAAGGGCTGAAGATGATGAGGTAAGGGCCTTTGCCAGGATCTATGATAAGATAAAAGAAATCCGCTCAGGAAACACCGCAGTCATGACTCTCAGAACACTCAACACTCCGACGCCAGAGCAGGACATCATCGCAGCCTATAAGTTCAGGAACCAGTTAGGAAATAAAAAATGGTTCAATCATTTTGAAATCACACTCCCGCACCAGTACTTTGGTAAAACTTACTTGATTGATGCCAAAGGTCTTGCTCAGCGCAGAAAGCAAACAGCCATACCCTATGAAAACCCTCTTGAACAGTATATCAAGCTGAAAAAGCAAACCTCTGACTGGAAAACTGAGTTAGATTTGCACTACCTCTGGAGCGAGGAGAATTGGACAACCACAAAACCAGAAGGCTATTGCCTTCTCCTGTTAGTGCCTTCTAAGCTCATGCCCGAACGAATGAGAGGAGAAATACTGCAAGAAGGAGTTAACCAGCTCAGAGAGGACTTCGGGGATGTAGCATTAATACTCAAAGAAGACTTGCAATACCTCAGGAACTGCGAATTGAACCAGCAGGATGCTGACCGATTTTCCTTAATATCAACAAGAAAAGATATTGTTGGCTCTATGGAAAAAGCTGCAAAACAGATAATTCATTATCAAGGAAATTGAATCAAAATGGTGAAAGGCCTTCTCATCAAGGGTAACATTAAGCTTGGAAGTGAAGTGTATATTTTCAATTTGCCTCCTTTAGAGACTTGCACTCCGACTAATTGGTGCTTGGAAGGCAGGAATGGTAAGCCAATATGTTATGCCTTGAGGAATAATTACATCCTTCCTAGCGTTGTTCATTCCCTTGACGAAAGATATTCCCTTTCTTTGCAAGGAAACTTTGTTGAGAGAATGATAACTGAGATACACAGGAAGAGGCCTGCTTTTTTCAGGTTCCATTCTGCAGGAGACTTCTACAGCGAGGAATATGTCGGTAAAGTCAATGAGATAGCCAGGAACTGCCCAGAGACTTTGTTCAGGACTACAACAAGGAGAAGAGACCTGACTCGAAGCTTGCAAGAGCTAAACTCCTTGCCTAATTTCATTGTGAGAGAGAGCCTTGACACTGAAAGGCCAGTCCCGAAGATGGGCTTATTATTCACAGCCTTAAGCCGCCTGCCAATAGCCCAAAAGACAGACACTTATCACTGCCTAGAAGACTGCGTTGAGTGCGACTACTATTGTTGGCAGTACAGGGTCAACGTAAGTTTTGACGAGTTCTGAAAGCATTAATTATATAAACATCTAATCTTATTCTGATTTTCATGGACATTGACTCATCAATTGAGGCGTATGCATTGCAGAATGCTGCGAAGTACCATGGCAAGGCTAATCCTGGCGCTGTGATAGGGCATATGATCAGCGCTCACCCTGAAGTTAAGTCTGACATGAAAGCCTTGGCGATAAAAGTCAATGCGAAGATCAAGGAGATTAACAAGCTCAGCGTGGCTGCTCAGATGAAGCTTCTGCAAGAGAAGTATCCTGAGATGCTCGTTGAGAAGGAGCATGAGGAGCATGACATCTTCGCTTTCCTAGGCATAAAAGAAGGTGATAAGATTAAGACCGGCTTTCCTCCTGGGCCTGAGAAATATCCTCACATCGGTCATGGAAAAGCAATCCTGCTCAACTATCTTTTGGCTAAGAAGTATAATGGCAAGTTTGTGCTTAGGTTTGAGGACACGAACCCTGAGCTTGTCAAGAAAGAGTTCTATGATATCATGATCGAGAATTTCAAGTGGCTCGGCGCAGAATGGGACGAGCTACAGTACGCCTCTGACAACATGAGCTTATTCTATAAGTTCGCAGAGCAAGTTATCAAGTCAGGCGACGCTTATATGTGCAGCTGCCCTGTTGAAGTCGCAAGGGAGAACAGGAACAAGGGAGTTGCTTGCGAGCACAGGGACAAGAAGCCCGAGCAGAACCTGGCTGACTGGAAAAAGCTGCCGCACATGAAAGAAGGAGATGCAGTGCTCAGGCTGAAGATTGACATGCAGCACCAGAACAGCACCATGCGTGACCCGACCATTTTCAGGATTATAGACGCTCCTCATGCAAGGCACGGAACCAAATACCGCGTGTGGCCTAATTATGACTTCCAGAATGCTATCATGGACGGCTATTATGGCATAACCCACAGGCTTAGGAGCAAGGAATTCGAGCTTCGCTCAGAGCTGCAGAGATACATCCAGAAACTCCTCGGCATCAATGTCACTTTCACCTATGAGTTCGCAAGATTCAACATGATAGGAGTGCCCAACAGCGGCAGAATAATCAGGGAGATGATTGCCAAGAAAGAATTAATTGGGTGGGATGACCCATCATTAACTACAATCGTTGCTCTCAGGAGGAGAGGATTCCTTCCAGAAGCCATAAAAGAGTTCGTGATAAGCACGGGCATAACAAAAACAGAGTCAACCATGACCTGGGATGACCTGATAGTGCATAACAGGAGATTGCTGGATGACAAGGCTGACAGGCATTTCTTTGTGAAAGAGCCTGTTAAGGTCAAAATAAAAGGTGCTCCTGAGCAGGATGTTGAATTAGACCTTCACCCTACTAACAAGCACGGCGGAAGGAAATTCAAGACAAAGGAAGAGTTCTACATTGCAAAAACTGATTATGATGTGGTTGCCAAAGGCAAGAAAGGAGAGCTATTCAGGCTGATGGACTGCCTTAACTTCTCAAAGAAAGGCAAAGAATTTGTTTTTGACAGCAAAGATTATGCAAAGTACAAGGACAAAGGCAAGAGGATAATGCACTTCCTTCCAGCAGAAGAAGGATTAGTGAATGTAGAAGTCATGATGCCTGACAAGAAGGTAATGAAAGGATTCGGCGAGCCATTGATGAATAAGCTGAATGAAGGGACTGTAATCCAGGCAGAGCGCTTTGGCTTCATGAGGCTTGACAAGAAGGAAAAAGACAAGCTGTCGTTCTGGTATACGCATCAATGAGTTGATTCTTCTATTATTTCCTCTTTGCTTTTTCATCTTTATCATTCATCACCCAACAATAAGGATCGCATCTGGGACCTAAGCTGCTGAACCTATAGCCGATTGCCTTGCATCCGCCTCTGCATTTATCAGTGTAGCTGCATGCTGGATTTTCATAGTCTTTGCTGAATCTCACCATCTTCTCGCTATTCCAAATATCGCCTATATTATTCATTTTTATGTTGCCGCAAACAAAATTGCCATATTCAGCAGTGTAAAGATATGAGCAGGGCGTGATGTCGCCGTTAGGCTTCATGCTTGCAAATGACTTGCCTCCAAAACATTGCATATCATTGTAATCAACAGGCTGCCTGATGAGATTAAACTCTCTTGCCACTATTATTTCCGGATTTGATTTTTGTTCTTTTTTGTATGCTAAAAGTTTTTGCGTGGCTAACTTATAATCTTCCTTTGATAGCAACAGCCTATCGCCATGCTTATCAGGCATATACTTCATTATCTTCCACCGAGAAACCTGGTTTTCTTTGCAGAATTCAAGGATTTTCTCTAGTTCATCTTTATTCGCAGATGTAAGCGTGGTAGCAATGTTTATTTTTATTTTATTCCTGGAGAGTTCCTTAACTGCCTGCTCAACAATATTAAAGAGTCCTTTGTAGTTTCGCATAGCTTCAGACTTATACTCTATCCCGTCCAGGCTTATCTGAATCTTCTCAACCTTGTGCCGCAAAATTGATTCCATCTTATCATTGATAAGAAGGCCATTACTGGAAAAATTTACTTCAAAGCCTAAAGCAACAGCATAATCATATATCACAAAAAAGTCTTCTCTTAAGAGCGGCTCTCCACCTCCTAACTTTAGTTTCTCTACGCCAAAATCCCTTAGCGTGTCAAGCGCTTTTAATACCTGTCCTGTGTCCATCTCTTCTTTGTCATCTCGAAGCCAGAGGTGATTATTATAGCAGTGGCTGCATTTCAGGTTGCATTTGTGAGTTATCTCATATGCTACTTCAACAAGCTTTCTCATTTTAACCCTCCTCTCAGTATATCAATAAAAAATTGCTAACAAAATAAAAATAAAAAAAATAAAAAAAATTTAAACCTTGTAAAGGGCTTGCTTTTCTGCCAAATACTTAGTAGGGCTTGGCTGCATAAGTTCTTTTATCTTCTTTTCAAGGTTCCTGTCCGGCAGCTCTACAAAATAGGCGTAGTGGCCGCTCATGAACTTATCTGCTCTCACTTCCATTTTTTCCACCTCCAAACTTACATGTATAATCGCTTATCCACAGATTCTGATACAAGGAGTAGGCAATCCCCCTGCACCCTGCCCTGCAATGGTCCAGCCTCTCGCATTCTCCGCAGCTTCCTAGAACCCTTGCTTTCACCTGCCTCAAAGCCTGCAGACAAGGATTATTGTTCCATATATCCCTGAGATTATCTGTCAAGGCATTGCCTATCTTGAACTCAGAGGCACTAAGCGCAACGCAAGGCTTCATATCTCCGTTAGGGGCAACTGATAATAGTGTATGGCCAACAGGGCAACCTGCTATTGGCACTTGTTTAAGCTCATCAGGGCTTAAAGAATACTCCAGATTGCTTACAGATCCACAGTCAAGGGTGACACAGGGATTATTGTTTTCGCGGTTGCAGAGCTGCTCTATTAGCCTGGCGTAACTGTCATAATCTGGGAGCAAGGACTTGAATTTTTCAAGTGACAGGTCACCTTGCTTAATTTTGATAAGCGTCAGGAAAGGGACGCCCTGCTTGCCCAGCCAATCAACAAGCCCAGGGATGAACTCAAGGTTATTTCTTGACACCACACAGTCCACTCCAACAGTTATTCCTTGCTCCTTGAGAAGATGCATGGTTTTTTTCACCCTTTCAAATGAGCCTTCGGCTCTTAGCTTGTCATTAATCTCAGGTATATGGCTGTCAAGTGATACCTGGCATTGGCGCATGCCTGCTTTCTTAAGATTACTAATCAACCCTTTCTCAATGCTCCAGCAATTAGTTGTAAGATTAAAGGTGCAATTGAGCGAAGTCACATAGTTTGCCAGTTCAACCAGGTCTTTTCTTAGTGTCGGCTCTCCGCCTGTGAATCCAATCTGAAAGACTCCTAAGTTGACAAGCTTTTTGATAATCTTTTTCCATTCACCTGTTGAGAGCTCTCTTGCTTGCCGGTATGGTTTTCTTATAGAGCAATATTGGCAGCTCATATTGCACGCCGATGTTATTCCTAGGTGGGCAACAATTGGCGATTTGAAGACCGGCTTATGCGAGTTGTGGCGCAATAGCTTCTGGGAATATTCCACAGGAACTTTTTTTGGCGTGTAGCCAGCAAAATCTGTCATCTCATAATAGCAGAGCTTGTTGAAGAACTCTTTGTGCTGCTTAGGGAAATTATGCCTGCTGGCGAATTTCTTGAATACAGCATACTCTTCCAAAGAAAGCTCAAGCACCATGCCTCTCTTGTTGAATAGCACATAATGGTTGCCTTCTTTTGTAATCTTGACTACGCCTCGAATCATAATCTAAGTCAGTGTTTTAATATAAATAAAACTTAGTTTTATTTTTCTGTAATATTGTTTTAATTTACCGCAAGGTTTAAATAACCGGCTTGCACCTCCAGGAACAGAATGGCACTGAAGGACCAGGAAATTAAGATAATACTTGATTACGTCAAGAAGGAGCCGCATACAGTTCAGGACATATCAAGGCTCATAAAAAGAAGCTGGGTGACAACTGATTCTTACCTTAAGCAGGTAAAAGAGAAAACCGGGCTTATTGACATCAAAACATTCAGAAAAGGAACGCAGGCGGCACTGAAGATAGTTTTCTACTGCCACGCTGATGTTGCCCTTTCTGATGAGATTAAAGAATCACTTTTTCATAGGGTAAAAAGCAGCCAGTTCAAGCAGGAGTTTGATTTCATGGATGTCTACCAGTTCGTTCCTGATAATAAAAAGAAAGCCTACAGCGAGGAATATAATGATGAGGAAATCTCTAGAAATCCCCGCTTGATTGAACTGTTCAGCCAGGCAAAGCATACTGTTTACTGCTTCTCAGGAAACCTTTCCTTTATCAATATGAAAGAAAAGAACAAGCCAATACTTTCAATCATAGAAGAAATGGCAAAGCGAAAAGTAGTTTTCAAGATAATCTGCAGAGTAAACGTAGCTTCATTGACCAACCTTAATAAATTATCAAAATTAATAGAGAAATACCCTGCGAGCTTTGAGATCAGGCACCACTACCAGCCATTGCGTGGATTTATCATTGATGACAAAATTGCTAGGTTCAAGAATGAGGAACCTATTCAGAAGTACAAGAAAGGAGAACTGCAGAAGAGCACGAGAATCTGGTATGAGATCCGCGACCAAGAATGGGTTGAATGGCTACAGAAAGTTTTCTGGAACCTGTTTCGCTCATCCATGGATTATGAGAGCAGGCAAAAAGAGCTGAAGAACATATTCTAGAAGATTCATAAAAGGAATGTTCAGCGCATTGATTTTCTTGTGATAAATCCAACCTTAGACATTCCGATCATGTTTCCAGTCTCTGCGTCTCGCTCAACCCGGTACTTATAGGTTACAGAATAACTATCCAAGGAGTAATCCTTTATCATCTTAAGGTCGTGGTACAAGCAGGTGAAGCTCTCCACTCGCCCATCCTTCATGCACGTTGATATGATTTCGACAAGGTGGCCTCTCTCGTCAAACAACACGTCCCTTATTGACGGCTCGCAATCAATTAGCATAACACCTTAAATAATAATCTGAGTTTAAATTATTTTCTAACTCTTTGCAAGAGAAAAATTTTTATAGTATTAAGTTTAATTCCTTGATAAGTAATCATTATTTGCTAGCGGGGTGATATCATGTCAGAATTGCTTATTATCAAGGTAAAGGTCAGGGAAGCTTGCGGTGAGATGAGCGTGGCGACAGATTTCATCGACACACTGAACGAGCATGTCAACGATGTTGTCAAGAAAGCCATCTGGAGAGCAAAAGAAAACGGCAGAAGAACTGTGATGGGCAAAGATGTCTAGTTCGGAGGGTTTAACGTAGTTAGTTTCCATAGGAAACTTCAAAAACTTTTAGTTTTTGTTAACACCCTCTCCTTAAGTTTTTTAGTCAAGTTTTTAGCAAAAAGTTGATGGGTAAAGATGTCTAGTTAGTGAGCCAATAGCTAGTCTATACCGCACCCTTCTTTTTCCGGACCAGCCTTTTTAACTCGTTAATCTGGACCTGAAAATAATTCATGCTGTCAGGAATCAATCCATTCATCTTAAGTCTTATTACATCCTCCTCGAGCATGATGAGTTCTGCTTCCATGTAATTGAGCTGCTTAAGCTTGTCTTCTTTTGCATGAATGCTGGCTTTAGAAATAAAGTCTTTAACCGGGTTGATGAGCATCATTTTATTTCCTGAACAAGCCTCTCCTCTTTTCAGGCATCGGGGCTTCGAAAGGAGTCCGCCCTATTTGCTCACCACCTACGCCTATGAATGGCTGCGGTGGAGGAGGTATGGCTCCTGGGAAATCATCAGGCAGATTGCCAGGCTCTGGAAATGGCGTCTCCATGTATGATTGTGGTGAAGGCTGGCCTGCTGATTCAAAGCTCGGGCGTATCATGGGAATCCTTGGCCCTAGGCGTGGGGACGGCATAGGCTGGTCAGACACACTCATTCCTTCCTTCATCTCCTTGAGCATGTCAGCCACCGTCAATATTCCCTCTGCAATCTGCTCATTCTGGCCCCTTATGGATTTTATGTCCTCGACAGGGCTGGCTTCAGAATACTCGCCTTCAAGGTCTGCCCCTGCCTTTGCAAAGATATCAATAAGCCTCTGAATATTCGTGTTAAGGTTATTAATAGACTCCAAGAGAGTCTCTCCTTCTTTTAAGTCTCCAAGAGGATTCTTTTTCAGCCGTTCGATATCCTTCTTAAGGTTCTCGACTTCCTGCCTGGGAAGCAGTTCGTACTCATCCTCTTCAGCTATCAAAAGAATACACCTCTTATTACCTCTTTTCCACTCCTCTTTTTTGCTCTGAGAAACAAATTAGGCTAAGAAGTTTATATATTTTACGGAAAAATATATAAATACCCTGCCCAGAGTAAGTTAAAAACATGATTGGGCAGAATCTGAGCATAATTATTAGGATGATTTTGTTTAATCACATTTCTCTTTATAACAAGCACCTTATATGGTAAGAACGGGGTTGCTTGCTTTTCACAAAAAGTCTCCGCAACCCTGACAGCGCTATAAAGAGAAAAATAAGAAAAAGAAATTAAGCGGAGGAAGCCAAAATGAATTCAATAAGAAGCGAAACAGGGTTTTCAAGGATAGAAGAAGCACTAGCTTCTCACTATAATATTATGTTTTTGAACGTCATTCTTAAGATGAAGAGCCAGGAGAACAAGAAGTTCATGTTCAGCAAATGGCCAGGGTGTCCTTTCAAGCCATATTTCAGTTCAACAGAAAGCACACACTCCTCTCAAGGAAGTGGTCCCCCATGATGGAATACGAGGAAGAGGAAGAGTTCGTAGCAGAGGAAACAGAAGAAGCATGGGAAGAGCTTCTGGAAAATGATGAAATAGATCCTGAAGAGCAAGCCTTCCTAAAGGGGTGGCTTAAAGCTGGGAAAGGAAAAAGGATAGAATACGAAATAAAAGATTAGGCCGGCTTTAAGCAATTTAAGGTAGAGCAATCTTAAAGGTAATTTTAGCACTCAGAGCAATATTAGTACTCCGGCATCTCCCCGCCAGAAGGCATCTGCGGCATCTTGCCGCCACCTGCTGATGCGCTTCCGCCAGCGATTACATCATCAATCCTGAGTATCATGACTGCAACTTCTGCAGCAGAGCTTACTGCCTGAGTCTTTATCTTGAGAGGCTCAATAATGCCGCTCTTCCAAGCATCAATGACCTTGCCTGTGAAGACATTAATGCCGGCCCATTTCTGCTTCTTGTCGTGCGCAGCCCTTAGCTCTGTGAGCACATCAATAGGGTCCAGTCCTGCGTTCTCTGCCAAGGTACGAGGAATTACCTCCATGGCGTCAGCAAAGGCTTTCACAGCCAGCTGCTCCCTGCCGCTCAGAGACTCTGAGTATTTGAGCAGGTTCCTGCTCAGTTCCATCTCTGGAGCTCCTGCGCCTGCAACCACCTTGTTGTTCCTAAGAGCAGCTATCAGGTCGCCGACAGCGTCCTCAACAGCCCTTTTAACCTCGTCAACAACATGCTCTGTGCTTCCCCTAACAAGAAGAGTTACTGCCTTGGGGTTCTTGCAACCCGTGACATAGGTCATTGACTCATCCCCGACTTTTATCTCTTCTACAGTGCCTGATTTCCCTAGGTCCTTGGATGATAAGTCATTGAGGTCAGTCACAATATTTGCGCCTGTCGCCTTGGCCAGTTTTTCCATGTCAGTCTTGCTAACTCGCCTGATAGTGTAAATGCCTTTTTTTGCAAGGAAGTGCTGCGCCAGGTCATCCACTCCCTTCTGGGTGATTAGGACGTTTGCTCCTGAGCCCGATATCTTGTCCACCATCTTGCGAAGCATGGCTTCTTCCATGTCAAGGAATGCCTGCATTTTCTCAGGGTCTGAGATGCTTATCTTAGCGTCAATCTCAGTATTCTTGACTTCAATCGCAGAGTCAACAAGCGCAATCTTGGCATCATCCACTTTTTTCGGCATGGATGAGTGAATCCTTTCCTTGTCCAGCACTATACCATCTATTAGCTTGCTGTCCTCCACTCCAGCGCCAGCTTTCTTCTCAATCTTGATGTCATCCTTATCAATTATCATGCCGTCCTTGGTCTTGGTTGCTATCTTCTTGACAGCCTTGACAACCATGTCTGACAATAATTCCTTTGATGATTCTGCTCCCTTGCCTGTCATGGCTGTTATTGCAATCTGGTTAAGAAGCTCATTATCAGTCTCTTTTACCGGCTCTGCAATGCTGTTCAGGATTTCCTTTGACTTCTCGGCAGCCATCCTATAGCCCTTGGCAATCACTGTGGGGTGTATCTCCTGGTCTAAAAGGTCCTCTGCCTTTTTCAAGAGCTCGCCTGCAAGCACGACTGCAGTGGTTGTGCCGTCACCGACCTCGTCTTCCTGGGTCTTGGCAATCTCTACCAGCATCTTGGCAGACGGGTGCTCAATATTCATCTCCTCAAGGATTGTGACCCCATCATTAGTAACGATAACATCGCCCAGGCTGTCAACTATCATCTTGTCCATTCCCTTAGGCCCGAGCGTTGTCCTAACAGTCTCTGCCACTAATTTGGCAGCCATGATGTTCATCCTCTGGGCATCCCTGCCCTGGGTCCTCTTGGTGTTCTCTGGCAAAATAAAAATTGGCTGGATATCCTTATTGTTCATTCTGTACCACCTCGCTAAAGCGTTGTATGAAAAAGATTTCTATGTCTCTCCTGAGAATTAGGCGATATTTAAAAACTTTATGTAAGAATGTCCTGTGCCCAAAGGCACAGGGCTCAGAAAAGCATGACTTTTCTGTTGTCCAGTGAGCCTAGAAAGCAGTGTTAATTTATTTTTCCCTGTTCTTTCTTCTTGTGCTCCAGGAATTTCTTCACTCCAAAATATATCGCAGGGAGTAAGACCGCTGGCAATGAGATTAGCGAGTACTTCTTGACTTTCTTCTTTACCTCTTCTTTCTTTTGCTCAGCCTCTTTTGCAGCAAAAGGATAATACCTCCTTGTGAATTCCTCCTTTGATAATCCCCCGTAAGATACGACTGCGCCCAGCCCTTTCTCATCCTTCTCCAACACCCACCCTTGTTTCCTATCAGGGATATAGCAGAAAAGCTGCTCCTTGAAATTCAACTCGGCTTGAATCCTTACTTCACCAAGGTATTCGCCGCGCTTTTTTATCTCAGAAAGAAATAGCTCCTGGTTATAGGTCAACCCGTTGCTTACTCTTGATTCCAAATCAGCAATCCAGTCATCAAGCATCCCACACAGGGAAGCTTAAGATTAATATAAACCTTTGGATGATAGTTTTTTGACAACCACGATAACAGCAAAATTAAACAAAATCTTTATTAACTAATCATATTTTTGAAATGGCATGAAACCACAAATTATTTTTTTAATGCTAATCCTGCTGCTCACACCAGCATTAGCTCTGGACAAGCTCTCTGATTTTGTTAATGATGAAGTCGGAGTCATCAGCCCGCAGTACGCTTTTCTCATCGAGCAGGACTTGGCTGCGCTGAAGCAGAACACTAGCGTGGAAATGGCTATTGCTGTCGTGAACACCACCGGCATCATTCCTATTGAGGAGTATTCCATCAACTTAGCCCATAATGTCCTGGGTGAGAAAGGCAAGGACAATGGCATTCTCATACTCTTGGCTGTGAATGACAAGGCTTACAGGATTGAGGTTGGTTATGGCATGGAGCCGGCCATCCCTGATATCATGGCTGCAAGGATTGGCAGGGAAATCATGGCTCCGCTCTTCGCAGAAGGGAATTATGAGGAAGGATTGCTTGAGGGTGAGCGGATGATCAGCGCCATCCTCAGGAATGACACCAGCTATGAGACTCAGGCAGGAGAAAAAGGCTTGAGCTTTGTCGCTACCAGCTTCCTGGCGATGACATTGCTGAAATTTATGCCTCTCCTTATATTTTTAGCCATATTCTTCATCATCATGGCAATAATTACCCGTGAAGAAAAAAAGAAGAAGGGAAAAGGCAGCGACTCAAATGACTTCCTGGCTGCCTGGCTCATTGCTGACATGTTCGGCAGGGGAGGACGAGGCGGCGGAGGGCTCGGAGGAGGGTCAGGGGGGTTTGGTGGCTTTGGCGGCGGAGGATTCGGAGGGGGAGGCTTCAGCGGCAAGTTTTGAGCCTTATTTTTATAATAAGTTTTATATAAAGAAATAATGTTCCGGGGTGTGAAAATGGTTTTTTTGTGGAGCAAAAAGGATTTTTACAAGACACTGAATTGTCCAAAGTGCGATGTGCCTATGCAGAAGAAGACCAAGATGGATGTGACTATTGACAAATGCAATAAGTGCGGGGGAATATGGCTGGACAGGGGCGAGATGGAGAAGATAATCAAGAAGATGACTGAAGAGAGTAAGAAAGCAAAAGGCAAATAAGCCGAGGCTTTTGGAGGAAAACTAAAATGGTAGACAAACAAAAAAAGGGCATAAGTCCGGGATGGATTGTGACGATTGTTGTATTAGTAGTTATCGTGTTTGTCGTTCTAAGTGGAGTCGGAATGTACAACAACCTTGTCCGCTCTGATGTCAATGTCGATAATGCATGGGCTAATGTGCAGACTGCTTATCAGAGAAGGGCAGACCTGATACCTAACCTGGTAGAGACTGTGAAGGGCGCTGCAAATTTCGAGCAGACGACTCTCACAGATATCACTGCGGCCAGGAGCGCCTGGACCAATGCAAAAACACCTGAGGAGCAGGTGGCAGCTGCTAACGGGATGGAATCAGCCTTGAGCAGGCTCATGGTGGTGGTTGAGAGCTATCCAACACTCACGGCGACCAAAAACTTTCAGGACTTGATGGTTTCATTAGAAGGCACAGAGAACAGGATTAGTGTTGAAAGGATGAGGTATAACACAGCAGTGCAGGACTTCAACACCAAGGTAAGAGTGTTCCCGACCAACATAGTGGCTGGCATGTTTGGATTTGAGAAGAGGACATTCTTTGAAGCTGCAGCTGGCGCTGAGATTGTTCCGCTAGTGAATTTAACGGGATAAATTGCCTGAAAATTTTTTCATTTTTTCTTATTATTTTTATTTTTTCATTAATCAAATTAGTGGCGGAGAGATGAACTGGAAAAAAAATAATCATTGCAGGATTACTTGTGACGGGTATTGTACTAGCAATCATGTATGAGAAACTCAAATAAGTTTATCACAAGGATTTCATGTTCTTTTCATGAGCAAGCAATCTCTACAGGAGTTTGTGTCTTTTTTAGAGCTATGCCCAGGCCCACCTTAATAACTGCTAACTTAATCTTCTGGAAGAAACCAGTGGCGCTGAGCTGAACTTTTTTCTGTAAGTACAAGTAAGCAAATGTTCCTCCTTTGTTATCGCTTCTAAGGAAAGTGTCAAACTCGCACTCACCCATGCCTAAGGTATACGTTGGCTTATCAGCGCCGCCATTCTCTACCTTAGCAAGCTTTTTATCCTGCAAAGTTAATGTAAATGCTTGCTTAGTTCCATCTTGCATAAGTACTTGCACTGAGATTATTTCGTTCTTAAAAAAAGATACTTTGCTATCACAAGCTGCGAGCTTGGGATTAAAAGCAGGAATCTCATTCAAGAAATCACCGGTTTTCTTGGACTGAATCTCATTAAGGCAGCTTGCTGCCAAAACCTGAGCTGACATTAACACCAGAACAAACACACACACCAAAAATAAGATTTTTGTTTTCATAACAACACCCCCTAATACAAGAGCTTTAAATTAGTATTTAAAGATTTCTAATTGGCCAATTGGAAAAGATTTTTCCACAACCTTTATTAACTTTCTATTTAATACTGATTAGATAATGGTGTCAGATGAAGATTTCCAGAACATGAGCCCTGAGGAAATGGCTGAGTATCAGAAGCAGGGCTGCATCTTCTGTAAGGTTATCAAGGGCGAGATTCCGAGCAAGAAGGTCTATGAGGATGACAAGATAATTTCCATCCTTGACATCAACCCTGCTACCAAGGGGCATTTGCTTGTCATGACCAAGGAGCATTACCCGATTCTTCCTGTGATTCCAATTGATATCGCTAGCCACATGTTCAGGACTACCAAGCATTTGGTGAAGGCTTTGAAGAGCGGCATAATAACAGGCAAGGCAACAGTCTTCATTGCTAATGGCGCAGTTGCTGGACAGCAAAGCCCTCATTTCCTGTATCATTTAATCCCGAGGGAGGATAATGACGGCTTGGATAATTTCAATATTCCACAGAAGGATTTCAAGGACGAGGAAGTCAACCAGTTCCTTGCACCTCTGAAAGGCAAGATAGGCCTTATGATGCGTGAATATAAGGCAAGAAAAAAAGGAGCAGGAGCTGAAGCACTAACAGTGACTGCTTTCAAGCCTCAGGATGCTGGAGACCTTGCCAAGTTCATTGAGCAGAATCCCAAGCTTAATGACATGATTACTAACAACCCAGGGGGATTCAAGAAGGAGCTAGAGGCTAACCCTGATCTCAAGAAGATGTTTGCAGGTGTTAACATCAATAAGTTATCAGAGGCGTTGAAACAAATCAAAAAGTGATGAAATAATGGATTGTGTTATTTGCGACAAGATAAAGGAGAAGAAGGCACTTATTGTCTTTGAAGATGACAACCTAATCGCTATCCTCCCGTCAAAGCCCGCAGTCCCAGGGCATATCAAGATCATGCCTAAGCAGCACTTCACAAAGCTTGATGAGCTGCCTGATGAGCTGGTTGAGGAACTATTCTTCCTGTCCAACTTCTCCTCGTCTGCTGTTTTTGAAGCTGTGAAGGCTCACGGCACTAACATAATATTGAATGAGAGCGATTCCCACTTGGCTGTTGATGTTATTCCAAGGAAGGAGAATGATGGCTTGAACTTCATGTGGAAACCCAAGCAGCTAAGCCAGGTAGAGATGGACGAGGTTCACAGCAAGGTCAAGGACAAGGCTTTTGTGATTAACAAGAATGATAATAAAAAGCTCGAACCAAAATTACCACCAGCACCTGCTCAGCTAAGTCAGCCAGCAGCCCTACCTGCTCCTACAGATGAGAAAGCTGATGAAGTCCTGAAGATTCCAAAAGAGGACAAGACCAATTACCTGATAAAGCACTTGACCAAGATTCCTTGAGAATTATATTTCTTTATCCTTCTCTTTCTTTGCGGTTTGGCGAATTTGATCATGTAAATACATAAATTGCTTATATATCCGTGAGCTCTCGGTCTTTTTTACCAGCTCTTCTAATTGCTTCTGGGTTGGTTCGTCCAGCTTGCCCTTAAGGTCAGCTTCGTAGAACAGCTTGGATAGGCTGTAGAATGAGAATGTTTGTCCCATGTCATATTTGCCATTCTTTGAGAAAACAACGCCTTCCATGGGTTCTCGGCCTCCTTTTATGTTCTGTTTCATCAAGGCCACTTCCTGGTGTGAGAAGAGGTTATAGAACATGGAGTCAAACTGCGAGGTTTCTGTGTCATAATGCAGAATCGCGTAGTCAGTTATCTTCCTAACATAATCCAGGGCGGGAATCTTGAATTCACCTATCATTTCCTCTAGCTCTTTCCCGGTGAATTTGCCGCTGAAATGGTTGACTAGGTGCTTCAATTTCTTCTTGTTTCGATACTCCTCAAGTTTCTTCTTTAAGTATAACATTTTACCACTAATTAGTAAATACTTGTTCTTAAATCTTTCGATTTTATTTTAAAATTTTACTTTACAGGCTACGCTCATATAAGAAAAACCAGCCAATTACCTAATGTAAAAGTGAGGATATAGGCTATTAGGAAGCTGGGCACGAACGGGATGCCCACTTTTATTGTGACTTCTCTTATCATGTGCTTCTTAAGCATGGCTATCTGCTTCAAGGTGATGCCTGTTTTCGAAGGCTGCAGCATGATTTTCTTGCCTTTCATCACGTTGCCGACAATCCAGTCACCGTCAGTCAGCTGGCGAACCTTCACTTTCTTAACCATACACGTCTTCTCCACGGCAGTCACAAACACCCAGAGGTAAAAGAAGAAGAAAAGGAATACTGCCAAGCCAAAAGCAAATACCGACTCAACGCTCCTAGTGACAAACAGAAAGATAAAGCCTGCTATCACGAGGATAATCAAGGCCACCCTCACCCAGATGATGCCTTTTGTCCTGATTTTCTCCAATACTGCTTGCTTGAAAGCTTTGTGATTTCTAAAAGCCTTGTAAAGGCTGTAAGCCAGCCCGTAAATAGCTCCCACTAATAATATATTGACGAGGAAGACAATAAACAAAGGTATGGCTTGACTTATCTCGGAGAAGCTAAAGCCGATAAGTGCAGCCAAGGCAATGATGAGTTTTGCATCTCCGCCACCCCATTGGCCTGTATAGAACATTAATAAGCCGATTGCAAGCCCTACTGCCAAGCCATATGCAGCTTCAAGCAGTATGTGAGCATAACCATGATAGATGCTGAGGATGGCTGCGCTCGCCAAGGCAAAGGCCAGCAGGCTGAAGTTAAGCCAATCAGGCACCTCCCTGGTTTTTATGTCAAAAATAGACGCTGCTATCAGCGCGAGCAACCCGACTGCCAGTCCAACATAACCCGGTGATATCATCATTGTCAACTCAACTATCCTCTAGAAGCGAAGGCTTTATATATTTTACCTAAATTTATCAACACTCAAGGGGGAAAGGCGATGGTTGATATTCCTGTATTAAAATCAAAGAAGGTGCCCATACATATAGCGGTCAATACTGGCTGCATCAAATCCTGGGCTGAAGACGAGAAAAAAGAATTTGCCCAGGCAGTAAAGCATCATCTGGAACTGCTTGACGAGTTGGTCGACCTCCAGCTAAAGCATGAGAACAGGGTTCTCACCATCAACCTGAACGAGCATGAAGGCATGATTGGCGACTTGAAAGAGTTCTTCAATCATCTCATCAATGACGAGAGGATACACAAAAACCAGGTGAGAGTCTTCATTATAGGCAGATGGTATGACCTTGATTCTGAGCTCACAGACGTGCTGAAGCAGCTCATTGAGAAGACCAAGGATTATGATAAGTTCTTCCTTAACTTCTGCCTCAACTATGACGGCAATGAGGAAGTGCTAGGAGCCATACGACTGATTGTGAGGAAGATACTTGCGGATAAATTAAAGGAGGAAGACTTGACAAAAGAGGTGGTGAAGGAGAACCTCTACACCTCATATTTCCCACCCCCGGAGATTATAATAGAGCCCGGGCTTAAGTACTCTGGCTCATTGCTATGGGATGCTAAGGGTGCGCTCATATATTTCACCCAGGAGCCATGGATGCTTTTTGGGAAGAAAGATTTTGAGAAGGCAATTAATTTCTACAACAAAGAGGTTGAGCAAGAAGGATAAGAATTAGGCATGCAAAACATATGCGAGATGAAGCAAACATGCAAAGGTGATAAAATGACTGACAAAAAACCTCTCGGAATGGTAGTAGTAATCATTGTTTTGGTAATAATAGTTATTGCTCTTGGAATGACCCTTATTTCCAATACAAGCCCCTTGGATAAAGCCATGAAAAAATATCTGCGCGACTATCAGGACTCGACAATCTCTATACAAAAAATAACAGGTGACAACGCCCAGCTCACTGCCCCGGAATTAAAATCAATCTGCCCTGACCTTAACCTGCCAGAATATTACCTTGCCCAAATTGATAATTTTGCCCTGCAGAAAAAAATAATCCTGCTCGTCAACCCACTTAATGGCAATATTGCATGCACCCTTGACAAGAGCACCAACATAAACGCCACCAAGGCCGCCCTTGACCAGAACCTGCTCCTGACTGTTAATGATGAGCCCGTCTACATTGACGAAGTAAGGACACTTTATAACAGCATTCCTGCTGAGACGAGGACCAACACCTCAATGCAGGACGCCCTTGAACAGGTCATCAACAACAAGCTATTGCTCCAGGATGCTGTTAAGAAAGGATTGGCTGTTAATGATAGCGAGGTGGACTACGCAACTAATGCTTTCATGTCAAGCAATGGCTTGACTGCTGAGCAGCTCGAGACGAATATTATGAACGCAGGCTCGACCATGAGCGCTTTCAGGGAGAGCGTCAGGAAGAACCTTTTGCTCCAGAAAGAGATTATCCTAGCCACAAAGGACTCACCAGCTGCAACAGAAGCCCAGGCGCAGGGGTATTACGCCCAGAACCCACAATCATTCGTGACCAAGGCGAGCGCACAGACAAGGCAACTCCTTCTCTACGCCAATGAGAGCAATGATGCTGAGAAGCTCACCCAGATAAAGGGCATTGCCACCATGATTAACGCGACCAACTTTTGCGAGATGGTTGGCAAGTACTCAGAGGACCTGGTAAGCGTGCCTCGATGCGGGGAATACGATTTTGAAGAGGGGCAGCTGCTTCCAGAGTACGAGCAGGTGGTTTTCAACTCCACGCCTGCCAGCGCAAAGATTGCCAAGACAAGGATGGGCTATCACATAGTGCTGATACTCAATGTCACATTGCCAAAACAGCTCAGCTATGAAGAGGTAAAGGGCACGCTGCTGAATTTCATCAGCATACAAATCAAGCAGGAAGTGCTCAACCAATATATAGGAACACTCCGGCAGCAGGCAAACATTGTGAGCTATGTGAAACAGTAAGCATAATCGTTAATTCAATAGGTAAAAAGAAAAGAATAAACGCAAAAAAAGATTAAATAAAAGCAGTGATTTATCATGGAGACAGTGGTTTATATAATAGGCGCGTTGAAGAACTGGAAAGTAATTGACTTGGCAAACAAGCTAAGCAAAGAATTTCCTAAATGCGAATTTTTCTGCAGCTGGATAACCCCAGGCCCTGAAGCAGATGAGTACCTGAGAAAATACGGCAAGAAAAGAGGCCTTAATTACAAAGAGACTTTGCAAGACTGGGGTGCAAGGCATGTTTTCAATTTTGACAAGACCCATCTCAACAGAGCTGACATGGTAATAATGCTTATGCCCTGCGGAAAATCAGGCCACCTGGAATTAGGATACTGCATTGGAAGAGGGAAATTAGGATATGTGCTGTTCCCTAAAGAGCCCAAGAGGATTGATGTAATGTACCAATTTGCCACTGACCTATTCTTTAGCACAGATGATTTGATAAAGGAATTAAGAAAGGCTATGAAACAACCGCGCGCTAACGAGCCTGCAGGCATAAAAACGAATTATGTTATTATTGACCAAAAGACGCGAGAAGTCGCTTTAAAAGTAAAACCGAAAATCATTCAGGATTAGTGTCGATGGCTATATAAAAAAGCTCTCACGACAATATAAGCAGCGGATAAATTCATTATTTTTTTGTTTTTTCTTCTCTAATCAATCATAGTTTCAACTCTAAGCGCAATCTTTATAAACAAAACCTTTTCTCATCATGTTACCGATGACTTATGAGGCCCGCGAGGGCTGAACGAGGTACAAGTTCTGATTGTATCTCATAGTAGCATAACGACATCACAAAAATCCGTCTACGGATTTTTGGGACGCCAAAAAACCAGAAGCCATTCATCCTCGTCTTAAAAGACGAGGCTTTATGGTTTTTGCCTGTGAAGGAGGTCGAACAATATGAGCGAAAAAGCTTACGAAGCAGTGGAGCTGGCCAGGAAGACCGGCAAGATAATAAAAGGGACCAACGAAGTCACCAAGGCTATTGAGAAGGAAAAGGCAAAGCTCGTGGTGATTGCCAAGGACGTCACTCCGCCAGAGATTCTCATGCACATACCCCTCCTTGCTAAGGAGAAGGGCATAGTAGTGGTCGAGGTTGACAAGAAAGACGAGCTCGGAGCAGCTGCAGGCCTGAAAGTAGGCACTGCGAGCGTTGCGATAATTAAGGAAGGCGATGCCAAGGACCTTTTGAGAGAGCTCGGGGTAAAGTAAGACTCCTTTAGGTAACAAGGATAGGTGATAAGAATGCCTGAAAAAAAGACATTTACAAGAAGAAGTGATGAAAGACAGCAGGAAGGCCCAAAAGGAGGAGTGAGCTTCTCACCAGCAGTGCCCGCAAGCGTCGAAGAGATAGTCGGCAGGACAGGAACCAGAGGAGAAGCAACCCAGGTCAGGTGCAGGGTGCTTGACGGCAGGGACAAGGGCAAGATTATCAGGAGAAACCTGAGAGGGCCGGTCCAGATGGGCGACACACTCATGCTTAGAGAGACAGAAATAGAGGCCAGGCCGCTCAACAAGTCTGGCAGGAACAAGTAAAGGTGAGATTATGCCTAGATGCGATTTTTGCAGGAAATCAATAGAGCCCGGAACTGGCAAGATGATTATCAAGAATGACGGAAAAGTCATTGACTTGTGCAGCAGCAAGTGCGAGAAGAACATGCTCAAGCTCCACAGGAAGCCAAGAACAACAAGGTGGACTGTAGAGTACGCCAACGTCAAGAAGGGTGTGAAGAAGTAAGGCTCGCCGCCAATTGAGGCGCAATAAATTATTTTTTTATTACATTTATCAAAATTAAACAATGCAGGTGAATAAAAATGATCGAGAGGACACTTGTTTTGGTCAAGCCGGATGGGGTGCAGAGAGGATTAGTCGGAAAGATAATTTCAAGGTTTGAGGACGCCGGCCTGAAGATTGTCGGCATGAAGATGATGTGGGCTGATGAGGCTTTTGCAAAGAAGCACTACACCGAAGACCTGGCTAAGAGGAGAGGAGAGCATGTAAGGAAATACATGACTGACTTCCTCGTGCTGGGCCCCATCGTCGCCATAGCAATCGAGGGCGTTGATGCCATTGAGAATGTCAGGAAGATGGTCGGGTCCACTGAGCCAAAGGCGGCGCAGCCAGGAACAATCAGAGGCGACTTCACTCATGTCAGCTATGCGCATTGCGACGAGAAGAAGCAGGGCGTGAGGAATGTGATTCATGCTTCAGCTGACAAGAAGGATGCAGAGTACGAAGTGCCCTTGTGGTTCAGCCCGAAGGAGCTGCACACCTACAAGACAGTGCATGACATTCATGTTTTGTGAAAAAGAGGGAAAAGATAGAGTAATAAAGCAGGACTAATGATTCAAAGTGATAAGGTGATAATAATATGGCAGAGAAGATGAGTGACAAGATTGGGAGGATTATGAGGACTCCTTTGCAGATCAGGAATATTTGCACTAGCGCGCACATCCACCACGGAAAAACAGCATTCACAGACAACCTCCTGGCTGCTTCTGGCTTGATGGCTGAGAAGTTCGCAGGAGACCTGGACAAGGGAATGGCTACATGGCAGCACGCAGACGAGCAGGAAAGGCTCTTGACAGTGGACGCTGCAAATGTTTCCATGGTTCACGACTACCAGGAAAAGGAATACCTAATCAACCTGATAGACACTCCTGGTCACGTTGACTTCGGAGGAAACGTCACAAGGGCAATGAGAGCTATTGACGGGACAATTGTCTTGGTGTGCGGTTCAGAGGGAATAATGCCCCAGACAGAGACAGTCGTCAAGCAAGCTCTCAGGGAGAGGGTCAAGCCAGTGTTGTTCATAAACAAGGTTGACAGGCTTATCAAAGAGCTCCAGCTGCCTCCTGAAAAAATCCAGGAGAGGATTGCCAAGATAATCATTGAATTCAATCAGTTAATAGAAGATATTGCTGAGAAAGATTACAAGGAGAAATGGAAAGTTAATGCTGCTGACGGTAGCGTTACTTTTGGAAGCGCAAGGGACAACTGGGCATTATCATTGGCTTACATGCAGAAGAAGAACATTACCTTCAAGGACGTGCTCAAGGGCTATGAAATAGCTGACCCTGAGGAGAGAAAAAAATTCTTCTGGGAGCTAGCCCCTCTTTACGAGGTTATCATGGACATGGTCGTGAAGCATCTGCCAGACCCACTCGAGGCCCAGCCTTACAGGGTTCCAAAGATATGGCACGGAGAGGCTGAATCAGCCCTAGGGCAGGGAATGCTCAAGTGCGACCCTAATGGTAAGCTAGCTTTCTGCATCACCAGAGTCCTTATCGACCCTAAGACCAACAGGGAAATCTCTGCAGGAAGGCTTTACAGCGGGACAATGAAGGAAGGCATGACAGTCTACCTTAACATGCAGAAAAAGCAGCAAAGGATACAGAACGTTTACATGTACGTCGGAATAAAGAATGAGTCCTTTGACAATGTGCCTGCGGGGAATGTACTCGCCATCGGGGGGATAGACGGCTATGCTGGTGAGACGATCACAGACGAGCCTGACCAGCCTTTCGAGGAATTAAGGCACATCTTCGAGCCAGTCATCACCAAGTCTGTCAGAGTGGTAAGCACTGCAGACCTTCCAAAGCTCGTCGAGGTATTGAGGCGTGTGGCCAAGGAAGACCCGAGCATCAAGATTGAGATTAACGAGGAGACAGGAGAGAACCTGATGAGCGGCATGGGAGAGCTGCACCTTGAGATTATCGAGAACAGGATTGTGACAGAGAAAGGACTGAAAATCCAGACCTCCCCGCCAATCGTTGTCTACAGGGAATCCATCACTTCCAAGTCACCAGAAGTAGAGGGCAAGTCACCTAACAAGCACAACAAGTTCTATTTTGTGGTTGAGCCGTTGACTGATGAGATGTACACTGCCATCAAGGCAGGAGACATCCCGGAGGCCAGGCCGAAGAAAAAAGACTTGATCCTGAAAAAATCACTCCTAGAGTACGGCATGGAATCAAAAGAAGCAGACAATGTCAGGGATATCTACAAAGGCAACATGTTCATCGATGACACCAGGGGACAAGTCTACCTGGGAGAAGTCATCGAGATGATAATTGACATGTTCGAAGACGTCATGAACGGAGGCCCGCTAGCAAGAGAGCCCTGCATCAAGGTCAAGGTAAGGCTTATGGACATGAAGCTGCACGAGGACGCAATCCACAGAGGGCCAGCCCAAGTCTATCCTGCAGTCAGGGACGGAATAAGAGAAGCAATGATGCTCGCCAGGCCCATCATGTTCGAGCCCAAGCAGGTCCAGCTCATCGAGGCTCCATTGGAGTACATGAGTGAGATATCCAAGCTGGTGCACAACAAGAGAGGCCAGCTGCTCGAGATGAACCAGGAAGGCAACATGACTGCTGTCAAGGCAAAGCTGCCAGTGGCAGAGCTCCTGGGATGGAGCAACGACCTTCGAAGCGCCACCTCAGGAAGAGGAGTATCCTCACTGGTAGACCAGGCATTCGAGAGGATGCCTGACGAGCTCCAGGAGAAGGTCAAGAGGCAGATAAGAGGCAGGAAGAACATCGCGCTTGACGCAGAAGTCGCCAAGGGAAGCGGCTGAAGCCATGCAAATTTTTTATTTTTTATAACCTTTTTATTTTTATCTTGTTCTTTTTATCCTTTTTATTCATCCAATCACACCCCTAATTAGTTACTCCTATCAAGTAGTATAAAAGCGAAAGTGTTAAAAAGGGAAAGTGCTTATTATAGCCATAATATGGCTGACCAACTGATAAAAGTGGATTATGATAAAATCTGGGATAGAGGCAAGCATAGCTCGAGCCAGAAAAAAGGGACACTTTACAGGGGAAACTCCCAGAAGATGCTCGAGAGGAGAGTTATTGATACAATGATGGACAAGAAGCCTTTTTATTGGGGCACTGAGAACGAGCAGGGAAAGCTGACTTTCTGCTCGCCAAAATATTACGATTCGCTTTTCTACTCGGAATACTGGCTAAGCCAGTACAATGATTTTGAATATGAGAACACCTGTAAATTCCCGCATGCATTCCATCCCATAATGATGGAGATAAATGCAAGCAACTATAAAGGAAGGATATACCGGTCCACAGGAGGGGAAGGGCTGGTAATTAAAGGCCCAATAAGCCTTGACGACATAACTATCCTGTACAGCACTCACATAGATAAGTTCATGGAACAATTTCCAAGCCGTGATGATGTTGCAAGAACAAAACATCTCAAAAGGATAAAAGATGCTTTTGAGAAAAGCATGTCAGCCAAGGGAATTCAAAAAGACGACATGCTTGAATCTTATGGCAAGTGTCCTGATGAAGTAATTGGCTATCTCCTATATTTTTACCACGAGCTTGACAGGTCAAATGCAGGACCTGAGCATTTTGAAGCCATTGCAAGGAGCATGGAAGCGCTGAGAGCCAAGCTTAGGTGAGAAAACATTAGAATAGAACCAACAAAAACTAAAACCAAAAACCGCAACACTTAAAAAGCAGGTAGCAACTTTGGTTTCTAAAATCGTAAAAATTAGCTCTTGATTTATTCTCGAGTTGTTTTTTTCACGATGATAATCTTAAAAAACTCGGAGTTGATAATATGCCAGCAAAAAAAACAGAAGGTAAGCCAATGAACAAGCCAGCAGAAAAACCAGTAAATAAGGCAGCTGAGAAACCAGCAGAAAAGAATAATGTTTCAGCCAGCAAGGCAGGAAGCAATGCAATAGTTAAGGTTGGCGACAAGGTAAAGATCGATTATACAGGAAGCTTTGAGGACGGAGTGGTCTTTGACAGCTCAGAAAAGCACGGCAAGCCCTTGGAGTTTGAAGTCGGAAAAGGAATGCTCATACCCGGGTTTGAGAAAGCAGTGGTCGGCATGAAAAAAGGAGATGAGAAAATCATACACCTCGAAGCATGCGACGCATACGGTGATTACAATCCTCAGCTGCTCAAGAAAGTCCCGCGAGAGCAATTGCCCAAGGACCAGGAGCCAAAGGCAGGAATGATACTGGCAATCAACCTTCCCAATGGCATGCAATTCCCTGCAGTAATCCATGCAGTGGATGAGAAGGAAGTCACCCTCGACCTGAACCACCCATTGGCAGGCAAGCGCCTGAACTTCAGCATCAAGGTAGTGGACATTAACGCTTAAATTATTCTTTTTATTATTCTTTATTCTATGCTCAATTTTTTCTTTTTGATTTTTTCTTCAGTTTATTATTTATGAAAAACAAAAAATAAAAGAAAAAGAGAATAAAAAATTTGAAATAATTTTAAATTTAGTTTTTTTAGTTTTGCTCGTACTTGAAGACTGCGTCCTGGAATCGCTTCTTGCCGTCCTCGACAATGGCTGCAATCTCCCTGGCGTTCTGGTCGCTCTCTACCCTAAGCTGCTTGATCATGGCAACTGATTCGACCTGGTAGTTGACTACTGCGTCCACGAGCTTTTGCACTGATGCGGGGTTATCCAGGGGGTCCGCCCATCTATTCTTTCCGCTGAGGGCAGAGAAATCTCTCCCGAGCGGTGGTAATATCAGCTTTTTTTCTGGGTCTAATGGGCAATAATTAATAGAAAGATTTAAAAAGAAAAGCCTTATTCTGAAAAAGATTAACCCTTTATCAAAAAAGGGAAAAGAGTAATATTTGGTTCAAGCCAAGTTAAGTTATAATACACGAATGTATAAGGAGGGAACAATATGGCTAAGGGAAAACCACACATAAACCTCGTGTTCATCGGACACGTAGACCACGGAAAGTCAACAACAGTCGGAAGGCTGCTTTACGATGCAGGGAATATTGACGAGCAGACCATGAAGAAGCTCAAGGAGAAGGCACAGGAACTTGGAAAAGCAGGCTTTGAGTTTGCATTTGTCATGGACAACCTGAAGGAAGAGAGAGAAAGAGGAGTGACCATTGACCTGGCTCACAAGAGATTCGAGACTGACAAGTACTACTTCACCATAATCGACGCACCAGGCCACAAGGACTTCATCAAGAACATGATAACAGGAACAAGCCAGGCAGACGCAGCAGTGATTGTCGTGTCAGCCAACCCTGGTGACGGAGTCCAGGCACAGACCAAGGAGCACATCTTCCTAGCAAGGACGCTTGGAGTGCAGCAGGTAATAATTCTCATCAACAAGATGGACATGGCCAAGTATGATGAAAAGAGGTACAACGAGGTCAAGGACCAAGTCACAGCCCTTCTCAAGTCAGTAGGCTACAAGCCAGACCAGATACCATTTGTAGCGGGAGCAGCTTTCCTAGGAGACAACATCTTCAAGAAATCAACTAATATGCCCTGGTACAAGGGAGGAACCCTGCTTGAGACCATCAACCAGCTAAAGGAGCCTGAGAAGCCAACCTCACTCCCATTAAGGCTGCCCATACAGGACGTTTATAACATCACAGGAATCGGAGTCGTGCCTGTCGGAAGAATAGAGACCGGAATAATGAAAGTCGGTGACAAAATCATTGCAATGCCAGGCAGAGAAGGAAAAGGAGTGCCTGGAGAAGTCAAGTCAATCGAGATGCACCACGAGCAGATGCAGGAAGCACTGCCCGGAGACAACATCGGCTTCAACGTAAGAGGCTTTGGCAAGAAGGACATTGCAAGAGGAGACGTCATCGGCCCAGCAGACAACCCGCCAACTGTGGCAACAGAGTTTACAGCCCAGATCGTGGTATTAAACCACCCGAGCGTTGTGACTGTCGGCTACACACCAGTGTTCCACATCCACACGGCACAAGTGGCATGCCAGATTGTCGAGCTGACCAAGAAGATCAACCCTGCAACAGGAGAGACCCTGCAGGAAAAGCCTGACTTCCTGAAGAACGGCGACGCCGCAATCATCAAGCTCAAGCCAGTTCAGCCATTGGTAATTGAGAAGCAGAAAGACATACCCCAGTTAGCAAGGTTCGCTGTGAGAGACTCAGGCGCAACTGTCGCGGCCGGTATGTGCATCGACCTAGTCAAGAAGCAATAAGTTTTTTCAAATTTTTTCCATTTTTTTGCTTCACAGGTTTGAGCTTTTAACCAAGGGCATGATGAACTGAAGTTTTATCATGGGGTAAAAAAAGGTTATTGGACGGTAATAATATGCAGAAGGCAAGAATAAAGATAACGAGCACAGAAATCAGCAAGATAAACCAGGTGTGCGAGTACATCATAGGAATTGCTGACAAGACCGGTGTTGTCATGAGAGGCCCAATACCCTTACCCACCAAGAAGCTCAAGCTCACCACCAGGAAGAGCCCGTGCGGAAACGGCACAGCCACCTGGGACCATTTTGAGATGCGCATCCACAAGCGCTTAATTGACCTAGGAATTGACGAGCGAGCACTCAGGCTTGTCATGAGAGTTCCCATTCCCGAGGGCCTCAATATTGAGATTGAGATGATCGATGTATGATTTTTTTCTTTAAATAGGCTTGAGCACGAAGTGCGAAACCCATTTTTTCGTCAACCTTTCCTAAAGGTTGATTGAGATCGAAATGATTGATGTGTGATTGCTTAGGCAAGCAAACCCAAAAATTCTTAATTTTTGATGTATAAACATTATCTAACTATTCAGTTGAGCCTTTCATTCTCGAAAGTTTTAAATTAACCTTTAATTTATCTTATTCATGATAATGAAATCAAAAAAGCATTATACTTCTGACGGCGCCACTATAGTTCATTCTTTATTGCCAGAATTAACGCGGCAGGGCTATATGGTTATACGGGGTGAAGAAGAAATAGTGGTATTTGAGGGCTCGCTTGAAGGCCTTCTTGCAAATGACTCTTCTCTCAAGGCCAAGTGCGTGTTTAGGCGCACGTTCGGGGATTTAGGGTGCGAATTATCTAAGAAAGTCTATGAAGCAGATGTTGAACAAGGAAGCAAGTTGGATGGCGTATTGTCGCAATACTTGAAGTGATGTTAAATTTTTAATTTCCTCTAAAAAAGCCAACTTTTTTATTCTTTAGGAGCTTTCTTGCGTTCCATGCTTGATGAAATTGTGGCGCGGCTAAAAGATTTAAAGAAGCAGATGGAAAATGAGCTCACTTATATTCGGCAGGAAGTCAAAGATATCCTAAAGAGCAAGAGCAGGGCTGTTGACAGGATAGAGAAGACTCTTGATGTCTTGCTTAATTACAGCCAGATGGGAGTGGGAGAGAAGGAATTCAAGAGGTTGAATGCGTATTACGCTTCCTTTAACCCTGAGAATGCCAAGTTCTATGTGGACTATTACAAGGAGATGAACAAGGGCTAACTATCTTGTAATGCCTTTGATGAACCCGTCAAGTTGCTTCCTGTTCCTTATATGCACTATCTCAGCAGGATAGTTCTCAACTATTCTCTGGTGCTTTTGCCTGGTGGATTCGTTGCGCTCATAATGCTTGTGTGTCGGCTTCTTGTAATAATCCCAGGCATAATGAAGAAAATCCATGGTTGAACTCAGTTTTTCTCTTCTTTCAACCTGCCTTTTCAGCAGCCGCCAGATTATCACATGCGCAGGGTAGTCAAGCCATACTATCAGGTCTGCCTTGTCAAGCGAGCAAGTGATGCAGCTTGAATACACGCCTTCGATAATCCATTTCTTCTGCTTGGTTACTTTCCTGACCAGCTTTTCCACTTGTTTCGAGTTTCTTTTCTTGGTGAATTTCTTTTCCCAGTAGAAGTCGTCCAGGTCATAGCTCTTTATCTTGAGAAGTCTTGAGAGCTGCTTTGCCAGGCTGGTCTTGCCAGAGGCAGAGTTGCCAATAATATATATCCTTTTGTGCATCATAAGAACAATTAGGTGGAAGGTATATAAAAAAGTATTTAAACAATTCTAAATTTTTAAAGCCTGTTGCCACAGTCGCATACAACAAAAATTTGCGAATTTTTGAGTCTGCAGCTTTAGGCAACTGCGTTGCCACAGTCGCATAGCTCGGTATTGCGCAAGCCTGGAAACTTGCTGAGGACACCGAAAGCAAGTCCTTAACGCAAGTTAAGACAGCTTGTTCCGTTAAGGAAGCCCCGGTTCGAATCCGGGCTGTGGCGTGAAGACTCCGAGGTATGCTGCCATATTTACTATGGCAGCCCCTGCCTCGCATTAACACTTTTATTTGCCTCTATTTCTTGGCTTTAGATAAAACTCAGGTATTTCGTGTAACAGCCATCGAAGATAGTTTTTAGATATATTTAAATAAACAAATAATACAGCATTCTTATGTCAATTTTCAGTCGCTATGAAAAACTCGGCGAGTCAGCTATTGATAGACGTAGACTCATTGCGTTTCATAACAATCCTAAGACTTCATTTTTGATGAAGTTCAATTTGCTAAATAATCTGCTTTCAGCGATGCAAAGCCAACAGATAATGAGAAAATTCCGCAAGGTCAACCTTGTTTTTCTAGTAAATAACAAATTCTCTAATAATTTCCAGGATGGGCTGGTAGAAGCCAGGAATGAGAGTACTTTGGGCTATGTAAAAAGTACAGAAACCAAGCGCGGAATAAATATGATTTATATTAATGAAGATACGATTTATGCGCAATTGTTAGATGAAACGCAGCCGACGAATATTCGCTTTCTGCAATCATTATTGGACACAATAACTCATGAAGCAACTCATCTATGGCAACTCCGATTGACAGAAATGAAAGAGCTTTCTATGAAAAATCAAAAAAGAATATATTCGGCAATAGACAGACTGATTAAAAAGAAAGATTTTGCTCCTTATGAAATAATGATTACTATCTGGGCTGACTTTAGAAAAGGATTATTATATCTATATGATTTTATTCTAACTGAAGGGATTGCTGATTATTGTGCTAATGTAGCAAACGGCAGTTTCGAATTTAGTGAATTATCAGTAAGAAATTCGTATGCTGCTGCTTACAAATATGCCTCGGAACTTAATAAGACCTTAGGTTCTCTCTATAGAAGGTATATAAACACATATAAAGCTTTTGTTCAAACCGATCCAAAGACATTTCACTGGGATGCGATTTCCGAAGAAACAAAGAAAAAGGCTCGAAAATATGTTCAAGAACAACTAGATGTATATCTATCTTATGATAACCTTGATACAATTAAAAATCACGGTTATCTCCTAGGTGCTCATGTCTTTCATCTGATTCTATATCTGAATGAAAATTTGTCCCTGGAAGAAATTGCAACTTATCGAACAAACAAACTTTTAACCTTATACGAAGAATCATGTAGACGAATTGGTTGGATACCGGCAGTTTCAATCTCAGAAAGTGGTGTTTTTTCTTTTAACAAACACATAGCATTTTTAACAACACTCAGAAAAGAGATGCCAAAATATTTTCAGAATATGAGATAATAGTTTTTGCGAATCAAGCGAAAGAAATAAATACTTAAACCAGAGAAAGAATCAATAAATTAAGAGATATTTTTAAGGGTTTAAAAAACTAAGTGGGGTGAAAAGAAGCTAAAATTAGAGGCTTAACACTCATAGCAACGGTACTCCGAGGTTAAACTCGGGCCCGTGGCGTTTGACCTCCCAGGACAACTGCCATCAAAAACATGGCGGTTAGACCTCAGAGGTCCGTAGCGGGGCCGTGGCGTTAGACTTCGGAGGACAACTGCCATCAGCAGTGGTGGCAGTTTTACTCTGCGGTTCATAACGGGGCTGTGGCGTAGTGTATTTTTTTAGAAAAGCATATAAACGAAAACATCAAATATATGATCATGAAAAGCCATTTAATATTTCTGTCTATTATTATTTTAATATTACTTATTGGTTGTAAGCCTGACAATCAAGTAAATAAGGTTGTTACTAATGATACTACACCAAAAAATATTGCTGCTGAAAACACATCAACCACCGAGCAAACTCAAACTCTACCAAAAAGCGAGAATCAGCCTGATTCTGAAATAACAAGCATGGAGATTGGACTTGAGGGTGGGGAGCTAAATGTCACAAATCCTAATAGCCCAATAGTTGGAGCCAGACTTAAGATACTCAATAATACTCTGTATGACAAAACAAAAATATCTATTATTCCGATTACTGATTTTCCTGAAAAAGAGTATTGCACCATTGTGAAGGGCATTCTCCTTAATATGAACCCGGTAGTAGGTGTCACCCCAGAAATCCTTCATATTTTATTAGTAATTCCTTTCGAACACGTCTGGGATGATAATGTGTATAATCTAGTGTATATTTATAATTTAACTTCAAAGGAATGGTCAGAAGAACCTATTGCTCCTTTGCCTTCACTGCCCGGTCTTTTCTTTGCTCCTTTGCGTTCGATAAGTAATGATCAAGCCTATTTTACCACGCTGTGCCGATACCCAACCGAATCTTAAGAGATTGAATCCTGGCCGCGGCGTATTATTTTTCTTTGTAAACCTTCACAGCACAGTATTCCCCGCACATTGAGCAGTAATTAGTCTTCTCCAATGCTGGGTTCTTCTCGCATTCTTTTCTTCTTAATTCCTTGAACTGCTCAGGGTCTAGTGCTAAACTCTGCATCGCGTCCCAGTCAAAATTCTTTCTTGCAGCTGACATCAGGTTATCCCTATCAATTGCTGCTTTGCTTCCTCTCGCAACATCTGCTATGTGGGCTGCGAGCCTGGTTATTATTACTCCTTGTCTTATGTCTTTAATGTCAGGCAAGCCTATGTGCTCTTTCGGCGTTACATAGCACAGGAAGTCTGCCCCATAATAGCCTGCTAGTGCCCCGCCTATTGCGCAGGCTATGTGGTCGTAGCCAGCAGCAATGTCTGTTGGCAATGGGCCTAGAACATAGAAAGGCGCTCCTTTGCATATCTTCTTCTCCAAGCGGACATTCTCCTCTATCTCATTGAGGGGAACATGGCCTGGTCCTTCAATCATTACCTGCACTCCTTTTTCCCGGCACCTGTCTGCAAGTTCTCCGAGAATCTTTAACTCATGAATCTGGGCTGAATCAGTTGCATCGCTTATTGCTCCTGGCCTTAAGCCGTCGCCAAGGCTCATGGTAACATCATACTCATAAGCAATGTTTAGTATCTCTTCAAAGTGGGTGTAGAGAAAGTTCTCTTTGCAGTGCTTTCTCATCCAGTGCACCAGGAATGAACCGCCCCTGCTAACCACGCCCATTAACCTATTCTCAAGCAAAGGAATGGCCTTTAGAGTAACGCCAGCATGCACTGTTGCAAAATCTACTCCGTCTTTTGCGTGCTTCTCAAAAACAGAGAGGTATTTCTCAATGCTCATCTCTTCATAGCCACCTGATTCCACAGCTGCCTGGTATATTGGCACAGTGCCAAAAGGAGCAACGCAATGACTTATCAATGCTCTTCTTATCTCGTCAATCCTATAAGGCTCATTAAGAACTGTCAAGTCCATTATTGTATGAGCGCCTGCCTTGAGCGCCACATCCAGCTTCATAAGCTCTTCTTCCAAGGAAGACTTTGCAGGAGAAGCACCTATGTTAGCATTCACCTTGACTCTTAAGCCTTTGCCAATTCCTATGGGGTGCAAGTGCTTATGGTTCTTATTAGCGGGTATAACCATCTTGCCTTTTGCAATGTTCTCTCTTATGCTGCTGGAACAAGTATCTTCGTTCTCATCAACAAAAGCCATCTGGTCAGTATAAGCTTCTTCCCCGGCCTTGGTCAGCTGAGTCATAATAATCATGGAAAGCTTGGGAAGTATTAATAATTAATCAAAGTTTTTTCTCGTCTAGCTTAATCGAAACTTTTAAATACTTAGGAATCCAAGTAATAACTCTAGTTTCGTTTATCCCTTTAAAATGAAGAAACTGGCTGCAACAGCTCTTGTAATCTGGGGAGTCCTTCTAGGTCCTAATCTTTTAAAAGCTCAGGAAGCTAAGAGCAGGATCCCCTATTCTCAATACGAGAAAAGGATTGTTCAGGTTAAGAAAGATTCTCCGGAGGATAATAAGGATGAGCAGCTTAGCAAAATGCTGTCAGCAATGAATGCGCAGGTTAGAAAGCTCCTCCTTAACCTGCCGCTTCAAAATTATAATTCTGCCTCAGCACCGCACTGGATAAGGCCGGAGAACGAATACGAGAAGAATAACCTTAAGCCTGTTACCATTGGATTAAAAAAAGAGATTAAGCCAGAAGACGAGGTTATCAGGGGCGCGAGCGCGAACCTTTACCTGGATAAGTACAGGAATGCTGAGCGCTTTGACGCAGCGCTCAATTACGGCTCTGCAGGGATAAAGGTGCAGCATAATCTTATGGCCAGGACTGGCAATGTAACCCTCACTGTGGGGCAGAAGAACGGCCTGGAAGTCATCCTCAGCGATTACAAGAATCCTTTGTTAAACGCGCACGCCCAGCTCGGGAAGAATGGCAGGGTGTCAGCTTTTTATGACCCTAAGAACAAGGATTTCATGACCAATGTTTCTGCGAATTACAAGGGCGCGAGCATCAATGTGAACTGGATGCCTCGCAGGAAGAGCTCCAACACAACCGTCTCTTACGCATTGCCAGAAGAGTACAATGACCTCATAAAGTCAGTTGCCATAACAAGCACTAACATGGGCGGAATAATGATGAGGAAAGCCTATCTTGATGGCAGCGTCGGATTTATTAATTTCAATGTCGGAGCAATTAATCTTGGAAGCAATAAATGGTCGAGCACCTATAAGCCTTTTATCCAGTGCTATTTCAGAAAGAGCTTCTAAATAATTATCTGCCAGATAGCCACTTGATATACCCATAAACAACCAATGCCCAATTGATCATCCTGAAGTTGATGTCATAGGCAGTCTCAACGCCTTTTCTTATATCATTAATCTTTATCTGAATCAAGTCCACTCTTCTTAATTTGTCACCAGGAATCCTGTTCTTGATAATATCAAAGTTCTGCTTCTTAATCTCCTCCTCAAGCAGGACATGGAAGAAGAAGCCTTTGCTCATGCTTTCGCTCAGGTCCTTCATCCTGGAAACCTGGCCTTCGCTCACCACGTCCCTGTAGTTGAATGCCATGTCATTGCTCCTCAGCATCTTTTCAAAGATATAATTCAGCTTGGTGTTGCAGGCAACCCTTTCCTCCTGGCTCACGGCCTTGAGGTTCGGTATGATGTTGAACAAGGGTGCAAATCCTGAAACCAGCGCGTCCTGCCAGTCAGCAATATCCCTAACATAACTAAGGTTGTTGAGAAGGAACGGCGGAATTTCCTTGAGCATGGTGATGGCTCTCTGCAGGTTAACAAGCTCATAATCCTGTTCTTTTGACTGCAATAGTTGCTGGATTTCAGCTATTGCTTCTGGAAGAAGCTCCAAAGCTCGTGCCATGGCTCCTTTCTCGCTGTCAGAGATGAAGAAGAGCTCAAAATACTCCTTGACATGCTCCTCTCTCAGGGGCAAAGGAGTCCTGGTCTTTATCTCCCTGATTACAGGGACAACCTCAATATCTGCAGATCTCGGGGTAAGGTCTTTTAGTTGATGGATAAAAAGCATTTTCTTTTCCTCTTATAATTAATAGGTGACGTGGGTTTTTAAAACTTGTGTATGGAAAATACGTGAAAAGAATTAAACACCCTCGATGCTGGCACCACAGTAAGGGCACCTGCCCGGGACCCTCTTGAGCACGTTGAGCACGAACTCGTACTTGCACTTCTTGCAGGTATACTTCACGCGCTCATTGTCAATCTTCTCAAGCTTAGGGGCACTGGATTGCTTTGCCTTGAAAGCTCTCTCAATCTCAGCATCCTCAGCATCCCAGCCAGCCGGCCTCTCCTTCTTGACCTGCGCTTCCATCTTGGCCTTTGCCTCTTCCCTCTGCTTGGTCTTGTTGGCAGCGAACTCCTGGCTGCGCCTCTCCTTGACACAATCCCGGCACACCATCATCTTGTAGACAGGGTCAAGCACGAACTCGTCGGACTTGAACTCTCGCCCGCATCTCTTGCATTTGACTTTAACAGGGGTCATCATGAGGGCTCATCTTGAAAAGGTGATTTATATAGTTTGTGGAATTTTATAACCCAAGCAATAAGAGAAACATATTTAAATAAAATCTTAATCTTCAGGGAAGAAACAACGGGCTCATAGCTCAGCCTGGTTCAGGCGAGAGGGATCTCTTAAGATTCCTGCCAGCAGGAGAGAGCACTCGACTCTTAGCAAAACCTACGTTTTGTGTTTTCAGACGGCGGTTTGAAAGTCATCGAGTGGTCGTGGGTTCGAAACCCACTGGGCCCATATGGAATGCGTCAACAAAGGCGTTAACCTGAAGCACTGCAACTGCTCATACGAGCCTTGCGAGAGGAAAAACAACTGCTGCGCATGCCTAAGATACCATCTTAGCATGGACGAATTGCCAGCCTGCTGCTTTCCAGACGAGATAGAGAAGACATTCAGAAGGGATTTCAAGACTTTCGCAAAGATACACGCGAATTCACATGACTAATCAAGCGTCCCTGTAGTGTGGCGGCGTAGCCGACATGCTCAGGGAAAGTGAAACTGTCCCTGTAGTGTAGTCCGGTCAATCACACTGCCCTCTCACGATTGAAAGAAACAATTGAAGAAAGGCAGTAACTCGGGTTCGAATCCCGACGGGGGCATCGAGTGAAACGAGATGCAACCGACGGCTCAAAAACGTTTTTCGTTTTTGCCCACCGACGGAGGCATTCTTCTCAACAATATTTATAAACTGCGCAGTAGTTACTGATTTAATGGATGATGACAATAAGAGCAAGGTAGCAGTATTCCCTTTCTCAGCAGACCCTATTCATTACGGTCATATTGATACCATAAGAAGAGCAAAGGAGGAAAAAGGTTTCAAGGAAGTGCATGCTGCGATATTAGAGAATCCTTCGAAGAAAGGAAAGTACACCTTCAGCCTTGAAGAAAGGACTGAGATGGCAAAAAAAAGCTTATCTTCTATTCCTAATGTTAAGGTTGTCTCATTCAAAGGCCTGTTGGTTGATTATGCCTATGAGCAGATGATTGACGACGTTATTAAGGGCGTAAGGAATGAGGAAGACATGAAATATGAAACCTTGTTGAAAGATGTTAATCACAGCCAGATAAAAGGGATAAGGCATCATTTCATACATGCCAGGCCAGAGCTGGCGCATATAAGTTCAACCATTGTCAAAGCCATCGAGGAAGCCCAGGGCTTCACTCATGAGTATGTTCCTCTTTATGTCAAGCAATGCCTAGAAGCAAGGATGTCATCGCATTACATCATTGGAGTTACAGGAGAGATTGTGTCAGGCAAGTCTCACGTCACAGACGGGCTGATAGAGATAGGAAAGAAAAGAGGAATACCGGCTTATAACCTTGACCTGGATGAAATCGGACACGACATACTGGAGAAGCTAAAGGAGCCAAGGTATGTGCTAGGCGTGAGAAAAGAACTTGAGCATAGCTTTGGAAAAGAAATAATGGATGAGAATGGGTGCGTAAACAGGAAAGTGCTCGGAGAGATAGTGTTCAATGATGCTGCAAAGCTGAAAAAATTAAACCAGGTAATGGAGCTGCCCATGGAGGTAAGGGTGAGAAGGGAACTGCTCGAGAACAAAGGATTAGTGCTCTTCAATGCCGCGCTCATAGCAGAATCAAACAAGAACTACATATGTAATAATAATTTCATCCTTGTAACCGCAGACAAGCAGAGCAAGGAAAGAAGGCTTAAGCTAAGAAACCTCACTCTTGAGCAGATTGAAAGAAGGCTGAGGAGCCAATACAACACTGCAGGCAAAGCAGCAAAGCTAAAACGCTTTATCTCTGATGAAGGCCACGGCAACCTATGGGTGTTTGACAACTCTGACAATTCTGACCCAAGAAACCTTGAGAAGTTGTTTGACGACATAATCAAGGAGGTTGACATATACGGCGAGCTGAGGTTCATGGGCTTGTGGAACAGGCTGGGCGCTGACGGAAGCTATGATGTTGCTTATACAAAAATAAGGGAAGAGCTTGCAAAGCCTCATCGGTATTATCACACTCTCAACCATATTGTAAAAATGCTCAACTCATTTGACGAAGTCAAGCATCAGGCGCAAAACCCTGACATGATTGAATTAGGCATCTGGACTCATGATTATTTCTATGCAGAGAAATCCAAGGTTAATGAGGAGAAGAGCGCAGATTTCGCCTACAAGCTGTGCAAAGAAGCCCAGTTAGCAGAGGAGTTTGCAAAGGGAGTGCACAGGCTTAACATAGCCACCAAGCACAGCCTTGCTCCCACCACAATTAACGAGGCAATCATGATAGACCTGGACCTCACAATCCTCGGAGAATCAGGTGAAATGTTTGATGAATATGATAACAAGATAACGCAGGAGTACAGCTGGATTCCTGAAGAGCAGTACAAGGCAGGCAGGATCGCTGTTCTCGAGAGCTTCCTGAACAAAGAGCATGTCTATCACACTGATTATTTCAGGGGCAAGTGCGAGGCAAGGGCAAAGGAGAACCTGCAGAGGTCAATAAGCAGGCTTAGAAGCGAGCCGTGATACACATGAATAACCCCGACGTCCCGTTGGACGTGATTAACAAGATAGAGCAAGTATGCAATAAGGGCAAGGAATTCAACAACTATTCCTGGGTGCCAATGGGTCTTGGAGAATTGTGGGGCGTGATTAATTACGGCCAGAAAATTGGCTTGATAAATCCAGGCCAGACTGTCCTTGACATGGGATCTGGGAGCGGCTCATCATCGTTGCTCTGGGCACTCAGAGGGTACAATGTCCTGGGCATTGAGCTCCACAAGAAACTTGCAGACGCTTCCAAAGAAGCCATTATGCAATGCAGCCACCTGGTGCCTGGCGGACTCGACATCAAGGTATTTCACGGGAGCTATTACCCAAAGAGTTATATTGAAAAAAGAGAGAATGGTGAGAGCGTTGCGAAACATATTGAAGATGCTCTTTGCTTCATTATGAGCGGCGGCAGCGTGTTTCACCCAGTGTGCAGCCAGGATGTTTATGAGAAGCACAATATCGACTTGAAAAGCATTGACGTGTTCTACGCCTACATCTGGGGCATACAGGGACCGTCAATCATGGAGATGTTCAAGCAATACGCGCATGATGACGCCACGCTCTGCATCACAGGAAAAACGCACACAGAAATTATCAAAAGAATTGGCTTAAGGCCTGTACAGAATTATGATAGCGAGCTGTACAATTTCAGGTACATGAAAAAGCCAGAAGCCAATGGCGGCAATAATTCATCACTATAAATCGAAAGCTTTAAATATGCCCTATCTAGTCTTTTTATTGACGAGAACATTTCTCCAATGATAAAAATCGCAAAGTAGGTGGGAGAAGGTTAAGGATAACAAATCAAACAAAGGTGAACCTAATGATTAATACAAAAAATGGATTTTTTGAATTTTCAAAATTTAGCGAGGTGAAATTTTGATAAAAAAAGGAGATTTTATAGAGCTGGATTACACAGGCAGGATTAAGGACGACAAAATCGTGTTCGACACCACTGTAGAGCAGGTTGCAAAAGACAGCCGTATATTCAGCCAGAAATACAAGTACAAGCCCATCATCATCTGCGTTGGCGAGACTCATGTTGTCCAAGGCTTGGATCATACATTAATGGGCAAGAACTTGGGCAAATTCACAGTTGAGGTCAAGGCAGAGCATGCCTTTGGCAAGAAGTCAGCAGAGCTGCTGAAGCTCATACCTTTGAAGCTTTTCAAGAAGGACAACATCCAGCCATACGTCGGGCTCGAGGTTAATGTTGACGGCATGCTCGGCATTGTCAGGACTGTGAGCGGCGGAAGGATAATCGTGGACTTCAACCATCCACTGGCTGGCAGGGACCTGGTTTATGATGTTGATATCAAGAGAGTAGTGGCTGACCCACTAGAAAAAACAAGGGCGGTTCTTGAGCTCTTAGGCATTCCCTTTGAGAATATCGACGTAATGGATGACAAGGCAGTGATAACCACCAAGGTGAAGTTCCCTGACGACGCAGTCAAGGAGCTTGATGCGAACATCAAGAGGATGGTAGGCCTGGTGAGTGTTGATTTCAAGTCAGAGGAAGAGGCAAAGAAAGAAGTTAAGGAAGATATCAAGAAGGAGCAGGGCAGTGAAAATCCTGCAGGCGAAAAAGGCGAGAACAACAAAAAGCCTGCTCAAAAGCCCAAAAAAGAATAAGGAAAAGGCAAAAGAAAGATTTATATACTTCACTACTCAAAAAGGAGATAAGAAAACTGCGGGTCAAGGGTTAATAATCATAATCGCGGAGGTGCTTCCCAAGTGGCTGATCGGATCGGAAAAGTTGATGCAACCAAGAAGAATGTGCTTGATGATGAGTTGGAAGAGCTGCTCTCAAAGCAGAGAGCGACAATAAAAGTGGTTGGAACAGGAGGAGGCGGAAACAACACTATTAATAGGATGTCAGAGATAGGCATTATTGGCGCTGAAACCATCGCCATGAACACTGACGCCCAGGACCTGCTCTATACCACCGCTGACAAGAAAGTCTTGCTCGGCAAGGAAATAACCAGAGGACTAGGAGCAGGAAGCATTCCTAAAATAGGAGAGGATGCCACGCGGGAATCAGAGCACGATGTCAAGCAGGCAATAGCCGGCGCAGACATGGTGTTCATCACCTGCGGATTAGGAGGAGGGACAGGCACAGGGAGCGCTCCTGTGATTGCCGAAATCGCGAAGAAATCAGGCGCACTCACAGTTGCAGTAGTCACCCTGCCGTTTGCCATGGAAGGCCATAGGCGTTATGAGAACGCAATAATCGGCCTGGAGAAGCTTGAGAAGAATGTTGACACTCTCATCGTAATCCCTAATGATAAATTGCTTGAGCTGGCACCTGACCTACCGCTTCACACAGCCTTCAAGGTCGCTGATGAGATATTGACTAACAGCGTCAAGGGAATCGCAGAGCTAGTGACCAAGGCAGGCTTGGTCAACCTTGACTTTGCAGACATAAGGGCTGTGATGGGCAATGGAGGCGTTGCTTTGATCGGTGTCGGCGAGAGCGACACAGAGAACAGGGCTGTCGAGAGCGTTGAGAAGGCAATCAACAATCCCTTGCTTGATGTTGACATCAGCGGAGCCAATGGCGCATTGATTAATGTTGCCGGAGGGCCTGACATGACCTTGGATGAGGCCAGGCGCGTTGTGGAGACGGTCAGCGTGAAGCTGGACGAGGACGCGAGGCTCATATGGGGAGCTCAGATATCAGAGGAACTAGAAGGAACCATAAGGACACTGATTATTGTCACTGGAGTTAAGAGCAGCCAGATACTGGGAGGCAGGAGCAAGCCAACCAGCGGAGAGAAGAAAAGAGAGATTGAGGACGAACTAGGCATAGAGTTCGTTGATTAAGCGTCTTAAAAGCTCATATTCATAAAGGAATAAGGTGAATAAATAAAATGGAGATTTGGGGGAAGATTAAAGATTTTTATATTCAGTGCGTAAGAGTGATGAAGATAACCAAGAAGCCTACCAAGGAGGAGTTCTTGACCATTGTCAAGGTCTCTGGGCTTGGCATACTGGCTATTGGCTTGATAGGTTTCATCCTGCACCTGATTAATCAGTTAATAGTCTAAGAGGTTTTATCATGGCAGAAGACGAGATGAAAGAAGAAATGAAAGAAAATAATGATGAGGATGCGGCTGATGCTCAACAGGAAGAAGTGCGCGAGGAAATCCATGAAGTAGAGGACGATATAGAGGAAGAAGCAGAAGCCAAAGAAGAAAGGAAAGCAGAAGTAGAAGAGGAAAGGAAATCAGAAGAAGAGGCCAAGCCAAAGGAAGCCAAGTCTGATGAGGACGAGTTTGAGGCCATGATGAGGCAGGAGGCAGAGGAGAAGAAGGCGGTGGCCGAGGCAAAGGGCGAAGAGGACACGCCTGTTGAAGCTGAGAAAGAGGCTGAAGAAGACATCAGCCTTGTCAAGAAGAAGCCCAGCAGGAAAAAGAAGAAGAAGGAAGATGATTTCAAGGAGATTGTTGAAGAGTCAACAGAGCCCAGGATTTATGCCCTCAGGACTACTGCTAATCGAGAAGACCAGGTCATGAGCTTTGTCACCAGCAATGCTGCTAGGAAGAAGTTAGAGGTTTATGCTGTTGTCAGGCCCCACGGCATGAGAGGATACATATTCATTGAGGCAGGGAGCAGGACTGATGCAGAGCAGGCAGCCTTTGGTGTTCCATACGCCCGGGGATTATTGCCTAGCATAATTCAGTATGCTGAGATTGAGCACATGCTCGAGCAGGTGAAGAAGGAAGCCAACATCCAGAAGAATGATATTGCAGAGATCATCAGCGGCCCATTCAAGAGAGAGAAGTGCAAGATCACCAGGATTGACAAGGTCAAGGAAGAGGTCGTTGTTGAGCTGCTCGAAGCTGCTGTCCCCATCCCGCTCACCTTGAAGATGGATGCTGTGAGAGTTATCAGGAGAGAAGGCGAGGAAGGCGGCAAGACAGAAGAAGAGAGATAACTTTCTTTACCAAGTTTTTCTTTATTAACTTTTTATCTATTACCACTAACTAGTAGTTTAAAAACGCAAAAGTTATAAATGAATAAATGTTTCTCTCGTCAATGGCCAAGACCAAGATACTGGCAACAATAGGCCCTGCATCTTATGACAAGATAGATGACTTGGTAAACGCAGGACTAGACGGGTTCAGGATTAACATGTCCCACATCAAGGACTATGCCTTCGCAGAGAACTTGATAAGAGGCATAAGGGAAAAACATCCGCAACTATTCTTAACAGCAGACCTGGAAGGCCCGAAGATAAGGCTTGGCGCACTGCAAAAGCCAATTAACATCCAAAATGGGCAAACCATAAGGATAAGCCCGGAAAAGGACTGCCCTACAAGTGACGTGCCAATACAATTGGATGAATTATATAAATATGTCAAGCCAGGAAACCTCCTGCTCATAAACGACGGAGCAGCAGGGCTAAGGGTGACTGACATACACGGCAAGACAATCATAACAACAGTCGAATACGGCGACACCTTGGAGAGCAGGAAAGGAGTGAACGTGCCAGGAGTGCACATCCCGCTCAATTACTTCTCAGAAAGAGACCCACAACACATTGACTTCCTGAAAAAAGCTGGAATCGATTATATCTTCGCATCATACGCCCTCGGCAAAGAGCACATGCTCGCATTAAAAGAGCAGTTGACAGGCACAGGCATAAAATCTGGCGCAAAGCCAGAAACCCAGCACGGCATGGACGCCTTCAGCGAGATGCTTGAAGAATCAGACATAGCAATGGTGCCAAGAGGAGACCTGGGCATGGAAATAGGAGTGATTAATGTTCCGAGGTACCAGAAAGGGATGGTATTGCAATGCAACATCCTGGGCAAGCCAGTAGTCACAGCCACCCAGATGCTTGAGTCAATGATGAGCTGCAAAGAGCCGAAAAGAGCAGAGATATCAGACATATTCAATGCAGTGCTTGACGGAACAGACATCGTGATGCTATCAGGAGAAACCAGCGTCGGCAACTATCCTGTTGAGGCTGTCCAGATGATGAACAAGACACTGGATGAAGCAGAAAAATACTTGTTTGACAAGGGAAATCATGTTGGCCTCGGGAAAAGATTAGAGCATTATCTCAAAGCAGGCAATCCTACAGATGACATAAGCCGCGCAATCTACGCAGTGGCGTCAAAGGATGCTTCAATAAAAGCAATTATCACGCCCACCACTAGCGGCTACACTCCGAGAATGATTTCAAGGTTCAGGATGGAAACACCCATAATCGCGCTCACCAACAATGAGCAATTATACAGGCAGCTGAATGCAGTCTGGGGCGTCACTCCGGCGTATGTAAAAACAGACACAGAGGCAATGCAAAAATATGCAAAAAAGCTTGCAGCAACCAAGCAGCTTGTGAATCCTGGTGACAAAGTAATAATCACATCCGGGCTAAGCCTGGCTTCTGAGAGCACGCACATAATGAGAATAGAAACAGTCGGCTCTTACTAAAGCAATAAAAAGCCAGCACAAAAAGATTTATAAATGGCTCATATTTCTTCGAAAAGTAACATGTCAAAAGAAGTAGTAGAAGCGCTCGTTGAAGGCGGCAAGGCAACAGCAGCACCGCCACTCGGGCCAGCACTCGGGCCGAAAGGAGTAAACATCGGGCTAGTCATAGCTGAGATTAACAAGAAGACAGCCAGCTTCAAGGGCATGCAAGTGCCAGTCAAAATCATAATTGATTCCTCGACAAAAACATTCGAGATAACCATAGGGACGCCGCCTGCAGCAGAGCTCATCAAGAAGGAAGCAGGCATACAGAAAGGCTCAGGCAACCCATTGGACCACGTCGCAGACATGAAGATCGAGCAGATAATCAAGATCGCCAAGATGAAGGAAGACTCTCTCGGCGGGAAAACCCTGAAGGAGAAAGTCAAGGAAATCATCGGGACCTGCAATTCCATGGGCGTAAAAGTTGAGGAGATGCACGCCCGCGACGCCATCAAGGCAGTGGATGCTGGAAGGTTCGACAATGAGATAAAGGCAGAGAAGACAGAGCTCACAGCAGAGGAGATGAAGGAGATCGAGGCAGAGAAGAACAGGCTCCAGGCAGAGCTCGCAGCCAAGAGAGAAGAGTACTTGACAAAGGCAAAGGCAATCATGAAGGAGCTAGAAGGCAAGGAGACTAGAGAAATCAGGAAGAAGATGGAAGAGCTCGAAATCCCAGACCTCATCATCCACGAATTATTGCCCACAGAGAAGGCAGCGCCTGGCAAGGAAGGAGCAGCTCCGGCAGCTGGCGCAGCAAAGCCTGCAGCGAAGGCTGCAGCCAAGTAAGAAGTTGTTATTCCTAAGTTCTATAAATCAATTCATCAAGCTATCTTGCAAGAATAAAGCAGTATTATTAGCAATAGGAGTACTATAAGGATGACCCACCAGAGCATCCTCTCATACCTGTGCGGCTTTATCTCCTCAGCCATAATAAGCCTTAATTGCAGCCCTATTATAAAAAGTTTTTCCTAAAACAATAGCAAAAGCTTTAAAAAGGACTCACTATTCGCAAGACATCATGGTAAAAAGAATAGGTGGATTCAGGCGGAAAAGCAGGTACAAGCTGCAGAGGAATGCTCGCCAGAAGGGAAAGCTTAACATCCGGAGATACCTGGCAGAGTACAAGCCAGGCGACAAGGTCCTGCTCAGCCCAGACTCAATAGTGCAGAAGGGGATGTTTGAGCTGAAATTTGTCGGCAGGGTAGGCTTCATCAACAAGAAGATAGGCAACTGCTACGAGGTTGCCATAAAGGACAACACCAAGGAGAAGAAGCTCATAGTCCACCCAATCCACATGACGAGGTACGAAGATGCCAAACGTTGAAATAGTTGAGAAGAAGCCCGTGAACATGTCAGCCCTCAGGGAAGAATTGGCCGAGGTAAGGAAAAGAGACGGCGAATTAAGCTTCAGGGGGACAAAGACAGAGGAGTATGTCAATGAGTTCGCAACCCTCAAGCCCAAGCAGGCAGAGGAGCTCTACACCAAGATAGAAAAGATAGGAATACCAAGGCTCAAGGAGTCTCATATTCACAAGATAATAGACATGATGCCAGTTAGCGTTGCAGAGCTGAAAGTGATAATGCAGGGCTATGCACTGCCTGTGACGAATGAAAATCTAAAAAAGGTAGTTGACTGCGTCACAGAGTTCGTGCCTAAGAAAAAGGAAGAGAAATCAGCAGGCGAAAAGCCTGCTGGCCCAGAAATATAGAAATCTAAGATTTCAGAAAACCAGAGTTTTCTGGACCAAAAAGATAAAGCCTTTTTGGTTTCTGAGTCCAAAACAGAAGGTTTTGGAAAATAAATTTTTCTGAAAAAAGAGGAAAAGGAAAAACCAGAGGCATAGAACGCCTCGTTCTTCTCAGCAAGAAAAATGCATTATAATTAATAAATTTCTTCGGCACAAAAGCCAAGAAATCCCAAAAATTGCAGATTTGTTCTGTGATTTTTGATAAAATTTATATACGAGTTATATCACGGATGGTTAAGAGAAGGGGATTTTAGAACCAATCCGAAGTAGATGGGAGTGTGTTTGAATGGTACGAAAGAAAGAAGAGGAAGCAGTAGTGCTGGACTTCCTGCCCAACGGCTACCCGTTTGACAGCAGGCCGATGCACCTGAAGACGCCTATTGTGCATGCTATTGGCAAAGAGAACTACACGCTCCTGGAACTGGTTCCTCGCAAAGGAGTGTTCTTGCAGCCTTCTGAAGAAGTATATATAGGAGAGGCTAAGAGGGACAAGATACACCACATCAACGGCAGGATACAGATAAGCAAGCTTACAGAGACTGCCAAGAGCAGCCTGAAGCACGTGATTGAGGCTTTGGTCAAGAAGCATGAGGCTAACTTTATCGAATTCTTCAACAAGGCCCAGCCCATAAGCACCAGGACTCATGTCTTGGAATTATTGCCGGGAGTGGGCAAGAAGCACATGTGGGAGATTATTAATGAGAGAAAAGTTGAGGCTTTCAAGAGCTTCGAGGACATAAAGAGCAGGGTGAAGCTCATGCCAGACCCTGTGACCACGATAGTTAAAAGGATTATTTCTGAGCTGGAAGGCAATGAGAAGCATTATCTATTTGTAGACAGGCCTTCAGACAAGATGGATTAGTTTTTATAGATGCTTTTTCTATGCCCGGCTTCAATCACAAAGATGATTAACTTGTGTTCTTTTATATCCAGGATAAGCCTGTACATGCCTACCCTCAGCCTGAAGTAGGGTGAATCAACTAATTTCTTGACATGAGGATAAGGCCTGATCCTGATGCGCTCTAGAGTTGAGATGATTCTTACCTGGATTTCTTTCTCTAGCTTATAGAGCTGTTTTTCAGCTGTTTGGGAGAACTCTATCTCGTACATTATTCAAGACCCATCTTCTTTTTGACTTCTGCAAGAGATGATGTTTTTCCAGCTTTTATGTCCTGTTCAGACTCTTTGATATGCTTCTTGGTCTCCTCAGATAATTCCATGCTGTCCTCCAATAAGTCCCAGATGATGTCTTCATAGCTTTCCTTGTCATAAAGCTTTTTTTGCTTTAACTTGTCCATTAACTCGTTGCTTACCTGGATTGTGGTCACCATAGCAACTATATAACTTGCTATATTTATAAATGTTATTATTAAAGACTATATGCCGACAGTACTTTAAATAATGCTATCATTAAAATCCGGAAGAAATTGATGAAAAAACAGAAGATTTTCATTGCGCACTGGCTTCGCCACTGGACAATTTCGGAAAACTTACGTGATCGTATAACTGTTTGTGTTATACGACTCAAAATTTTGCTAAATTTTGTTGTTGACTGGACATGTGTGCGTAGGACATATAAATAGGTTCATCTTCTTATTATGATTATGGACAAGGACAAAGCACTGGTGGTTTTCCAGGATAAGAAGATAAGGCGAATATGGCATAATAATGAGTGGTATTTCTCGGTTGTTGATATTGTGGAAGTATTGACAGATAGCTCTGTTCCTAAAAGGCACTGGCCTGATTTAAAATTCAAGCTTCAGGAAGAAGGTTTTGAACCGTACGATAAAATAGTACAGTTGAAATTGCCTGCTGAAGATGGAAAATTAAGAGAGGCTGATTGCGCCAGTACAAAGAACATGTTCAGGATCATTCAGTCAATCCCTTCAAAAAAGGCTGAGCCTTTCAAGCTTTGGCTTGCGCAGGTTGGCTATGAGCGCGTTGAAGAAATTCAGAGCCCGGAATTAGCCCAGAAAAGGATGAGGGAACTTTACAGGGTAAAGGGTTATTCTGATGAGTGGATTGAGAAGACGAGTTGTTTCGCCATAATGCTTTCTGTCATTTTGTTTTTAGCCCCTATACCCATTATAAAATAGAAAACCTTTTAATGAATCGGTCTTTAAAAAATGCGATTGAACTTTTATATAACCGATAAGTAACCAAAAAGTTTAAATAGCCGAATACACTACCAATCTAATATGGCAAACATAGAAAATATAAGATTACAGGAAGCATCAGAAAGCTATAGAAAAGTGCTTCACTACTTTTTTTCTTTTCCAGAACAGCCCATAAGCCTTAATGATTTATCAAGAAATATAAAATCTTCAAAAACATCCACAAAGGCTGCCGTTATAAGCCTAATAAAAGAGGGGTTCCTTAAAAAAGAAGTGATTGGGAATGCATGGAGAATCTCTGCAGACCCGAAAAACCAATTCACGGTAACAAGAAAAATACCTTATAATCTAGAGATAATATACGAATCCGGAATTATTGCCCGAGTGTATAATAAAATACCTGAAGCGCACGCAATAATACTTTTTGGGAGTTATAGGTGGGGCACAGATAACGAAAAAAGCGATATTGATATAGGAGTAGAAGTTTTAGGCAATAAAGCAATGCACATAGAAACATTACTAAAATTTGATAACCTTGGCTTCAGAAAAAATGTCAAAGTAAACCTGCACATCTTCTCAAGAGCCAAAATAGACTTAAACCTATTCACAAATATAGCAAATGGAATAGTGTTAGA
>Ga0315275_10000057_pt1 | contig 82468 bp, 89 predicted proteins | sample YL17G03_0_MG_FD_205557 | JGI IMG/M metagenome (GOLD analysis project Ga0315275, IMG submission 205557) | Sediment microbial communities from Yellowstone Lake, YNP, Wyoming, USA - YL17G03_0 | ecosystem: Environmental > Aquatic > Freshwater > Lake > Sediment | place: USA: Wyoming | collected... | reverse complement strand
ATTATATCCCGGCCTTCCTGGCGGGCTTTTCTTTTAGCTTTATCGATCTCCAGAAAAAGATACGGAGGTAATTCCTGCAGTCTTTTGGTAAAAGCAAAATCCATCGCTTTTCCCCTTTCTAAGCTTTTGCGACTTTTTCAATAATTTTAATTGCCAGCTCTATTGTTGAGTCTAAATCCTTAAGATTAAAAACCCCGGTCGAAGAATGGATGTAACGGGTAGGGACGCTCAAGACCCCGGTATGGATGCCTTCCCGGTTCATATAAATGATCGCTCCGTCAGTCATCCCGCCTTCGATGACGTCGATCTGGTATTTGATATTGTTCTTTTTAGCGGTCTCGATGAAAAGCTCTTTGACCCGCTCGTTGACGATCACTCCCCGGCCGGACGCCTCGATAATGGTGATAGCCACGCCGTCTCCGAGCTTAAGGTTGGATTCGGTTTCCTTGATCCCGGGAGTGTCTCCGGCCACTGTGGTGTCGATAGCGATGGCGAAATCAGGATTGATCTTGAATGACGAAGTCCGCGCGCCCTTTAACCCGACTTCTTCCTGAACAGTGGCAACCGCATAGACCTCGGCCGCTACTTTCAATTTTTCCATGATCTTGATCAGCGCGTAACAGCCTACCCGGTCATCAATGGCTTTGCCGTAACAGAGCTCGCCGTTTAAAGTACCGGCGTCGGCGTCAAAGACTATGGAATCAGCGATCTCCACTTTTTTCGCTGCTTCTTCTTTATTCTTGCAGCCGATATCGATGAACATATCCTCGTATTTTACCGTGCGCTTGCCTTCTTCGTCTTTAATTAAATGCGGGGGCTTGGTTCCGATAATACCGCGGATATCGCCTTTTTTAGCCTTGATCACCACCCTCTGGCCGAGCAGGATCCGGTCGTCGATGCCGCCGACCTTGATAAAATTAATGAACCCCTCTTTGCTGATATATTTTACCAGAAATCCCACCTCATCCATGTGCGCGGCGATCATGATCTTCTTCTTGCCTTTGCCTTTTTTGGCGATAACATTACCGAAATTATCGATTATCACTTCCGAACAGCTTTTTTTCAATTCCTGCTGCATTATCCCGGTGATCTCTTTTTCGTATCCCGAGATCCCGGAAGCGTCCAAAATTTTCTTAAGCAATAAGTCCATGTCGCTCTCCTCGAATTTTTTTGAATCGTTCACCTAACCGAATAAAACATCCTGCATGGTATACAACCCCGCAGGCTTGTTGGCAACCCATTTTGCCGCTTTTAAAGCTCCGACCACGAAAAGGTCCCGGGTGTGAGCCTGATGCTTGATCTCGATCCGCTCGGAATTTCCGCAGAAGATCACCGTATGGTCCCCGAAAATATCCCCCAGCCTGATGGCGTGGGTAGGGATCACTTTTGCTGTTGCATCAGCCAGGACCTGTGCCATTTTTTTTGCGGTCCCGGAAGGCACGTCCTTCTTGAATTTATGATGCGCCTCCACGATCTCGATACTGTAATCCGGGCCTAATTTTTTGGCGATCTCCGGCAAGATATTAAACAGAGTATTGACTCCGATGGACATGTTGGGAGAAAAAACCACCGGGACGACTTTGGAAACCTCTTCGACTTTCTTGATCTGGGCATCGCTTAAACCGGTTGTCCCCAGAACAAACCCTTTTTTGTACCTGGCCACATAATCCAGGTGCGCTTCAGAGGCCTCCGGGGTGGTAAAATCCACAAACACGTCAATAAGGAACATGCCGTCGGGATTGGAAGAGATCTTGAGCTTTCCGATCTCTTTGCCGATCTCGGGTATGCCCCGGCGTTCCAGGGCAAAAGTCATTTCAAAATCTTTGTCCTGCTGGGCAAGTTCGATGATCCTTCTTCCCATTTTGCCGATCGCTCCGGCGACTCCTAGTTTTATCATGTTTAAACTCCTTTATAAAAGGTCACAAAGTCATTACGCAGAAGCGTATACCGACGCCTCCGATAGCGTCGGGTGCATGTCACAAGTTAACTATTTTAAAAGACCGTAATCCTTAAGGGCTTTTTTTAGTTTCTCGGCGTTTTCCGGCAGCATCGCGGTCATCGGCAAGCGCAGGTCCGGCTCACAAATGCCCAGCATGCCCATAGCGGTTTTTACCGGAATAGGATTGGTCTCGATGAACATGGCTTTGATCAAAGGCAGCAATTTGTAATATATGCTCCGGGCTTTGGCGAAATTGTCTTTCTGGAATTCCTTAACCAGGCTAGCCACGTCCCGGGGAACGATGTTCGCCACCACGGAAATGACCCCGGTACCGCCGATGGACAAAACCGGCAAAGTCAAACCGTCGTCTCCGGAGATGAGATCAAAATCTTCCGGGCACATAGCTTTGATCCGGGCCATCTGCTCTAAATTCCCGGAAGCTTCTTTTACCCCCACGATATTTTTACAATTCTTGGCTAATTTAGCTATAGTTTCAGGCTCGATGTTCACTCCGGTGCGCGAGGCGATGTTGTAAAGCACGATGGGAATATCCACAGCCTCAGCAATGGCTTTAAAATGCTCATACAGGCCGTTTTGGGTCGGCCGGTTATAATAAGGGGCGACCTGTAATGAGGCGCTTGCCCCGCTGGCTGCCGCGTGCTTGGTCAAGTTGATCGCTTCTTCCGTGGAATTTGAGCCGGTTCCGGCGATAACCGGGACCCTTTTGTCCACCCTCTCGATGGTGATCTCGATAACTCTTTCATGTTCAGCGGTAGTAAGTGTTGCGGATTCTCCGGTCGTGCCGCAAGGGACAATGCCAGAGCTGCCATTTTTAATCTGGAAATCAATTAATTCTTTTAGTTTCTTTTCGTCGACTTTGCCGTTTTTAAATGGCGTCACCAGCGCTACTATTGAACCGCTAAACATAGTATTCTCCTTTGTAGACTAACCTGACTTTGCCTTCCAGCCAGACATCGCTAAACCCTGATTTGCTATGCTTAAAATCAACCTTGAGGATCTCACCTCCGGCAGTATGCACTTTTATTTTATTAATATTCTCTTTCATCTTCAAACTGGTGATCAACGCCCCTGCAATAGAGCCAGTGCCGCAGGCCAGGGTTTCAGCTTCGACGCCCCTCTCATAAGTCCTGATCTGGATGGTACCGCGGTTTAAAACTTCGACGAAATTAACGTTAGTCCCTTCAGGCGCGAAATGGCGATGATAACGGATCTCCCGGCCCAAGTCATTTACATCTATCTTATCCAGGCCTTGCACAAATATAACCGTATGCGGGACTCCGGTATTAATAAAGTTTGCCTTAATGGACCTGTTGCTTACAATAAGAGGAATATCCAGCTTTAAACCCTTGGGCGCGGCAATATTGATCCTGACGTTATCCCCGCTAACCCTGGCTTTGACTAAACCAGCCTTAGTTTCCAGTGTCACAAAATGATCTCTCCTGGTTTGAATTCGGCTGAAAAAATTATAGGCAAAACATCGGGCTCCGTTTCCGCACATCTGAGCTTCAGAACCATCGGAATTAAAAATGCGCATTCTCACATCAGCGATCCGGGACTTTTCCCGAAGCAAAAGTCCGTCCGCGCCAATACCGAATTTACGGTCACACATCTTCCGGGCTAGACTGCTCAAGCGGTTTTTTGAGTTGATTTTATTCAGAACATTATCGATCAAAACAAAATCATTGCCTGCGGCCTCAAACTTTACGAAAACTATTTCTCTCCTTTTCGCAAACATTATAAACTTACTCCTTCTTACTTATATTTACCTATTATATATATATTTAATACTTTTATTACTTACTTTATAACATTTATTAATATATTTAATCAATATTACCTAAACTTACTCACATTTACCTATAGTTACTCAAAAGCTTCATTCCTGATCAAATCTTCCAGGCTTTCTCTCTTGCGGATCAACTTAACTTGATCGCCTTTTACTAATATTTCCGCCGGACGGCAACGGGAATTATAATTGCTGGCCATGCTAAAGCCATAAGCTCCGGTGCACATGACCGCGATATAATCTCCGGCTTTTACTACGGGTAAATACCGGGCCTTAGCTAAAAAATCCCCGCTTTCGCATATAGGCCCGACCACATCAACCTTCATAGTTTTGTGAGACCCTGAAGTTTTAAGGCTGACGATCTCATGGTGCGCGCCGTAAAGCGCAGGCCGGATCAGGTCGTTCATCCCGGCGTCAACGATCATAAAATTCTTAAGCGGAGTCTTTTTGATGTAAAGAACTTTTACCGCCAGGATAGCGGCTGAACCGATAATAAACCTGCCCGGCTCCATAATGATCTTTAAGCCGCTCGTCTTTAATACCGGAATGACTTTCCGGGCAAACTCAACCGCGGTCTGGGGTTTTTCGTTTTGATAAATTATTCCTAAGCCCCCGCCGATGTTTAAATATTCGATATTGATCCCTTTAAGCTTAAGCTGGGAGATAAAGGCAATAACCTTTTTGATCGCCTCCAAAAAAGGCGCGCCGTCAGTGATCTGTGAACCGATATGGATATGGATGCCGCTAATATTGAGATGTTGAAATTTTCTACCTGATAAGAGGATTTTTCGGGCGGCAGCAAAATCAATGCCGAATTTATTAGTCAGCTTTCCGGTGGTGATATACTGATGGGTCTTGGGCTCGACGTCAGGATTGATCCTTAGCGCGACGTTTGTTTTCCGGCGCAGCAGCCCGGCGATGCGGTTGATGTTCTCCAGCTCCGGAAGGGATTCCACGTTAAAAAACATTATCCCTTTTCGGATCGCCTCTTCTATCTCGGCGTCAGTCTTGCCCACGGAAGCATAAACGATCTTGTGGCTAGCGCATCCGGCTTTAAGAGCGCGGAACAATTCCCCGCCCGAGACAATATCCAGCCCCGCGCCGCGAGCCACTAAAGACTTCAGGATCGTCAGGTTAGAATTAGCTTTTACCGAGTAGCAGATCAAAGGCTCAACCGCTTGAAAAGCCTGCTTCAATTTAAGATAATGATTGATAAAAGTATTGTAGCTGTAAATATACAAAGGCGTGCCGTATTTCTTGACCAGATCGCTGACAGCAACCTTTTCGCAGTAAAGCTTATTGCCCTTGAATTTAAACTCGTGCATATTTTTTTATTATTCTCCTTTAGCCCTGTATCGAACGCTTGGATTGCACGGCAAAAACCGGGCTGAATATTTTCTTGATCTCCTTTTTGTCCAAGTGAGGCGAAAAATCTTTCAATATCTTGTCCACTATATCAGTAAGCTTGACTTGTTTTTCTTCGGAATAACGGATGAGCTTGCCGATAACTTCATGGGCGGTCTTAAAAGGCAGCCCTTTTCCGACCAGGTGCTCAGCCAATTCCGTGGCATAAAGACTTTCATCCTCAAGCGCGCGATCCACGACTTGACTATTGATCTTCACCCCCCGCAAAAATCTAGAGAGGATAGAAAGTTCGCTTTTGACGATCTCTACTGTTGAAAATAACGGCTCTTTATCCAGCTGCATGTCCCGGTTATAGGTCAGCGGTAATCCTTTCATGGTCGTCAAAATCGAAAAAAGATTCCCGTAGATGCGGCCGGTATAGCCGCGCACTAACTCCAGGAAATCCGGATTCTTTTTATGCGGCATGTGGCTGGAACCTGTGCAAAATTCTTCCGGCAGATCCAGATAATTAAACTCCTTGGTCGAATAAAGGATTAAATCCTCAGCCATCCGCGATAGATGCATCTGCATGATCGAGAGGATATTTAAAAATTCCACGATAAAATCCCGGGAGCTGACGTTATCCAGGGAATTCCGGGTCAGGGTGATCTTAAAAGGAAAATCGCGGGAATATTTTTTGATAAATTCCCTGATAGCCTTGTCATAGTCCTCTTTTTTAATAAAAGATCCGGCCAGCGCTCCCGCGCCCAGGCAGATCTCGGTGTTTTTGCAAAAATGCTCCAGCCGCTTTAGATCCCTTTCCAGCATCCGGCCAAAGCTTAAAATGTAATTGGAGAACTTGATCACCTGCGCCCGGCGGGTATGGGTGTAGCCGACGAAGAAATTGTCCTTGTATTTACTGGCCAGGCCGAACAGGGAAACAAAAACATTGGCCAGCAGGCGTTCGATCTCCAGCCCCTGGGTGATGCAATAATATTTCTCGTCAAAGACAACCTGGTCGTTGCGGGAACGAAAACTGTGCAGCTTCAAGGCTATTGCTTTGTGTTTTTTCTCCAAACGGTTCTGAATCTCGGTATGGATATCCTCCGAGAGCGGGTCAAACTTAAACTTTCCGACTTTGACCTCTTTAAGAATAGCCAAAAGAGCGATCTCCAGCTTATTCGCTTCCTCGATTTTAAGGACCTTGGTATAAACCAAAGCGCTGACATGGATCATGGAGTGATAAATATCGTACATCGCCAGCTTATAATCATACTGGATAGATTTCTGGAAAAGAAAAAATTCATTATCCAGCTGCTTCTTAAATCGGCCTCCCCACAATTTTTCTGCCATAACTTCCTCTTTTTTTAGTAAGTATCCCTTGTGACGTGTGACCTTGTTATCGCTTATACGGCATGCCCCATATCTTAATGAACCCCTCAGCCAGCTTCTGGTCGAACTGGTCTCCTTTACCGTATGTGGCTAGCTCTTTTTTATAAAGCGAATGCGATGATTTCCTGCCGACAGCCACGCAGGTGCCTTTAAAAAGCTTCAACCTGACCGTGCCGGTGACATGTTTTTGCGTAGAATCGATAAATCCGTCAAGAGCTTGCTTAAGCTGCGAATACCATAATCCGTAATAGATCAACTCCGCGTATTTCAAAGAAATGATCTCCTTAAAATGGGAGAGCTCCCGGTCCAGGACCAGCGCTTCCAACTCGCGGTGCGCGGTATAAAGCATGGTTGCCCCCGGCGCTTCATAAATCTCACGGGATTTTATCCCCACCAGCCTGTTCTCGACCATATCCGAACGGCCGATACCGTAAGCTCCGCCGATCTCATTAAGCGAACCGATCATTTCCTTGAGGCCGCAAGCCTTGCCGTCAACTTTTTTGGGCACGCCTTTTTCAAAAGAGATCTCTACGTATTTAGGATAAGTCGACGCTCCTCCCGGACTTTTAGTCATGATATAAGCGTCTTCCGGCGGCTCCTGATCCAGGTCTTCCAGGATGCCCGCCTCGATACTGACACCCCAAAGGTTGCGGTCTATGCTGTAAACTTTTTTCTTGGTCACATCTATGGGAATATTGTTCAAAAGCGCGTAATCTATTTCTTCCTCCCGGGACTTGAATTCCCATTCCCGCAAAGGCGCGATGATCTTTAGTTTCGGGTCCAGAATTCCGGTAGTCACTTCCAGGCGCACCTGGTCATTGCCTTTTCCGGTGCATCCGTGGCCGACGTATTCGGCTTTTTCCTTATGTGCGACTTCCACCAGGTATTTAGCGATCAGCGGCCGGCCCAGAGCGGTTGCCAAAAGATATTTACCTTCATAAACAGCATTAGCTTTGATAGCCGGGACAATGAAATCCTTGATGAATTCATCTCGGAGGTCTTTGATATAGACTTTTAAAGCTCCACCAGCCAGAGCCCGGGCTTCGATTTTCTGAAAATCCTCCCCCTGCCCGAGATCCGCGATAAAACAAATGACTTCAAAACCCTTATCCTTAAGCCATTTGATGGCGCAGGAAGTGTCCAGCCCCCCGGAATATGCCAACACGATCTTCTTCATTAGTTGTCTCCTTATTTCAATAATTTCACCAGTATAGCTTTTTGCACATGCAAACGGTTCTCGGCCTGGTCAAAAACCACGGAATGTTTCCCGTCAATCGCGTCATCGGAAATTTCCTCGCCCCGGTGGGCGGGCAAACAATGCATCACCAGGCAGGTTTTCTTAGCCAGGGATACTAACTCTGCGGTGACCTGGAATTTTTTAAAATCATTTTTCCTCTTGGCGGCTTCTTTTTCCTGGCCCATGGAAGCCCAGACATCGGTATAGATCACATCCACCCCTTTAACCGCCTCTTGCGCATTGTTAAATAGCATGATTTTCGCTGCCCTGGCCCTGGCCATTGCCCGGGCTTGCTTAAAAAGCTCCTGGTCAGGTTCGTAACCTTCGGGGGTGGCAACATTAAAATTTATCCCCAGCTTAGCCGAGATCAAAAGCAAAGAATTACAAACATTATTCCCGTCTCCGATATAAGCCATAGTCAGTTTTTTGAACCCGTTGAATTTTTCCAAAATAGTAAAGGTATCGGCTAAAGCCTGACAGGGATGAGAATAATCGGACAAACCGTTGATAACCGGGATGCGGGCATTTTTGGCCATTTCCAAAACGTTTTCGTGGGCGAATGTCCTCAGGACGATCCCGTCCACATACCGGCTTAAAGTTTTAGCCACATCATGGACAGTCTCCCTTACTCCCAGCTTGATCTGTTCCGGCCCGAGATAAATGGCGTTGCCGCCCAATTGATACATACCCACCGAAAACGAAACATAAGTCCGGTTGGAAGGCTTCTCAAAGATCAGAGCCAGGGATTTACCTTTAAGAGCAGCGCTGAATTTTTGAGGATTCCTCTTGATTTCTTTAGACAAAGCGAAGATCCCCATGATCTCTTCAAATGACAACAAACCGATTGATATCAAATCTTTTTTCATGCTTTCACCTCTTTTAACACTTTATCCAGGATCCCTATTGCCTTGTCGATTTCTTTTTTGCTTACCCCAAGCGCCGGCATGAGGCGCAAAACACTTCCGTGAGTGCAATTCAAAAGCAGGCCGAGTTTCATGCAGGCTTCAACTATAGGCTTACCGTCAAAGTTTAATTCCAAGCCGCACATTAATCCTAAACCCCGGGCTTCCTTAATAAAAGGATATTTTTTGCCCAGATAAGCTAATTTTTCCATAAGATACCCGCCCATTTTATTGGCGTTAGCCAGCAGCTTTTCTTCTTGCACTGCTGTTAAAACCGCAAGAGCGGCTTTACAGACCACCGGCCCTCCGCCGAAAGTAGAAGCATGGGTGCCGGGAGTAAGCAGGTCAGCGAAGCCCTGGCGGGCCATCATTACTCCGATAGGCAGGCCGCCTCCTAAGGATTTAGCCAGAGTGAAGATATCCGGGACGACCGCAAAATTCTGCCAGGCGAACATTTTTCCGGTCCGGCCGATGCCGGTCTGCACTTCATCGATGATCAATAACAGCTTTTTATCGTCGCAGAGCTTACGCAGGCCCAGGATGAAATCTTTTCCGGCGATATTGATCCCGCCCTCTCCCTGAACCAGCTCGAGCATCACGGCCACGGTCTTATCGGTTATCGCCGAGCTGACCGCAGCCAGGTCATTGAACTTGACCACCTTAAAACCTTCCACTAAGGGGGCAAAGCCCTGCTGGTATTTCGCTTGTCCGGTAGCCGATAACGCCGCCAGCGTGCGGCCGTGAAAAGAATTATCGAAAGTAATGATCTCAAAACGGCCCTGGCCGAATTTGCGGGAAAGTTTTATCCCTGCCTCGTTAGCCTCAGCTCCGGAATTGCAGAAGAAAGCTTTAAAATCGTTCTTAGCCCAGAAATTGAGCTCCCGGGCTAATTTAGCCTGAGGAATATTGTAATAATTATTAGGGACGAAAATAAGCTTGGCGATCTGATCCCTGACCGCGGACAGCACTTTCGGATGGCAATGGCCGAGATTGCCCGCTCCCCAACCCGGAAAAAAATCCAGGTATTTCTTGCCCTGAACATCCCAAAGAAAAGACCCCTTACCTTTAACGAAGATCAAAGGAGTCTTATTATAGCTGGGGACCACAAAATCATTATAAGATTTAAAAACTTCTTCCATTTTCATTTTTTACCCGGATTAACTAAATTATAAGACTATTTCCGTCCCAATTCCTTTATCGGTAAAAATTTCCAGAAGCAAAGCGTGAGGAATACAGGCATCGACAATGTGGGTTTTTTTGACCCCTTTGTCCAAAGCATCGATGCAAGCCTTTACTTTCGGGATCATCCCGGTCTGGATAACTTTATCATTTATCAAGCCTTCGGCTTTTTCCCGGGTCAAATGGGAAATAAAAGAATGCGGGTCTTCCGGGTTACGCATGATCCCTTTGACGTTGGTCAGAAGGACGAACTTCTCAGCCTTAAGGCTGGCAGCGATGCTGGCAGCCGCTTCATCGGCGTTAACATTGTAAGTTTTTTTGTCCGGACCCCGGCCCATCGGCAAAACCACGCAGATCCTGGAAGCATCCAGTTCATCGAGCATCACCTGGGCGTTAATTCCCACGATATTGCCGACTAACCCCAGATCGACCTTGGCCTTTTTTTTCTCGGCCTGAATAAGAGACTTATCCTTGCCGTTCAACCCCACAGCAAGCGCCCCCAGAGCGATTATTTCACTGACAATGATCTCGTTAAGTTTTTTCAACTCTTCCTCAACTACCAGAAGCGTCTCTTCATCGGTAACCCGCATGCCGTCCACAAAATCGGTCTTTTTGCCGGTGGCGCGCATGCGTTCGCTGATATTGGGCCCGCCGCCGTGCACCAAAACCGGTTTTATTCCCATAAAATTCAAAAAAACTATATCCTCCAGCACCGCTTTGCGGATCTTGTCTTCTCCCAAAATACTTCCGCCGTATTTGATGACAATGACCTTATTCTTGAACTGACGGATATAAGGCAAAGCCTCAATCAGCACATCCGCTTTCTTGATCGCTTCTTCCATTTTCTCCTCGTTAAAATCAGGGGACGGTTCCTATTTTTTTACGATAGGAACTTCCAAAAAAAAATAGGAACCGTCCCCCGTTTTTTAATTATAAGCCGCGTTTATTTTGATATATTCGGGAGTCAGGTCAGAGGTGTAAACCGTGCATCCGGCTTTACCCCGGCCCAAAGAAACTTTTACCCGGATATTTCTCTTTTTAAGATCCCCCAAATATACTTTAAGCTTTTCTTCTTTGACTTCGATCCCGCTGGCGCCGACAGCAGCAACTACCCGGCCGAAATTCGGATTCTCCCCATAGATCGCGGTCTTGAATAAATTAGAGTTAGCAACAGCCAATGCCGCCTTTTTCGCTTCGGCAACGCTGGAAGCTTTCTCGACTATAATCTCGATGAACTTGCTTGCCCCCTCGCCGTCTTGAACCATCATCTTGGCTAATTCCAGGCAAACCGTGTTCATGGCCTTTTGGAACAAAACCCTGCCTTCGCCGTTTTTGATCAGCTTATTCTTGGCAGCTCCGTTAGCCAAAACGATCACCGTATCGTTAGTGCTCATACAGCCGTCAACGGTAACGCAATTAAAAGAATCATTTACCGCTTCTTTTAAAGCCCTGGCCAATAAAGGCCCGGCGATAAACGCATCGGTAAAAATAAAAGCGAACATCGTAGCCATATCCGGGGAGATCATCCCCGCTCCTTTAGCCACTCCGCAGACAGTTATCTCCTGAGAACCAAGTTTAAATTTTATTGTGATCTCCTTGGGGAACTTATCCGTGGTCATGATCGCCTTTTTGGCCAGATCTATTCCTTGGAGGCTTAATTTATTTACCAGCTCTGGCAAACCATCCTTGATCTTGGCGAAATCCAAAGGCTTTCCGATCACTCCGGTCGAACCAACCAGCACTGATTCTTTCTTGATCTTAAGCTCTAAAGCCAAAAGCTTGGCCGTCTCCCGGGCATCGTTTAGCCCGCGTTTGCCGGTAAAACAATTGGCGTTGCCGGAATTAGCGATGATCGCCTGAAAAGATCCAGCGCTCTTGAGATGTTCCCGGCAAACTTTGATCGGAGCGGCAGCCATCTTGTTAGTGGTAAACATACCCCTGGCCTGGGCAGGAAAAACGGAATAAAAAAGAGCTAAATCCAGCTTTCCGGATTTCTTTAAACCGCAGGCTATTGCCGACGCCTTAAAGCCCCTTGGTAATATTGCCTTCTGAAAAATCTTCACTCTCCTCCTCAAATATGCCTTATAAAAGCCCGACGGTCTCAGGATAGTCCATCATGATGTTTAAATTCTGGACGGCCTGGCCGGAAGCGCCTTTTAAAAGATTGTCTATTGCCGCGATCACAATGATCTCTTTCCCGAAAACCTTGATCCCGATGTCGCAGAAATTCGTATTGCTTACGTCCTTAATACTGGGGAACCCCTCATCTTTGATCCGGACAAAAGGTTCGCTTTTGTAAAATTTATGGTAGAGGCTAAGCACGCTCTCTGAGGTCAATTTTTTATTTGTCCTTAAATATATGGTTTCCAGTATCCCGCGTTTTAAAGGCAGAAGATGCGGGACAAAAGTGACCTCTACTTTTTCGCCGGCCAGTTTAGCCAGTTCCTGGTTTATCTCCGGCATGTGCTGATGGGTATTGACTTTATAGGCGCGAAAATCTTCGTCAACCTCGCTGAATAAAGATTCCTGGACAGCCTTCTTTCCCGCGCCGCTGGTCCCGGACTTAGCGTCAATGATCAAATGATCCAACTCGATGCTAGCGGTGGAAACAAACGGAGCCAAAGCTAAGATCGCGCAAGTAGGGTAACAGCCTGGGTTAGCTATAAGTTTAGCGTTTTTGATCTTCGCCCGGTAAAGCTCGGGCAACCCGTAAACCGCCTTAGAGATATTGGTTTTATCTTTGTGCTTAAGATTGTAAGCCTTCTCGTAGGCCTTAAGATCCTTAAAGCGGTAATCCGCGCTTAAATCGATAACTAATTTCCCGGACTTTAACAGAGCCGGCACCGCGTCCATGGCCTGGGTATGCGGCAAAGCCAAAAATACCACTTCGGATTTAGCAATGGCTTCCGAGATATTGAATTTCTTGCAGATCAAATCAGTGCGCCCGGCGAACCTCGGCAGAAGTGATGAAATAGCTTTGGGCTCGTCAGTAGTGGAATACAATCCCGTCAGCCTGACATTAGGATGGCCTAAAAGTATATCAATCAATTCCTGGCCGGTGTAACCGGTTGCTCCGACGATGCTGGCATTTATCGCCATATTATGCGCCTCCTTGGATTTGAGAGGATAGATTTATATTATACATATAAGAAAAATATTATCAAGTATTTTCTCGTCGGATGTCCGAGGGGCCAAATGGGCCTATTTAAAAAAAAATCCCGCAAGTTACTTGCGGGACTTTTTATTCGGATAATTTCCGAAAAATTTACCTTACCTCTTGGTCCACTGGAAGCGCTTACGTGCTCCTTTTTGTCCGTACTTCTTGCGCTCCTTCATCCGGGAGTCCCGCGTGAGATATCCGCTCTTGCGCAGGATGTCCTTAGTCTCGGGTTCTATGATCAAAATCGCCCTGGATATCGCGTGGCGCAGGGCGTTGGCCTGGCCGGAAATACCGCCGCCGTTAGTGATCGCGACGATATCGTATTTAGTTAAGGTATTGGTAGCCCGCAACGGCTGTCTGACGATGATCTTGTCGGTTTCTCTGACAAAATATTTGTCGCATTCCATGCCATTGACCATCAGATCGCCTTTACCGGGAAAAAGATTTACCCGGGCGACCGCTTCTTTGCGCCTACCCACTGCGTTAGTCTTTACTGTCGCGTTTTCCATATTTATTTCACCAATTCTATCTTTTCAGGTTTTAGCCCTGAATGCGGATGCACATCACCCGAATATACTTTTAATTTACCGATCACTTTTTCCGATAAAGCGCCTTTGGCCAGCATCCGGGTAACCGCCAGCTTGATCACCATTTCCGGCTTTTTAGCCAGCATGTTCTCCAGAGTTACCTCTCTCTGGCCGCCCGGGTAGCCGGAATATCTCTGGTAAATCTTATCGGTCAGTTTCTTGCCGGTAACCTTGATCTTGGCGGCATTGATCACGATCACTCCGTCACCTGTATCTATGTGCGGAGTGAATATCGCTTTGTGTTTGCCGCGTAAAATCATGGCGATCCTGCTGGCCAAACGGCCCAAAATCTGTCCGTTGGCATCCACCAGGAACCATTTTCTTACGATCTCGTTTTCTTTTGGTAAGTATGTTTTTTGCATGAGTAGTAAAGTATAACATACTTTGTAAACCTGTCAAATAAAATCTTTTAATTTTTATTTCGCCGCTTGCAGCAGCTCTCGGGTGTATTCCTGACGCGGATTGGCGAAGATCTCCGAAGAGCTTGCCTCTTCTACTACCCGGCCATTGCGCATGACCATGACTTTATCCGCGAGATATTTGATCACCCCCAGGTTATGGCTGATGAATATATAGGTTAAATTGAATTTGCTTTTAAGCTCCAAGAACAGGTCCAGAAGTTTAGCCTGAATGGTCAAATCAAGCGATGAGATCGGCTCATCCAGCACCAGGAGTTTAGGTTCGCAGGCAATGGAGCGGGCAATGCAGATCCTCTGGCGCTGGCCGCCGGAAAACTGGGACGGGTATCTTTCCAAAGCGCTTTCATCTAAACCCACGGTCTTGAGCAGTTCTTCAGCCCTGGCCTTGAGAGAGGCGCGGCTGCACATTTTGTGGATCACCAACGGCTCATACAAAGCATCTTTGATGCGCATCTTCGGGTCAAGGCTGTTATAAGGATTTTGAAAGATTATCTGGACATCCTTACGGAAGTTTTGAATAAACTCGGGGTTAAAGATTATTTCCCCTGAACTCTGCTCAACCAGCCCCAGGATGATCTTAGCCAATGTGGTTTTACCTGAACCGGATTCCCCCACCAACCCCAGAGTAGTGAATTCCTCGAGAATAAAGCTGACCTTATCCAGGGCCAAGGTCCTTTCTGCTTCGGCCTTGAACATCCCTTTCTCTACTTTGAATTCCTTGCTGATATCTTTGGCTTGCAGGATCATATTTTTCCGATCTTCTGATATGCGGCGATCAGTTCTTGAGTATGAAAGTGTTTAGGATGATCGAAGATCTCGCTGGTCAAAGCCTCTTCTACTACTTTACCCTGGTACATCACATAGACCCGATGGCTTATTTTCCGGGCAATGGCCAGATTATGAGTGATAAAAAGCAGGGAAAATCCCAGTTTTTCCTTAAGCTCCAGCAATAACTTCAGGATCTGGGCTTCAATGGTCACATCTAAAGAAGTCGTGGGTTCGTCGGCGATCAGCAGATCCGGCTGACAAGCCAGGCTCATGGCAATAAATACCCTTTGGTTCATCCCGCCGGAAAGTTGGTGAGGATAGCTCGTAAGGACCCGATCAAGATCGTTGATCTTAACCTGCTCCAGTAACTCCCTGGCCCGCGCCTGAGCCTCCCGGCGTTGTAATTTCTGGTGCAAAATTATAACTTCCGCGATCTGGTCACCAATGGTATAGACCGGGTTAAGGTAACTCGTAGGCTCCTGAAAAACATAAGCGATGTTTTTGCCTCTTACTCCGGACATCTGCTTGGGGTTGAAGTCCAAAATATTATTACCTTTAAAAATTATTTCTCCGGATACTATACTGGCATTGGGCGGTAAGATCCGGGTCAGCGCCAGAGCTGTTATGGTCTTTCCCGAACCGGATTCCCCGGCCAAAACCACGGTTTCGTTCTTGTTAACGCTCAGATCAACCCCCATTACAGCGTGAATCAGCTGTTTTTCCAGCTGGAAGTCGACTTTAAGATTTTTTACTTCCAGTAATCTTTCCATACTCTTACCTGTAACTTTGTGACCTTGTGACATTACGACTCTGTTTCACCCGATTACCTTCTTTAATCCTTCAGCGATGAAATTAAAACCCAAGATCGTGACCAATATGGCCAGCCCCGGAAACAAAGTTATCCACCAGGCTATGCCCAGGGTAGATTTAGACTCGATCAAAATATTTCCCCAGCTGGGGATAGGCGGCTGGACTCCCAGACCTAAAAAGCTCAAGCCCGATTCCAGCAAGATCGCCCCGGCAATGCCTAAAGTAGCGTTGACCAGCACCGGGCCGATGGCATTAGGGATCAAATGCCGGATGATGATCCGGGCATCAGTTGCCCCCAGAGCACGCTCCGCCTGAATAAACTCCCTTTCTTTAAGGGAAAGTATTTCTCCCCGGATAAGCCTGGCCGGCCCCATCCAGCTGGTCAGGCCGATAATGATCATGATATTGTAGATCGAAGGCTCAAGTATTGCCACCACAGCCAGGATCAGGAAAAACGTGGGAAAACAAAGCATGATATCCGCGAAGCGCATGATCAGGGTATCGCTGAACTTGCCGTAAAATCCAGCCCAGGCTCCCAGAAGCAGGCCCAGAAAAGTAGCGATGCCCATAGCAATGATCCCAATACTCAAAGATATCCGCGAACCGTAAACCAGACGGCTAAAGAGGTCACGGCCAAGGCTGTCCGTGCCTAACCAGTGTTTTGGCGACGGCGGCATCAAAAGCCCCTGGCTATCGATCAGCGAGGGGTCGTAAGGGCTGACTAGCGGAGCAAGTATAGCTGCCAGGCTTAAAATCCCGATTATTATTATTCCGACTATTAAATAAGGGTTTTTTCTCATTTCATTTATAGCGGATCCGCGGATCAACATAAGCATAACTGATATCAGCGATCAAATTACCGGCCATGGTCAAAACCGCTCCCAGGACAACCTCGGCCATGATCAAAGGATAATCCCTCATCATCACTGCTTCATAAAATAACCTGCCCAGGCCAGGCAAAGCAAAGATCGATTCAAAAATTACGCTGCCTCCGAGCAATCCCGGAATCGATAAGCCGATGATCGTAACGATCGGCAAAGAGGCATTACGCAAAGCATGTTTATAAACCACCTGACGCTGGGAAAGTCCTTTGGCCCAGGCAGTATAGATGTAAGGCTGGGTTAAAGCTTCCATCATGCTTGAGCGCATATAGCGCGAGATTACTGCCAGGCTTCCCAAGCTGGAAACAAATACCGGCAGGATCAAATGCCAGGCCACATCCCAAACCTTCCGGCCAAGACTGAAATATTCAAAATCCAGGGACTTGATCCCGGAAATCGGCAGCCAGCCTAAAGTTATGCAAAAAAACTGCATTAAAAGCAAAGCTAACCAGAAAGTCGGCATAGCGAATAAAATAAATGACAGGAATGTGCTAAAATTGTCAAACCCCCTGCCAGGTTTAAGGCTGGCCTTGATCCCCATGGGTATTGCTACTAGAAAGACGAAAATTAAGGAAAGAGAATTAATGGAAACTGTCAAGGGGATCCTTTCCAGGATCTTGTCTTTGACCGGCCGGTTATCGCTGAAAGATCGGCCAAGATCAAAACGCAACAAGCGCTTGGTCCATTCCAGATACTGCACTGCCAAAGGCTTGTCCAGCCCATAAAGCTTAGCCAAACGCAGCCGGATCTCCGGGGAGACTTTGGGGTTCATCGCCTGGTCAAGGGTGGTGGGCTTGCCGGGAGCCAAATGAATTATGACAAAACTGATGATGGTGATCCCCAGCAGTACCGGAATCATTCCTAATAATCTTTTGTAAATATACTTTATCATGGGGCTATCCTGTACTTCTGCTGCTCCTTCGGCACCCACCAGTAAATAAAATTGTACCCGATACCGGCTGGAGCTGGCTTGATCCCCTGAAAACGGTTATGCAGGATAGAGAGGCTTTCAGAGGTGAACAAAAACATATAAGGCTGCTGTTCGTAAATGATCTCGTGGATGCGGTGGTAGATCTTTTGCCTCTGGTTCTGATCAAAAATCCGGCGCCCCTCAATAAGCAGCTGATCAACCTCATTGTTCTTGTAGCCGATAAAATTAAACTCCCCTTCTTTGACCTTGGAAGAATGCCAGATGTCGAAAATATCGGGCTCACGGGGCACTGACCAGCCCAGAAGGATGGCTTCGAAATTTTTCCGGTCGATAAATTCCGCCAAAAATACGCTCCACTCCACCACTTTGATCTTGACCCTGATCCCGATATCTTTTAGCCTGCGCTGGATTATCTGAGCCACCTTCTGCCTTTCATCGTTGCCCTGGTTAGTGGCGATAGTAAATTCAAAAGCCCTTCCGTCTTTTTCCAGCCAGCCGTCTTTGTTGGAATCCTGCCAGCCAGCGTCATCCAGAAGTCGCCGGGCTTTGTCCGGATCAAAAGACATAGGAACAATATCCTGGTTATAAGCCCAGGACTGGGGAACGAACGGCCCGGTGGAGATCGAGCCAAAGCCCAAAAGGACCATGTCAATGATCTCCTGTTTATCCACCGCGTAATTTAAAGCCTGCCTTACCCTCTGGTCGGAAAACTTGGGGTTGCTCAGATTATACCCGAGATAAGTGTAATTAAAACCGGGAAGCCGGAACTTACGGTAATATTTTTTAAAAAACAAAGTGTCGGTCTGGCGGCTGTATTGTAAGGGAGAAAGCCCCGAAAAATCTATACCCTGGGTCTGAAGCTCCAAAAAGATGGTGGAGTCGTCCGGGATCACCCGGGTGATCGCGCGGTCAATAAACGGCTGCTTCTCGAAGTAATCCCGATTAGAAACAAGCTCGATCTTATCCTGGCCTTTCCAAGCTTTAAGCTTATACGGCCCGGTCCCCAAAGGCTGCCGGCTGAATTTAGTGTTGTTCAAATCTTCTTTTTCCAGGATATGCCTGGGGACTATCGACATTCCCCAACTGGCCAAACCGGGGACAAACGGTTCTTTGTAAGTGACCTTGACGGTATAATCATCCAGGACTTCTAAAGACTTGACCCGCTCAAAATCCCCTCCGTAAGGAGTGCGCACTGACGGATCGATCATTTTCTGGTAGGTAAATTCCACATCCCTGGCGGTAAAAATAATTCCGTCCTGCCAGCGCACCCCGCGCCTTAAATGAAAAATTATTACCAGCCCCCCTTCTTGGACTTCCCAGCTTTGGGCCAGGTCGCCGACCAGATTTATGTCTTTGTCGTATTTAACCAGCCCGTTAAAAACCATCCCGCTTATTTCGCTGGAAGCTGAATCCGAAGCCAGCATGGGCAGAAGATTGCGGGCATCGGCGATAGAAGCGCTGACAATGGCGTCGCCGTAATCTTCGCCATAGGTTTGAGGTAAAATAAATAAAAATAAAAAAGCTACCAAGATGATTGGTAGCTTTAATATTTTAAGCGTTTTTTTGCGCATACCCGATAGATTCCTTAAAGATCCTTTACTTTTTTGAGAAAATCTATTTAGCTGTTTGATCCGCGGGCGCGCTCGGAGATTGAGCCACAGGCGCCGGCTGGGAAGCCGCTTCCTGTTTCTGAGGTTGCGCCGCAGCCGTGGTATTAGCCGGGACTGTTGTTGCCGCGGGAATCAAGGACTTCGGCTTAACTGAGCGCATCAGGGATTTACTTTCCTTTAAGGAAAGAAAAGCCAATATCAAGCAGGTAAAAAAGAACAATACCGCCAGTACTGAAGTAGCCTTGGAAAGGAAAGCGCTGGTTTTGGTGCCGAACATGGATTCCAATCCGGCAAAACTTTCGATAAAACCTCCGCCTCTTCCTCTTTGGATCAGGATTATTATGATCAAGACTACGCAAACTGTAACATGGATACCCATCACTAAATTCATCATTTTTCCACCTTAACTTTCAAACCGCGCTTTATAATTTCGGAAAAAGACTCGACTTTAAGGCTGGCCCCGCCGACTAAAGCTCCGTCAACGTCTGGCTGCGCCATTATCTCTTCTATGTTTTCCGGTTTAACGCTGCCGCCGTACTGGATCCTGATAACGTTGGCAACATCCCTATTGTAAAATTTGGCTAAAAGATCCCTGATATATTTATGCGCTTCTTGAGCCTGGGCGGAGGTCGCGGTTTTTCCGGTCCCGATAGCCCAAACCGGCTCATAAGCGATCACTATCCGGGAAACTTCCTCTACGGTCAAACCAACAAGCCCGTTTTGCACATGGTCAGTTAAAACGTCAAAAGTCTTATTGGCTTCTCTTTCCGCCAGGGACTCGCCCACGCAGAAGATCGGAAGTAAACCGTGTTTTAAAACAGCTTTTATTTTTTTATTGACCGTATCATTGGTCTCTGCGAAAAACTGCCGGCGTTCGGAATGGCCGATGATCACATAAGCGCAACCGGCATCCTTAAGCATTGGCGCCGAGATCTCACCGGTAAACGCGCCCTCATCCTGCCAGTAAACATCCTGCGCGCCCAGCGCTATATTAGAATTAGCGATCACCTCGGCTACTTCGCTTAAACAAGTATAAACCGGACAAAGAACAATGTCAATATCAGCCGGTTCTATTTTATAAAACTCTCTTTTCAATCCGTTAGCCAACTCAATAGCCTGGCCGATAGTCTTATACATTTTCCAGTTGCCTGCAATGATCGGTTTGCGCATAAAAAAGTCCTTATTTATCGGTTAATGCCGCGATACCAGGCAGGGTTTTGCCCTCCAAAAACTCCAGGCTCGCTCCGCCACCTGTAGAAATATGCGTCATTTTATCCTGTAATTTGAATTTAACTACAGCCGCGGCAGTATCGCCTCCGCCGATGATCGTGGTCGCCTTAAGGCCAGCCAAAAATCTAGCCACTTCCGCAGTGCCTTTGCTGAAAGCGTCCATCTCAAAAATCCCCAGCGGCCCGTTCCAGACAATAGTCTTAGCAGATTTAAGTTTAGAATCAAAAAGCTCGATGGTCTTAGGCCCGATATCCACGGCGATCCTGCCATCAGCTATTTGCTCTCCCACTATCTCGGTCTTGGCATTAGCGTCGACTACATCCACCACTACGTGATCAATGGGCAAAAGGATCTCTTTTTTCATGGCTATTGCTTTATCCAAAATAGTCTTAGCCAGATCGATCTTATCTTTTTCCAGCTTGGAATTTCCTATTGATTTCCCCTGGGCTTTCAGGAAAGTATAAGCCATTCCGCCGCCGATAATAATCGCGTCGCATTTAGGCAGTAAATTCTCGATCACTCCGATCTTATCGGAAACTTTTGCTCCGCCTAAAATGACCATGAACGGTTTCTTGGGATTACTTACCACCTCGCCGAGGTATTTTATTTCCTTTTCCAGCAGAAAGCCCGCGGCGGATTTAAGGAATTTATCCACGCCGGCTGTGGAAGCATGGGCCCGGTGCGCGGTGCCGAAAGCGTCATTGACGAATAATTCGCCTAAAGACGCCAGTTGCTTGGCAAAATTATCGTCATTGCCTTCTTCTTCAGCGTGATACCTGAGGTTTTCCAGAAGAATAACTTTATCTTTTGAAGAATCAATTGCAGCTTTAATATCCGGCCCTACGCAATCGCTTAAGAAATTTATCCCCTCTCCCAGCAATTCCGCCAGCTTCCTAGCTACAGGCCTGAGGCTGTATTTATCTACTCTCTTCCCGTCCGGGCGGCCTAAATGGCTCATCAAAACCAGTTTTTTAGCATTGTTGTTCAAAATATACTTAATTGTGGGCAACGTCTCCCTGATCCGGGTATCATCAGTGATATTAAGATCGGCATCAAGCGGAACATTGAAATCCGCGCGCATCAAAACGACTTTATCTTTTAAATCCAGGTCTTTTACGGTCAATTTGGCCATCTTTGGACTCCTTTTATTAGAAGTAATAATATACCCTACAAAGCCGGACTTGTCAAAAGAATTTATGGGTGGTATCGGATTTTGCGGTTCATGTTGTTAAATGAATCTGCCGGATTTGCGAGCGAATGTCGATTTTAGCCAAAGCAGCTTGAGCAGCGAGGAAATCGAGGCCTATTGGCCGAGGACGCCGAAGCTGTTTGAGTCCGTCTCCGCTAGAGCGGGACGGACGAGTTCTGCAGGCGCCGAGCTGCGAAAGACCTTTGGCGGCCCGTAGGGTAAAATCGACCTGAGTGAGTAAACCGGCGGATTCATTGTACTCCAGGACCCGCAAAATCTGACTGACACTCTTAGATTAGATTGGCGAGATTAGCGAAGTCTTGCAAGCTGAGGTCTTCAGCGCGGATCCGGGGATCGATATCGTACTGCCGGAAGAATTCCTCGAGCTTGCGGTTAGGGATCAGTTCCTCCAGGCCGTTTTTCATGGTCTTTCTTCTCTGCTGGAAAGCGGTGCGGATGATCTTGAAAAGCATTGCCTCGTTCTTGACCTTGACCGCGGGCTCTTCTCTTAATTTCATCCGCATAAAGCAGGAATCAACTTTGGGCGCCGGATGAAAGCTGTTCTTTTTGATCAAAAATAAGATCTCCGGCTCGGTGTAATACTGAACAAAACAGCTGAATGATCCGTAAACTTTTGATCCGGGATCAGCCGCCATCCGATTAGCAAATTCCTTCTGGACTGTAAGATAGATATCCGTGATCCTCTCGCGGTAAAGCAGCAAGTGCTCGACGATCGGTGAGGTAATGTAATACGGGATATTGCCGATGACCTTAAGCTTGTTTCCGGGCGGCAAACTGCGCAGGTCGAATTTAAGAAAATCCGCGTTGATCACACTGAGATTCTGGACTGTAGCAAATTTAGTGGTCAATAAAGCGCAAAGGTTGCGGTCGATCTCCACCGCGAAAACTTTAGCCGCGTCCCGGCAAAGCAAACCGGTTATCGCCCCCTCTCCCGGCCCGATCTCTAAAACCGTGTCAGCCGGATCCAGATCAACGCTTTCGATGATCTTATTCTGAATATTCCTATCGATGAGAAAATTCTGGCCTAAGCTTTTTTTTGGTTGAGGGCGCATTTCAAGGCTAATTTGATGGCGGCGTTTAAAGACGCGGGACTGGCCAGGTTCTTGCCGGCAATATCAAAAGCTGTCCCGTGTAAAGGCGATGTCCGGACAAATCCCAGGCCGAGGCTGATATTGACCCCGGTTTGGTCTCCCAAAAGCTTCAAGGGGATCAGGGCCTGGTCGTGATACATGGCGATCACGCAATCATAACGCTTATCTCTGGCTTGAGCTATAGCCACGTCAGCTCCTATGGGCCCGTCGAGATCCCTGAATTTTCTCTTTAAGATTTCCAGGGCTGGTTGGATTATCTTGTTTTCTTCGTTGCCGATCAGGCCGTTGTCCGAACCGTGGGGGTTTATCCCGCAAACTATCAGACGCGGCTCTTTCAAACCGAACAACTCTTTTAAGGCCTGCCGGGCGGCAGTGACGGTACTGATGATCTTCTCTTGGTTTAATTTTCCAGGAACATCTTTCAAAGGAATATGCCGGGTGACCAGACAAAATTTCAAGTCTTTATTAACAAGCATCATCACCACGTTTTTGGCCTTGGCTTTATGGGCGAAGTATTCAGTGTGCCCGGAATAGGCGAACCCGGCGAGGTTAATAGCTTCCTTGGAAATCGGGCAGGTAACAACGCAGTCTATTTTGCCGCTTTTAAGCAAATCCCGGGCTTTATCCAGATATTCGATCGAAGCCCGTCCGTATTCCGCTTTTATCTGACCAAATCTGAACTTCTTAAGATCAACATTCTTCAGATCAATAAATTCGACACTTGTGACTTGTGACTTGTGACGTGTGACTTTTTTCCAGACCCCCCCATCCCCTATAATAACCAACTTAAACCTGCTGCCCAAAGAAGCAACTGCTTTAGCGCAGATTTCCGGGCCGATCCCGGAAGGATCCCCCATAGTTATTCCCAGGCAAATATTCTTCAAGGTCATTTTAGATTTTTTTAAGGTAAGCCTTTTTCTTGAGTTCTTCCACCCACTTGACCATCGCTTCCTGCATCTTGTTTTCGTAAAGGGTGGCGTGAATAAAATCCTGGACCTCGCTTAAAGCCTGCTGTCGGCTAGGATTTATCTTGCTCAATTGAAAGATATAATAACTATCTTTGATCTTGAGTGGCTGCGAAACTTCACCTGATTTTAAATTAAACAAAATCTCTTCCACATCTTTTTTCAATTCCCCGTCTTGGCGGGCGCTAAAAACATTAGCGGTAAACCCGCTTTCCTTAACCAGCTCGTTTATGTCTTTGCCCTCTCGAATATCCTCCGCGGCTTTTTTGGCTTTATCTTCTTCGGAAACGGCCAAAGACTTAAATTCGCGTTCTTCAGCCAGATTAAAGCTAGCAATATTCTTGTTGTAATATTCGGTGATCTCCGCGGGCTTGATCACGATCTTGTCCCTGATCTTGATCTCGACTATGTTATACATCAGGATCTGGTCCCTGACCCGGGCTTGGAGATCTGCTTCCACCAACCCCTGGCTTTTCAAGGAATTCTCGAAATCCTCCTCTGAATTGTAGCGTTTTTTTAGTTCGTCGATCTTGGACTTGGTCCTGGAGTCGTCGGCTTTGAGGTTATTTTTTTTAGCTTCCTGCAGGATAAGCCGGTCCTCGATCAAGCGGTCTAGAAGATCGGACTTCATCATCGCGATCTTTTCGTCAAGCTCTTGAGAAGAATAATCTTTGGATAACTGCACCCGCATGAAATTCAAAAAAGCTTCCAGGTCGCGCTGGGTGATCACTTCGTTATTAACGATAGCTACGATCTTCTCCTCGGCCCGGGCCAGGGGAAAAAATCCAATTAAAACAGACAGAACAAAGAAAATTTTGAAATAAACTCTGATCCCTTTCATTTTTAGCCTCACGGTAGTGTTTTTAAAGTATTGATAGCCTCTTTTAAGAGCCGGCAGTAGAGATCAAACCCCACGGCGTTGACAAAGCCGTGCTGCTCCATTCCCAAAAGATTGCCGGCGCCCCTGATCTCCAGATCTTCCATGGCGATCTTAAACCCTGCGCCCAAATGCGCATACTCCTGGATCGCGGAAAGCCTTTTTCCAGCTACAGCCGAAACTGTTTCCGCCCGATTGATCAAAAAGTAGGCGTAGGCCGAACGATCGAACCTGCCTACCCTGCCCCGCAATTGGTGAAGATCGGACAAGCCAAAGGTGTTGGCGTTATTAACGATAATAGTATTGGCATTAGGGACATCAATACCCGATTCGATGATCATCGTGCAAAGAAAAACGTCGATTTTACCGCTTAAAAATTCAGCCATGACTTTTTCCAGGTCCCGGGAAGCCATTTGTCCGTGGCCCACAGCGATCCTGGCGGACAACGGCAGGATCCGGGCTAATTTTTCGCGGATCTTCTCGATGTCCTCAATACGATTATGCAGAAAGAACACCTGGCCTTTGCGGTTTAACTCTTTTTGTATCGCTTGCCGGACCAGGTCTAGGTCATATTCTACCACTATGGTTTTTATAGGCAACCTATTTTCTGGAGGGGTATTGATGACCGAAAGGTCCTTAGCGCCCATCAGGCTCATATATAATGTCCGGGGGATCGGGGTCGCGGTCAGAGTTAAAACATCAGTAGTAAGCCTGAGGGCTTTGAGTTTTTCTTTGGCTTTGACCCCAAAACGCTGCTCTTCGTCAATGATCACCAGCCCCAGGTCAGCAAAAACCACATCTTCGGAAAGTAAACGGTGGGTTCCAATGACGATATCAACTCCTCCCTTAGCCAAACGTTTGATGATTTCCTGCTGCTGGGAGTGAGTGCGAAAACGCGAAAGCATCTCGACATTGACCGGAAAATCCTTAAGCCGCTGGGAAAAATTCTGATAATGCTGCTCAGCCAGGATCGTAGTCGGGACCAGATACGCCACCTGTTTTTTGTCCACTACCGCCTTAAACGCCGCGCGCATGGCCACTTCAGTCTTGCCGTAACCCACATCTCCGCAAAGAAGACGGTCCATGGGTTTAATCTGTTGCATATCCTGCTTGACCTCCTGGCATACTTTTACCTGATCAGGAGTCTCCTTATAGGGGAACGTTTTTTCAAATTCAGACTGCCACTGGGAATCAGGGGAAAATTCAAACCCGCTCGCGCTCAAGCGCATGGCTTGCAAAGAAAGAAGGTCCCAGGCTAATTTCTGGATCCCTTTTTTAGTCCGATTCTTGATCCCCTGCCAAAGTTTTCCTCCCAATTTATGCAGTTTGGGCCGCCGGATGGAAAAAGCAATATACTTCTGCACCAAATGCATTGACTCCGTAGGCACATAAAGTTTCTCATGGTTTTCGTATTCGATAACCAGATTATCTGTAAGCTTGTCGCGGGTTTTAATTTTTTCGAATCCCTTAAACCTGCCGATGCCGTATTCATTATGCACCACGTAATCGTTAACACTGATATCCACAAAATTATCCAGAGGGAAATTTTCGCTGAAAGCCGCTGCTTTGGAAGAAGCGGTTTTTTTAAAGGGCAGGATGATCGCTATTTGGTGTGGCCAAAGCGTTTTGCCTTCATGAGGCTCAAATGTCTTGATGGCACGTATCTTATCCAGATCCACTTCGATGCGTATGGGAAGCTCAAAAGTAAAAGGAAAAATATCGATAATACCGCCGCGCAAGGAAAACTCCCCTTCTTCCAGGACCGCTTCCTGGCGCTTATACCCGAAACCGACCAAGGTATTGGCGATATAATCCGGATTTGCCGGGCCACCTACAAAAATTTTTAACGACTTAAACATATCTTCCTCGATACCACCAGCACCCCGGGGTGAGGTTTTAGGTTAAAAAAAATCGTCCGCCTTGGGTTTTGACGGACGACTTTTTATTTTTTAATAAACATCAAAAACTCGAAGATTATTTTTTTGCTTTCAAGCGGCTCCAGGCTAAAACCAAAGGCGAAGCGATAAAAACCGTGGAGTAGACGCCGCAGATAAACCCGACTATCAAAGTAAAAGCGAAATTGCTCAAAACTTCTCCTCCGTACATAAATATCGCGATAACCACCAGCAAAGTAACCCCGGAAGTAAGCAAAGTTCTAGACATGCACTGGTTTACGCTTAAGTTGATGACCTCGGCCAGGCTCATTTTCCGCTGCAAAGCCAAATTCTCCCTGACCCGGTCATAGATAACAATAGTATCGTTAATGGAATAACCGGCGATAGTCAATAACGCGGTCACCGAAAGCAGATCGATCTGCCTGCCGGTAATTGCCAGAGCTCCGGTAGCTACGAGCACGTCATGAATAAGGGCGATAATGCCCGCTATCCCGAAATTAAAATGTTTGAACCGGAAAGCCACGTAGCTCAGAATTCCGATCAAAGCCCAAAACAACGCTTTTATAGCTTTCTCCTGAAGATGTTTCCCGGCTACCGGGCCGACGCGTTCAATTTTAAGCACCTGGATGTCTTCATTGGGAAAAGCTGTTTTGAGTTTAGCGGTGATCTCGGTATTTTTATCTTCCGCGGTACGGATCAACAGCACTTTAGGCTGATCCTTGAATTGCTGAAGTGAAGCGTCGGCCATGTTAAGTTCTTTTAATGCCGAACGGACTTTTTCCACGTTAACCGGTTCCTTGAAACTGTATTCCTGCAGCTGGCCTCCGGCAAAATCTATCCCGAAAGCCTTTTTTCCCTGGGAAAAATAAGAAAACATACCTACGCTGATCACAAGTAGGGATATAGCGTAGAAGATCCTTCTCTTTCCGATGTAATCCAGTTTCGGCTCTTTGATCAGCCTTAACATTGGTAAAGATTTGATCAGGTTGAAATGTAACAGCACTTCAAAGATCGTGCGGGTAACCACGATAGCCGTAAACATGCTGGTCAACAAACCGATGGTCAAAGTAACCGCAAAACCCCTGATCGGCCCGGTTCCGAACTGGAATAAAAGAAACGCCGCGATCAAAGTTGTGAAGTTAGAGTCAAAGATCGCGCTAAAAGCTTTTTGATAGCCGTTAGCGATAGCCGTGCGCAGATTTCTTCCTATGCCCAATTCTTCCCGGATCCGCTCGTTGATCAAGACGTTGGCGTCCACCGCCATACCCAAAGACAAAGCAATACCGGCAATGCCGGGCAAAGTCAGGGTCGCAGATACCCCCGGAATCAATAAAGGCAGTATTCCCAGAACTCCCAGAGTCATCAACAAGTTTAACAATAAAGCGATATCAGAAATAACTCCGGCCAGAAAATAATAGCAGATCATTACCACAAAAACCAGGCTGACCCCGACTAAACTGGCTTTGACTCCGCTGTTAATGGAATCTTGGCCTAATAAAGGCCCGATAGTCCTTTCTTCTTCGACCTTCATCGGAGCGGGAAGCGCACCGACCCGCAGGATTATGGATAGATCCTGGGCCTGCTCGACATCAAAGCGGCCGCTGATCACCGCTTCTCCCGAAGGAATAGCTTCCCTGATCCTGGGCGCGGACTGGATCTTGCCGTCCAATAAAATAGCCAATCTCCGGCCTATGTTAGCCGCGGTCAAATCGGCGAATTTCTTGGCGCCTTCAGAGTTAAATTTCAAAGCCACTACCGGTTCGTTAAATTCCGCGGAACTGAAATGCACTTCGGCGTTGGTCAAAGAAGCGCCGGTCAGAACAGCTTTCGCTTCCAGTAAAAGCGGCTCATCATCTTCATCAGAACGTTTTAACTCAAAACCTTCCGCGACCTTCCCTTCCAGAGCCGCCTTTAATTTTTCCTGGTCCGCAGAAACCAGTTTAAACTCCAAAAGCGCGGTCCGGCCGATGATCTCCAAAGCCCGGTCGCGGTCAGTGACACCGGGAAGCTGGACCACGATCTCATCTTCCCCTTGTTTGGCGATAGAAGTTTCCCGGACCCCGAATTCATCGATCCGGTTGCGGATGACCTCGATCGCCCGGTCGGCAGCGTCATCCTTATCTTTTCCCGCTAAACTGCTGGTATCTACCTTTAATAAAAGATGCATCCCGCCTTTAAGATCCAGGCCGAGATTGATCCTTTTTTCCAATGGGAAAGCGTAATAAGCGCAAATTCCGACAACAGTTAGAACCAGCCCGATTTTTAACCAAAGTTTTCTCTCCATCTTATTTCCCTTGAGTTGTGCTAGGAATGTTCTTCAAAGCAACGATAGAAGTTTTCTCCACCTCTATCTTGACATTATCATCAACCCTTAAAATAACGGTAGTATCCTTGACATTGACGATAGTCCCGTGTATGCCGCTGGCGGTCACCACCTCGTCGTTCTTCTTAAGACTGGCAAGCAGGTCACGATGCTCTTTTTGCTGTTTTCTCTGGGGCAAAAAAAGCATGAAATAAAAGATCACAAACATAAAAATAAGCGGCGGCAATACCTGCATAATAGAATTTATTTGAGCTGGCTGTGTAGGCATATTAAGACTCCTTTGGGGTGTTTTTCTTGATCGCGTTCTTGACTACGGTCTTAACTGCCAAAGTGGGCAGCGCGCCCTTGGTCAGCCAGTAATTGTACCGTTCTAAATTTACTTTCACCGATTTGGAAATGGGATTATAATGGCCCAACTCTTCGATAAACCTGCCGTCACGGGTGGTGCGCTCATCGAAAACCGTAACCCTGAAATGCGGCTTCTTAATGGGATTTTTTCCGATCCTTCTTAAACGTATTCTTACTGCCATTTGTATCCTCCTGTTTATTGTTATTTTGTTATTGCCTCAAACAAAGCTTTTGCTTTGTTGACTGTCTCGTTGTATTCATTTTTAGCTTGGGAATCTGCTACGATGCCGGCCCCAACCTGGATGTAAGCAATGCTGCCTTTAACGCAAATGGTCCTGATGGTGATACAGGTATCAAGATTTCCTGAGAAACTGAAATATCCGACACTGCCCGCGTAGGGGCCGCGGCGCGAATTTTCCAGTTCATCTATGATCTCCATGGCCCGGACTTTCGGGCTGCCGGAAACAGTGCCCGCGGGGAAACAGGCCCGGAGCACATCGAAAGCGTTTTTATCCTGCTTTAGCACGCCGCTGACTTCGCTGACAATATGCATGACATGCGAATAGCGCTCCACGGACATAAAATCCTCGACTTTGATCGAACCGATTTTACAGACCCGGCCGATATCGTTCCTGCCCAGGTCAACCAGCATCAAATGTTCGGCCTTTTCTTTCTCGTCATTTAATAGCTCTTGCTCAAGAAGCCTGTCTGCGCGTTCGTCTTTTCCTCTGGGCCGGGTTCCGGCTATAGGCCGGGTGCGCACCAGGCCATCCTCACAACGCACCAAAAGCTCAGGCGAAGAACCGATCAAAGTCAATTCCTTTAATTTAAGAAAGAACATATAAGGCGAAGGATTAAGGCTGCGCAGCCTTCGGTAAATATCAAAAGGACTATCCTGGATCCGAGCCTTAAATCTTTGGGATAAAACGACCTGGATAATATCGCCCTTTAGGATATGCTTTTTGGCTTTATTAACTATAGCACAAAATTCCGATTTTGCAAAATTAGAAGTTACTTTTATTTTTAGGCCGGGCTTTGCGGCTTCAATCCCTTTTCCGCTTAAAGGCTTGGCCAGATCGCTTTCAATGGCACTTATCCTTTTTAAAGCTTGCTCATAAATCTTTTTTACCTGCCCAACGGAGATCTTTTTGCCGGCCTGAGGCAGGAAACAATTCGAGACTATTTTTATGGTATGGTTGATGTGATCAAAGAGCAAGATCGTCTCAGTCAGGATAAAAACGGCATCCGGAAACTTGAGCTGGTCAGGGTTTTTGTCCGGCAGCTCCTCAAAAAACCTGACACAATCATAGCCCATAAATCCTACTAACCCGCCGTAGAAACGCGGCAGGCCCTTGACTTGCGCCGGTTTAAATCCGGACATCAATTTTTCAATCACAGCCAAGGGATCGGACTGCGCCTGGAATCTGCAGGAATCATCTTGAGAGACGCAAACGTTAGCGCAAACGCAAGCTGACTTATCCCGGCAGTTTATCTCAACCTGGCCAGCCTTGCTTTTGAAAACCAGGCTGGGCCTGGTGCCCAAAAAGGAATAACGAGCGATCTTCTCCTGGCCTTCCACCGATTCCAACAAAAAAGCATAATCATCCTTTTGCAGTTTCAAAAAGCTGGAAACCGGGGTATCCAGGTCAGCGCTGACTTGCTTATAGACCGGAACAACATTCGCGGTGCGGGAAAGCCGGATAAATTCTTTTAATGATGGATAAAACATAATTGTTAAATAACCCTTCTATAAAAACAAGACCTATTGCCGGTATGGCAGGCAGCTTTGACCTGACGGACTTTGATCAATAAAGCGTCTCCATCGCAATCGAAAGCCACGGATTTAACGAATTGAAAATGGCCCGAAGTCTGGCCTTTAAGCCAGTATTCTTTACGGGATCTTGACCAAAAACAAGTCTTGCCTAATTTAATGGTCCGCTTTAAAGATTCCAAGTTCATGTATGCGATCATCAAAACTTCGCCGTTCTTGTAATCCTGGATTATCGCCGGGATCAATCCTTTCTTATCGTATTTAAGAGCTTTTAAATCAACCGCTATTTTCTTTTTCATGATCTCACTGCCGCTCCTTTATTTTTCAGGTAGTTTTTAACATCTTTAACTGAAAGTTCTCCGTAATGAAAAAGTGATGCCGCCAGGGCGGCGTCTGCTTTAGCATCATTCAAGACTTCGTAAAAATGCTCAAGCTTGCCCGCGCCCCCGGAAGCGATCACCGGGATCTTCACAGCGTTGGTGATGGCTTGAGTCAGTTCCAGATCATAGCCGTCTTTGGTCCCGTCACGGTCCATGCTGGTCAAGAGGATCTCTCCTGCACCCAGTTGGGCGGCCTGACAGGCCCATTTCACCGCATCCAGATCAGTAGCAGTCCTTCCCCCGTGGATAAAAACCTCCCACTTGGCGTCTTTTATTTTCTTGGCGTCAATAGCCACAACGATGCACTGGCTGCCGAAACGGGTTGAGGCGTCTTTGATCAGCTCCGGGGATTTTACCGCGGCGGTATTAATGGAAACTTTATCAGCCCCGGCATTAAGCAAATTGCGGATATCTTCGACATCACCTATGCCTCCGCCCACCGTAAAGGGCATAAAAATGTTCTGGGCGATCTTTTCCACCAGGACTATGAGCGTCTTGCGGTTCTCAAAACTAGCGGTGATATCCAAAAATACCAGTTCATCCGCGCCTTGGCCATCATAGATCCTGGCCACTTCTACCGGATCTCCGGCATCCCGCAGCCCCAGGAACTTTACCCCCTTGACCACACGGCAAGCTTTAATATCCAGGCAAGGAATTATTCTTTTGTTCAACATTAGTTAGAGGCCTGTTTTTCCAGATACGGTGATAATATCACCCAGGTTTTCTTGCCTACTTTTCCGTCGGCATCCAGGGCGTTGGCTTTCTGAAAATCCTTGATCGCCTCGCGGGTCTTTTTTCCTAATTTACCGTCAAGAGTTCCAGGATCAAAACCGGCGTTTACTAAAGCCATCTGGATATCTTTGGCTGAAGGATGCTCAGTGTAGGCTCCCCGGCTTGCGGCCCGCGTCTGTCTTGCCGCGGCATATTTTTCTTCTGTGGTAGAGCTTAAAGCTTTTCTCAGGCTGTCGATCTCCGCGTCTTTTTGCTGCAGCTGCGTCTGAAGATTCTGCATCTGGATCTTAAGATTATCGTTTTCCTGTCTGACACTGCCGCCTGTGGTAGCGCAGCCTGATAAGAATAATACCGAAACTACCAACGCCGAAATAAATGCTGACCATTTTTTCATTTTACTCCTCCCTTTTTCTTAGATAAACTAATAGCTTCTTTTAAACTGAATTTTTCTTCATATAAAGCCTTCCCGATTATGACCCCTTCCACACCTTCTCTTTCCAGATCTTTAAGCCTGGAAATATCCTCAAGGTTAGATACTCCTCCCGAAGCCACCACCTTCAGGCCGGATTTTTCTAAAATATTCTTTATTCCTTCGAAATTCGGCCCCCGCAAAGTTCCGTCTTTTAAAGTATCGGTATAAATTAACTCGGCAAATCCGATCCCTTTTAACTGACAGGCAAAATCCACAGCGCTTAGATCTTTTTTTGCGCTCTGCCAGCCCTCGGTCAAAACTTTGCCTTTTTTCGCGTCAATGCTGACTATTATCCTATGTTGAAATTTCTCAAAAGCTTTTTTAAGAAAATCATTGTCTTCGGCAGCCCTGGTGCCCAGGATCACCCGGCTGACTCCGGAGTCAAGAAGCGAATTTATAGTTTCCAGGCTCCTGACACCTCCGCCAAACTCGACAGGCACATCCACGCCTCGCAGGATCTCTTTAAGCGCTGGCCAATTCCTGATCTCGCCGGTAAAAGCGCCATCCAAATCTACCACGTGGATCAATTCCGCGCCCTGCTTTTGCCAATGGCGGGCGATCGTAACCGGGGAGTGAGAATAAATATTGCTAGAGTCGGGTTTACCCTGAAAGAGGCGGACTACAAAGCCGTCTTTCAAATCTATTGCCGGAATAATTATCATAAATGTTCCTTTTACAAAGCGACAAAATTTTCCAACATCTCTTGCCCCGTCTTTTGGCTTTTTTCCGGGTGGAACTGAGTGGCGAATATGTTTGCCTGCCAGACGATCGAGGCGAAATCCTCCCCGTATTCCGTGCTCCCGGCAACGATATCGCTGTCTTTGGGTTTAGGATAATATGAGTGGCAGAAATAAACCTCGCTTGCTTCTTTTAAGCCTTTAAAAAGCGGGCAGTTGGTCTTTCTGATCTTGATCTGGTTCCAGCCCATATGCGGGACCTTAAGCTGCCCCATATTCTTGAATTTCTCGACCCGGCCTTTTAAGATCCCCATTCCCAAAACATCCGGGGATTCTTCGCTGGACTCGAACAATAAGTGCATTCCCAGGCAGATACCTAGAAATACTTTTTTATCGTAAATATGCTCGGTTATGGCCGCGACCAAGTTGCGCTTTTGCAGCTCGGCCATAGCGTCGCCGAAAGCGCCTACGCCCGGCAAAACGAGTTTAGCCGACCTTTTGATCTCTATGGGGTTGCTGGTCACCACAACTTTGGCGCCCCGGGCTTCCAGGGCTTTCTTGACGCTGTGGATGTTGCCCATTCCGTAATCTATTATCGCGATCATTCTTATTTTAATTTTGCGCAACGATTGTTTTAGCGGGGCCTGTCAAGCCATGGTTTCCGGGGACGCTTCCAGGTTTTTAATGGGTCCTGTCTTGATTTGTTCTGCGCGCGCTCCTGTGGGTGCGTGCTCGAATCAAATCAAGCCACCCATTAAAAACCGCACCGCTCTATGATTAAAACCCAACCATGTCTTGCCACCCGCTAAAACCTTAATTGTCACCCGCAAATTCATAAATTGCGAATAAATGAACAAAACTTAATCGATCACGCCCTTGGTCGAGGGGATGCCTTTGCGGCGGAGGTCGATCAGAGTTGCAGCATCCAAAGCGATGCCTAGCGCCTTAAAAATAGGCTCTAAGGTTGTATGAGCATCTTCACTGGGATTATCAATTTTTATTGTCAAATTCATTCCTACATGCTGAGCAAAAGATTCAAGAAAATGTTTAACTCCTTCAATTCCATATTTAGCAGCGGTTTTTTCTTCAGTCGCGCCAAATTTATACTTCTTGAACTTACTTTCATCCAAGCTCAAAAAACCCCTGCCATTAATATCCACTACAACTGTGGCCAACACATCTTCCATCGGAACAGAAGCGAATCCTATCCTTATAATTCCTTTCTTATCCCCTAGAGCTTTTTTAAAAGCTTGCCCAAGGACAATACCGATGTCTTCATTGGTGTGATGAATATCAACTTTTAAATCACCCTTAGCGATGATCTCCAGGTCGAAAAATCCCCAAAAAGCAAAAAGCTCGAGCATGTGGTCGAGAAAATCAATGCCGGTATTGATCCTGGATACACCGATTCCGTCGATATTAAGCTTGACGCTGATATCGGTTTCCCTGGTTTTTCTTTTAACGACTGCGGTCCTTTTTTTCATTTTCTCTCCCCGTTATTCAAATCTCACTTTGACTGAATCCAGATGCTGGCTTAAACCTTCGATGCCGGCGATCTTCTCTAACGGCTCTTTGACTTTTTCCAGGGCTTTCTTGGAATAACTGATAATATGGATACTTTTGACAAAATCAGAAACTGACAACCCAGAGAAGAACCTGGCTGTGCCCGCTGTAGGAAGCACGTGGCTGGGGCCGGCGACATAATCCCCTACCGCGGTCGGGCTGTTCGGGCCGAGAAAAACCGCTCCCGCGTTCTTGATCAATTTGACCAGCCGCTGGGGATTCTTAACCAGGATCTCCAGATGTTCGGGAGCGATAAGGTTAGAGATCTCAACCGCCTGATCCAGGTTCTTGGTCAGAACAATCGTGCCGTTAGTATTCAGCTGGGATTTGACGTATTTAGCCAAAGATTTTGAATTGGTGATCAATATCGCTAAGCCTCCGGCGTGTTCAGCCTGGGCCTTTAAATCGGCGATGATCAATTTGGGGTCAGTGGTGCGGTTGGCGATGATCACAAGTTCCGTGGGGCCGGCGATCATGTCAATATCCACATAGCCGAATACCTGGCGTTTAGCTTCGCTGACATACATGTTTCCCGGGCCGACGATCTTATCCACTTTGGGGATAGTTTTGGTGCCAAAAGCCAAAGAGGCGATGCCCTGCGCGCCGCCGACGCGATAGATCTCATCAACCTTCAAAAGATCAGCCACCACCAGGATATGCGGATTGATGGACCCGTTTTTATCCGGCGGGCTGATCAAGACTACTTTCTTGACTCCGGCTATCTTGGCCGGCAGAACCGTCATATAGACCGTGGAAACTAAAGGAGCGGTGCCCGCCGGAATGTAGATCCCGACTTTTTCCAGCGGCTCGTAATTTTCTCCCAGAATCAGGCCGTCGCTGTCTTTCATCTTCCAGGATTTTTTCATCTGCTTGCGGTAAAACCGGTTGATATTCTCGATCACTACTTTAAGGCTGGAAACAAAATTAGGGGTGATATTCTGGTAAGCGCCGCTGATCTCCCTTTCGCTGACCCGCAGCTGTTTCGCGGTCATCTTCACCTTATCGAACTTCCGGGTATATTTGAGCAGGGCGTCATCTCCGAGCAGGCGGACATCTTCAAGGATCTGCCTGACCTTATCTTCTACCCGGCGCGATTTGACAAAACCGCGGTTATAAATTTTTTCTAACTGTTTAATGCTGTTAAAACGGATTATTTTCATACCGCACTTCCTTTATTTACCCAGTTTGATTATTTCTTTTAATTTAGCAAACGCCTTTCCTAAGTTTTCCGGTTTAGTTCCGCCGGCCTGGGCGTAATCTTTTCTTCCCCCCCCCTGGCCGTTGATCTCCGGGGCAACCTGCTTGATAAGATTTGCAGAATCGACGATAGCAATATTCGAGGCTGTAATTAAAATCGCTTGCCCGCCATTGTCCGAGCCCAAAGCCACGATTATGTTAGCTTCTTTTTGCTTGAGCATATCCGCGGTTTTTCTCAATATGGCCAGGTCCGCGCCTTCAACTATTTGAGTGATCACTTTGACCCCGTTAATAACCTCGGCATTCTTGAGCAGCTCTTCAATAGAGGAAGCGGCGTTGTTCATTTTAAATACATTGACCTGCTTTTCCAGATCTTTGACCTGTTTTAATTTCTTTTCCAACTCCGCAGAAACATTATTAGGAGAAGTCTTCAACGCTTCAGAGACCTCCGAAAGCAAATCCTCTTTGAGTTTGATCGCCTTATACGCTGCGGTGCCGGTAAGAGCTTCGATCCGGCGCACGCCGCTGGCAATGGAGCTTTCATTGAGGATCTTAAATAAACCGATAGAACCGGTAAGATCCAAATGAGTCCCTCCGCAGAATTCTTTGGACACTCCTTCCACGGAAACTACCCGGACTTTATCTTCATACTTTTCGGCAAAGAATGCCAGCGCACCTTCTTTTTGAGCTTGCTCTAAAGACATTTCTATCTTGCTAACCGGAAGATTCCGGATCACGTAGCCGTTGACGATCTCCTCTACCCTGCCGAGCTCATCTTTTTTTACGTCCCGGAAATGGGTGAAGTCAAAACGCAGGCGCTCATCCGAGACAAATGAGCCCTGCTGTTGCACATGATTGCCTAGAACTTGGCGTAAAGCCGACTGCAAAAGATGGGTGGCAGTGTGATTGCGCATGATCGAAAGCCTGCGCTGCCCATCGATCTTAGCGTAAAGCGCCTGGCCTTTCTTGAAGCTGCCATGTTTAACCTTGCCGATATGCAAGATAACTTTGTGGCTCTTCTGGGTATTCGATATTTCAAAAACACTTTCACCGGATTCTAATATTCCGGTATCTCCAACCTGCCCCCCCTGTTCCGGATAAAAAGAGCTCCGGTCCAAAATGATCTTTGCTTCCTCATTTTCTTTAATTTCATTTACTTCCTGATTATCTTTAAGGATCTTGAAGATCCGGGTTTCTACGGTAAATGCGTCATAACCAACGAACGCCGTGTCAGGAACATCTTTTAACTCCAGCTCCTTAACGCTGAAAACATCCCCCTGCATCGCGCTGCCGACCTTGGAACGTAATTTTTGTTCTTCAAGGGATTGCACAAATTTCTCATTATAAACATTGTCAACAAATTGAACTTTTGGTTTTTGCTTCTTCCAGAATTCCCTAGTTAAATCATTAGGAATTCCGTAAGTATCATGAAGTATAAAAGCGATTGATCCAGCCTGACCAGAAGTTTCTATACTAGCAAAGATGATATCGTCTTTTTGCTCATTATTTTTCAGCATTTCAAAAACTGGCTGATTTTTCTCTTTTATAATATTCTCACTTGAGTCCAATGTATTAATAAAATTCTTTTCTTCGGACAAAATAATATCGGCGATGTTCTCCCGGGATTTAACCAACTCCGGGTAAGGTTTCTGCATGATTTGCCCTAAAAGCGGGACTAATTTATATAAAAACGGCCCATTGATGCCCAGTTCGCGCAAATGCAGCACGCTCTTGCGGATCAATTTTCTGACCACATAACCCCGGCCCTCATTTGAAGGCATAATTCCGTCAAGGATCGAAAATACCACTGCCCGGGTATGGTCGCAGACAGCGTAAATAGTAGCGGTAAAATCATGGTCTTGATGCTTGGCGCTGGATTTTATTTCCTTAACCAGCGGCTGGAAAAGATCGGTCTGGAAATTACTCCTGACCCCTTGCATCAGCGCGGTGATCCGTTCCAACCCCATGCCGGTATCGATATTTTTCTGCGGTAAAGGCTCCAGGCCGCCGTCTTGCTTACGGTTAAACTGGGTAAAAACTAAATTCCAGATCTCAATAAACCTTCCGCATCCGCATTCCGGAGTGCAATCCTTCTTCCCGCAGCCTATCTCAGCTCCCAGGTCAAAAAATATTTCCGAGCACGGCCCGCAAGGGCCATTGGGGCCGTTAACTTTCGCGTCCGCCGGCCAGAAATTATCATGGTCTCCCAGCTTGACGATTTTCCCGGCCGGAAATTTAACTTTGTCTTTCCAGATATTATAAGCTTCCTCGTCGTCTTTATAGACCGAGACCCAGAGCTTTTCCGTTGGAATCTTCAATTCCTCAGTCAGGAATTCCCAGGCCCAGGCGATCGCCTCTTCTTTAAAATAGTCGCCGAAAGAAAAATTTCCCAGCATCTCAAAAAAAGTATGATGGCAATCAGTCTTGCCGACCTTTTCCAGGTCGTCGGTGCGTAAGCAGCGCTGGCTTGAGGTTGCCCGGGTAAAATCGCTGACCTGGCCCAAAAACTGTTTTTTGAACTGGTTCATCCCGGCGGGAGTGAATAAAACCGTCGGGTCATCGTGAGGGACCAGGGAATCGCTGGAGACGATCTTATGCTTTTTGGAACGGAAGAATTCCAGGTATTTTTCTCTTAATTGATCGGCTGTTATCATAAACTTTAATACAACCTACGCGGTTATAATGGTTAGATTATTCCAGTTGATTAATTGCATCTATTACTATATCCGGCGAGAAGCCGCGGCGCAGCAGATACGCGTAAAGCCGCCTTTTCGCTATACCAGGCTCCAAGTTTTTCATCCGGCCCAACCTGCTCGCGGCAAGTTCACGCACGGTCTCGGCTTCGCTGTAAGACTCTTGAGCTTGCCTGAGATTATTCTCGATTATTTCTTTGCTGATGCCCTTGCTTTTTAATTCCTGTTTCAGCCGGCGCGGGCCTATGGAATGGGCCAAACGCTCCCTGATCCATGCCCGGGAAAAAGCTAAATCATCTATGAACTTTTTCTCTTGCAAAAAAACGATGGTTTCTTTGATCAGCTCTTCGGAAAAATTCTTCTTTTTTAGCCGGTCGCTTATTTCTTTTTCGCTGCGCTGCCGGTATTTTAAAAGTAAAAAAGCGTAGCTCCTGGCTTTGAGAGCCAGGCTTTTATTGTTTTTCACTTGCTTCTTTGATTACCAGAAATCCCCGGGCAGTAACTATCAGGCAGTCGCCTTTAACCCCTTGGGCAAGCTTAGCGAACTCCTCGGCATCTTTGACTTTCTGCCGGTTCATTTCCAGGATCACGTCTCCGGGGATCAGGCCTGCGCCATCAGCAGGGCTGTTGGACTTAACATCCACTACCACCACCCCCTCAGATTCCCGAATGTTGAACTTATGCGCTTCCCGGGAATCCAGGTCCGCGACTGTCAGCCCTCTCCATACTCCGGGCTGGATCTGATCTTGTGCTTCGCCGCCAAACTGTTGTGACAAATCTTTGTCCTGCGGCCGGGAAGAGATCGCCACTTCAAAAACCATTTCCTTTTTCTCTCTTAAACAAGTGACTTTTACCTTGCGCCCAACCTCAGTCTTATTCACTAAAGTCAAAAGGTCTTTAACGCTGTTAATCGCTTTAGAATCAAACTGTTTGATGATGTCGCCCTTTTTGACCCCGGCTTTCTGCGCCGGGCCTTCTTTAAGCACTCCGGATACCAGTACGCCGTTTTTATCACTAAGGCCGAAATATCCAGCCAGGTCTTCGCTTAAGTCTTGAACCGTAACTCCCATCCAGCCGTATTCAATATTTTTTCCTTCGATCAAACGGGAAACTATTCTTTTAGCGGTGTTGCTGGGCACGGCAAACCCGATCCCCTGGTAACCTCCGCTTGTGGAAAATATCGCGACATTGATCCCTACTACTTCCCCTTTAAGGTTAACTAAAGGCCCCCCTGAATTCCCGGGGTTGATCGCGGCATCGGTCTGAATAAGATCGCTGTAATCGCGGCCCCGGCCTAAAGTCTTGCCCAGGGCACGATGCAAAGCGCTGATCACGCCGGTGGTCACGGTAGGCTCGGGATTGTCCATAGCCGTGCCAAAAGGATTGCCGATCGCCACCACCCATTGACCGATCTTTAAATTATCGGAATCGCCTAAAATAGCCACGGGCAGGTTCTTAGCGTTGATCTTGATAATAGCCAGGTCAGAGCGCGGGTCTTGTCCTTTGACCTCGGCTTTAAACTCCCTGCCGTCAGGCAAAACCACTGTGAGCTTATCCGCCTCGTCTACCACATGCTGATTAGTCAAAATATACCCCTGAGGGTCGATGATCACGCCTGAGCCGACACCAACCTGCTTATACTCCCTCTCCGGCAGCTCGCCTAAAAAATCATCAAAAAACCTGCTAAAATTATCGTTCTCGGCAAAAGGCGACTGGTTATCCGGGCTGTTAAAAGAGAACTTGCGCACCCCCGGCCGTCCTGCTAATTTAGAGACATGTTCGACCGTGATGGAAACCACAGCTTTTCCGGTTGAGCTGGCTACGTTGATCACCGAATCTTCTATCCGGTATTCTTCCATGGATTGCGCAGAAGCTGCGGCGCTTTGGGCCAAAGAAGAAAAATTTAATTGCGCTGCCAACAGCAATCCTGCCCCTAAACCTAAAAACAATAAAGTTGATCCCCGGAAAATTCTTCTAGCCTCCATTCAACCCCTCCTGAAATTTTTGTCCAGATCTTATAACCCCGTGCTGATTTTCTTTCTTACTTCTTTATCTATAGCCTCTTCGACCTTGGGATTTTCCTTGAGGAACTTTATAGCCGCATCTCTGCCCTGGCCGAGTTTTTCACTGCCAAAAGAGATCCAGGTTCCTGACTTCTGCAGGACTTCAGAGTTTATTCCGGCGTCAATAACACTGCCGGTCTTGCTGATCCCTTCATCGTGGAGGATATCGAATTCCGCCTCTTTAAACGGAGGAGCCACTTTATTCTTGACCACGCGGACCCTGACGTGCCCGCCGATGACTGCGTCGGCGACCTTGATGGAAGCGATCCTGCGCACGTCCAAACGGACCGAACAGTAAAATTTCAAAGCCCTTCCCCCCGGAGTAGTTTCGGGATTGCCGTACATAACCCCGATCTTTTCGCGCAACTGGTTGATAAAAATCACGCAAGAACGGGATTTGCTGATCGCGGCGGTAAGTTTTCTTAAAGCCTGGGACATCAAGCGGGCCTGTAAACCCATATGAGAATCGCCCATTTCCCCTTCGATCTCCGCACGGGGAGTAAGCGCGGCCACAGAGTCGACCACGATCAGATCGACCGCGTTGGAACGCACTAAAGTTTCGCAGATCTCCAGGGCCTGCTCGCCGGTATCCGGCTGGGAGATCAACAGATCATCCAGATTCACCCCTATCTTCTTGGCATAAGTGGCATCAAAGGCATGCTCGGCGTCGATAAAAGCCGCCACTCCCTTTTGTTTCTGGATCTCTCTTATAGTAGTCAAAGTAAGCGTGGTTTTTCCGGAAGCTTCCGGCCCGAAGATCTCCACGACCCTTCCCCGGGGAAGCCCGCCCACACCCAGAGCGAAATCCAAAGTCAATGCTCCGGTCGGGATAGCATCTACATCCGTCTTAACCTTACTGCCCAGCTTCATGATCGAGCCTTTGCCAAACTGCTTCTCGATATGAGCCAAAGCCAGTTCCAGCGCTTTCTGGCGCTCGGTTGTGTCCTTCTTTTCCTCAACAGCTGGCGCTGCCTCATTTTTCTGAATATGCTTAGTTTCTTTAGCCATTAAATCCTCCATTTTCCTTTTGATTTATAAACAAAATTAGAAAGATATTATAACCCGCCACCCTCTAGCTGTCAAACAATTATTGGCCTCCTTTCTCAAGTAAATCCGCCTGCCCGAAATACTTCTCCTTTACTTACAATAGACGTAAAAAAACGTTTTTTCTAACAACTTTTTTTTCGCCAATAAGCCATTGGTTGACAGGAGCCTTTAAATGTGTTAAATTTTAAGCTATGGAAGAACTGGCTAAAGTAAAATTTGAGCTGGAACGCACTAAATCAGAGCTGACCATCCTTTACGAGATCTCCAACGCCATGCGCACCACCCTTAAGCTTGATGAGATCCTCTACATTATCCTTACCGGAGTTACCGCGCACATCGGCCTGGGTTTTAACCGCGCCGTTTTATTCCTGGTCAACGAAAAAGACAACCTGATCGAGGGCAAAAACGCGATCGGCCCGGAAAGCGGCGAGGAAGCCAACCGGGTCTGGAAATACGTAGAGCAGGAAAAAATGGACATGGAAGACCTGATCAACGCCTACAAAGTCTCCGGGCAAGTCCAGGAATCGGGATTTAACCAGCAGATCCAGCACATCAAAATTCCTCTTCAGGAACAAAAAAATAACCTGCTCTCCCTGTGTGTCCTGGAAGGAATGCCTTTGCATCTTACCCGGGAAACCATCCAAAATTACTCTCATGACCAGATCATCCAGTTCCTTAAACCGGAAGAGCTGGTTGTAGTGCCCTTAAAAGCCAAAGATAAAGTCAACGGGATAATCCTGGCTGACAATTTCATCACCAAGAAGCCAATTACTAAAGACGACTTGCGAATGCTGATCATGCTTGCCAACCAGGCGGGGCTAGCCATAGAAAATTCCCAGCTTTACGAAAAAACCCTGATCACCGCTCACCAGGATTCGCTGACCAAACTCTGGAATCACGGTTATTTTCAATATCTTCTGACAGTTGAACTGGAAAGGTCTAAAGCCACGGTAACCCCCCTAAGCCTGATCATGCTCGACCTCGACGATTTCAAGATCTACAATGATTCGCTCGGCCACCAAAGCGGAGATATGATCCTCAAGGATATGGCGACCTTGATCAAAAACCAATCCCGAAAAATGGATTATGTCTGCCGTTACGGAGGAGAAGAATTCGCGATCATTCTGCCTTACACCGATAAAAAAGAAGCTTATCTGATCGCCGAGCGGCTGCGCGAAAATATCGCCAAGCACTCTTTCATTAAAGAAGAAGTCCAGCCCAATAAAAGCATAACCGCCAGCCTCGGGCTAGCGTCATTTTCGGAAAACGGCTCCACCAGCGCCGAACTGATCTCGCATTCCGACCGCGCTCTTTACGAAGCCAAACACAAAGGCAAAAATAACACCTGCGGGTAAAAAATAGGGGACGGTTCCTATTTATTTCAAGAGTTTTTCTCTTTCAGAAATAAATAGGAACCGTCCCCTATTTTTTTAACCGACCTATTTTTCCTCCGGGCACTACATCCTACGCCGCGACCGGCTCCGGTTGTTTATCCTTTTGCAACTCCGGCTTGGCCTGCGAAAACTTCACTGAAACGATCTTGGAAACTCCGGACTCCTGCATAGTAATGCCATACATGATCCCGGCGTTGGCGATGGTGCGCTTGTTATGGGTGACCACGATAAACTGCGAAGAAGAAGCAAATTCCTGAAGGACCCTGCCAAAACGATCCACATTGGACTCGTCTAAAGCCGCATCGATCTCGTCCAGCACGCAGAACGGAGCAGGCTTGACTTTAAAGATCGCGAAAACCAAAGCGATCGCGGACATCGACTTTTCCCCTCCGGATAAAAGCAATACGTTCTGCAGCTTCTTGCCCGGGGGCCGGCAGATGATCTCAATCCCCGATTCCAAAGGATCGTTTTCGTCAATAAGGTATACCTGGGCGTCGCCTCCGTTAAAGAGGGTCTTGAAATAATTACGGAATTCCTCGCGAACCTTATCAAAAGTCTCCAGGAACATCTTTTTGGTAGTGTGGTTGATCTTACGGATAGCTTCCTGCAGGGAATCTTTGGCGGTGACCAGGTCCAATTGCTGCTGGTTAAGAAAATCGTAGCGTTTTTTCAGTTCGTCGTATTCTTCAATGGCCACTAGATTGACCGTGCCATAGGAATCGACTTTTTCCTTGAGTTTCTCGATCTCATTGGAAAGCTGATTTTCATCAATAGCAGCGGAAACCAAAGCCGGCGCGGCCTCGGCAGGCTTATCCTCAACAACAGGCGGATCCGCTAAAACTTGCATTGGAGCAACAGAAGGCTGAACTATAGTATCCAGATCGATCTTATAAGCGGTAAACATCCTTTCTTTCATGCTCTGGTATTTAAAATCCAGATCTTTTCCCAGCATCTGGATTTCATAGGACTTTTCTTTTAAAGCTTCCAGGCTGGCTTTATTTTCTTCGATGTTCTTGAGCACTCCGCTGATGCTCTGGCGAAACTCTATATACTTTTTTTCTGTATCCTCTAACTCGATATTCCTGGATTGGATGTCTTGCCCGGAAAAGATTGTTTTATCTTCAAGATCCTTGATCTGCAAAACCAAACCTTGCTGACGATGGCCGGTTTCCTGGACTTTATTTTCCAGGCTCAAGATATCGTTACGGCTTGAGCTTACCGCATCTTCGAGAGTTTTAAGCGTTGCGTCCTCTAAAGAAAGACGGCGGCTCAAATTATCCACCTCGGTTCTCACCTGAGCAAGGGCCACCAGGACCTCTTCTTTGAGCTGGCCATTAAGGCTGATGCTTTCCTGTTCGGCGTGTATTCCATCTTCCACGGCTTTGTTCTGTGCTTCTACGCTCTGCAGTTGCTCCTGGGAAGATTTCAGTTTAAGATCAAGCGCCGACATTTCTTCGGATACGTCGGATAATTCCAGAAGGATTATCTCCTCTTCCTCCTTGACCTTGTTGTATTGATCGATCACCGTCTGGTGCACGGTTCTTTTTTGGGCCAGGGCCATTTCCTGATCCTGCTCTTTAGTATTTAAAGTACTGACCTGGGAATTTATCTGGGCGATCTCGTTTTCCAGCACGACTTTGTTGCCTCTTAAAACTACCAAACTCTCTTCGAGTCCAGCGAGCTTCTCTTTGACCTTCTGGGCATCCAGATCGATCGGTTTAGCCTCGCCAGTAAGCTTAAAAACTGCAGGCGAAGCAGGATCAGCAGAGCTGACATCCTGGCTAACTTTGATCACCAAACCATTGATATGCTCGGCCGGGACCTTATCCAGATAAATAACCGCGTTCATTGATTCGGTGATATCCTCATATTGGTTCTTAAGTTTTTCCAGGAACTCTTTCTGCGATTCCAGAGAAAGCTTGCGTTTTTCCATTTCTTCTATTTCCAGGCTGGCCTGGCTAAGGAACTGCGTTTTCTCGTCTAATCCGGATTTGATCGAATTCAGCTCCTGGGCCAAAAGCGCATGATCTTTCTCCATCTGCAGAAGATCGCAGTTCAGGGAATTAAGTTTAGATTCAACCTGAAACTTCTCTTCGTTGATCTTAGCTTTTTCCAGCTCCAGCCTTTTGGAACGGGCTAAGAAAACCTGTTGTTTTGAGTTAAAATCGGTGATCTCATTCTTTACCTGCACGGCCCGGGTAGCTAGATCCAAGATGCCTCTCTTAGCTTTAGCGATATTGTCTGCGGAATTTTTGATCGCACAAACCAGGTTGTTCAACTGCTCCTCATTGCCTTTCAAAGCCTTAGTCTTATCTTCAAAACTCTGCCTGATCAATAAATATTCTTCTTTAAATTTATTCAATTTCTCTTCATCCTGGGAGAGCCTCTCTTGGGTCTGATTGATCTGGGATTGCAAGTAACTCTCGGTGGCTTCTAATTCCTTGATCCTTTCCTGATTAAAACTAATATGCTGTTTATTGTTCTGGATCTGGTTTTCCAAAGACTGGATATTGCTCTTGATCTGATTGATATTGTTTTCCAATGCCCGGACTTCATCGTTACGCTGGCTGATCCCGGATTCCTGCTGCCTGACTTCGATCTGAAGATTAACTTCCCGGGTCCGCAAAAAATCCAATTCAATAGTGATTTTTGATTTCTGCTCAACTAACTTGTTCTTCTGCAGGTAAGCAAGGTTCGTCTCCTTATCCTTCAGATCCGCAAAAGCTGCCTGATACCGGCGGGCTTTGTTAGCCTGGCGCTCCAGATAACCGATAGAACGCTTAACCTCGGTGATAATATCGTTGAGCCTCAAAAGATTTTGTTCGGTTTCTTCCAGGCGGCGAATGGCCTCGCGCTTTTGAGACTTGTATTTGGTGATCCCCGAGGCCTCATCAAAAACCTGCCTGCGCTCTTCTGGACGAGAGCTTAAAATGAGATCGATCTTGCCCTGGGCGATAATGGAATAACTTTCTGCGCCGATACCCGTGCCTAAGAGCATATCCGTAATGTCCTTTAAGCGCACCTGAGCTTTGTTAAGCAGGTATTCGCTTTCTCCCGAGCGGAAGATCCGGCGAGTGATCATTACCTCGTCATTGTCTATGGGGAAATGTTTTTCGGTATTATCAAAAATAAGGCTGACCTCAGCCATGCCCAGCGGCTGTTTGGTATCCGTGCCGTTAAAGATCACGTCTTCCATTTGCGAGCCGCGCAAAGACTTGACTGACTGTTCTCCCAGGACCCAGCGGATGGAATCAAAAATATTGGATTTCCCGCAGCCGTTCGGCCCGACTATCGCGGTGATGCCGGATTCAAAATTCAAAACCGTCTTATCCAGAAACGATTTGAAACCCACGATTTCCAGCCTTTTGAAATACATTAGCCCTCCGCTATTAGAATGATAAATTTTAATTTAAGCATGCGCATGCTCTTCCATCCAAGCGTCGATCTTTTCTCTTTTAAAACGCCATTGACCGACGATCTTAAGCGCCGGCACTTTATTAAGTTTAAGCCACTCATAAATAGTCCTGCGGCTTACTTTCAAGTAAGCTGCCAGGTCATCGATAGTCATCAGTTCATTTACAAACATAAGGTTTACTTTATATGATTACGTTCAATTGTTTTAATTATAATGGAATATCATCAATTTGTCAAGGAAAATATTAACATATTTTATCATTAGTTGATTGAAATAGGCATAGATATGCTCTTAGGATGTTACTATGACTTAATTATTCTTATTAATGCTTAAATATGCATTAATATGCAGTTTTTAACATAGAGATGGAAATTTAAATCTAGGGTAGGATTAGAAAAATCAGAAGGGATTATTTATATATTTCCTCAGCTTGCTTAAGCTGATCCAAAGATTTCTTGTTGAGCTCTTCTACTTTATCCCTGGTGTTGGATATGATCGCTTGATAATTAGCCGCAGTATTTCCTGAACCCGAAGTTACATCGACAGAATCCGGCAAAAAAGTCTGAGTCTTGAAATAAGTGTTCATCATGTAATATACAAAGAAACAAATCAAAGCCAGAGCGATAAGCATGCCGATCAAAGAAAAAAAACCTTTTTTGTTGCCCAGATATTTTACCATAAGGTTGTTTAAGACAGCTTACTTGACCGCCTCTTTTACTTTAGCCAGTAATTCCTCAAAGGTGCAGGGCTTATTGATAATGTCACAAGAGCCCAGCTCCCGCGCCCTTTTCTGCATCCCTGAAAATTCCAGCTCTTTGCCGGTCATGAAAATTATCGGTATTTTTTTAGTCGCCTCATCCTGCCTTAAACTGATCCCCACGGCATAGCCGTCCATATCGGGCATGACAATATCCAGGATCAAAAGGTCCGGCTGGAATGATTTTACTTTGGCGATGATCTCCTTGCCTTTTGATAAAGCCAAAACCTGGAAATCATTCAGCTTTAATTTCTTTTCCAGGATAGCTAGAACATCCAATTCATCGTCGGCGATCAAGATTTTCCTTATTGGCATTATCCCCCTCCTAAAAAATTATTTCTTAAGGACTTCTTTAAATTTTTTGGTCAAAGCCGGGACGATCTCAAAAATATCGCCCACGATACAGTAAGTAGCAACTTTAAAGATCGGAGCGTCAGGATCCTTGTTGATCGCCACGATGACCTTGGAAGACTGCATGCCGACTAAATGCTGGATCTGCCCCGAAATACCGCAGGCAATATAGATCTTAGGGGCGACAGTCCTTCCGGTCTGGCCTACCTGGTGCGAATAAGGGATCCAGCCGGCATCCACTGCCGCGCGGGATGAGCCTACCGCGCCGCCCAGGACTTCAGCCAGGTCATGTAACATCTTAAAATTATCCGGCCCTCCCATTGCCCGGCCTCCGGAAACAATGATATCCGCTTCGGCGATATTGACCAGGTTCTCCACTTCCTCAACCACCTCTAAAAGAGTGGTCCGGGAGGCAAGCTCGTTAATAGGAAATGATTCCTTGATGATCTTGCCTTTTCTGGATTTATCCAGTTCAGGCTGAACGAAAACTTTATGCCGGACCGTGGCCATCTGCGGGCGGTAATTCGGCGAAATGATGGTGGCCATGATATTCCCGCCGAAAGCCGGACGGGTTTGCAGCAGGATCTTCCTTTCTTCCTCAATATCCAGGCCCGTGCAGTCGGCGGTCAGGCCGGCGTCAATTTTAACCGCGACCCTGGCGATCAAAGAACGGCCGATAATGGTAGCACCGCTCAAAACGATCTCCGGTTTATACTTGCGGATCAGGCTGACTAAAACATTGGTGTAAGGCTCATCCAGGAAGTTCGCCAGCTGGACAGCTTCCACCAGGTATACCGTATCCACTCCTGAGGCGATCAGGCTTTGGGCTTCGCTCTCAATGGCATTACCGATCAATACCGCGCCGACATAAGTGTGGAGTTTATCCGCTAACTCCCTGGCCTTGCCGATCAATTCGTAAGAGACTGACTGGACTTTGCTTTTTTTCTGCTCGACAAATACCCAGACCCCTTTATGAGCGCTAAAATCTTTTTTCTCTGCCTGAGCCTGGGGTTTTTCTAAAAGTATAGCCTTGAATTTACAGCTGGGCAGGCAAGCCCCGCATAGGGTGCATTTATGCAAGTCGATTATCGCCTTTTTGTCTTTGACAATAATGGCGCCAAAAGGGCAGGTCTTTATGCACAAACTGCAGCCAACACATTTATCGTTGATGATTTGGATTCCCATATTTTAACCTGTGATCTCGCTTTTTAATAATCCAACCAGCTTTTCCACGATTTCCGGGGTTTCCCCGGTTAATTTCTGTCCTCCGGTACGGTGAGGCGGAGTAAAAATCTTGACTACTGTTGTCCTGGAGCCATTTAACCCTACATCCTTAGCTTCCACGCCGATATCTTTGGCGGTCCAAACAATTATTTTTGCGGATTTAGCCCTGATCATTCCTTTTAAAGACGGGATCCTGGGCTCATTGATCTCCTTGACCACAGTCAAAAGACAGGGAGCCGGAGTTTCGATGATATCAAACCCCTCTTCGCTCATCCGCTCAAGCCGGATTTTATTATCTTTGATCTCCTCGATCTTCTTAACGTAAGTAACTTGCGGAATATCCAGGAATGCGGATATCCCGGGGCCCACCTGAGCGGTATCTCCGTCTGAAGCTTGTTTGCCGCAAAGGATCAGATCAAAACCACCCAGCTCTTTTTTAATTTTGACAATAGCATGCGATAAAGTATTGCTGGTCGCCCAGGTATCCCCTCCGGCAAAAGCCCGGTCAGAGATCAATATCCCTTCGTCGGCTCCCAAAGAAATCGCTTCGCGCAAAGCCGCCTCAGCCTGGGGAGGCCCCATAGTAACCACTGTAACCTTGCCGTTGAAACGTTCCTTTAACCTGACGCTTTCTTCTATAGCGTACATGTCAAAAGGATTGATGATCGATTTTACTCCGTCTCGGATAAGGGTGTTGGTCTCGGGGTTGATCCTGACATCCGTAGTTTCAGGAACCTGTTTTATGCAGACTATTATATTCATTGTCAGGTGCTCTGGTTATCATAGAGATACTTGTTGATCATTTGGAACGTTGGGTCATTGAGGCCGATAAATTCCAGCCCTATTTCAAATCTTTTGGTTTTCTGGCTAACCCCAATGGATAATTCCTTGATCCAGCTGACTTTCCCTATGGTCTTGATCTCATCTTTAACCCCGGGCAAACGGATCTTCAGATCCATCAGATCTCCCATATTCGGTTTCTCAGTCGAAATAAGGCAAACCCCTCCCTGGCTGATGTTCTTGGAAGGAAGAACCTGTTCTTTCTCCGCAGAAGCGCGTTTAGTGACCGCGACATCGACCAGCAGATTAAACCGGGGAAATCTTCTTCTGTCTTCACTTTTTTCTATCATCTGGGCTCCTTTACTTGGCTAAATCTTTGATCAGCTGCAATCCGATAATATTCCTTTGGATCTGATTTGTCCCTTCATAAATCTGTGTGATCTTAGCGTCGCGCAAATATTTTTCAATCGGGTAATCCTTCATGTAACCGTATCCGCCGTGTATCTGCAGGGCCTGATCGCAGATCTTAAAAGCCACATCAGACGCGAATAATTTAGCCATTGCCGAATCCCGGGAAACGTCTTTGACTCCGGCATCGACTTCGCGGGCGCAGGCGTAAACCAAAGCCCGGGCAGCTTCCAATTCAGTAGCCATATCAGCCAGCATCCATTGGATCCCCTGGAAACTTGAAATTGCCTTGCCGAACTGCACCCTTTGCCGGGAATATTTTACGGCCAACTCCAATGCCCCCTGGGCGATCCCCAGAGCCTGGGCCGCGACACCCGGACGGGACATATCAAAAGTGCGCATAGTCACGATAAATCCCATGCCTTCTTTAGCCAGCAGGTTTTCCGCGGGGACTTTACAATCAGTAAAGATCAATTCCATGGTCGAGGAAGCCCGGATACCCAGCTTATCTTCTTTTTTGCCGAAGGTAAATCCTTTCATTCCTTTTTCCAGGATAAACGCGCTAGCGCCCCGGGCGCCTTTATCTTTATTAGTCATGGCCACCACAGTATAAGTCTCGGCATCGCCGCCATTAGTGATAAAATGCTTAGTCCCGTTTAAAATGTAGTGATCGCCTTCTTTTCTGGCGGTAGTCTTGATCGCTGAAGCGTCAGAACCGGCTTCCGGCTCGGTCAAACCGAACGCGGCGATCTTCTTACCCTTGGCTAAGTCCGGGAGATATTTTCTTTTCTGAGCGTCATTGCCAAAAAGGACGATCGGGAATGTCCCTAAAGCCGAAGCTGCATAGCAAACAGCGATCCCTCCGCAGGCCCGGGACAATTCCTCGGTAGCCAAACACAAGTTAGTAACGCTTACGCCCATCCCGCCGTATTCCTCAGGAATGAACAAGCCGAACAGATCCGAAGCCGCGATAACCTTCAAAACTTCCCAGGGGAACTCTTCGGTCTTGTCATATTGGGCCGCCACGGGCCGGATCTTTTCTTCGGCGATCTTGTGAGCCAGCTCTTTGATCATTTTCTGCTCATCAGTCAAAAGGTAATCCATTAAGGCCTCCTTGAATACCGGTTTTTAGTGAAAGTAAGAATTTAATTATACTAGATTGAGCTTATTTTGCAATAATTTTTATGAGCGCGATCTCCTCGCAATCGGGAAACTTCGGGCAGTTTATGCATTCTGCCCAGATCTTATGCGGCAGACTGGCATGCTCAATCTTTCTGAATCCGAACCTTCGGAAGAATTCGGGAATATAGGTCAGAACAAACACTTTTTTTGCACCTAACTGCTTGGCCTCGGCAAGACAAGCTTTAATCAATTCGCTGCCGATACCCTTATGCACAGCGCTTTTGTCCACTGCCACTGACTTGATCTCAACCAGGTTTTCCCAGGAAATATGCACCGCCGAACAGCCCAGGACCTTGCCCTTGGACTCGCAAACCCAAAAATCCCGGATGTTCTCATAAAGCTCATTCAAGGACCTAGCGATCATCAAACCCTGCCGGGCATAATGATTAACCAGGCTTTGGATCTGTTTGATATCTCTGATCCGGCCTTTTCTTATTTTATAACTTGTCATTTTTTGTATTTGGTTAAGAGAGTCTTTATTTGGCTTTGAATTGCTAAATGCCAGCTATAATTGCCACAACGCCTTTTCTAATCATCATTACTCCGATAGCGGCAAGCAGGATATACATGACCTTGGCGATGGCCCGCAGTCCTCCGGGTCCCATCCATTTCAACAGGCGGTCCGCCTTAGCCAAAGTGACCCAGACTACCGCCATATTCACAGCCAGCGCTACAAAAGTCACGGCCATGCCATAGCTGTCCACCATGATCAAAGTAGTAGTCAGGACTGCCGGCCCGGTGATCAACGGAGTTCCTAATGGGAATACTCCCAGGTCCTGGTCGCGATCTTCCCCTGCCAATCCCTTGGCAGAAGTGGGCAAAAGAAGGCGCAGGGCAATAAAAAATAAAAGCGTGCCTCCGGCGATCTGGAAATCCGGGATAGTTACCCCGATAAAACGCAGCACCACTTTGCCGGCCAGCATAAAGATCACGGCCAGAATAGTGGCGGTAGTCACTGAATCTCCCACGATCCGGCTGCGTTGTTTCTTGGTCGTGCCTTCCACGAAAGAAATGAATATCGGCACGTTGCCGATAGCATCTACAGCCACGAAAAGCGCGATAAAAGCCATTAAATAAGGTTCCAAAGAAATAAACATAGTTTTATTATATCCGATACGACGCAAAAAACAAGCAAAAACGATCACAAGTGACAGATAAATACCTCAGGCGGTTTACTCGCTCAGGCCGATTTTGCCCTTCGGGCCGCCAAAGGTCTTTCGCCGCTCGGCGCCTGCAGAACTCGGCCGTCCCGCTCTGGCGGAGACGGACTCGAACAGCTTCGGCGCCCTCGGCCGATAGGCCTCGGTTCCCTCGCGGCTCAAGCTGCTTTGGCTAAAATCGACATTCGCTCGCAAATCCGCCTGATGCATTTATCCCATAACCTGTCATAATTATCGCGGCATTATTGCTTAGGGGTGGCAAGGCGATGGTGGAGCAGGCCTGTTCGGCCCGGAGCGGGCATGGATTGCCATCGATAAATTTATCGGCAAGAGCGCAGGGCCGAACCGGAGTGAGTTGCGCCGCGCAGGGGCGCAACGAACGCCCTGCGGAACCACGACTTGACAGGTCCCCTAAGAAATAATGCCGGGATAATTGTCAGTACTTTACCTTCATCAGGCAGAGGCCTGAGGCTGGCGCAGTTGGGCCGGCGCTTTTACGGTCTTTGGCGAGAAGGATCTTCTTGAGATTTTCAGGCGGAATGGTTCCTTTGCCGATCTCGATCAGGGTTCCGGCAATATTTCGGACCATGTGATAGAGAAAACTTTTGGCAATGACATCGATATAGATAAGCTTGCCTTTTTTAGTGACCTTGATCTCTTTAAGGTCGCGCACCGTTGATCTGGTCTTTTTATCAGTGCGCTTAAAAGATACAAAATCATGGTTGCCGATCAAAATAGCGCTGGCTTTGCGCATTGCCCCCACATCGAGCTTAGCCAACGGATAATGATAAACGTAGCGACGCAAGAAAACATCCGAAGAATAACAATTTAGAATAGTATAACGGTAGGTTTTAGTTTTAGCGCTGTAACGGGAGTTAAAATCCGCGCGAGCTTGCTCTACTTTGATCACCCGGATATCTTTGGGCAAAAGCGAGTTGAGCGATTGATGAAGTCTGGCAAGACTCATTTTGGAGCCGGTAACAAAATTAGCTACCTGCTCTCTGGCGTGCACCCCGGCATCAGTCCTACCCGCCGCAATAAGCTTGACTTTTTCTTGCAGAATCTTGCTTAAGATATTCTCAACAATTTCGGCGATAGTTTGATGGGTATTCTTCTGGCGCTGCCAGCCGAAATATGCGGTGCCGTCGTATTGAAGGGTCAGTTTGATATTGCGCATGGAGAAAAAACTGGGGACGGTTCTCATTTTTTATGACAAACTTACGTTTCAGGAAAAAATAAGAACCGTCCCCTTGTTTTATTTAATTAATTCTTCGGCGATCTGGACGGCGTTGGAAGCCGCGCCTTTTAAGAGATTGTCAGCGACCACCCACATCCACATACCGTTTTTGACGTACGGGTCTTTCCGGATCCGGCCGACATAAGTATCATACTTGCCTTCGACGTCCTTAGGCATGGGATAAAGCCCCCTCTTGGTATCGTCAACTACAATGATACCCGCGGATTTAGCCAGCAACTTCTTGACCGCTTCAGGCTCGATAGGCTTTTTGGTCTCGATATAAATTGCTTCGGAGTGGCCGGTTCTTACCGGTACCCTTACAGTGGTCGCGGTGACTTTGATATTTTTATCATTCATGATCTTATGGGTTTCCTTGACCAGCTTCCACTCTTCGGAAGTAAAGTCGTAATCCGCGAAACCGCCGATCTGGGGAAAGACATTGTAAGCTAACTGCTGAGGCATGGCCTTGTTGGCCACATCTGCCTGGACGTTCTTGTAATCGTTGGAAGCGATCATCTTCAATTCCTCTTTAAGCTGGTCAACCGCGGCTTTTCCCGCGCCGGAAGAAGCCTGCAAAGTGGTGACGATAACCCTTTTGATCCCGACTTTTTTATGGATCGGCGCCAAAGCCACGACCATCTGAATGGTCGAACAGTTAGGATTAGCGATGATCCCCTTGTGTTTTTTGATCACTGGTGCGTTTACTTCCGGGACCACCAAAGGCACGCCGGCATCCATCCGAAAATCCGCGCCATTATCGATAACTACCGCCCCCCGCTTGACCGCTTCGATGGCATAAGTGACTGCCGCGCCTTTTTCACCTTCAGTGCCGGCGAATAAAGCTATATCCATGCTGTCAAACGCTTCCGGAGAAATCGCCTGGACCTGATACTTCTGGCCGTCAACATCTATTTCCCGGGCTGAGCGCGCCAAAACCCGCAACTCGGCTACGGGGAATTTACGATTTTTCAAACAGCGTAGCATCTCGATACCAACAGCGCCCACTCCAACTACCGCGATATTATATTTTGCTTTCTTTCTCATGAAAACGTCCCCTGATTTTTAAAGATTTTTAACTGCCAGATCACCGACCTCTTCGGTGGAATATCCCATTTTTCCTGCGGCTAAAGACTTTAGCTTGGTGGTGGAAACTTTGATCACCGCATCTTCGATAGCTTTAGCAGCTTTAGCCTCTCCGAGGGTCTCCAACATCATCCCGGCGGCGCAGATCGCAGCCAAAGGATTGATCACGTTCTTGCCGGTGTATTTCGGAGCGCTGCCTCCGATCGGTTCGAACATGGATACTCCCTGGGGATTAATGTTGCCGCCAGCGGCAATACCCATACCTCCCTGGATCATCGCCCCCAAATCAGTAATAATATCTCCGAACATGTTATCGGTAACAATGACATCGAACCATTCCGGATTTTTGACAAACCACATGGTGGTAGCGTCTACGTGGGCGTAATCAATGGCAATGCCAGGATATTCTTTGGCCACCTCGTGAAAAGTCCTCTCCCAGAGGTCCCAGGCATAGGTCAAAACATTGGTTTTTCCACAAAGTGTCAGTTTATTTTTTTTATTGCGCTTCATGCAGTAATCAAAGGCGTAGCGGATGCAGCGCTCCACCCCTTTTCGGGTATTATAAGAAATCTGCAAAGCCACTTCATTCTTGGTCCCTTTATCCTTAAATTCACCCATACCTTTATATAGGCCTTCGGAATTCTCGCGCACAACCACAAAATCTATATCCTCGGGTTTTTTGTCTTTCAAGGGGCAAAAATCAGAGGAATAAAGTTTAACCGGCCGCAAATTGATATATTGGTCCAGCGAAAAACGCAGTTTTAAGAGGATCCCGGTTTCCAGGATCCCGGGCTTGACGTCCGGATGGCCGATCGCTCCGAGGTAGATCGCCGAATATTTTTTTAGCCCCTCAATATCGCTGTCTTCGATAGTCTTGCCGGTCTTGAGATATCGCTCGCCGCCGAAATCAAAAGTTTTGGATTCATACTTAAAATTAAACTTTTTAGAAGCCGCTTCCAGGACTTTCATCCCCTCACGGACAACTTCCGGGCCGGTGCCATCTCCGGGTATTACCGCAATTTTATACATTAGTTTTCTCCTATCAATATAAGTTCTTCTACTTGTGACTTTCTTTTATATAATTCATCAGCCCGCCCTTGCTTACCAGCTCCTGTAAAAACTCAGGGAAAGCTTGCGTCTTATAAATCTGATCCTTGGTGATATTTTTAATAACGCCAACCGACAAATCTATTTCAATTTCATCGCCGTCATCGATCTTGTCGGCGTCTTTTAACTCTAAGAACGGCAGGCCGATATTGATGGCATTGCGGTAGAATATGGCGGCGAAACTCGGGGCGATGACCGCAGCGATGCCGCAGCCTTTGATCGCCAGCGGCGCGTGTTCCCGGGATGAGCCGCAGCCGAAATTCTTCCCGGCTACGATTATATCCCCAGGCTGGATCGATTTGACAAAATCCGGCTTAATCGCTTCCATACAATGGCTTCCCAACTCCTTGGGATCAGTGGAAACCAGGTATTTTGCCGAAATGATGTCGTCGGTATTGATATCACTGCCTAATTTATGCGCTTTACCTTTAATTATCATGGTGAAGTTATGTGGCCGGTGATCGCGCTTGTGGCGGCTACAGCCGGGCTCGAAAGATAAACGAACGATTTAGGGCTGCCCATCCGGCCGATAAAATTGCGATTGGTGGTAGCCAAACAGCTTTCACCATCGGTTAAAATCCCGCAGTGGCCGCCTAAACACGGGCCGCAAGTCGGAGTAGAAACTACTCCGCCGGCTTTGACAAAAATTTCCACCAGCCCTTCTTTGATCGCTTCCATATATATCTTTTGGGTCGCAGGTATAATTATCAGCCTCAACCCGGGCTTTACCTTCTTGCCTTTTAAGATCTTCGCGGCTACACGCAGATCCGAGATCCGGCCGTTAGTGCAGGAACCAATGACTACCTGGTCAAGTTTAACATCACTTAGAGCTGATGCGGGCTTGACATTGCTGGGCAAATGCGGGCAAGCCACCTGCGGTTCCAGCTTTGTCACGTCCCACTCGTAAACCTTAGCGTAATTGGCGTCAGGATCGGACTTTAATTTTATCCAGGCTTTATGTTTAGCGCCCCAAATCTTCTTATTGGTAATTTTAACATAATCTAAAGTGATCCGGTCAGGTTCGATCAGCCCTGCCCTGGCCCCGGCTTCAATGGCCATATTAGACATGGCAAACCTGCTGTCCATATCCAGCTTTTTGATCACCGGGCCGGTAAATTCCATGGCACAGTAAAGCGCGCCATCCACCCCGATCTGGCCAATGGTAAAAAGAACCAGGTCTTTACCGCTGACCCATTTATTCAATTTTCCTTTGTAAATAAACTTGATATTCTCCGGGACCTTGAACCAGCATTTCCCGTCAACATAAGCCCGGGCCAGGTCAGTAGAACCCACTCCGGTGGAATAACAGCCTAAGGCGCCGTAAGTGCAGGTATGGGAATCCGCGCCGATAACCAGCATCCCGGGATAAACCAGCCCTTTTTCCGGAAGCAGAGCGTGCTCGATGCCCATACAGCCGATCTCAAAATAATTTTTCAGTTTTTGTTCTGAAGCAAAATTGGCGAGGACTTTGGCTTGGTTGGCGCTGCGCTGGTCTTTAGCCGGAGTAAAGTGATCCGGGACTAAAACCACTTTGTTGCGGTCGAAAACTTTAGTAAAACCGGCTTTCTTGAATTCCTCGATGGCCATGGGCGCGGTAATATCGTTTCCCAGGCAAAGGTCAAGCCTGGCCTCGATGAATTCTCCGGGACGGATAGATTTCTTATCCGTGTGCGCCAGTAATATTTTTTCCCCTAGAGTATATCCCATAAAAATAAGGAAACCGCGATTATTATTTAAATTTTTTAACGATCAGAGTGGCATTATGCCCGCCGAAACCCAGGGAATTCGATGCGGCAACCTCTATTTTTGCCTGGCGAGCAATGTTCGGAACATAATCCAGGTCGCAATTAGGGTCGGGGTTTTGGTAGTTTATGGTAGGCGGAATCACGCTATCCTTAATAGCCAAGCAGCAGACCACGAATTCCACTCCTCCGGCAGCGCCCAAAAGATGGCCGGTCATAGATTTGGTGGAACTGACCATGACTTTCTTGGCGTGAGAGCCCAGCGCTTTCTTGATCGCCATGGTCTCGATCTTATCATTGAGCTCTGTAGAAGTCCCGTGGGCGTTAATATAATCTATATCCTGGGGATTGATCTTGGCATCTTTTATCGCCCATTTCATGGACAAAGACGCGCCGTTTCCTTCGGGATCCGGAGCCGTAATGTGATAAGCATCGCAGGACATCCCGAAACCGGCGGCTTCTGCGTAAATCCTCGCACCCCGGGCTTGAGCATGCTCCAGCGATTCCAGGACAACTATACCGGAGCCTTCAGCTATGACAAAACCGTCTCTGTCCCGTTCAAAAGGGCGGCTGGCTTTTTCGGGCTGGTCATTACGTAAAGACAACGCCTTAAGCGCGCAAAAACCTCCGACACTCAAATGAGTGATCGCGGATTCCGTTCCGCCGGTGATCATCACATCAGCATCGCCGCGCTGAATGATCCTTATTGCGTCTCCGATAGCATGAGATCCCGATGCGCAAGCAGTGGTAACACAAATGTTAGGCCCGAGAAACCCGTATTTTATGGCAATATGCCCGGCAGCTTCATTAACGATCAAAGAAGGAATAAGAAAAGGGGTGAGCCTCGATGGCCCGCCCTTTAGATAAACAGAGTGCTGGTCTTCGATTATCCTTAAAGACCCTATTCCCGAACCAACAATAACCCCGACACGCTCTTTATTGACTTTTTCCAGGTCCAATCCGGAATCATTGATAGCTTGAAAGGAACTAGCCACGGCGAACTGGACAAATTTTTCCATCCGATGCGCTTCTTTTTTGGTCAGGCCAAAATTCATCGGTTCAAAGTTTTTTACTTCCGCGGCGATCTTAGAATCAAAAGCTGAAGCGTCAAAACTAGTAATTTTGGCCGCCCCGGACTTGCCGTCTTTCATGGATTTCCAAAAAGAAGCAACATCATTGCCGTTGGGAGTAACTACGCCTAATCCTGTGACTACAACTCTTTTTTCCATATTCGCGTTTTAAATGGCCCGGAGAAAAATTACCCCGCCAAAATCAAATGGCGGGGTAGCGTTTTATTTAGCACAGTGCATCTTAGTTTACTTGGCAGCGGTCTTTTCGTCGATATACTTGATCGCCTCACCGACAGTAGTGATCTTTTCCGCGTCTTCATCGGGAATCTCGATGCTGAATTCTTCTTCAAAAGCCATAACCAGCTCGACTGTATCCAGAGAGTCAGCGCCCAGATCATCGACGAAAGATGCTTCGATAGTCACTTCTTCGGGCTTTACACCCAGTTGCTCTGCAATTATAGCCTTCACTTTCTCTTCAACTGCCATTTTGTTTCCTCCTTAATTAGCCCACCTAAAGATGTGGGCGGCTGCCTGCCGTCAGACAGGAATTTAACCTCTTATGCCATTACCATGCCACCGTCAACCACGATGGTCTGACCCGTAATATAATCCGCGTCGCTTGAAGCCAAAAACAAACATACGTTGGCAATATCCTTGGGTAAACCCATCCTGGCCAAGGGAACCATCTCCAGCATCTTGGCCCTGGTTTCCTCGGATAGCTTGTGGGTCATCTCCGTGTCAATGAATCCCGGGGCGACCGCGTTAGCCGTAATATTGCGCGAAGCCAGTTCTTTGGCCGTAGATTTAGTTAAAGCTATTATCCCAGCTTTAGAAGCGGAATAATTAGCCTGGCCCGCATTACCCATAATACCAATGATCGATGCAATATTAATAATCTTGCCGTATCTTGCTTTGAGCATCGGCCTGGTCACGGCTTTGGTGCAATTAAAGGTCCCTTTAAGATTGACCTTGATCACCAGATCCCAGTCCTCTTCGCTCATGCGCATTAAAAGATTATCCCGGGTTATCCCGGCATTGTTAACTAATATATCAATCTTGTTGAATTTGTCAAGAATTTTATTAATCCCGCCTTCAACCTGGCTAAAATCAGTTACATCCACCTGTGCCCAAAGGGCTTTTCTGCCTAAAGCTTCAATATCTTTAACGGTTTTCTCGGCTTCCGCGGTATTGACATCCCAGATACCGCAGTCTGCGCCCTCCTTAGCCAAAGCTAAAGCGATCTCCCGGCCTATGCCTCTTGCCCCTCCGGTAACTAAAGCAACTTTTCCGCTCAATCTCATATACATCCTCCCGATCAATTAACGATCAACTATTAGCGAAATTAAGAATATCTTCCGCCTTCTCTATATTAACCACCTGGGCAGTGGGGTCAATCTTGCGCATCAGCCCTTTTAAAACCTTGCCCGGGCCGAATTCGATAAATTTAGTTACCCCTTGAGCAATAATAAAGCGCACGGATTCTTCCCACTTTACCGAAGAATAAAGCTGATAGACCAAATTCTGTTTTATTTCCTGAGTCCTGTTTTCAACAGCTGCGGCATAATTACTCACCACGGGAAAATGCGGCAGGATCATAGGCGTGTCATGGAGGATATTCTTCAGTTCTCCTGAAGCTTCAAACATCAAACGGGAATGAAAGCCTCCGCTCACTTCCAGATCAATGGTTTTTTTCGCTCCGGCAGCCAGACAAGCCGCTTTAGCCTGATCAACTGCCGGCACAGAGCCGGAAATAATTATCTGGCCGGGGCAATTAAGGTTGGCGATGTCCACCTTGTTTTTGTAACAGATCTCAAAAACTTTCTCATAAGGCAGATCTAAAATGGCGGTCATTTTCCCGGGATACTTCTTGGCAGCGGCGTCCATAAGCTCGCCTCTGCGCTGAATAAGCTTGATGCCTTCCTTAAAAGAAAGAGCTCCCGAAGCGATGAGAGCCGAGTATTCGCCCAGGCTTAAACCCGCGCCAAAAACAGCCTGGATATTATTGCTGGTTTTAAAAGCCTCAAAAGCGGCTATGGTCACAGCCACAATAGCCGGTTGAGATATTGAGGTGATCTTGAGCTTTTCAGAAGGCCCCTGAAAACAAAAACTGGTTAGATCAAATCCTAGGATTTGGTTGGCCTTTTCCAACACATCCTTGCTCTCGGGGAAAGTATCATAAAGATCTTTGCCCATACCCACATACTGGGAGCCTTGCCCGGCGAATAAAAAAGCTGTCTTTTTCAAAAAAAAGCTCCGGGTTATCTACCACTTAATAATTAACGCCCCCCAGACCAACCCTCCGCCGAAAGCATCCAAAAGGACAATATCGCCCTTTTTGATCTTACCCTCTTCAGCCGCCTCGCATAAGGCGATAGCGACGCAAGCGCTGGACATATTCCCGTATTTCTCTATATTCAGGTAAACCTGAGCATTGACAAATCCCAGCCTTTTAGCAACGGCGTTGATGATCCGCAGATTAGCCTGGTGGGGAATGATCCAATTGACATCCGCGCACTTAAGGCCGGCGTTTTTTAAAGCCTTTAACGCGGCGTCAGCCATACTGGTAACCGCGATCTTGAAAAGTTCACTGCCTTCCATTTTTATATAATGCAGCCTGTCCTTGACGGTCTGAGCTGTAGCCGGATTAAGCGAACCTCCACCAGGCATCTGCAGCAGAGAGGTCTTGGTCCCGTCAGAACCCAAATACGCTGAAAGAACCCCCTGCCCCTTAGACTCTCCCAGGATTGCCGCGCCTGCGCCGTCGCCGAACAATACGCAGGTATTCCGGTCTTCCCAATCGGTTATCCGGGAAAGAGTTTCCGCGCCGATAACCAAAGCGTTCTTACAGGTACCCCGGGCGATAAATTGCTGGGCAATGGTGATCGCGTAAATAAATCCCGCGCAGGCGGCGGAAATATCAAAACAAAACGCATTTTTAGCGCCCAGTTTAGCCTGGACAATAGTTGCTGTAGAGGGGAAAGGCATATCCGGAGTGACCGTACCAACAATGATCAAATCTAATTCCGCGGCTTTCAAATTCGCGGCCTTCAATGCTTGTTTCGCGGCATGAACAGCTAAATCGCTGGTTGCTTCATTTTTAGCGGCGATACGCCTTTCTTTGATCCCGGTCCGGGTAGTGATCCACTCATCGGAAGTATCGACTATTTTTTCCAAATCCGCGTTAGTCAAAACCTTTTCCGGCAGATATTTCCCCAGTCCCAATATGCCTACTCTTTTCATAGCTTATTTTTCCTTAAGAGTTAGAAGAAACCTTGGAGCCGTTAACGATCGATTTTCCGGGGCTCAGGGAATTGATCGCTTCCCTGAGTCTCTCGGTAACTCCGCCGTCCACTTCTTCTTTGGCTACCCGGATGGCGTTCTTAATAGCCCGGGCGTCAGACCGTCCGTGGCCGATGATCGCGACCCCGTTAACTCCCAACAGCGGCGCACCGCCGTATTCAGAATAATCAATCTCTTTCTTGAACTTCTTAAAAGTCGGTTTCAAGAGCAGCCCTCCGAGCATGCCCATAGGCGTGCTTAAAATATGCCGCTTTAAAAATGTCTGCATGGCCTCAGCCAGGGATTCCGTGACTTTAAGGGTAACGTTGCCCACAAACCCGTCGCAGACGATCACGTCGCAGTCTCCGGCGAAAAGCTGCTTGCCTTCAACGTTTCCGATAAAATTCAAATTACTTTGGGAAATCAACTCATGCGCTTCTTTTAAAAAACCCGTGCCCTTGCCCTCTTCCTCCCCGACATTTAAAAGGCCTATTGAAGGATTAGGCTTATTTAAAATATGCTGGCAATAAACACTACCCATGACCGCATATTGCAAAAGATGCAAAGGTTTGGGGTCGATGTTGGCGCCGACATCAATAACCAGGAATATGCCTTTAAGGCTGGGCATTACCGTAGCAATTCCCGGCCTTTCCACCCCGGGCAAAAGCCCTAAAGTGAGGGTCGCGGCGCAAACTTCCGCTCCGGTATTCCCGGCACTGAAAAAAGCATCTCCCTTGCCGTCTTTTACAAGCTTTACACCCACGACCATCGAGGAATCTCTTTTCCGGCGCACGCTTAAAGCCGGAGAATCATGCATCTCGATCACTTCAGAAGCATGGACCACGCTGATCCTCTTGGGGTCATACTTCTTTTTCGCCAGAAGTGGATCAATCTTAGCCTGGTCCCCGACCAAAGTCACTTCCAGTTCGTATTCTTTAACAGCCAGGACCGCTCCGTCAATAACCACACCCGGGGCATAATCCCCGCCCATAGCATCAACGACTATTTTCATATAAAGTTAGCTTTCTTTTTTCTTTTCGGTCTTTTTGGTTTTTATCTTGACCGCCTGCCGGCCGGCATAAGCGCCGCATACAGAGCAAACCCGGTGAGGAGCTTTCAGAGTCTTGCATTGAGGACAGGGAACCAGGGTAGACTTGGCTATTTTCCAATGCGTCCTGCGTTGTTTGCCGCGGCAGCTGGAATGTTTTTTCTTGGGTAAAGGCATGGTAATAACTCCTTTCTAATTACTTTTTATTGTTGTTAATTCTAACATGAGCATTTGCCCAGGTTCAAGTTTTGGCCGCATTTAACGCACAACCCAAAACAATCATCCTGGCAAAGCGGCCTTAGCGGATATTCAAGCATGATCTCTTCCCTGATATCCGGATCAAGATCGATCATCACAACCGAGCGGTCAACAGGATAAGTAAACCTCAGCTGTTTGTGCAATGGCAGCTTAAATTCTTCTACACAGCGGCTGCACAAGCAATACATCGATGCGCCTATATCCAGATCAAAAGTAACGGCATTGGTGATCTTGACAATTTCCGCTTTGACCCGGACAGGTTCCCGGAATTTGATTATCTCGGTATTCAGGTCTAATTTTTCCGGGGAAAAATCTTCTGATAGAAATACTCCCTCAGGCGGTATTTGAGCCGGATATATCTTCATCAGGCAACTTTTAAATTCATTTTTTTCTTCAGTTCTTTTTCCACAAAAACAGGCAGAAAACTGGAAAGATCCGCGCCTAAAAAGAATGCTTCTTTTAAAAGTTTTGAGGAAATATAACTGTAGGATTCATGGGGCATCAAGAATATGGTCTCAATATCCTGAGCCAATTTTCTGTTGGTCAAGGCCATCTGGAATTCGTATTCAAAATCTGAGATCATCCTTAATCCCCGGATAAGCACTTTGGCCTGGCGCTGACGGGCAAAATTAACCACTAGCCCCTTAAAATCGCAAACTTCCACCCCTGCCATCCCAAAACAGGCTTTTTTAAGCATGGCTACTCTTTCCTTCACGCTAAAAAGCGGGTTCTTCTGGGGATTGGCGGCTATAGCCACGATAAGCTCAGGGAATATGGCCTTAGCTCTCTTGATCAAATCAATATGGCCGTTGGTGACCGGGTCGAATGTGCCTGGGTAAATAGCTTTTTTATTCATTTTTTACTATAAAATGAGAGCACTGAGTCTCCGTAACGCTCCTGCCGCCATAAAGCCAAATTCCCGGCTTTTTCGGCCACTGGATCTTTCTTAAAATGTTGGATGATTATATAACCGGATTGGTGAAGTATATCACAATCTCCTAAAGTTTGCAAGATTTTTTCTGCTATTCCCAGATAATACGGAGGGTCCAGGAAGATCAAATCGAATTTCTGCTTGTTTTTAACCATATTTTCCACTGCCCGGAAGGCATCCTGACAAATGATCCTGGCTTGGTCCTGGCAGCCCAGGGCTTTAATATTCTCTTCGATGGCCAGGCTGGCCGGCCTGAGGTTTTCCACGAAAACTACCTCTTGCGCTCCCTGGGACAAAGCCTCTAAGCCCACTGAACCTGAGCCGGCAAAAAGATCTAAGAAGGTTAAACCGGAAACATCTCCCAGAATATCAAACAAAGCTTTACGGACCCGGTCTTCCGTAGGCCGGATGCCCTTGGGAGTCTTGAGAAGCCTGCTTCTGTATTGGCCTGTTATAATCCGCATAATTTTAACCTACCAGGATCATTTTCTCATAGTCCGGAAACCTCTGCAGCAGTTTTTCCTTGAGCGCCAGATTCGATTGGGATTCCAGCCCGGGATCGCTGTTGAGAAGCCGTATTGATTCTTCCCTGGCCTTCTTTAAAAGCTGCATTTGGCTCAAAGGGTTGCCGATTTTAAGCCCGGTCAAACCGTGCTGCCTGGTGCCGAAATATTCGCCCGGGCCGCGGATCTTCAAATCCTGCTCCGCTATCTTAAAACCGTCAGTATATTTAACTAGCGCTGAAAGCCGGGCCTGGGCGTCAACTCCCGAGGCGTCAGATACCACCAGGCAAATCGACTCATGTTCTCCCCTGCCCACCCGGCCGCGCAGCTGGTGCAACTGGGATAAGCCGAAACGGTGGGCCTCTTCGATAACCATAAGGCACGCGTTAGCCACATCAATGCCTACCTCGAGGACCGTGGTCGCGATGAGGATCTGGAGTTTATTGGACTTAAAATCCGCCATGATCCGGTCTTGTTCTTTTTGCTTGAGTTTTCCGTGGATGAGCCCGACATTGAATTCCTTAAACAGGTTTTCTTGGAATTCTTCGTACATCTTCTTAGCGCTTAATAGATCCAGAGCAAAAGATTCCTCAATAATAGGATAAACCGCGTAGACCTGCCTTCCCTGATTTACGGTATTACGGATAACCTCATAGAGCCACTTCCTTTTAAAACTGGTGATCCACTCGGTTTTAATCGGCTTGCGGCCGGCAGGCATCTGGGTGATCATGGAAACATCCAGATCAGCGTAAAGAGTTATGGCCAGGGTCCGGGGAATAGGAGTAGCGGTCATGATCAGAATATCCGGATGCGGGCCTTTCCGGGGCAATTTAGCCCTTTGCCCAACTCCAAAACGGTGCTGTTCATCGATCACCACCAGCCCCAATTTCTTGAATTCCACATTACCTTCCAGCAGAGCGTGAGTCCCTATCACCAGATCGATCTCTCCGCTCTTTATCCTTTTTAAAATATCCTCTTTTTCTTTAGCGTTCAAACTTCCGGTCAACAACGCTATCTCTATCTTGTGACTTTGTGACCTGATCTTCTCGTAATGCTGCCTGGCTAAAATTTCCGTAGGCACCATAAACGCTACCTGATAACCCCCTCCTATGGCGATCATCCCGGCAATAGTGGCAACCACGGTCTTACCTGAGCCAACATCGCCCTGAAGCAATCGCTGCATCGGCTGGGGGCTAGCCATATCCGAACTGATCTCTTGGATAACTTGTTTCTGGCTCTGGGTTAGTTCAAAAGGCAGTCTTTGAGTAAAGTCATAAGCCAGTTTCGCATTGACTTGATGGGCTATGCCCGGGTTTTCTTTTCTTTTAATTTTCCTTATAACCAGCGGCAGCTGAAAGATAAAGAACTCCTCAAAAGCCAGCCGGGTATAAGCGTCTTTCTGCTTGAGCTCAGTTTCGGGAAAATGGATATTGCTTAGGCTCTCTCCAAGATCAAGCAGGTTATTACGGCTGCGCAGCTCAACGGGCAGAAAATCTTCTAATCCGGGAACATACTTATCCAGGGACTGCTTGATCATGCGCCGCAGGCTGCGCTGGCCCAGCCCGGGGACCGAAGGATAAACCGGGACGATCCTTCCGATATTCAAAGACTCATCGGCTTCTTCGGAAACAACCTCGAACTCCGGGTTAGTCATCTGGAGTTTGCCGGCATAACGCTCCACTCTTCCGTAGAGTATAAGCCCAACCCCAGGTTTTAAATACTGCTTCAGGTAAGGCTGGTTAAACCAAACGCAGGTAAGCCGGGAGCTGGAATCCTCAACGACCGCCTCAGTGATGTTAAAAGCTTTTCTCCGCCAGGATTTGCGGCCGCCGCTGACCACCACGCTGACTTTAATGGTTTGCTCCGCGCCTTCTTCCAGAGCGGAGATCAAACTGAACTTAGTCCGGTCTTCATAACGCCGGGGAAAATAATACAAAAGGTCCTCGACATTGAACACTCCCCGGAGGGCAAAAGCCTCTGCCCTTTTCGGGCCTACGCCTTTGATATAGCGCACAGGAATATCTTGGGGTCGGGACATAATGATTTATTTTTAAAGATTATATTTCGGCTGGCCGGAATCGGGTATTGCGGGTCCGGGTTCTTCTTCACTGGGCAAGGTCCGCAAGCTGCCTTGTTTTATTTCGATCTGTAAAGCTTTTGTGGCGTAAGCCTGGCCTTGGACCACGACTTGCGCCGGCTCGATCTTGAGCTTGCCGGCTTGTTTAGGCTTAAGCTTAAATACTAATATTAAATTTGTCTGCTGGCCTCCTTTTTGAAAAGAAACCGAGGAGGACTGAACCTGGGAAACTACTACAAAACCGTTAAAAGCCGGGATTTTGAAAGAGGGGATATATTTTTGCCTGGAAACGACGGTCAGCTTATAAGTCAGAATTTGGTCGGTGGTAATACTGTCCTTATCTACCTCGGCTTTTATGGTAGTATCCGCCCAGCCCCTTGATTGCCCTTCAAACAAAAACACTGAAAAGACTAAAACCAGAACAAATTTCATTATTTATTTCTTGTTAAAACTTTCCTTGATAGAGGAAACTTCTTTTTTTAAACCGGCTATTTCACTTTCCAGCCGGGCATTGGCATTGATCAAAGCCTGGTTGGAGCCGATGATCAACTGGCTGAATTCCTGGTAATTTTTCAACCCTGCTTCCAGAAAATAGATCCGAAAGACTACTCCCAGAAGAGCAATCGCAATAACAGTCAAGATCATATTCAGGTATTTCATCTTTTTTGAGTTAAAAGAAATCAGTATAATTTTGTTGAGTTTGGTTAATGACAGGTATTATAACTACTCCCAGGGGCCCCTGGCATGCGTGAATAGAAGCGGTAGTGTTAACTATAATCTCGTTATCCCGTCTATAAAGCGAACCGAAATCCAGCGGAATAAGACTATCAACACTGGGAATCACATTAGAACAAGAATCAAAGATCACTGCCCGGGATCTAACGGCCATATCCCCAAATTGCAGGGCATACAACTCATTATTATTTAAAGCCTTTTGAGTAAGATCCTTTTCTACGATATTGCTGACATTTGGCCCCATAGTAACCAGGACACTGCCGCTGATTAAACCTACCATTAACATGACCAGAGAGATTATATAGATCATTGCACGATGTCCACGAACCAGAAACGCACTCCCTGGGTCCGATTGATCCGGGAATTTAGCGGTCCGGCTTCTATAAATACGGTCATAAAATCAGGCTCCGTGCCTACATTATAAGTAAATCTGACAACCGGGTTTAATGAGCCGTCAATCAGGGTCTCTAAGCTGCGCCCGTTGCGGAACTTCTCAAGCAAAAACCCATTGAATGTTCCAGACGGTCCCACAAAATAATTATAGGTGGCGTCATCCGAAGGGTCATTCTCGGTGATATTGGAAGTAACATTTTCCCCGATAAAATTAAAATTATCCCTACTGGAAGTCATTCCTGACGGAAAAGGAGTATTAATGCTGCTGGCGCTTAAACAATGCAGCCGGATATTCTCCATGGCATAGTCAATTTGCATATGCACGTCAGCCCGTTTAACATAAAAAGCCACATTAGAAATGAAAAAAGTATAGCTTCTATAGACCGAACCAATGATAATCGTCAAAATTATTATGGCCAGTATGACTTCAAGTAAAGTTAACCCTTTACGCATAAATTTATTACTCTGGTTCATGGTTCAGTAGCCAAAACAATTAAATTAGCTTCCCGCCTATATACTATACCTCCTGCGATATCCTTCAACCATCTAACCTCAATCGTGTGAGGTCCGGCACTCACGCCTAGATTAGGGGCAAAAGTAGTATGGCTAGTGATCAAAGGCTGGGTAAGTACGTTGGTACCGGTTTCAGTGGCGATCCTTACGCCATCTAGGAATACCGCGGTTTCCAAATTGGCATCCACATCAACCTGGTTAGCTGGATTATTATATTCAATTTTTGTAGCGATATTATAGATAATTTGCAGATTCTGCCGGGTTTCAAAGTCAATATCTATTGCTAGAGGCGGCCATCCCACCTGGCCCCAATTTCCAGTAACCTCATCGCCAGGCACATAGTCCATCCCCAAGTGAAATTTAAGGGCATGCATGAACGGGTAGGGAATCATATTAACCAAACGGACCTGTTGATTGTAAATTCTGCCTTTTTCCCTGGGGCTCTCTTCAGGATAATCAACAGCAACCTCAATTTGCCGAAAAGGCACTCTCATATCAACAAGAGGAAATTCAGGATCCCTCATTTGGGCTTGTGTGACAGTGACATTCCAGTCAAAAATATTATCGGTTGTTCCTGTCTCAGTCAACATCGTTCCTACAGCACTAGGATCAACTGCCCATAGAGTGGGATTAGGCGGATTAGGAGCCCTACCCACTGTACCCAAGGTGTCATACGACTGAGCCAGGAACTCTTCCATTATGGAATAAGCGATATTCATCGCCCGGGCTTTATTCTCTTTTTGTTTTAAGACGCTTCTCCCCCAAAAAAGCATCCCCATTATACCGGATATCCCGATCAAGAGAATAATGGTAGCCACCAAGATTTCCATGAAACTAAACCCGCGTTTATCCGGACAGCGGGCCAAAAGATTAAATTTCGGATTAAATATTCGCATTAGCTGGCTGGCTCAATCAATACATTAATGATCCTTCGTCTTGCCGGAGCCATTATCCTCAGGGATGAATCATTATACCAACCCAGTTGCAGTGTCATCACCCCAGGAAATTCCCTCGCCGGAAAATCTTCTCTATCCAACACGAAGCTTCCGGAACAAGTCGGGTCGCTGCGGCGAGGAATCGACCAATTTCCAATGCTTATTCCCCCAGTTAAAGAATATATTACCTGATTCCCCTGTTTACTACCATTCACAAAAGCTTGAACATAGACATTCCCCGCAGGCAAATTCTGCGCAACGCTACAACCAGAACATGGGCTACAATGGGGACGAAGAATGCTATCATAAGTCACCGGCACAGCCGATTGTTGACTCAAATCATCCGCCATTATATCCAACGTCCAGCTGACCAATATCTTAGAATCTCTGCGATTTCGAGGCGGAATTATAACCTGGCCATTATTATCCATATTGATAAACCTATAAAGATTTACGGGCACTTCCCCCTGCCCATCCCAGTTCCCGGGCATGCGCTGATTACTTATGGTGGCTTTCGCCTCATTCCAACAGGCGTCACTTATCCCAATCCTAGATACAAGTTCCGGAAACCTTGTCTCACCTAAACGGTCTACAGCTGAACCCATTATACTCATGATTACCGGCTTATTCGTAACCACCATCGAAGCCTCACGGGTTGCGGCAAAACAAAAAGAAAACAAAACCAAAACCCCCAAAACCACTCCCATTGACAAAAAAATCTTTCTCATCTCTTACCTCCTTTTATTGACCCCGGACCTTTATCGCGTTTATAGACATTTTTTTTATCTTCATTCTTAAAGTGAAATCAGGCACGACCGGCAAATAATAAAATAATCTAGCCACATATTTATGACCGGCAACAAAATTTGGTATCCGGTAAGGAGATGTCACGTCAGGAGTTTCTACTACTAGGTCAGCGGCATAAATATTAAATGCGGTAGCCACCTGTTTCTGATTCATAACGCTCCTCCAGACCGGCACAGTAGCGCTGACATTTAAATCGAATAATCTTATTTGGGTATAAAAATAATAGGGCGGGAATAGAGACATCGCCGGACAAGGCATCGGGTTACAGACATTATCTGCTTCCGTATCGATCTGCCAGATAAAAGTGATTGATTCCCCGGTTTTTCCCACAAAGTCATAATGAAAACTGCTTTCAATATCCCTAAAACAATCTCCACAGTTTTCCGTGCCGGTAAAACAGTCAGTTGCCGAAGTGATTAAAGCTCCGCAAGTATTAACGTCCTCGTCATCGCAATTAGGAGTCGCATCTCTTTGTTGGCAAAATTGTTGATTACAAAACAAATCGTAACCATTTGTCCGAGGCGGAGTGCAACCAGGAAGCACGCAATTATGATAAGCGCAGATTGAGTTCTTATAGGCCCGATCTTGAGCATCACAAGCTCTTTCATCAGCTATTCTACTCGGGCAAGTAGCTACACAAGTACGATAGGCTAAAGAGGCCGGATATTCCCACCAGTGATTATTCCCGCCGGTGGCCAAATTATAGCGCGTACAAAGAGCGAGATCAGCGGGATTATTATCAGGATCGAGTTCTCTTATTGGGGAGAAAAAATTATTACCAAAATCACATTTAACATTATTATCATCCTTAATGCTGTCTTTCATTAAATTTATACACTGACTATTACCCACATACCTTTCATCATTACAGTACCAGATTTGTGCTGTTGCATTTGGTTCACACCTATCTTGGTTTGGCATTCCTAAATCATGCCAATTACGAGGCCTTACAGGTCTCTCAACTTTAGGGCAAACACACTCCGTTTGGTGTTGTCCATAAGTGGCCGTAGGAAATCCGAATAAATGCGCATCGTCTTTTAGCGCATCTGAACAGCCAGAAGGATCACTATCCCCGCCTCTAAGATACCTGTCAGTAGCAGGAGGAATTGCAAAATAAAAACAACAATCAGGACATCCGGGCTTTAAAGTCAGGACACAATAGTTGCATAGGGCAACTTGGTTAGAATAAGGATCCCCGGCGCAGGCAATTCCTTCTCTTACCAATGGGGCAGCTGAATAATCTCCAGTATGCCTTTCTATTTTCTGATTCCTGGGGAGATAATTGATCGATGTCTGGCCGTAAACGTAAACAGCCAGGCTGACTGCCATAACACCAAAAGCCAGAAAAAGAAAAGAATCCCTGCCTTTTAGATTCTTTACCATTTATCACATCCTTTCTGGATTGTGGAATTGTTATGGGTAATATTAAGAGATCTTCCAACACATTCCCCTGACCTTCTGGTCGCTACAGCCCTATAACCCGGCTGCGAAGCAACAGTAGTACTATTTATTGAATATTCGAAATTTCTGGTATCGATCACAAAGGTTAAATTGCTCCTTATTTCTTCCGGGGTGCAAACAGGGCCGCCGCAAAAAAAATAATTATTGTGCTCCAAAAAAAATCTTTTCTCGCCATTATGAATAAGCTCAAGATTACTGATTGCTTCCTGGCCGCGCTGTCTCTCAAAAGCAGCCTGATTACCGGCATTCCCGAAAATAATCGCCATGATCCCAATGATCACAACCACTATTAAAATTTCCATCATACTTAACCCTCGTTCTGTATAATTCATTCTACTATAAGTTTAGCATATAAATGGGGTAAAAACAACTTAATTCCATTAATACCAATTATATAAGAATGTTTCCAAAAGTAAACAATTCTTTATTTTATTACCACCGAAGCCATTGAATCAAAAGGATTTGTACGCAGAGCCAGGGAAAAAAGAAACGGGTAATCCCGGTGCAAGTGTTTCAGATGGGCTACCCACTCGCCGACTAAAAGAATATAGACCCGTTTTATATCTGTGGAAAGGTGCTCGTAATCCGCTTCCGGAAGGCTATGGACCTGGCCGCGAAAAGATAATTCCTCAGCTAAATGGAAAACCGCCCATAATAAACCGGTGAACTCATTGTGTTCGAGAAGATTGGGATTTTCCAAAAGCCGCAGCAGAAATTCCCTTTTAGCCGCCAGCAAAGTCCGCAGTTTAGCCAGGTCCCCTTTCCTGGCGTCTACTTGCATCTTGTAATCTTTGAGTTTTCCCTTTAAAACCGTGAATTCTTTTTGGGTCCAGTCTTTCTTAACCAGAAGCTTATTTTTTAATTCCTGGGCATTAGAGTCGAACCTGATAAATTCCTTGAGCAATTCCGTGCCCATCTCGCTGAAAAAAGCCCCGAAGACCATATTTAATTTTTTAAGCATAGTCTGTTTTTCGTGATTAGAAATGATCTGGTGCAGGACCAAAACCACCAGGAGCACGTCTATCGGGATAAAAGCGATATCCCCTAAGAGGTAAAGAAAGATATGCCTGGCGTCGCGAAAAAAGTAATAATGCAGCAAATAAAGCCCGGCGGACAGGCCGATAAGCCCGAAGCTTAACCAGATTTTCCAGTGGAAATTTTTCATTCTTAGACCTAAACGTATTCCGCCAGGCGCAAAACCAGCCTGCGGGAATCTTCCCAGCCCAGACAAGGGTCGGTAATCGATTTGCCGAATATTTTTCCGGTAATATCCTGCGCGCCTTCAACCAGATAACTCTCGATCAAAAGGCCTTTAACCATGCTTTTTAAACTGCGGGAATTCTTGAGGCTGCGCATAATTTCCTTAGCGATCCTCGGCTGTTCTTCGAATTTTTTCCCGGAATTAGCGTGATTGGTATCGACAATGACCGTTGGATTAGCTAAAAGCCGTTTATGGTACATCTCAGCCAGCCGGATCATGTCTTCGTAATGATAATTGGGAATATACTGGCCATGCTGGTTCATCGCTCCTCTTAAAATGCAATGGGCCAGGGAATTTCCCGAAGTCTTGACCTCCCAGCCGCGGTAAATAAAAACATGCGGGGTCTGGCCGGCCTGCACGGAGTTCAACATAACATTCAAGTCGCCGCTAGTGGGATTTTTCATGCCTACAGGTACATCCAGCCCGCTTACAGTAAGGCGGTGCTGCTGGTTCTCCACGGAGCGGGCACCCACCGCGACATAACTTAAAACATCTTCAAGATACGGGTAATTACTAGGATAAAGCATCTCATCGGCTGAGGTCAAGCCGGATTCTTTTAAAAGCCGCAGATGCATCCGGCGCAGAGCTTTCACCCCTTGCACGATATCAGGCTTTTCCTTGGGATTAGGCTGATGCATCATGCCCTTGTAGCCTTCTCCAGTAGTCCGGGGCTTATTGGTATAAACTCTCGGAACCAGGATCAATTTATCTTTGACTTCGTCCTGCAGCTTGGCCAAGCGCAACACATACTCGCAGACCGCGTTTTCATCGTCCGCGGAACAAGGCCCGATGATCAAGATGAACTTGTCGCTTTTGCCCTTAAAAACATCGATGATCTGGCGGTCCCTTTCTTTCTTTATTTTCTTCAAGGGCTCAGCCAAAGGCATCTGGCTTAATATCTCATTGGCGCTGGGTATTTTACGCAAATATTCGAAACTCAAAGTCACACTCCTTTTTTTAAAGTATTATTTTAGTGCTAAATCATAAATTAGGCAACCTAATTTATAGAGAAAACTCACAAACGGGACCATATTCGACGATTCTCTGAAGTCCTTCCAAATTGCTCATGCTGCCATTAGGAAGCTAAAAAAGGGTCAATATTTCCCTGGGCAAATTTACAGCCCAAAGGAACGCAGTTATTTTCCACATCCAGGCATTCCACATAATGCTGACCCAAAAGCTTCAAGTTATCCGCTTCATTGCCAGGAAAAGCCATCATCGCCGCTTCCCTGTTTTGCAAGTTGCAATACTTCCAAACCATCTCATTAGTCGACATATCAGCACACCTCCCTAAAAAAAAGACAAGCCCTTGATTTGGACTTGTCTCAATAATTACTCGCTAAGACCACTTGCTCCCCCCTTGCAGCTTTTAATATTTTAACGCTATAACCGGGGGATTGTCAACACAAAATTTAATAAAGCTTAATAAAACAGGCTACTATTCCCCCTTAAACAAATCAGCCTGTCTGGTTGGACAGGCTGATCAAAGGTCAATATCACAAGCTGTTTTATTTCTTCTTCTTTTTGACTACTTTTTTCTTTTTATGGGCAGCACAAGTTTTGCACATAATCCCCTCCTCTGTTATTATATAATTTTAACACATGAAAGTGCTACGCGCAAGTTTTTTTGCCTTAACCAGTACAACCTACGCGGTTGTATTGGTCACCCTCACTCTGGGAATAGCCAAATAATGGCTCTTTTTTTTCCTGGAAAACCTTTCGATGGCGTAACGCAGCGTAGTCCTGGGCATTTGCGGGGTGTAATAATTAAGGAATTGCTCCAGTTTTTCCTGTCCGCCGCGCTTGCCAACCTCGCGCAGCATCCAGCCAACCGCCTTGTGGATCAGGTCATGATTATCGGCTAAAAGCATTTCCGCGAGACTCAGGGTTTCCTTGAAGTTACCCTCTTTAATAAAATTGAAAGTAGCAACCATGGCGATCCGGCGTTCCCAAAGTGATTTTGAACGAGCCAGGACATAAAGCGGTTTTTTATCTTTGTCAGCCAGGTATGCGCCGACGATCTGCGGCGCGCTTAAATCCACCAGGTCCCAATTATTGACAAACCTGGTATTCCGAAGATATAGACGGTATATCCCGGTTTTTTCTTTTTCTCCGGCTTTCTCAAACCTGGAAATAAAGATCAATAACGCCAAGAGTCTCTCTTCGTGCACAGCAGATCTCAACAAAATCAGTAAATCCTTATTTTTCAGATCGAGATGCTCCCTGGCGATCTTGCGCGTATCCGGAACCTTGACTCCGATGAATTTATCGCCTTCGGCGTATTCTCCCGGGGCGGTCTTAAAAAAGCGCTGCAGGATTTTAGCCTTCGCCTTCGCTGCACAGCTTACTAACTCTTTTCTTATTGCTTGGGCGGGTTCTTGATCTTTTTTGCGGCCGGTCATCTGTGGGCGCGAGGATTTCTCCAAACGGTAATGCAGGGATAAATATACTTGACGTTCATCCCGGAACTGAAGATAAACCCGGGATTGCCGTCTTCTATTTTATACATCCCGAAACAATCCAGGCCTCCGCCCTTGCAGATCGCCGAGTTATAAGAACGCTCATTAAAACAAATCAAATCGCAGTTCCTGGTATCAAAAATGATAGTTACATCAAGCTTCATCTTTTCCCGCCAATCGGCTAAAGTAGTATAAAGTATTTCTTTTAACAATTCCCCCTCCTGCCGGACATCCGGATACTGCTCACTATCCAGCAATAAGCGCAGATCAAGCACAGAATTATCATTGACCTCTCCAGCTGAGCCGCGTAGCCCGTGCAAAGTGACTTTAGTCACTCCCTCATGCACAGTCAGCGGAACACGCTTGAAAACTTCAGCTAGTTCAGGAAAAGCCTGAACAAAATCAGGCTCAAATTCAGTAATAATTATCATGCTGCGCCTCCTACACACTCTGTTTTTTTACTATCGCTTTTTTTATTTTCAGATTTTAACATTGTGCACAACACATCCGCAAACGGAGACCGCCGGTTATTCTCATAAGGAAAGTCCTTGCAGGACTTAGGCTTGAGAGCATAATCAACCTTGTGGATCGAACAAAGCCCGTCAGGATCCAAAAAAGAGCAGGGATTATCTTCATAGCTGGTGCCGATCCGAAATCCTGACGGAAAATCCCGGTCTATTTCCAGCTGAAAAAACTCGCCTTTTAACTTTAAAGCGGCGATCTTCTTGGCTTCCTCCAGATCCGCGAATGCTCCGCGTTTACAACAATCCGATTGGCTAAAGCACTGGCCACAAATATTTTTTTTTATCCTTCTTCTCTTGCTGCCATCATCCATTTGGGTCACCTCTGCTTATTTTAGATTTATTTTTGCAAAAGGAAACTTTTTAAATAGTTGGCTATATCGGCCCTATCATTGTCATCCAAAAACTCGAATACTCCTCCGACTTCAAAAGCATTGGGCGCATTTTGCTGGTTATTTTTATTTTCCACCCTAAGGACCTTGACCACGCATTCCAGATAGCGCTGATCATCGAAATGCATCTTACAGACAAGTTCATGCTCAACCGGAACAAAAATGGCCGAATTGAAACATACTCCGGCAAAACTGATATTAACCGTTTTGGTGGAATATGTCTGCCCGTGAAACATATATTCAAGCTTTAATTCTTGGGCTATCCTGATAAATCTCCTTCGCTCGCGGCCGCTATAACTTTTGGTTTGAATATAACTCTCGGAAATCATGAACTTGCGCATATCCGATTCGGATATCTTCTTGATATCCCAAAACGCATCTTTAAAATACCGCCCGATCGCTTCTTCTATCTCGCTGAAAGTGCTGATAAAAACGCATACCTGACGGTTAGTCATCTGCTGGATCATATGGATAGCGCCTTCATTCAAAGGATCAGCCATGGCAACAGATAAAGATGTGCCGATCTCGTCTACCGGAATAAGCTTGAAGATATTGATCCACTTTAAGGGGATCTTATTCAAAACCTCGCGCGGAATAAGGTAATTCTTAAGCGGCAGATATGCCAAGTGGTACTGATTGGAAAGGCACATCGCGATATCATATTCCGTAGCGAATTTTAAGGCGATCAAATGCTGGCTGACATAACCGCCATTCAAGCGTTGATCCACAAGAGCGCGCTCCAGCTGTTCAGGCGTAATAATATCACGCTCAATAAGCAATTCCCCTATTTTCTTACGAATCAACCGTGGAAACATTTTACCTCCTAATATTCCCTGCCATTTTTCCCTGGGAATTCCCGGAACTTTCCTTACATAAACCAATACAAACATATTTTACCGCTTTCTCTGTTTAATGTCAAAGAACAATTAACAAAAAAAACGCGCCGGATATCCAGCGCGCTGATAATCAATTCTTTTATATTGAAATCTGCTAATAAAGTTTATTAAATGTTAGAGGGGCATCTAAACCTCTGAGATTTGATTTGGTAAATTTTCCCAAGCTTTCGATAGGTTTAGCAGAATAAGCTGGTGCTCCCAACTCCTTAGCAGCCAATGCCCGAGGAGCCACGCTCAAAGTAGTAGCGAGTGGACTTGGGCCCATAAGTTTAGCCCCAAAGTCTGATTTTCTAAAATCCACAGCTATTTGGCTTAATCCTGAAATACCTGTTCTGGCCCAGTCCGCAAAGCCTGCCCCCCTAGCTGCTGAATCTCTCAATATAGCAGTGCAAGGACCATTAAAAAGCGCGGACGGTAAAATCGCCTTAACTGATTGCATATTCACAACACTCCCCATACCTATAACAGAAGTACCAAAATTAAGCGCACCCCCCACCATACTCCCTGCTTGTCCTAATGCATTATCTACCACGGTACTAGCATCAGTCAAAGATTTAAAAGCCTGGTCAAAATCAACGGCAAAAACCTTACCGGAAAAAATGGTTAATACTAGCGCCGCCATTAAAATCACCTTGAGGTTTCTCATAACTCTCTCCCTGAAAATAAAAAACCGAATCGCCTCTTATCATTCTTCGGCAACCCGGTGTTCGAAGACAATTATTCTTATCTCGACCCGTGGCTTTGGCCTTTTACAAGACCCGTTTCGTGAAGATAAGTATTTTACTTTACCAGCTTTCGGACAAAGTATAGCATCTAAAAGCTCAAAATTCAAGAGCAGGAAAAAATTAGAATGAAAACGTTTTCTGGCTTCTATTCTGGCTTTTTGTTATCCAGGGCCTTCCTCACCCTTTCCTCAATGTCCTTGAGCAGTTCTTTATCACAGGTGTCTTCAGGGACTTTTTTACCGGCCTCAAGGACTATGTTGATCTTGTTTAAAAATTCTTCGGCCATGAAAGGCTTGACAATATAATCCGCTGCCCCTCCTTTAGTCAAGCAGTCCACGATATCATCGGCTCCGCTTCTTCCGGTAAGCATGATTACCGGGATAGACGATGTTTGTTTATCCGCCTTTAATTTCATCAGCGCATCTTTTCCTGACATGCGCGGCATGGTAATATCCAAGAGGATTATGTCCGGATTTTCCGCTTTTGCCTTCTCGAAACCTTCCAGCCCATCGCAGGCAGTAATAACCGTATACCCGTTTGACTTCAAGCGCGTTTCTACAAGTTTGATAATATGCGGCTCGTCATCAACCACTAAGACCTTATTGACCATAGCCCCCCCTATTTTCGTTGGTTTTCGGCAAAGTGAAACTGAACTTTGTCCATTCATTAAGCCTGCTTTGGACCGAGAATTTGCCATGATGCATCTCGATTATCCCCTTGGCAATAGACAACCCTAACCCAGTCCCCCTCTCTCCGGGGCCGTCAATGCGGCCAAACTGCTGGAATTTGCTGAAGACCTTAGTCAGGTCTTCTTCCGAAATGCCTCTTCCGGTATCAAAAACCGAACACTCTACAGATCCCTCTTTATCCTCCACCGATATCTGAATATAGCCTTTTTCGGTAAATTTTAAAGAGTTTCCTACCAAATTCGTCAGGACCTGAATGATCTTGTCCTTATCCGCGTAGGCCAAGATATTTTCCTTAGAAAAAGATGTCTTAAGCTCCAAAGCTTTTTCCCTGAACCTCGACTGAAAAATCATGCTGACATTCTTGACCACCACAGCCATATCGATCATCTGGGGTTTGAGCTGGATCTTTCTGGCTTCGATCTTGGAAATATCCAAAAGATCATTGATGATACGGGTAAGCCTATCGATATCCTCAAGGCATATCAAGAGAAATTCTCTCTGCTGTTCTGTGGTCGCCCCGAGTATTCCATCTAAAACCTGGGAAACAGTCTCCCTGATGGTAGTCAAAGGCGTGCGCAGCTCATGGGATACTGTAGAAATGAACTCGGTCTTTAAACGGTCCACTTCTTTTTCCAGGGTGATATCGCGCAACAAGATGGACGTTCCGATCTTTTTACCCTTACTGTCCTTGGCGGGTGTCGCGTCAATACGCAAGGTCATCTTTTGAGGGCTATCCAAGTCGATATCTTTGCTGACTGATTGCTTGTCGGTATTGGCCAGCTCTTTAAACACCTCGGAGAGAAAACCCTGGATAAAATTCTTGGACATCGCCTGGAGCTGCTCAGGCATAAGCCCAAGCATCTTGGAGGCCCGGGGATTTACCAAAATGACCTCATTAAACTCGTCGGTCATGATCAAGCCCTCGGACATGCCGGAAAAAGCCAGTTTCATATTAACGCTGTCCCTCTCTATGATCCGCGCCTGCTGGACTACTTTCTCCCGGGCTTTTAAACTGTCAATAGCCAGTGCCACTTGGTTGACAAAGACATTAAACATGTTCAACTTGTAGGCCAGGAAAAAATTTGGCTTTCTGCTGGAAATCACAAACACCCCGAGGCAATTCTCCCGCTCTATAAGCGGAGCGAAAAAAAACGACTCCATTGGGCTGGTCTTGTCGATCTGCCCCAAGGGAACCTCTCCTTCATTAAAAGCCAGCACTTCAACCGCACCTTCTAAAACTGACGTCTTAGCTGCAGCGTTTAATGCCTCTATAGCCTTAAGTTTGCATTCCCGCGAATACTCGTGGCTTACCGGCTGGTTAAACCAAAGATAAAACTTCGCCTTGTTACCATCAGGCAGAAGTATGGCAGATAGATCCTGGTCGATAACAACCGCGGTTTTTTCCAACACCCACTTGATAAATGGCTCGCAATGAAGTTGGGACAAAGCCTGAGTTCCGACTTCTTTGATCAGATCAGTTACTAGGATTTTCTCTTCCGCCATACGCCGCCTTATTGAGGTTTAGACAACGGCCCATCCGGTATCCCCAGAAGATTTAGCAGATGGCCTAAAGAAGCTGCTGAGGGTATAAACACCAGGGAGCCAAAGACCTGGAACTCTTTTGCGATACTCAGATAAGATTTAAAGCAAATAGTGGTTTCCTCTTCCTTGACGCAATGCTCGATAATAAACTTGGGGATCTCCAACGGAGAACCAGCGGTAAAATACGGCGGAGTCATTGTAAGAGTAAGATTGATCATATCTCCCAGGACGCGCAAATATGAACCGGACATAACATTGCTGACTTCCTTGAGCGCGGAAACTCCGATCTCGGATAATGACGCGGTACTGCCCGGCTCCTGGCCCATAAGCAGATCGATCATCACTACCGCGTTTTTTTCATCAAAGATAAAAAGAATATGACCGCCGATATCACCCAGTACCTCGAGTACGACCATGGTTATAATCGGGAATTCCTTAGAGACAAGCGAAGGAACTTCCTTGACCGTAAAAGTTGTCACCTCCGGCGGAGTCATTTCGACTTTTTGGTTGATGAACTGGGACAGGGCCGTGGAAGCATTTCCCGCGCCAATGCTGCTGATCTCCCGGAGCGCGTCCAGTTGTAATTGGCTAAAGCTTAAAACATCCCTCATTTTCCAACCCTTTTATTTTTACCTAATGTGCCTCTCAGGATACATCTCCGCTATAATACGTGGATTTTGTTTTATTTTAGCGCTAAACTTTGGTTTACGCAATCAAATTCACTCAATAAAAAAGGCGCGCTGGTTTTCCCAACGCGCCTGACTTGAATTTCTATTATTTTAAATCAGAACTCTAGCGACATCCTAATGAAGTTCGTTTCCCACCCGGGGTATCAAATTTGCAGCCATATCAGCAGCCCCACTTATGCCCTTTCCTATCAACGCAAAATTCGCGCTAGACCCTAAATTACCCACAGTTACCATCTTCACACCTCTATCCAGCGCTAACCAATTTGAGCTAGATAAATCATGCGACACCCCTTCTTTAATTTTTGATTCCAACCCTGAGAAGCCGAATTTGCCCCCTAGCAACTTCGATGATAGTGTATCCTGGAGCATTGAACCGCCCAATTTTGCTAATCCAGACGACTCCAGACCAGGAATATTATTCAAAGCAAAACGCCCCACACCTAAAGTCACGCCAGAAAGATCACCGGCCCTCAGACCGCTTATACCACTTTGTAACTGGGAGGTAAGGCCGGTTCCCAGGGCAAAGTTGCTTATACCTAAAGCCACGCCAGAAAAATTACCAGCCCTCAGACCGCTTATACCGCTTTGTAACTGGGAGGTAAGGCCAGTTCCCAGGGCAAAGTTGCTCACACCCAAAGCCACACCACTATAATCACCAATCCTCATGCCGTTAATACCGCTTTGTAACTGATTAATTCCGCTTCCAAGCCTCCCGCCTGAATAACTGTCAAGAGTCGAAAAAGCGTCTCCCAAAGGATCCCAGGCGAAAACCCGGCCTGAAAAAACCGTTAATGCCAGCGTTACTAAACAAGTAATCCTGAATTTTTTCACATTTCCTCCTGATATTTATAATAACTGCTCAATAATAAAAAAACCGGATCGCCCATTATCTTTTTTCGGCAACCCGGCTTTCGAAGACAAATTATCAATTCTCCGACCCGTGGCTTTGGCCTCTTGCGAGACCCGTTTCGGTAAAGATAGATATTTTAACTAATTACCTGTTCCTGTAAATAAAGTATACCAGATAAAACTAAAATTTCAAGTACAGGCAATTTAATTTATTTCAATTACTTTTTCCCGCCTGAGCAACCGCATCCGCAGGATTTGGAGCTATCGTCTTTTTTACCTTCATCTTTCTTAGAGAACGGGCAACAAGTACCCATAACCTGGTATAACCCGCACCAACCGATAACTCCAGTCAATAAAGGCATGATTCCCAAAGCTCCCCACCAGTTCTTAGCAAATAAACCCCAACCGATAATCAAGGCTCCGATTACACCCCTGATAATTCTTTCTGCTGTGCCCATATTCTTCATCGCTACCTCCTTAATGTAATTTTTATATTATACCTCGATAACTTTCTCCCGACAACCAATAAAAAAGCCCGCCTGACTTTCGCCAAGCGGGCGTCTATGAAATTAAAAGCACCCGCAATTTGAATTACAGGGGCTTTTCTTATTTTAATGGAGCACCAACCTACTCTCCCGTAGCCTTACGACTAGAGTACCATCGGCCCTGCGAGGCTTAACTTCCGTATTCGGAATGGGAACGGGTGTGACCCTCGCGGTAAAAGCACTCCAAAAAGTTTTCAAACATCAATATAGAAAAAACTTTTTGATCCTGAGGCGCAAATGCGCCGTAGGGCAAATTTAGCGACAACTACATAATAAAAGTAAACTACAATCTTATAATAATCAAGAAATTATTAAAAGGTCAAGCCGGTTGGCATATTAGTACGTGTTAGCTAAAATCCTTACGGACCTTACACATCACGCCTATCAACCCCGTAGTCTCCGGGGTGCCTTCAGGACCTTGCGGTCCAGAGATATCAAGTCTTGAGGGGGGCTTGGCACTTAGATGCTTTCAGCGCTTATCCCTTACGAACATAGCTACCCGGCCCTTGCCCTTGGCAGGACAACCGGAACACCAGAGGTCCGTTTCTCC